>Ga0315312_1001084_pt1 | contig 23495 bp, 22 predicted proteins | sample TDP7_MG_FD_203629 | JGI IMG/M metagenome (GOLD analysis project Ga0315312, IMG submission 203629) | Freshwater sediment microbial communities from Lake Towuti, South Sulawesi, Indonesia - TDP7 | ecosystem: Environmental > Aquatic > Freshwater > Lake > Sediment | place: Indonesia: South Sulawesi... | reverse complement strand
AGGATTTGGAAAAAGCCGCTAGGACCCACAAAATTGCTCCTCTTTTTGGTTTTGGAGAAAAAACAGAAAGAAATATTTTAGAGGGAATTGAATTTTTAAAAAGAGCAAAGGGAAGATTTTTGTTAGGTGAAATTTGGCCAAGAGTTCAAGAGGTTTATAAGAAATTGAAATCTTTAAAAGAGGTAGAAAAGATTGATTGGTGCGGTTCAGTTAGAAGAATGAAAGAAACTATTGGAGATGTCGATTTTCTTGTTATTTCTAAAAAGCCGGAGAAAGTAATGGATTTTTTTGTTTCCTTACCAGGAATAGTTAAAGTCTGGGGCAAGGGCACTACAAAATCTTCGGTAAGAATGAAAGAAGGTTTTGATATGGATATAAGGGTTGTTCCTAAAAAATCTTTTGGTTCAGCCTCTCAATATTTTACTGGTTCAAAAGAACATAATATTATTTTGAGGAGAATTGCTATTGATAAGGGTTTAAAACTATCTGAATATGGTTTATTTAGGGGTCCTAAAATGATTGCCGGTGAAACTGAAGAAGGAATTTATAAAACCCTTGGTCTCAAATGGATACCACCAGAATTAAGGGAAAATCAGGGTGAAATCGAGGCAGCCATAGAAGGGAAATTGCCAAAATTGATTGATTATAAAGATATTAAAGGCGATTTGCATTGCCATTCAAAATGGGATGGTGGAATAAATTCAATTGAGGAAATTGCAAAAATGGCTCAAAAATTAGGTTATCAATATGTTGGAATTGCCGATCACACAAAATTTTTGAGGATAGAACACGGCTTAGATGAGAAAAAATTGACTCGGCAAAGAAAAGAGATTGATTCTCTAAACAAAAAATTTAAAGACTTTAAAATTTTGCAAGGTTGCGAGGCAAATATAATGCCAGACGGCTCAATCGATATTAAAGACGAAGCTCTTAAGAAATTGGATTATGCCATTGCTGGAGTCCACTCAAATTTCAAAATGCTAAAAGAGAAAATGACCGAAAGAATAATTAGGGCAATTAAAAACCCAAATGTTGATATTATTTCCCATCCAACAGGAAGATTAATTCAAAGGAGAGATGAATATCAAATTGATTTTGACAAAATTTCGAGAGTAGTTAAAGAAACCGGAACAATTTTGGAAATTAATTCTTTTCCTGAGAGACTAGATTTAAAAGATGTAAACATTAGAAAAGCCAAAGAAGCTGGAGTAAAAATGATAATTAATACCGATTCCCATCGCAAAGATCAACTGAGATTTATTGAATTTGGTATTGCTCAAGCCAGGAGAGGTTGGGCAGAAAAAAGTGATGTTATAAACACTCAACCCTTAGAAAAATTACTAAAATTCTTTAAATAATATTTCTACTCTGTCATTTTGAATTTTGCATTTTTAATTTTGAATTTGACTGAGCAGAGCGAAGGAATATGCCAATTGAAAAATCAGCCGGAGCAGTAATCTTTCGGCGAGAGAATGATAAAATGGAATATTTATTACTTCATTATCCTTCAAGTACCAAGGCACCCAAAGAATATTGGGATTTCCCAAAAGGAATTATTGAAAAAGGTGAAAAGATAGAAGGAACAGCCAGAAGAGAAATAAAAGAGGAAACTGGAATTGAAGATATTAAATTTGTTGAAGGATTTAAAGAATGGATAAAATATTTTTTTAAATTAAAAGGAAAAAATATTTTCAAAATTGTTACCTTTCTTTTAGCTGAAACGAAAGAAAAAGAAGTCAAAATTTCTTGGGAACACACTGGATACAAATGGCTGCCATATGAAAAAGCTTTAGAGCAACTAACTTTCAAAAATGCCAAAGAAATTCTCAAAAAAGCAAATGATTTTTTGGAAAAATCCAAGATTAGTTAGTGCCTGTCTTTTGGGAATAAATTGCCGATGGGATGGGAAAAATAATTTAAACAAGAAAATTTTGAGGTTCTGCCGAAAAGAGACTTATTTGCCAATTTGTCCAGAAATTTTGGGAGGACTTTCAATTCCGAGAGTTCCTTGCGAAATTGTAAAAGGAGAAGGGAAAGATGTTTTAGGAAGAAAAGCAAAAGTTTTTGGGGAAAATGGCAAAGATTACACTAAATATTTTATTAAAGGGGCAAAAGAGGTTTTAAAAATAGCTAAAATTTTTAAAATTAAAGAGGCAATTTTAAAAGAAAAATCTCCTTCTTGCGGAAAGGGGAAAATTCATAATGGCACTTTTTCCGGAAAATTGAAAAAAGGAGATGGAGTTTTGGTAGCTCTTTTGAAGAAAAATAAAATCAAAGTCAAAATCGAAAATGAAATTTAAAGAAAAAGTTTTTAAAATTGTTAAAAAAATTCCAAAAGGAAAAACTCAAAGCTACAAAGAAGTAGCTAAATTAGCTGGAAGGCATCGAGCCTGGCGGGCGGTTGGCAATATTTTAGCTAAAAATAAAGATCCGGAAACTCCTTGCCATAGGGTGATAAGATCGGATGGAAAAATTGGCGGTTTCAACCTTGGTCAGAGAAAAAAGATAATTTTACTAAGAAAAGAAGGTCTGATAATTAAAGAGAAAAGAATTACCCTTTAAGTTTTAAAAATAAAAAATCGCTTCAAAAAGCGATTTTTTTAATTACTTTCTTAAGATTAACCTTTTACTTCTTCTACTATTTTTTCAAAAATCTTTGGATGATTTTGGACAAGTTTTGCTAAAATTTTTCGATCCAATTTAATCCTCTTTTGTTTTAGACCATAAATAAATTTATTATAAGGTAATCCATATTTTCGGCAGGCAGCATTGATTTGAGTTTGCCAAAGGGCTCTAAATTCTCTTTTTTTTGCTCTCCTATCTCGATAGGCATAAGACCAGGCCTTTAGTAAGGCTTGTTTTGCTGCTCTATACTTCGATTTTCTACCCCAACGAAAACCTTTAGCATATTTTAATAAATGCCTTCTTCTTTTGTGAGCAATTTTTCCTCGTTTGATTCTAACCATAGTGGTATTACATAATTAAGTCGCTCGCCCTCTCTCCGCCAGAATATGTTCTGGCGGGGCGCTCGGCTTCGCCTCACTTCGGCTCGCTCTTTACTCCCACACAAAATTTTGGTGTGGGGCTCCGACCCCCTTCCAATTTGAGTAGGTCTTATCTAAACAGTTTTTTTATTTTTTTTGCTTCTTCTTTTGAAAGCGTAATCCATTTTCGGGTCTTCCTGATTTTCTTTCCAGATTTTTTTGCTCGATAATGATCAAGACCAGTTGGCCTTCTTAAAATTTTACCAGTTTTTGTAATTTTGAATCTTTTTAAAATTGATTTTCTAATTTTCATAGCCTCACCCCGACCCCCGTGTTAGACACCTTCTTTACCCCAAATTTGCTTTCGCAAATTTCGGGGACCCCGATAAGAGTTTACTGTAGGGGCCCGCAAAGTGGGAGGGTGGCGGGTAGGTGGAGTCCAACACAGGGCGAGTTATTAATCACTTTTTTCCAATTATCATTGAAAATCCTCTTGGCTCTCTTTTTAATTCTCTTTCAATTTTTATTGGAATCAAATTTTCTAAGGTCTCAAGAAATTTGGTTATTTTTTCCTTAGCTAAATTTGAAAAGAGGTTTTCTCTTCCTTTCAATCTCATTTCCAATCTGATTTTATCTCCTTTTTTCAAAAATTTTTCAGCCAAATTGGCTTTTGTCTCAAGATCGTGCAGGGAAATTCCAAAGGAAATCCTAATCCCTTTAATTTCGCCACCTCTTTTAGCTCCTCTCTCTTTCTTTTCCTGCCAATAAAGATATTTCCCGTAATCGGTTATTTTACAAACTGGAGGCATAACTTTTTCAGTAACCTGAACTAAATCTAAATTGCGCTCCTTAGCTAATTGGAGCGCTCTCTCTAAGTCAAAAATTCCCAATTGCTTTCCAGTTTCATCAACCACTCTAACTCGCGCAGCCCTTATTTGATTGTTGGCTAATGGTTTTTTGCTCAGAAATTTTCTGTGGAGGCGGGGAGGATGAGCTCCCGTCCAGAAATTTTCCCAAAGCTAGATCTACAAGCTTAGCCAATTTAATTGAGAGTAGAAAAAATCAACTGGCAAACTTTTTCTACTTTATTTTGGCCTAACCTTACTCATTAGCTCTTTTAGGCCTCGAAAGAGCCTTTTTCTCGATATGGTCACACCCACCTCTACCCATCGAGAATTAGTAGAGGGAGCGGCATTAAGCATAAGCTAATGCAGGTTTTTCGAATAAGTTGGCACTTATCCTTTTCTCGAAGTTTAACGAGATTCGAGAAGACTCGGCTTGCCTATCTTGGTCAAATTTCTGTCAAGACTTCTCGCCCCCATTATGATATTTGTTCTTTTATTGCCCTTTGAATCTCTCTTTCAGCCTCTCTTTTTCTAATTAACTCCCTTTTATCAAACTTTTTCTTTCCTTTGGCAATCCCAAATTCCAATTTTATCTTATTTCCTTTAATATATACCTTCAATGGTATCAATGTCAAGCCCTTTTGTTTTGATTTACCAATTAAGTATTTAATTTCCGATTTTTTCAAAAGGAGCTTTCGGGAACGTTCCGGGGTGTAATCGGGAGGGATGTTCTTTGGCTGATACGGTGGAATATGACAACCTATTAAATAAACCTCACTATTTTTAAGAACAACATAAGATCCAGCCAAATTTATTCTTCCTGATCTTACTGATTTGACTTCCTGACCAATCAAAGAAATTCCCGCCTCAAATTTCTCCAAAATTTGATAGTTAAAATAGGCTTTTTTGTTTTCAGTAACTACTTTCATTATTTTATTTTAGCAGAAAATAAGATAAGATAAAAAAAGAAAAAATTTTCGGAAATTTTATCAATAAAATGGATACCTTTGGCAAAATCTTTAAAATGAAAACCTATGGGAGATCACACGGGCCTGAAATAGGTGTTAGAATTTATGGCTGCCCTTCCGGGCTGAAAATTTCTTTAGAAGAAATTCAATATGAATTAGATAGGAGAAGACCTGGCCGAAGTTTAGTCACCAGCCAGAGAAGAGAAGAAGATAAAGTTGAAGTTTTGGCTGGTATAATTGATGGAAAAACTACCGGCAGAGAAATTAAACTAAGGATTTTAAACAAAAATAGAAATTTGAGTAGCTATAAAGAATTAGAATTTAAACCAAGGCCTGGCCAGGCTGATTATACCTGGTATAAAAAATATAGCTATTGGTATGCCTTCGATCGAACCGGTGGAAGGGAGACGGCCTGCCGAGTGATGGCCAGTGCAATTGCCAAGAAGTTACTAAGAAATTACGGAATAGAAATTTTTGCCCATTCCATAGAAATTGCCGGTATTAGGTCTAAAAAATCTTACTATAAAGATTTTGATTTGAAAAAGATTAAAGAATATAAAAAAGTTATTGAATCAAATCCAGTAGGTTGTATTGATAAAAAAGTAGCAAAGGAAATGGAAAGGACTATTCTCAAAACTAAAGAAAAGGGAGATTCTGTCGGTGGTATTGTCGAGGCTATTGCTATTGGAGTACCGGTGGGAGTTGGCGAACCAAATTATAACAAACTTAGCGCTGCTTTATATTTTGGTTTTGGAAGTATTCCGGCTGTAACAGGTATTCATATTGGATTGTTTGATCGAGTAAGAAAATTAGGCTCTAAATCAAATGATATGTTCTATTTAAATAGGGGAGAGGTGAAGACAAAGACAAATTATTGTGGTGGAATTCTCGGCGGCATTTCTAATGGTATGCCAATTGTAGCTACTATTGGATTTAAGCCAATACCCTCTATAGCTAAAAAGCAAAAAACTGTTGATCTAAAGAAAATGGAAGAAATAATAATTGAAATAAAAGGACATCATGATCCTTGCATTGTTCCGAGGGCAATTCCAGTTGTTGAAGCAATGATGGCTTTGGTCTTAGCCGATCAGATACTCCTTTCAGGTCTTATTCCGCGGCATCTTTAAAAATATCTTTTCTATTTATGGAAAACTATTTAATCAAACTCGGTTATATCCCTTTAGACAAATCTTGGATTATTCGAATCGGTGTGCTCGATCTCTTAAATAATTATGACGACACCATTAGATTTCTCAAAAAGCAAAAAAAATTAAGCGATGATTTGAAAACCCTCTATCGAGTCTTAATTACTTGGAATTCTGGAAAGCCAATTGATGTTGGTGAATCAGGAACCCTTTATAGATTTCTTAGATTTACCTCTTGGAAATTAGGTTTAGAGAAAAAATTTATTTTACGTGGCACTTTAAGGAAGAGAAAAATTTGTAATGATCCAGGAATTATTAATTATTCCCAAGAAAAACTCCTGAGTCTGGACAATAAAACCTCGCAATGGGCTAGTGCAGTAGTTTTACTTGGTGACCCTGAAAGGATTGATAATCCACCCTACAAATTAAAACTTACATATGAAGCAATTAAACATTGGAAAATTCAAAGAGAAAAAGGAAAGTGTTGGAAGCCCCGTTATGACGAAACAATTTTAAAACAAGCAGAAGCCTTTCTAGAACTTCTTAAGACAAGAAAAACATTCTTTGTCCCAAAACAAGCTGAAGACTATTGTTTTGCCCGGGCCTTTGAACTTATAACAAGAAAAGAGGGAGAAATTCGCTTTCCAAGTCTTAAAGATCATGAGAGCAATAGAGTAAAAGAAATGGAACTGATGCTTAATTTTGCCGAAAGAGGGATGTTAGTTGATTCCAACGATCATAGAGCTGTTCAGGCTATTGCCATGCGCCAAAAATTTAAGGGCAAAAAGGTTAAGATAAAAAATCCAAAATGCGTGAATAAAAGTTGGCCACAATTCTGGCAATTTTTGAAAGACTCTGATAGGTTATAAATAAAATCACTACTATTTCCAATCCTTTTATAGACCGAAGTTTTTCTAATCACTGCCAAAAATGAAAGAGGTATAACTATTTGGCTTTTCAAATAAAATTAGATTGGGAGAATACTCTAATCTCCACCGTCTCTGAAGTCTATTTAAAGATTTTTAGGTAAAAATCGCTAAATTTTTAGTGATTTTTTGTTTTCGATAAAATCTTAGCCTTTTATTTTAATTTAAAATAAGATAAACTAAAAATAATGGCAAGAGAAAAAATTAAAAAGTTAATTGAAAAATCGGTAAAGGAACTCCAAAAAGAGAAATTTTTTGCTTATTTTAAAATCCCGAAAATTTTAATTGAAAGAAAAAAAGAAAAGATCTTCGGTGATTATTCGACAAACATTACCTTAGAAATTGGCAAAATCCTAAAATTAGATCCTTTGGAAATTGCTGAAAAAATGAAATCTAAACTGGAAAGCCGAAATTCTAAAATCTTTAAAAAAATCGAGATTAAAAAACCAGGATTTATTAATTTTTTTCTTTCAAAAGAATATTTACAAAAACAGGCCGAAGAGATTTTAAAAGAAGGAGAAAGCTTCGGGAAATTAGATATTGGGAAAAATAAAAAAGCCCAGGTTGAATTTATTTCGGCAAATCCAACCGGCCCCTTGCACATTGGAAATGGAAGGGGGGCTTTTTTTGGCGATTGCCTAGCTAATGTTTTAGAAAAAACAGGATACAAAGTAGAAAGGGAATATTATGTTAATAATCCACCAGTGAGTGCTCAAATAAGATTGCTGGGACAAACTGCTTTAGGAAAAGGAACTACTTATTTAACCGATGATTTAAAATTGAAAATCGAAAAATTAAAATCACAACTAGAAAAAATTTCGGATGAGGGAGAAGTCGGATACCTCTTAGCCCACGAAGTTCAAAAAGATATTAAAGCCTTTATTGAAAAGAAATTGAAAATCAAGTTTGATAGATTTTTTTACGAAGAAGAAGACTTATATCAAAAAAATAAAATAAAGAAGATTTACGACTGGTTAAAAAGTAAAAATTTAATTTATAAAAGAGAAGGCGCCGAATGGATAAAAATTTCGGAATTTGGAGCTCCAAAAGATGAAGTAATTGTCAGACAAGATGGTTGTCCATCTTATTTTTTAGGAGATATTGCCTATCATAAAGATAAATTCGACCGGAAATTTCAAAAAATAATTAATATTTGGGGAGCTGATCATCAAGGACACGTACCGAAGATGAAAGCCGTAGCTAAAATTTTAGGTTACAAAAGAGATCTAGATCTTTTAATTACCCAATTAGTTACTTTAAAAGGAAAGCCAAAAATCTCAAAGAGAAAAGGTGAAATTGTCACCCTTGAAGAATTGATCGATGATATCGGTTTAGATTCAGCTAGATTTTTCTATTTGCAAAAATCAATTGATACCCACATGGAAATTGATTTGGAACTGGCAAAAGAGCAATCTGAGAAGAATCCAGTTTACTATATTCAATATGCCCACACCAGAATTTGTGGCATTTTAAGAAAAGCAAAGATTAAAAGTGAAAAATTAAAAATCTCAATTAAAAATTTGAAATTGTTAAATCATCCAAGTGAGCTAGAACTCATTAAACAATTGATTAGGTTTCCAGAAATTATTAAAGATACAGCCAAGGATTATCAGGTTCAGAGAATTCCCCAGTATGCCTTAGATTTAGCCACAATCTTTCACCAATTTTACCGTGATTGCCGAGTGATTTTAGGAGATAAAAATTTTACTCAAGCCCGTTTAGCTTTAATTTTGGCAACCAAACAACTCATTGAAAATACTTTGGCTTTAATGGGAATTTCCGCTCCCGAAAGAATGTAAAAATATTCTCTGAACAAGATGCGAATATAAAGATATCGCTTTTTTATTTTGAAAAAAATTAGTTAAAATGATATTCTATTAAGTAGATATGGAAATGAATTTCTCCAAAATTGAAGCAAAAATCTTAAAGTTTTGGAAGGAAAATAAGATTTTTGAGAAGTCGATTGAACAAAGGAAAAAAGCAAAAGATTTTGTTTTTTATGAAGGACCACCAACTGCTAATGCTGAGCCTGGAATTCATAATGTTTTAGCCAGAGTTTTTAAGGATTTAATCTGTCGATATAAAACAATGCGCGGATTTCGAGTTCTGAGAAAAGCTGGTTGGGATACCCATGGATTACCTGTGGAATTGGAGATTGAGAAAAAATTAGAATTGAGATCAAAAAGGGAGATTGAAAAATATGGAATTTCAGAGTTTTGCAAAAAATGCAAAGAATCAGTCTGGCAATACAAAGAAGATTGGGAAAGATTAACTGAAAGGATTGGCTTCTGGTTAGATATGGAAAATCCCTACATTACTTATGACAACAATTACATTGAGACCCTGTGGTGGATAACAAAGCAAATTTGGCAAAAGGGATTATTATACAAAGATTACAAAGTAGTTCCCTATTGCCCGAGATGTGGAACAAGTTTATCGAGCCATGAAGTGGCCCTTGGTTATGAAAGAATCAAAGAGTCAGCCCTTTATGTAAAATTCAAAATTCAAAATTCAAAATTCAAAGATACTTATTTATTAGTCTGGACAACCACTCCCTGGACCTTGCCCGGAAATGTGGCAGTGGCAGTACACCCTGATTTTAGTTATGTCAAATTAAGATTGGATGAAGAAAACTTTATTTTGGCAAAAGAGAGAATTGAGCCCTTAAATATCAAAGGAGAGATTTTGGAAGAATTTAAGGGAAGAGAACTTCTCGGCTTAAATTATCAACCTTTATTTCCCCAGGAAAATTTGGGAAAAAGGGCTTACTCTGTTATTCCAGCCAGTTTCGTTTCCTTAAAAGAAGGGACTGGTTTAGTTCATATTGCACCGGCTTTTGGAGAAGAAGATATGTTTGCCGGAAAGGAAAACAATTTACCAATTATTTTAAATGTTGATGAGGAAGGGAAATTTAAAGAGGAAGTTAAAAATTGGGCCAGTCTTTTTGTCAAAGAAGCCGATCCTCTAATCATTGAGGATTTGAAAAAGCGAAATTTACTTTTCAAAAAAGAAATGTATGAACATGATTATCCTTTTTGCTGGCGATGCGATTCACCACTTTTATATTACGCCAAAGAAAGCTGGTGGATAAAAATGACTGCTTCAAAAGAAAATTTAATTAAAAATAATCAAAAGATAAATTGGATACCTGACCATTTAAAAGAAGGAAGGTTTGGCGAATGGCTAAAAGAAATCAAGGACTGGGCTTTATCTCGAGAAAGATATTGGGGAACTCCTTTACCGATCTGGAAATGTCAAAATTGTGGAAATTTAGAGGTTATTGGCTCAAAAGAAGATTTAGTTTCTCAAAAATATAGTAAAAATCAATATTTGATTTTAAGGCACGGGGAAACAGCCTATCAAAAAGAAAAAATACTTTATGATTGGCCAGCTATTTCTTCTTTTCCCCTAACTGAAAACGGAAAGAAAAAAATTAAGAAATTGGCTGAAAAATTAAAAAAGGAAAAGCTCGATTTAATTTATTCTTCGGACGCTTTGAGAGCAAGACAGACGGCTGAAATTATGGCTAAAGAATTAAAACTTCAGATTAATTTCGACCCTAGGTTAAGAGATATTAATTTAGGGGTTTATAAATGGAGAAAAAAAGATGAATTTTTAAAGGATTTTCCAGTAAGTTTGGAAAGATTTAAACAGAAAATTCCGAAAGGAGAAAATTGGCCAGATGTAAAAAAGAGAGTAATAGATTTTATAAAAGATGTTGATGGAAAACACAATGGAAAGAGAATTTTAATTGTTAGCCATGGAGACCCTCTTTGGCTTTTAGAAGGAGTAGTGAAGGGACTAGAAAATGGAGAGCTTTTAGAAGAACGTAAAAAAAACTTTATAAAAATTGGCCAAATTCGGGAATTTGATTTTAAAAATCTGCCTTTTAATGAAGGAGAATTAGATTTTCATCGGCCATTTATAGATGAAGTAAAATTTTATTGCAAAAAATGTCAGGGAATAATGGAAAGGCAAAAGGAAGTAATTGATTGTTGGTTTGATTCTGGAGCCATGCCTTTTGCTCAAAATCATTGGCCATTTGACCAGAAGGAGAAAGATAAACCACCAAAACTCTTTCCTGCCGATTATATTTCGGAAGGAGTTGATCAGACAAGAGGCTGGTTTTACACCCTTTTGGCTATTTCCACATTACTTGGTTTTGGAGAGTCTTATAAAAATGTCATTTCTCTTGGCTTGGTTTTGGATGAAAAAGGAGAAAAAATGTCAAAGTCAAAGGGAAATGTAGTTGACCCTTGGCAAATTATCGAAAAATGTGGCACGGATTCCTTAAGGTGGTACTTTTTCACTGTCAATCAACCAGGAGAAGATAAACTCTTTACCGAAAAAGGGGTTAATGAAAGCCTGAAGAAATTTTTGATGACTTTTTGGAATTGCTTTTTATTTTTCAAAACCTATGGGATTTGGTCGAAAAAATCTTTAGCTTTGGAAAAGAGTAAAAATATTTTGGATAAGTGGATTATTTCAAAATTAAATAATTTGGTCAATCAAGTCACCGAGGGATTAGATAATTACGAAATAACTTTAACTTCAAGGATTATTGAAAAATTTCTCATCGAAGATCTCTCCCAGTGGTATATTAGAAGATCCAGAAGGAGATTTCAAAAACCAGAAAAGGAGGAAGAATTGTCAGAAGCCTCAGCCACTTTGAAATTTATTCTACTGACTTTAACTAAATTAACTGCTCCTTTTTTGCCTTTCCTCAGTGAAGAAATTTACAAAGAAATTACCAATTCAAAGAGCATTCATTTGGAAGATTGGCCAAAGGTAAATCAAAAATTCATTGATAAGGAAATTGAAGAACAAATGGATTTAACAAGAAAGATTTGTAGTCTAGGACTGAAGGCCAGAGCAAAAGCGAAAATAAAAGTTAGACAACCCCTTCCTGAATTACAAATTTTAGATCAAAAATTGGGAAAAGAATTTTTAGATTTAATTAGAGAGGAATTAAATATCGAGGAAGTAAAAATTGTCAAAAAATTAACGGAAGATCAAAATTGGATTATCGAGGATGAAGAAAAATTAAAAATTGCCTTAAATACAGAAATTACCCAAAAATTGAGAGAAGAAGGAATAATTAGAGAATTTATTCGCCAAGTTCAGGAAATGAGAAAAAGAGAAGGTTTTACTCCTAAAGATAAAATCTCAATTTATTTCTCAGCTACTCCTGAGTTGGCTAATATTTTATTAAAAAATTGCAAAGTTATTTTAAAAGAAACTAAGGCGAAGGAACTTCAAGTTTTAAAGGAACTCAAATTTGCTCTAGAAATAAAAATCGACCAGGAAAAAATCTGGTTGAGAATAAACCCAGTAGTAAAAAAATCTCACTCCTGAGGAAAGGTCGAGAAAAATATTAATTCTTGAAAGTATTATGAGATTATTTGAAAAAAGAGAACAAATCTCAAGGAAAGAATTTAAGGAGAGCTTTAGAAAAGCTAATCCTATTGTTCCTGGTACTGGTCGGAAATTATTTAGTGGCGTTGAAAAATTAAAAATGGAGGAAAAATTGTTTGGAAGGAAATTCGATTCTCTGGCCTCTAAAGAGAAATTTGAAAAACTTGTCAAAGAAGCTGGAAAGGAAAAATTCCGAGCCCCAATGGGACCAGCCAGGGAGACTATAGATAAAAAAATTAGATTTTTAAGGAAATTTGGCGGAGTCTAATTTTTTGGCAGAAAAAAAATGACCATTCACTATCGAACTCAGGGTTTTGTGTTGAAAAAAACAGACCTTGGCGAAGCAGATAGAATTTTTATTATTTTTACAAAAGATTTTGGAAAATTGGAGATTTTGGGAAAGGGAATTAGAAAGATTCAATCAAAATTAAAAAGTTTTTTAGAACTTTTTCATCTAATAGATCTTGAGTTTATCCAAGGGAAAATTTACAAGACCTTAATTGATGCTAGTGTGATTGATAGTTTTAAAGAAATTCGCAAGGATTTGAAAAGATTTAAAATTGCGAATTTAATTTCTCAGATTTTTACAGATTTTTTAAAAGGAGAAGAAAAAGATGAAAATTTGTGGAAATTATTGAAAGAAACTTTTGAAAAACTAAATAATTATTTTTTATCTTCTAAAAATTTAATTTTGCTTTACTATTATTTTTTCTGGAATTTTTTCTCCTTTTTGGGCTATCAAATCTCCCTTTACAATTGCTCTCTTTGCCAAAGAAAATTGAGACCTGAAAATCTTTATTTTTCTCAAAAAGAAGGAGGGATAATTTGTGCTCTATGTTTTCGAAAGGAACGAGGGGCTAAAAAAATTAATCTTAATGTTATTAAAATCTTAAGATTGATTTTAAAAAGAGATTTTCAGACTCTTAAGAAAATCAAAATTGAGAAGGTTTGGCAACGGCAATTAAAGATGATTTCTGAAAGTTATCTCTCTTTTCTAAAAGAAATGGTATACTGAAATAATACTCTAGGGATATTTCTTACTATCGCTCAAATTATACCTCTGGGGGTTTTTCACTTCGTTCAAAATATATGAGAAAATCGATTTTATTTTTTCTAATAATTGGTCTAATTATTGGAATTTCAGGTTTTTACTATTATCAAAGGCAGATTTTTTCCAAAGAGGTTTTGAAATTGGAAATCTTTGGGAAAGGAGAGATTGGGTTAGCTGAAGAGGTTGAATATCTTGTAAAATATAAAAATAATGGCAACACCCGATTGGAAGAGGCAAGACTTATTTTCGAATATCCCAAAAATTCAGTAGTTGAGGAGAATTCTTTAAGAAAGGAAATTCCTCTTGAAGATATTTATCCTGGTGAAGAAGAAACCTTAAATTTTAAAGCAAGATTATTTGGTAGTGAGGGAGAGGCTAAGGTTGCTAAAGCCTGGTTAAGTTATCGGCCAAAGAATTTAAAGGCTCGCTTTGAAGCAACAACTACTTTCACCACAATAATTAAAAGTGTACCTTTGACCTTTGAATTTGATTTACCTTCAAGAACTGAATCGGGAGAGGAAATTAAATTGAGGTTAAATTATTATTCAACTTTAAATTATCCTCTTCCCGGTTTAAGAATAAAAGTTAATTATCCAGCTGGCTTTGAATTTTTAGAATCTAAGCCAAATGCATTAGAAAAAACGGAATGGGAAATCGGGATCTTAAATAGGGCCGAAGGCGGAAGAATTGAAATTTCGGGAATTTTAAGAGGAGAGGTTGGTGAATCAAAAATTTTTCAGGCAGAACTAGTTAGTTGGCAGGAAGGGGAATTTTTGTCTTTAAAGAAAACTTTCCGAGGAATAGAAATTATTAAACCATCTTTTTATATCTTTCAGCAAATCAATCGAAATCCTCAATATATTGCTAATTCTGGAGACCTTTTAAATTATGAAATTTTCTTTAAAAACATCGGTCAGGAAATTGCCGAAAATTTATTTTTAATTGCCAGCTTAGAGGGAGAGGTCTTTGATTTCGATAGTGTAAGGGTTGAGCTTGGCCGATTTGATAAAGAAGAAAGGAAAATTTTTTGGGACTATGCACGGGTTCCAGAATTGAGAAAGCTTTTACCAATGGAAGAGGGAAAAGTTAAGTTTTGGATAAAAATAAAAGACGAATTTCCTTCTGAAATGAGAAATCCGGCAATTAAAAATATCATTTCTTTAGACGGATTAAGGGAAGAATTTGAAAACAAAATTAATTCAAAATTGGAAATTTCTCAAAAGGGATTTTTCCAAGATGAAATTTTTGGCAATTCAGGACCGATTCCACCGAGAGCGGGGGAGACAACAACTTATACAATAATCTGGCAGGTCAAAAATAATTATAATAGTGTTAAAAATATTAGAACCAGAGCAACTTTACCAAATTATATGAGATTAACTGGGGAGATTTTTCCAAAGGAGGCAAAATTCCTTTTCGATTCCGAATCAAGAGAAATTTTGTGGGAAGTTGGCGATTTAGAAGCTAATCAGGGTCAAACTTTAGCCTTTCAAATTGCTCTAACTCCAACTCCTGAGCAAAGAGGTCAAACTCCTGAAATTATTGGCGAGGCAAAAATAACTGGCGAAGATACTTGGACCGAGGCAATTTTAGAGAAAACAGCTTCAGCTATAAACACTACTTTACCTGACGATCTAACAATGAGTGAAAGAATGGGAATAGTTCAATAAAACATGGAAGATTTAATGCAAAAAATTATTTCTTTATGTAAGCGTCGGGGATTTATTTTTCAGTCTTCGGAAATTTATGGTGGGGTAGCTGGTCTTTGGGATTTAGGCCCTCTTGGGGCTTTAATGAAAGAAAATTTGAGAAAATTTTGGCTAAAGAGATTTGTTTTGGAAGAAAACTACAACCCGCCCACCACCCTCCCACTCGCCAAAAGCGAGCGAGCCCCTAACGTTGTTTTAATTAATGGAACTTGTTTAATGCATCCCAAGGTTTGGGAGGCTTCTGGACATCTAGAATATTTCACCGATCCTTTAGTCGAATGTAAAAATTGCCATTCAAGATTCAGGGCCGACCACTTAATGTCTGGAAGATTTATTGGTCAAGGAAAGGCAAAAACAAATGGTCAATGTCCTGATTGCGGTGAAAAAGAATTTACTGAGCCGAGAATGTTCAATTTGATGTTTAAGACTTTTTTGGGACCAGTTGAAGACAAAGCTCACCAAACATATTTAAGACCTGAAACTGCTCAATCAATGTTTACTAATTTCCAAAACATTTTAAATTCCTCAAGATTGAAAATTCCATTTGGAATTGCCCAGATTGGAAGATCTTTTAGAAATGAAATTACCCTTGGTGATTTTACTTTTCGCTCTCGGGAATTTGATATTGCTGAAATTGAATACTTTGTTGAACCAGAGAGAGATGAAAAATATTTCGAAATTTGGTTAGATAAATGGGAAAAATTCTTTTTGGATTTAGGAATCGAAAAGAAAAATTTAAGAAGATTTGAACATCCAAAAAAGAGCTTAGCCCATTATTCAAAAAGAACAGTTGATATTGAATACAAATTTCCCTTTGGTTGGGCAGAATTAGCAGGAGTAGCAAATAGAACTGATTATGATTTAAGGAGACATTCTGAATTCTCGGGTCAGGATTTAAGATATTTCGATGAGGAAAAAAAGAAAAAATATTTTCCTTATGTGATTGAACCAACAATGGGGTTAGAACGGGCAATTTTAGCGATTTTGTGCGATACTTATCAAGAAATTCCTGGTGGTAGGACAAAAACAACAAAATCCACAAAAGAAGTTGAAATCTTATTGAGATTGGATAAAAAAATTGCTCCAATAAAAGTTGCCATTTTACCTTTAGTTAGGAATAAACCAGAATTAGTTAAAAAGGCAAAAGAAGTTTATCAATTATTAAAACCTCATTTTGTTTGCCAATATGATGAATTAGGATCAATTGGCCGAAGATATCGTCGTCAAGACGAGATTGGTACGATTTTCTGTTTAACGATTGATTTTGAAAGTTTAAAGCAAGACGACTTAACTGTCAGGAATCGAGATACAATGGAGCAAAAAAGAGTAAAAATTAAAGATTTAATTAAAATTTTAAAAGAAAAATTAGAATTTTAATTTATGTTTAAAAAGACAATTTTGGAGAATAGTCTGAGATTAATTACCTTTCCAATGAAAAATACTCAGACTCTGACTCTTCTGATTTTAGTTGGCACTGGTTCAAAATATGAAAGAAAGGAAATTAATGGTGTCTCCCATTTTTTAGAACACATGGCCTTTAAGGGAACAAAAAGGAGACCAGATACTTTAGATATTGCCAAGGAATTGGATAGAGTAGGGGGGTTATATAATGCTTTTACCGACAAAGAATTGACTGGATTTTGGGTAAAAGTTGATTCAAAACATTTTGATTTAGCTTCGGATGTTTTGTCTGACATAATTTTTAACTCTTTATTTAAAGAAAAGGAAATTGAAAATGAAAAAAAAGTGATCTTTGAAGAAATAAATATGATAAAAGATAATCCCCAAGTCCATGTTTTAAATTTGTGGGAAAAATTATTGTACGGTGATCAACCGGCTGGCTGGCTAATTTCCGGAGAGAAAGAAACAGTTAAAAACATCACTAGGAAAGATATTTTAGATTATTTTAAAAATCAATTTGTCGCCGAAAATGTTGTTATTTCCTTAACTGGAAATTTTGAAGAAAAAGAGGCCATTTCAAAAATCAAAAAATTTTTTATCAAATTTAAAAAAGCAAAACCCCTTTCTAAAAAGCCAGTAATTGAGATTCAAAAATTACCCCAGGTTTTAATTAATTTTAAGGAGACCGATCAAACCCATTTAGTTTTTGGGGCGAGAGCCTTTGACCTTTTTAGAAAAGAAAGATATCCTTTAGCAATAATTTCGATAATTTTAGGGGGAATAATGAGCTCAAGGCTTTTCATTAAGGTCAGGGGGAAAAAGGGCTTAGCCTATTATATTAGAAGCTTTCCAGAACATTATACTGATAGTGGTTATTTAGTGACCCAGGCTGGACTAAATAATCAAAGGGTGGATGAGGCAATAAAGATAATTTTAAAGGAATATCAAAATTTGAAATCAAAAAAAATTCCCAAATTGGAATTGGAAAAAGCAAAAGAAAATATTAAGGGCCACCTCTTTCTAAGCTTGGAAACCTCGGATAGTTGGGCAAGTTATCTTGGAATTCAGGAAATCTTGAGAAAGGAAATTTTAATGCCAGAAGAAGAATCAAAAAGAATTGATGAAGTTAGCCAAGATGATATTCTGAAAGTAGCCAGAGAGATTTTTCAGCCAGAGAAATTGAATTTGGCCTTAATAGGACCTTTCAAAGAAAAAGAAAAATTTGAAAAAATTTTAAAATTATGAATCAAAAGACTAGAACTTTAGACATTTCCTGGGAGACAATTTTTAAAATTTTCATTGCAATTATTTTTCTTTTTCTTCTTTATTTAATCAGAAACGTTTTGCTCTGGTTTATTTTCGCTATAATAATCTCAGTTTTATTGGAACCCTTGATTGATTTCTTACAAAGACGAAAAGTTCCCAGATTGATTTCAGTTGTTTTCGTCTATTTCATCGTCTTCAGTTTAATTCCCCTTTTAATCTATTTAACTATTCCAATTTTTGTCGCTGAAATTCGACAATTTACCCAGATTCTGCCTCAATTTTTTGAAAAAATTTCTCCACCTTTAAAGGCCCTTGGTCTCCAGGCTTTTGAAAATATAGAAGAGTTTACCGAATTATTGAGCAAAACTTTAGAAAAAATGGCTGCTACTATCTTTAGTGCTATAGCGGCTATTTTTGGAGGAATTTTAGTAACTTTTTCAATTTTTTCATTTTCTCTTTTTTTGTCCTTAGAGGAAAAGCCAATTGAAAGAACTTTGGCCCTCATCTTTCCAAAAAAATACGAAGCTTTTTTATTAGATTTATGGTCAAGATGTAAAATTAGGGTTTCAGGCTGGTTTTTATCTCGAATTTTAGGTTGTCTTTTCGTCGGTCTCTTTTCCTATTTTTCTCTTTTGATCTTTAATACCAAATATCCCTTCTCATTAGCCCTTTTAGCTGGCGCCTTAGATTTTATTCCGATAATTGGGCCTGTTATTACTGGTATTTTAATTTTTATAATAGTTTCTTTAGATAATTTTTTAAAAGCAGTTTTTATTTTAATTACTTTTATCTTAATTCAGCAGATTGAAAATAATATTCTTTTACCAGCCCTGACAAAAAAATTTGTTGGACTTCCTCCAGTTTTAGTCTTATTAGCCTTGGCAGTTGGAGGGATTTTGTGGGGAATTTGGGGAGCAATTTTAGCTATTCCCATCTTTGGAATTTTGTTTGAATTTACCAAGGAGTTTTTAAAAGAGAGAAAAGAAAGGGCTACTTTTCTTTAACCCCCTTCTTAATTCTCCTCCCACCCACCACCCTCCCGCCTTCGGCAGGCTCCTCACGTGGATTTAGGCGGAAAATAAAAAAGCCCAATTCGGGCTCAAATTCTGGGGGCTTGCTTTTCGCTATTGATTTTAAGGAACAAAAAATGGGAATTTTGTCACTATGAAATAAAAGAGCTTTTAAGTACTGCTTCCTTCGCCGCAGTGAGCTATTTCTGATATTTCTGGCTTTAATTATGTCAAGAAAAAAGAAAAAATTTTATATTCCAACTAGCATAGTTTATACGAATCAAAGACCCCATATTGGTTTTGCTTTAGAACTTATTCAGGCAGATCTTTTAGCTCGTTATCACCGTTCTTTGGGAGAAGAGGTTCTATTTTCGACGGGTACAGATGAACATGGAACGAAAAATGCCCAAGCAGCAAAAGAAGCTGGAAAAACTCCAGAGAGGTTCACCGAAGAGATTGCACAAGAGGTTAAAAGATTAACTAAAGTCTTGAATTTATCTAATGATGATTTTATTAGAACCACTGACAAAAAAAGACATTATCCAGCAGTTGAAAAGGTTTGGTTGCAACTAAAAGAAAATGGCGATATTTATAAGAAAAAATATAAAGGATTATATTGTATTGGATGTGAAGCTTTTATTAAAGAAAAAGATTTGGTGGATGGAAAGTGCTCCATCCATAAACAAACTCCCGAAGCCATTGAGGAAGAAAATTATTTTTTTCGTCTTTCGAAATACCAAAATCAGTTAAAGAAAATTATTGAAAAAGGAGCAATAAAAATTATTCCAGAGAGCCGGAGGATCGAACTTTTAAGTTTTATTAACCAAGGATTAGAGGATACCAGTTGCTCAAGGTCAAGAGGAAAATTGGCATGGGGTATACTAGTTCCCAGAGATGATACTCAGATCGTCTATGTTTGGCTGGAAGCCTTGGTAAACTATCTTTCAGTCATAGATTATGCAACCAATGGAGACAAATTTAAGAAGTTTTGGCCTCCTGATGTGCATTGTATCGGCAAGGATATTTTTACTAGGTTCCATGGCTCGCTATGGCCAGCGATGCTTTTATCACTCCAGTTAAAGCTACCAAAAACTATATTTGTTCACGGGTTTATTACTGTTGGCGGACAAAAAATGTCAAAGAGTTTGGGAAATGTTATTGATCCATTTGGATTAGTTAAAAAATATGGGACCGATGCTGTTAGATATTTCCTTTTGAGGGAAGTTCTACCATTCGAAGACGGAGATTTTACTTATGAGAAGTTTGAAAAAAGATACAATGCAGATTTGGCTAGTGGATTGGGTAATTTAGTAGCGAGAGTGATAACGATGGCGGAGAAACTAAAAACTAAAAACAAAAAACTAAAAATTACAATTAAAAACTTAAAATTAAAAAAAGAAATTGATAATACTTGGGAAATTTGGAAAAAATCTTTAGAGGAATTTAAATTCAATGAGGCTTTGATTTCAATTTGGGATTTAATCTCTGTTTGTGATAAATATATTGAAAGGGAAAAGCCTTGGGAATTATTAAAATTAAAAATTAAAAATGAAAAACCAAGGACAATAATCAATGACCTGTTGCTGGCTCTAGAAAATATTTCAAAACTTTTGCAGCCATTTTTGCCAGAAACTTCAGAAAAAATTTTAAAACAAGTTGAAACTAAAAAAAGTCAAATATTATTTCCAAAATTATGAGAAAAATAAAAGTTGCTTTTCAGGGAGAACCAGGAGCCTATAGTGAAGAGGCTGCTTTTTTATATTTCGGGAATTCAATAGGGACAATAGGTTGTAAAACACTTTCAGATGTATTCCAAATTTTAGAGGGGAATAAAGTTGATTACGCAGTAGTTCCGGTTGAAAATTCTTTAGAAGGCACCGTGGGTGGAACTTACGATCTATTTTTGAAATATAATTTAAAACCCTCTGGAGAAATTTTTCATCGAATAAGACATTGCTTAATTTCTTTTCCAGAAGGAAACCTAAAATCAATTAAGATTGTTTATTCTCATCCCCAAGCCTTAGGACAATGCAAAGAGTTTTTGGAAAGACAGAAATACGAAACTATCCCAGTTTATGATACCGCAGGTAGTATCAAAATGATAAAAGAAAAAAAATTAAAAAATTCTGCTGGAATAGCATCGGAAAGAGCAGCCAAGATTTACGGAATGAAAATTCTCAAAAAAAATATAGAAACTAATCACCAAAATTATACAAGATTTTTAATTCTAGCCAAAAATAAAACAAAACCCACCGGAAATGATAAGACCTCTCTAATATTTTCAACAAAACATGCTCCGGGAGCCCTTTTTAAAGCATTGAAAGCATTTGCAATAAGAAAAATAAATTTGACAAAAATTGAATCGCGGCCGATTATTGGAAAGCCCTGGAAATATAATTTTATTGTGGATTTTGAAGGTCACAAAGATGACAAAAAAATTAAAGAAGCTTTAAAAGATTTGAAAAAATCTACAATATTTTTAAAGATAATAGGTTCTTATCCAAAGGCTAAATAATATGTTTAAGAAAATAGCAATAATTGGGGGAGCAGGGAGAATGGGAAGTTGGTTTGCTAAATTCTTTTTAGAAAATGGAATAGAGGTTATTGTCTCCGATAAAAATAAAGAAAAATTGGGACAGCTTTCAAAAGAATTAAAGATGTTAAATTTATTTTAATTTCTGTATTGCTGCAAAATTTTGAAAAAGTTATAAAAGAAATCACCCCCCATCTTAAAGAAAATCAAATTGTGATGGATATTACCAGTCTGAAAGAAATTCCAGTTAAAATAATGCACAAATTTTTAAAAGGAAATTTAATTTTAGGAACTCATCCCCTTTTTGGTCCGGGAGCCAAAGATACAAAACAAAATTTTATTTTAACACCGACAAACAAAAAAGAAAGAATTTTCGCCAAAAAATTCAAAAATTGGTTAGAAAATAAAGGATTTAAGGTAGTAATGATGTCCCCAAGCAAGCACGATGAATTGATGTCTCTAATATTAGGCCTACCTCATTTTATTGGTTTAGTTACAGGTTCCCTTTTAAGCGATTTAAAAGCATTGGAAAAGATAACCGGTCCAAGTTTCAAAAAATTATTGGATTTAGTAAAAAGTGTTGCTCTTTCTGACCCAGAATTTTATTCCGAGCTCCATTTCAATCTACCAAAAATTGATAATCTCGAGGACTCTTTTGAGAGGCAAGTAAAATTTTGGCGGGAAATTATAAAAAATGAAGATAAAAAACCCTTTATTAAAAAAATGCTAAGAATAAGGAAGTGCCTTACAAAACAATAAAAATCTGCAGAATATGGAAAAGATATATCTCATTCCAATAGGAAAGACTGGTGAAAAGACATTGCTTTATCTTAAAAAGGAATTGGAAAAAGAATTTTGGGGAGTTGTAGAAATTGGTGAGGAACTTTCAGAACCTGACTATGCTTATAATCCTTTAAGAAGGCAATACCTGGCTCCTACCATATTGAGGAAAATTGAAAAAGAAAAACCGCGGAATTATCGAAAGATATTAGGGGTAACCAATGTAGATTTATATACTGAAGGCCTCAATTTTGTCTTCGGCCAGGCTTCACCATTAATTGGAGTAGCTTTAATTTCATTAATAAGACTTAGGCAAGAATATTATGGATTAACGCCAGATGAAAATTTATTTAAAGAGAGGATGAAAAAAGAGGCAATCCACGAATTGGGCCACCTCTATGGCCTAAATCATTGCCTAGATCCAAAATGCGTGATGCATTTTTCTAATAGTCTATCGGATACTGATAAAAAAAGTTCATCCTTTTGTCTTCGCTGTAAAGGCCTATAACTCAATAAAAATTTTTAATTTATGTTAATTGATACTCATGCCCATTTAAATTTTGCCGCCTTTGATAAGGATAGAAAAGAAGTTATAAAAAAATGCCTAAAAAATGAAGTCTGGATGATAAATATAGGAACAAATTTCGAAACCTCAAAGGAAGCAATAGAAATTGCTAAAAAATATGAAAAGGGAGTTTTTGCTTCAATTGGTCTTCATCCAATAAATTTGGATACAGGATTAATAAAAATTAAATTTGATGAAAAAGAAGGAAGTCATTTTGAAAAAGAATTTGATTTTGAAAAAGAATTTGATTTTGAAAAATACAAAGAATTAGCAAAATCTGAAAAAGTAGTAGCGATTGGTGAAGTTGGTTTAGATTATTATTATAAGCCAAAAACTAAAAGGAAATTAGAACTTTTTAAAGAAAAACAAAAAAATTTATTTTTAGAACAATCAAAATTAGCTAAAGAATTAAATTTACCGGTAATTTTTCACTGTCGAATGGCCCATGATGATTTAATCAAGATTCTCTTAGATCATTCAGAAATTAGGCCTCAAATGGCAGTTGTCCATGGATTCGTCGGAAATTTAAATCAATTGGAAAAATATTTAGAGTTTAGATATTTTATTGGATTTAATGGAATAATTTTCAAAAAAATTGAAGGAATAAATTTTGAAGAAAATATTAAAAATACTCCAATTGAAAAAATTTTAATCGAAACTGATTGTCCTTATCTAACTCCACTCTTGCCCGCCGAAGCTTTAGCGAAGGCAGGGCCCTTAGTGACTCGCAACGAACCTCTTTTTGTAAAATATATAGCCGAAAAAATTGCAAAAATAAAAGGAGTTTCTTTTGAAAAAATAGCTGAAATGACTACCAAAAATGCCAAAGATTTATTTAAACTTGTTTAAAAATGAAGAAAAAAAATATCGAAGAATATAATGACAAATTAGCTCCAG
>Ga0315312_1001083_pt1 | contig 23501 bp, 23 predicted proteins | sample TDP7_MG_FD_203629 | JGI IMG/M metagenome (GOLD analysis project Ga0315312, IMG submission 203629) | Freshwater sediment microbial communities from Lake Towuti, South Sulawesi, Indonesia - TDP7 | ecosystem: Environmental > Aquatic > Freshwater > Lake > Sediment | place: Indonesia: South Sulawesi... | reverse complement strand
CTACGAATGTTGGCCAATAAATGACTTCAACTTCTTTGAGTATTTCGAAAAGGATTTCGCCAATGTTTACAAAGGAGGATAGGCATCCTGCGCAGCAGGTTAGGGACACAGTGCAGATTTTGACCAAAACAGGTAACCACTTTAACTTTTATGTAGGTTTGAATTAGATTTTTATCTAAATATCACTTTCTAATGTACGAGAAATCGCATTCTATTATCATAGGGTTTTGGATACAACTTTCAGCAAGTCTGATCTAGTTATTATTCCCACGATTTCGCCCTTTCTCACTATTAATACGCCAGGGTGATCCTCTAATAATGGTTTAATCATGCTAATGTTCGTATCTTCTGGAACACTTGGCAAAGGCGCTTGCATTATCTTCTCAACTCTTTCATCCGCGATTCTGGAGCTCAAATTCCTTACAATACTCTCTTCTGTAACCGTGCCAACTACCCTATTGTCTTCTACTATTGGCAATTGGGATATAGCATACTCCATCATGAGTTTGCTTACCTTCAAAATTTTGTCGCTAGGTCTTGCACAGATAACCTTTCTAGTCATTATTTCACCGCATCTTTTTCCTTCGCCCTCAGTTAATACTTGAAGAATCCTATTCACAGTTGACAATCTTGGATCTACTTTTCCTTTTTCGATTTTGGCAATATGCGCTTGTGATACGCCTACTAGCTCTGCCAATTGCCTCTGAGTCAGCTCAGCTTCCAGCCTTAGCTTTTTCAGCATTGCATTTGTCACAATCATGCTGATAACCAACGCTTATTTTTTATGCAATATTAATATCGCAAAATATATATTTCTTACCATTTATTATGAGCCTTCCATCATGGTGACCTATCATGAGAAACATATTCGTCGACAGCTTAAAACAGACTCCCATAGAAGAACAAAAACTCGAAATCGTAGAAAGAAAAGGACTTGGGCACCCAGACTCAATATGCGATGCCATAATGGATCAAGTGTCCGTAAGATTGAGCAAAGAATATTTGGACAGAGTAGGAGCGATAATGCACCACAATGTGGACAAATCATTACTAGTCGCTGGAGAAGCCGAAATAAGATTTGGCGGCGGCTCAGTTAACCAGCCTATGAATTTGGTAATCGGCGACAGAGCAACCTTTGAGGCTGACAGCACAAAAATACCTGTCAAAGAAATAGCGGTTCAAACAGCCAAAGAATGGTTCAAAAAAAACCTTAGATTCGTAGATCCAGAAAAGCATGTGAGATATCAGGTAGAATTGAAGCCTGGTTCTCCAGAACTTGTGGATATTTTCAAGCGAAAAGGCAGAGTTTTGGAGGCAAACGACACTTCAGCGGCTGTTGGCTATGCCCCGATGAGTAGAACAGAAAACATCGTCCTAAAAACAGAACATTATGTGAACTCCAAAGATTTCAAGCACAAATTTCCAGAATCTGGCGAAGATGTAAAAGTTATGGCATTCAGAAAAAACAATGACCTACGTTTGACTATCTCCATGCCTTTCGTGGACAAATTCATAGAAAACGAAAAAGCCTATTTCAAGAAAAAAGCTGAAGTTCTTGAAGACGTAAACGAGTTTGTGAAGAAGAATGTGGATTTTGAGAAAACTATGATTGACTTGAACACGCTAGATGTTGTAGGTCGTGGCATAAATGGCGTCTATATGACAGTTTTGGGCACAAGTGCAGAAAGCGGAGATTCAGGCGAAGTTGGAAGAGGCAACAGAGTAAATGGCATAATACCCTTGAATAGACCATACTGCTCAGAAGCTGCAGCTGGAAAAAACCCCGTAAGTCATGTGGGAAAAATCTACAACCTCCTAACCCACCACACCGCCCATCAAATACATCAAAAAGTAGACGGGTTAGAAGAGGTTTACATATGGCTACTAAGCCAAATCGGCAAACCAATTGATCAGCCAGCCATAGCCGCAGCGCAAGTTATCATGAAAACTGGAAATTCATTGAATAAAATTCATAAAGACATCGAAGAAATAGTCAACTCAGAACTGGAAAATATTGACAAATTCTGCATTGACTTGGCACAAGGAAAAATCCCAATCTGCTAGGTTTCGGAACTTTTTCCTAATTTTTGCAGGCACATTTACGTTTACTGAAAAGTTTATTCTGTTACCGCATGATAATACCGAAGTATGGCTTCTGGAAGGGAAATCCCCCTTTCTCCCAACTTCTCTATCAATCTTATCGGAATCGGGCTGGCCACAAATGCTGCGCGAGTATAAAATCTCCGCGGTCGCCCTAATTTTGCTTCTTCTTCTAAGATTAAAGACAAGTCTGAATGCTGTTCAAGATGAGAACTTTTCCGCCCAATTATTGAAAATTGATGCCCACCCAATCGCCTAAATATCCTGCCTATGTTGACAACTGTTTTTGTTTCGCCTGAATAGGATATGGACAGTTGAAAATCACCCGCTCTTGGCCTCGGCGGGTTCATAATGTAAACATCATCACCAAGCGCACGCTTTATGTGGTCAAGTCGTATAAGCGTCATTTTTGCCACTTCATCACCTGTTCCCTTCGAATTTCTGAACACGTGGCAACGAGTTTCCAGTAGATTAATTGCAGACTTGTAGAATTCGGAATCTAGACTGTTGTCAATCATTTTGCCTATCGTTTGAAATTCTTTCTCCGCCAAACCATAAACTTCATCAGCCTGTGCGTCCACATATATGGCGTCTACGATAGTTTGGAGAAGAAAACAACTTCCAAGTTCAAAAACATCTCGCATTATGCCAGTTTCAACATACCTATCATTCTTCTTCTTGTGCACCTCTCTCTTTCCTATACTCTTTAACTCAAGTATATGCCCCACTTCCCTCGCCAATTTGCCCAAAGAAGAATTTCTGTTAGAAGTGATGGCGAAAATTGTGAATTTCTTGGACTTGGTCTCCGCAATATATCTTAAAATATCATAGGCTACATTAAGCGTATCTTCTGTTTCACCGGTACCACTGTTAAATAAGACAAGAATTTTTTGATTCTTATAGCGTTGTTCCAAAACTGGTGCGGCTTCATATATGCTGCCCCAAGGAAATTCAGGTCCTTCAAGGCTGAGCACGGTTTTTGGGTTTTTCATCAAAGTAGCCTGACTCAGGGGAATATTCATCGCATGCTTGGATCTGCCTGACGCTACTGGAATAATTATGGAATGACTTTTCAGATTTTTGAATAGCCATTTCAATTGTTCAGGTTTTATTCCAAGAACATTTTCTTTGATCTTATTGATATATGGGATACTGCAGATTTTGCTTTTCATTTTGACCGCAAAATATTGAAGGCTCGATGAGTTGAAAAGGTTTTTCACAAAACAAACAAAACTCTCTGCTAATCTCCAGAAAGAATTTTAACCCTTTAGAACACATGCTATAAACGTGAAAAACATTGATTAAAATTAGCATTCCATTTATTCTAGTAAACTTCAAAACGTATGCAGAGGCTACTGGGAAAAGAGCGGTAAAACTTGCAAAAACTGTAGAAAAGGTAAACTTAGAAACAGGCGTATGCATAGGTGTTGCTCCACAGTTCGCTGACATAGCACCTGTTGCTAACACTGTCTCTATACCCGTTTTCGCACAACACATTGACCCTATCACACCAGGCAACTATACAGGTCACGTTCTCGCTGAATCAGTTAAAGAAAATGGCGCAAGGGGCACATTAATCAACCATTCAGAAAGAAGGTTAAAACTCGCAGATATAGATGCAGCAGTTATTAGAGCAAGAGAAATAGGTCTAGTTTCAGTGGTCTGCACGAACAATCCTTCAGTAAGCGCTTCAGCGGCTGCCTTAAACCCTGACATGCTTGCTGTAGAGCCGCCAGAACTAATCGGAACAGGAATTTCTGTGTCAAAAGCTAAACCAGAAGTTGTAACAGACACCGTGAAACTTGTCAGAAATATAAACAAAAAAGTAACAATCCTTTGTGGCGCAGGCATAACTATAGGTGAAGACGTGACTGCCGCTCTAAGACTCGGTACAGAAGGGGTTTTGGTGGCTAGTGGTGTTGTTAAAGCGAAATACTCAGACAAGGTGCTGCTTGAGTTTGCGGAGGCAATAACAAAGGTTTGACAGGAGTTTTGAATCATTGAAAGTTGAAGCTGAATGTGCCTCATGTATGCTACAGCGTGGATACTTACAAATCAAAGAAGCAACAAAGAACCCATCCATTCAATTCAAGGCAATGTCTGCCCTTCTAAACATGCTAAATGAAGAGTTCACGCCAAAAGCAAATCCTGCAGTTCTTGGCACCCAAAGAGATAGACTAGTGAAAAAGATAACTGGAAATCCAGACCCATATGCAAAGAAAAAGCATCAAAGCAACCAAAAAGCCATGGAAAACCTCCATCTCGTGGAAGACCTGCTTGCAAAAGAGAGATCTATTCAGTCGCGGTTCCGTAGGGCTTGCGTGTGCGCAATTGTTGGTAACGTGATAGAGTTTGACATTCCAGGACATAATTTCGGATATGAGGATATTGGTGGGCTCGTTAAAAATGCTGAAAGCGACTTGGCAATTGATGACGTTTCCGAATTTTTTAACTTAGCTAAGAGAAGAACGAAAGTAGTCTATTTGGCTGACAATGCAGGAGAAATAGCCTTCGATAAGTTGTTAGTTTCAGAGTTGAAGAAACTTGGAGCCCATCTCACTGTCGCAGTGAAGGAAGGTCCAGCGTTGAATGATGCAACCATGAAAGATGCTGAATACGTAGAAATGGATGAAGTTGCAGACAATATAGTTACTACGGGGGCAGATGCTGTAGGATTAATTCCTGAAGAATGTTCTAAAGAATTTCTAAGAATCTACAATTCGGCTGACTTGGTTGTGGCGAAAGGCATGGCATATGCGGAGACATTGACTGAATTTAGTTTAAACTCTCCACATGTTTTACTTCTACGAACAAAATGTAATCCGGTAGCCAACTATTTCAATGTGGGCAGAGACAAGAACATTGCCAAGATTATGCCCTAGTTGACATAAGCTATTAAATGTTGGGCTGTCTTTTGGAAATAAGTCTCCCAAGAATTCATCCAAGTCAAAATGTTCTTTCAAACTTTGAAAGAGCAATTCAAACAGAGTGGATAATAACAAACGCGTTAGGCGGCTACTCCTCTTCAACCGTCTTGGGAGTCAACACTCGAAAATACCATGGAATTTTGGTTGCCGCCTTCAATCCTCCAACAGACCGCAGAGTTCTCCTTACAAAACTTGACGAAGAAGTTGGAACTGGCAATAATACGTACTCACTTGGATCAAATGAATCCAAAAATGGCATTTTTCCTAGAGGATACGAGTTTCTTTTCAGTTTTTCTCTGAATCCGTTTCCAACATACAAATATGTTGTGCATGGAACCCAAATCGAAAAAGCACTGTTCATGCCATATGAAAAAAATGCTGTCATAATTGCTTACGACATCTTTAACCCTCAGGAGAATGAAATATTATTCCATATTTTTCCATTGGTGAACTCTAGGCATTTTCACTCATTAACGAATAAGGATGAGTTAAATTGGAGTTTCATTCAAAAAAATGATAAAAGGAAAGTAAGAATTCAAACGTCCAAACCTCTTTCAACTCTACTCCTTTCTGCAAACGGTGGACAATATTTTCCAAGCGAGGGAGACTGGATTAGAGACATATATTTTCGGGTAGACGATGCAAGAGGAGACAGTTGCCTTGATGACGTTTTTCAGCCTGGAAAATTTGAGTTCAAGGTGGCTTCTAAAGAGAGAAAGAAATTTCATATTTTAGCAGTCGGTGGAGAAGATGAAGAAGAAGCAGAAAAAATTTTTTCATCAGTTTTCAAAGAGTCAGGAAACATCGCTGTCTTATATGACAAAGAGTTAAAGCGTCTGAAAGGCTTGCTTAAGAGATTTCAGGAAAGATATGCGGATGTGGAAATGGCTGATTGGTTAAAATGGCTAATTTTGGCAGCTGACTCTTTCATAGTGTATCGGAAATCGGTTCAGAAGAAGTCTGTTATTGCTGGCTACCATTGGTTTGAAGATTGGGGGAGAGATTCATTGGTTTCTCTGCCAGGTTTGACGCTTGTTACTGGCAGATTTGAGGATGCGAAGGAGATTCTTTTGACGTTTAAGCAATATTGTGTTAGGGGCGTTGTTCCAAATCGGTTTCCAGACTCAGCGGGAGATAAGCCTGATTATAATGCGGTTGATGCCAGTTTATGGTATTTTAATGCAGTTCTTCAGTTTCTTAAGTATACAGGCGATTTAGAGTTTGTTCAACGAGAGTTATGGGATACCTTGCAGTCTATTGTTGAACACCATGTTAAAGGCACATTATATGACATTCATGTAGACAATGATGGCTTGGTTGCTCACGGTCCGCAGTTGACTTGGATGGACGCTGTGGTTGATAATCAGCCTGTAACGCCTCGTGCTGGTAAAGCGGTGGAGATTCAAGCGTTGTGGTATAACGCCTTGAAAACTATGGAACTTCTTGCCAAACATTTTAATCAAGTTTCTGAAGCGGAGAAGTATGCTTTTATGGCTGAGAAAGCGAGGAAGAGTTTTGTTGAGGAGTTTTGGGATGGTCAGAGGGGTTATTTGTTTGATGTTGTGAATGGCAATGTTAAGGATTCTTCTTTGAGACCGAATCAAATTATTGCTGTTGCTTTGGATTTTTGTATGCTTGACAGAGAAAGGGCTAAACAGATAGTTGACATTGTTTGGAAGAGGCTTTGGGGCAAATACGGGCTGCGTACTCTATGGATAGACAGAGCTATAGACCCCTCCCCCTCCTTATATATAGGTCGTTATGAGGGTGATTGGGCGCAGAGGAATAGGGCTTATCATAATGGCACTGTTTGGGCTTGGCTTACAGGACCCTTTGTGACAGCTTTTCTTAAAGTGCATGGCTATAGCAAAGAGAAGCGAGACTATGCTTACGAGAATTTCTTAAAGCCACTTTTTACGGAAGAAGTGTATAGAGCTGGGTTAGGAACTATTAGTGAGATTTTTGATGGCGACGAACCACATCTCCCAAGAGGATGCATCTCGCAGGCATGGAGTGTAGCCGAGCCTTTAAGGGCATTTATGGAAGATGTCTCATTAAAGAGACCGTTTTATGAGGACAAGATCCTTGGAAGTCTAGGGCATTAACGTTTAGTCTTTTCTCTTCTCTTTCATCAGTAACATGAAGATTAGCATCGCTTCAACCAAAACAGTCATGGTGATTAGTCCTGGAATGAGGGATTTGGTTAAATCTGCGAGAAATCCGACGATAAGTGGTCCGATGAAGCCTCCTACGGCTACGAGCATGAAGAGGATTCCGCTGGCTACGCCCATATATTTTGCTCCGATTTTGGGCATGTCCATAAGGGTTACAATCACTAGAGGTGCTGTGGCTGAGGAGCTTATGCCGTAGAAAATTAAAGACATGATAAGGGGTAAGCCAATGGATACGCCTATGGTGAATACGCAGATCCCCTGAACTAGTAATACAATGAAAATAACAGACTTTCTTTGACTTGGCTTTGTAAGGCTGGGAATGATCAGGCTTCCGATCAGGCCACACCAACCTGGAATTGAGGAGAGGAATCCTGCCTCTGTCGGGCTCATTCCGTTTAACTCTAATATTCTTGGAAGCCAACGCCCTAGACCATAACTTGCGAAGCCGACTGAAAAGCCTATAATGGCAAATATCCAGACAAGTTTTTCTTTGAGCAATCTTGTAGTGGCTTCTCGTAGCGGTATGGACGTAGAGCTTGTACTATGAGTTTGTGCTTCTCTTCCTAGCAGCAGCCAGATGAGGGCGATTAGAAATCCGACAAGTCCGTAAAAGCGAAGCGAGTTTCGCCAAGTGCCAGTTAGTGGCATGATAAGGGTATTGGTTATTGCCAGTGCGGTAGCGCCTCCGACAAAGGCACCAGTTAAGTATATTCCTGAGGCTGTCCCACGTTCTTTGCCAGAGAACCATGAGGCTACGACCTTTGATAGACCTACGGAAATGAATGGGCCTCCCATGCCGAATATGAGTATGAATAGGGATAGGGTTTCGAGGCTTGTGGCGAATGACTGTAGAAATCCTGATAGCGAGATTAGCGTTATTCCTATCATTGTAGATTTTCTTGTTCCGATTCGGTCGATTAGTAAGCCTATGGGAAGGGCTAATGGGATGTACGCGAGCATTACATTTCCTAACATGAAGCCTATTTGAGAGTTTGTTAGGGCTAGTTCATTTGCTATTGGTGTCACAAGAGGGGGAATAGAGGACAGGATTAAGCCGAAAGCAAAGTAGACAACCCATATTAGGGCTAGTATAACCCACCTGTAATTGGAGCTGACCTGCGATTCAGTCATATCTTTCTACAACCTTTGCCGTGAGAGCCTTTTCCAAAAAATAATAGGGTACGCTTCTTGTGATCAATTTCATGGATCATGCCCAGTATCATGCTTCTCATTCGCAAAGAATTTAAGATTTTGGGTTTTGTTTTATTTGTGGTTCAGAAGTTATTTATACTGGTTGTTTAGCTAACGTCTGCTTTACCAATCAAGATTAACAGTATACACAAATATAGCGACAGTAAAAGAGGAGTCTAGAGACAGAGATGCTTGACATATGCTTCATGTTTGAAGTTCATCAACCGTTTAGGCTTAACCGCAACTTCTCGGCAGACCTCCTAAGCCGCAAACAAGTCACAAAAGAAGACCTATTCGAACTATATTTCGATAATCAACTTAACCGCCACGTTTTTGAAAGAGCTGCAAGAAAATGCTACTATCCCACTAATAGCGTAATCTTAGAACAGATTGACAGATTCAAAAAAGACACAAAGAAGTTCAAAGTATCTTACAGTTTAAGCGGAGTATTCATTGAACAATGCGAAAAATGGAACCTAGACCTACTAGAATCCTTCAGACAATTAGCCAAAACAGGATGCGTAGAATTCATAGAACAAACATACTACCACTCGCTCTCCAGCCTATACTCCACTGAAAGACAAGAATTCATAGAACAAATTCATATGCACCGCAAACTCATGAAAGACCTATTCGATTATGAGCCGAAAGTCTTCGAAAACACAGAATGCCTATACAACAACTCCATCGCAAAGACAATAGAAAAACTAGGCTTTAAGGGAATGATAACAGAAGGAGTGGAAAGAATCCTAAACTGGAGAAGCCCAAACCACGTATACAAAGCCAAGGGCACAGACCTAAGCGTCTTAATGCGCAACTACCGCCTGTCAGACGACATAGGCTTCAGATTCTCAAGTCACTGGTGGGAAGAATGGCCACTCACATCAAACAAATACGCTAGCTGGCTAGCAGCAAATCAGGGGCAAATGATACTCCTATTCGTAGACTATGAAACCTTCGGCGAGCATCATTGGCCAGAAACAGGCATACACGAATTCTTCAGATGGCTACCACAAGAAGTCATCAAGTGGCAGCACCTAAACTGGGCAACACCCTCCGAGATCGTTCAATGGCATAAGCCAGTAGGTGAAATAGACATCCACGAATTTAACACGATTTCTTGGGCAGACTTAGAACGAGACACAACCGCATGGATTGGAAACTCAATGCAAACCATCTGCTACGAATCACTAAAAAGCCTAGAACCATTCGTCAAAGGAATAAATGACCCTATATTGCTAAAATTATGGCGCTACCTCCAAATGAGCGACCACTACTACTACATGAGCATAAAAGGCGGCGGACCAGGCGACGTCCACAGCTATTTCAACCCATGCGGAAGCCCAGTAGAAGCCTTCGCCATGTACTCAAGAATCCTATCAGACCTTGAAGCCCGCATAACACAAGAACTAGCAAAACCAGAACTCACAGCAAAACGACTATTAAGGCAATTGCCAGCAGAAAAAGGCTTCACATTCTTCTACGAATTCGCAAGACCCACAAAAACGACTGTTCACAGCCTAAAAGAATTTCAATCAACGCTGAAAGATGTTGACATCAAATCTATTCAATTTCACATGGAAAGAGGAGACTTTGCAAGATGGATTCGCCAAGTTATCGGCGACGAAAAACTAGCAGACGAAATAGCAAACCTATCAGACAAGAAACTAGTCGGCGAAACTCTTCGCAAAATGATTCACAATACTGTCAAAAACAGAATCACTGAATTGGAACAGATAGCAGTCAAGCAATAACACAGATTTTCGTGAAGAAATTATATTGTCGAAATGCGCATATTATAATAAGAAAAGACCACAAATAACTTGGAGACCAAAAAGAGATGCGGGCAGTTGTGATGGCTGGTGGCGAAGGAACAAGGCTTAGACCACTAACTACGCGTCGTCCAAAACCCATGGTTCCAATAGCAAACCGCCCAATGCTGGAACACACAATCAATCTTCTGAAACAAAATGGCATCACAGACATAACTGCAACTCTCCACTATCTACCCGAAATAATAGAAAGCCACTTTCAAGACGGCTCACAGTTAGGCGTCAAAATGAACTATTTGGAAGAAGAAAAACCCCTTGGAACCGCCGGCGGAGTCAAACGAGCTGAAAACTTTCTCGACCAAACTTTCCTTGTATTCAGTGGAGATGTTCTCTCTGACATTGACTTATCTAAAGCGATTCGTTTTCATCAGCGAAAAGGCGCCATAGCAACCATCGTATTGACAAGAGTGCCTAACCCAATCGAATATGGAGTTGTCATAACCGATGAAGAAGGCAGAATCAAACAATTCTTAGAAAAGCCAGGCTGGGGCGAAGTATTCAGCGACACAATCAATACTGGAATCTATGTTCTAGAAACAGAAGCACTAAAACAAGTAAAGCCAGGAGCGGAATTTGATTTCAGCAAAAACCTGTTTCCAAAACTTCTAGAAATGGGCGAACCATTGTACGGATACGTTGCCGACGGATACTGGTGTGACATTGGGAATCCGATTCAGTATCTCCAAGCCAATCATGACGCACTACATGGCCTCATAAAATTAAGAGTTCCAGGTCGCCAAAAAGATGGCATATGGATTGATTCAGGCGCAGAAATAGAAGACAACGTGGAAATTAGACCGCCAGTTCTTATAGGAAGAAACTGCCGAATCCGCAACGGCGCAAGAATATGGGATTTCTCAGCAATTGGCGATGGAACAACGGTTGACAGCATGGCTACGATAAAACGTTCAGTCTTATGGAATCATAATCTAGTAGGGTCGAAAGCTGATTTAGCAGGCTGCATAATCGGCGAAAAATGTCAAATTCGCGATGGAGCAACTCTTCTAGAGGGTGCAATTGTCGCAGATGAATGCATCGTGGGTCGCGGCGCCACCATAAAGTCTGGAATAAGAATTTGGCCAAGCAAAATGGTCGAAGCAGGCTCAATAGTACACATGGATTTGAAATGGGGCATGCGATGGATGACGACACTTTTCGGCACATATGGAATAACTGGGCTCTCAAACATTGAAATCACCCCAGAATTTGCCTCTAAACTAGGCGTCGCCTTTGGTTCATTTCTGGGAAGAGACGCAAAAGTTGTTGTAAGTCGCGACACGCATAGGGTTTCAAGAATGGTGAAAAGAGCCATAATGGCTGGACTAACAGCGGCGGGTGTTGACGTCTACAATTTACGAATATGCCCTGCTCCGGTTACAAGATATATGGTTCGCAGTCTTGGCGCAGATGCAGGCATAACAGTAAGAGTTCTTGAAATTGATCCAAGGTCGGTTAGCATTAATTTTTATGATTCAAATGGAATGGAGTTGGACCGAGTTTCTGAGAAGAAGGTTGAAGGAATCTTTTTCAGGGAACAATTTCAAAGAGTTCTCAGCGACGAAGTTGGAGACCTCATCTATCCTGCAAGAATAACTGACTTTTACAAAGAAGACGTATTGAAAGCCGTAAATAAAGAAGCTATACGAAAAAACACGTTAAATGTAGTGATTGATTGCGCAAATGGAGCGGGATCAATGGTTGCACCTTCTGTCCTCGGTGAATTGGGATGTCAAGTGACGACCCTAAACGCCAGATTCGACGAAATTGTCGGGCCTAGAACCTTTGAGCAAGTGCCTTCATCAATTCTTAACTTGGCTAGAGTAGTGAAGGCGCTTGGTGCAGACTTGGGAATCGCTTTGGACGGAGATGCTGACCGTGCCATGTTTGTTAATGAAGAAGGCGACGTTTTATCTAGTGATGCTTCGCTTGCGATGTTTTCTAGAGAGATAATTCGGGAAAAGAAAGGAGGAGTTGTAGTTATTCCAGCCAGTGCTTCACGTATTATTAATCGAGTAGTTGAGCCAAGCGGTGGAGAAGTGATTCGATGCAAACTAGGCGCGAGACCACTTCTTGATGCTATTACCCAGCATAGAGCTGTTTTCGGGGGAGAAGAAAGTGGAGGCTTTGTTTTCCCAGACTTTCAGAAAGGATATGATGGAATTTTTGCAGCCGCCAAAATAATTAGTATCATAGCTGAAAACTCGGTTAAGCTGTCTGCACTTCATAGAGATTTGCCAAGCTTCTACATGGCTAAGCAAGCAGTCCCAGTTTCATGGGACCTCCGCGGGCGAATTATGCGAAGTTTAATTGAAGAATTTAGAGATCAGCAAATTGACACGATCGATGGAATAAAAGTCTTTTATGACGACAACTGGATTCTCATGCATCCCAGTTCAGAAGAACCAGTAATCAATCTTTATGCTGAAGCGCCAAACAAAGAACAGGCAGATCATTTAATTCAAGAATATGCTGAAAAAATACGTGGATTAATAAAATGATCGTTAAGCGTAGGTGAAATATTGATGAAAGTTTGTGTGCTCACTTGGGAATTTCCGCCTCTAGTAGTTGGAGGAATAGCTCGCCACTGCTATGGCTTGGGTAAGGCAATGGCTGAAAAAGGACATGAAATAAATGTCGCTACTTTAGCGTTTCCTGGCGCTCCTAGTTCTGAGAAAATTGACGGTGTTAAGGTTTTCCGCGCTACCACAGAAGTTGGGCATCCTCATTTCATTACATGGACTCTTCTGTTTAACCATTTCTTGGAGAAACGAATAGCGGACATAGATGCAAGCGCTGATTTTGATGTTCTTCATGTTCACGATTGGTTGACGGCTCCTGCAGGAATCTCTTTAAAACATTTTACTAAGAAACCAATGATCTTCACGGTTCATAGTACTGAGTATGGGCGATCAGGTCTTCATAATCCAGATTCATACGCTATTGACGGAATCGAATGGTGGGCAACATACGAAGCAAGTAAAATTATAGTTACCACAGAGTTTATGAAAAGAGAGGTTTGTGGTCATTTCCATTTGCCATGGGATAAAGTTGAGGTCATTCCCAATGCCATTGACTTGTCAAAGTTTAATGTCTTTGTTGACCGCGATTCTGTGCGAAGACGCTATGGAGTCAATCCGCATGAGAAGCTAGTTCTCTGTGTAGGTCGTTTGGTTCCTCAAAAGGGTATAGACTATCTGATTCAGGCAGTTCCTCGCATCGCTCAGAGACATCCAGAAGCCAAATTCATTATAGTTGGCGAAGGATGGTTAAAATCGCATCTGGAATATCTTGCAAATCAAACTGGTCAGCGATGGAGAATCACATTCACTGGTTTCATTCCAGACTTGGAACTCGTGAGTTTAATGAAAAGCGCTGACGCTCTAGTTACCCCATCTATCTACGAACCCTTTGGCATAGTCGCTTTAGAGGGAATGGCTGCAGGCGTACCTGTAGTCGCCAGTCAAATTGGAGGCTTAACAGAAGTGGTAGAGCATGATCGAACAGGAATTTTTGTTTATGCACGAAGTTCAGATTCTATTGCCTGGGGAGTTGACAGAGTTTTGTCTGATCCGGGTCATGCAACTTGGTTAACTCAAAATGCCAAGGAGAAAGTGCAGGGTACTTATAGTTGGGAAGCGGTTGCAATGAAGACAATTGAGGTTTTTGAAAAGATAGCAGGGAGGTAGCATCATGAGTGGTTCATCATCTGGTTTTTCATATGGTCCAGTAGTGCCTGAAGATCTTCGCCTTCTTTGTATGCTACATAATATTGGAGCAGTTGCGCCTGAGAGGTCATTAACTGTCAAAGAAATTAGCGAATGGACTACTGTGGAGGCTTCTATGGTTCAATCTTATTTGCAAAAGTTTGTTGAGGAAGGCTATGTTGGCCACATCAAGGCGGATGATGTTGACAGATATCATTTGACATTGAATGGAATAAGAAAAGTACTGTCAATATATTCGTAAGCAGAACCATACTTGAAGAAGAAGATGAAGAAGAAACAAAAAAATTATTTTTTCCGCTAACAGTAGTAGAGAGGGTTGTGTTAACTCTTCGGGACTTCAATGGGGAACTCCTAAATTATTAATACAACTTGAAATGACATAATAGAAGAAATGGAGGTGATAAAATGGCTGTTTTTATGGTGGAAACATATGTGGTAAAACCTGAAAAACAAGGGGAGTTCAAAGCAATGATAAAGAAGTGGCTCGAAGGGACAAAAAAGAACAAAGAGAAGTATAAAGAGCTAAAATCATATAAACTGTTTGCTCATATGTTTGGTGGTAGTAGGCTTGGGTATTCTGAAATGTGGGAGTTTGAGAACTTAGCGGATCTTGAAAAACTTTTGAATAGGTTAATGCAAGACAAAGAGTTCCAGACAATTCTGTCAGAGTTTTTTAGTCAAGTAGTGCCCGATACATGGTCGATAAGCATATGGAACCCAGTTACGTAAACCAAGCATAAATCCTTGCCAATCACTCAACCTTTTTTTACACTAAGCCCCCTAAGAGTCAACAGAACCGCAAAGCGATATGTTTTATAATTACTTTTATGCTGTGTCTTGTCAAAGGTGGATATTTCATTGAATGAGCCCTGGTGGAGAAGAAAACGAGACCGAGACAAACGCCGTTATCCATGGTTCGACGTCTTTGAAGAATTTGATAGACTTGAAGAAATGATGGATGAAATGATGAAACACGCCTTCGAAGAAGAACCATCAGAAAAATTAAGGTCTTTCAGACCTTACGTTTACGGCTTCTCCATGTCAGTTGGACCAGACGGGAAACCAGTCATTAGAGAATTTGGAAACGTCCAAAAGAACCGTTTTGGACCAAAAATAAGAGAAGAAAGAGAGCCGCTAGTCGATATTTTGGAGGAAGACAAACATGTTGTTGTTGTAGCCGAACTTCCAGGCGTGGAAAAAGAAGAAATACGCCTTCATGCGACTGAGGATGCCTTAACAATCTCTGTAGATACAGCGAACAGAAAATATCATAAAGAGTTAGCATTGCCAGCAAAAGTTGACCCAAAATCAGCTCAAGCGTCATACAAAAACGGTGTACTCGAAGTGCGCTTAACAAAAACAATAGAAAAAATGTTTAGAGGCGAAAGAATCTCAGTAGAATAACCTTAATGACATGCCAATAAACAGAGGACTGAAATCAAATGCCACACAAACTTAGAAAAACTCGCAAGATGCGTGGTTCAAGAACTCACGGTTATGGCGTAATTGGGCAGCATAGAAAGAAGGGAACCAAAGGCGAGAGAAAAGTAGGACGCCACAAGCATCTGTGGACCTACGTTATAAAATATGAGCCAAATTACTTTGGAAAAAAAGGCTTCACATCTCGCAAAAGTCTACATCAAAAAACTAACACAATTAACGTGGGAGAACTCGAAGAGCTAATCAGCAAGTTATCTACGGAGAAAGCGTTAGAAAAGAAGACAGGAAAAATCTTCCTCGACCTCGAAAAGTTAGGATACAATAAACTCTTAGGAACAGGCAAAATAACCCAACCCATTTTGGTAAAAATCGCAAGTCATTCGGAAACTGCAAGCAAAAAATTAGAGGAAGCAGGCGGACAAATCCTCAAAGAAAAAGAATAAAATTTTTCGCGGCTATTGCATTTCTTTCCTGAATATCTCTTCAAGAACTGCCTTGTCCACGCCAAGTTTTTCTGAGAATCTTCTAATCCATTCAACATATGACTTGAAAATACTTCGAATTATCCGCACTTTTTCATCTTTAGACAATGCATCTTCTTTTGCAAGAAGAAGAGCAAACCACTTACCTAGATCGGACAAAACGTAATACTTTACCCAAACCATTCGGCCTTCACTTTCCATCTTTTCCATACCTTCTTTTAAAATTCCAAGATCAGTCAAGGCTTTGAGGCGTTCTATCACAGTTTTATTTGAATAACTGAAAGCTTCGATTAGGTTTTTCTGATAGATTTTCTGAGAAAATCCTTGTTTTATTGAGAATTCAAGAATGTCGATGGGAACCTTAGATCCAAAAATGGCTCTTAAAATACTCCGCTTTTTATTTCTTGGCAGAAAAATTACATAAGGGTACAACTTTTCACTCATAGAATATAATTCCAGAATTCATGTGCTTTTTAATTGTTTCGTTTCGCTAGGTGTTTTTGCGGGTGGTTTGAGCTGACTGACCCCCCAAGTAGTCAGGTAAGGACCAACAACCCGAATTACGGCAACTCCGATGACAATGGCAATCGCCGTAAAAATAAGCCTTTGAACAGCGCTGAATGGGAGGTAAAGCATGAAATATTCGCCTAATCCTGATGAAAGAGCTTCATTTACGCCCATTCCCATTTTAACTTGTATCCCTAATCCACTAAGAAGTTGATTAAGAAGATTTCTAAAGCCTCTGAGATCAACAAAGTATGGGAAAAACGCGTTTACATACATCAGGTTGCCAAACATATGATCCGCTATTATGCCAGCGTAAGATGCAAGTCCGACACCCAAAGCCAATAACCGTTTCGTTGAGCTAGTGATGAAATCTGCAATCTTATGCCTAAAAATAAAAACAAGAACAAGAGCAGAAAAATGTAGAGGAATAGGATAGTAAGGTGCTTCAAATCCTACATAAGCCTGCTGAGGGTTAGGAATCGGAACATACCACATAACGATCAAAACGCCAAGTACGACAGCAGCAGCCTTCCAATCAAACCACTTGTCTCGCTTCACGAGAAACCCTGAAACCAAAGCACACAGGGATCCTGCAGGAATAGTTAATAAACCGAAGATAGACCATGATGGAATGAGAAACGCCACAACATTGCCAAGAAGAGCAGCCAACGCGCCGACGTATGGTCCTAGAAGGATTCCAGCTATTGGATACAAAAACACAGTGAATTCAATGTTTCCAGATTTTGTTCCAACCATTATTGGGATGCCTGGAAGTCTCGAAACCGCTGCAATTAAAGCAGCGAATAATGAAACTAGAGCAATCTGCTTTGTTAGGAGTCTGGTCAATGTTGGTCACGCTGTGTAAATTTTTACAATGGAAATTAGGAATATACACTATCTCAATAAAAGCCTTGCGATGCTTCTGCCAATTGACCGTATATGACCCATATCAAATAGATTGACCTTCATTTTGAGAAATTCAGGTCCATCTCTTAAAAAGCGTATGCTCTATTTCTAGGTAGTCTAACACTTTTCCTACAATGTAGTCCACAACATCTCCAATGTCTTTTGGCTTGTGGTAGTATGCAGGCATTGCTGGGATAATTGTGACGCCTTGTTTTGCGAGTTCCAACATGTTACGGATATGAATGATGTTTAATGGAGTTTCCCTTGGGACTAGAATGAGATTTCTTTTTTCTTTTAGCATTACGTCTGCAGTTCTAAGGATGAGATTCTCAGTGTATCCGTGGGTTATTCCTGCTAACGTTTTCATGCTGCATGGTATTATAATCATGGCATCTGTTTTGAATGATCCGCTTGCAATTGACGCTGTCAAATCATCTACTGAGTAAACATGACTGGCGAGTTTTTCAATGTCTTTTTTTGTGGCTTCCAATTCGTGTTCAATTATCTTTTCAGCGGCTTTACTTATGATTAAGTGAGTTTCAATTTTCTTGTTTTGTAACACTTCTAACAGGCGTTTGCCGTAAATGACCCCGCTCGCTCCAGTTATGGCTATGACTAGTCTAAGTGGTCGCACTTGCACACCACTATTTTAGTTCCAATACTTCTTTCAGGTAAGCTCTAAACGGACCAAGTTTGCCACCGTAGTTTCCAGCAGAAATCTTCACAACCCCAGGAACTTTTACCGCTGCTTTTATTCCTTCTGCCATTGCTCTTTTCACAGGGTCAGAGTTTAAACCGTTTATCACGATTTCGTATATGCTATTCACGTTGTCTGGAACCTTAGAGTCTGGAACAATTTTTTTCAGTTTTGGGCAAAAGACATGAAATGTAGAGGCATGAAGCTTGTATTTTGTTGAACCTGATTTTGAGCCAGCCCTGCAGATACCTCCAGGAAAGGGCAATATGATTCCTTCACTTTTCTTGCTTATAGATTCCACTGCGTTTTCTGCTGCTTGAAGTCCAGATTTGCGACTTTCAGCCAAGATCAAGAAGTTTCCTCCCGCGATTGCTTTGGTGGCGCCAAACCTGTCTTCTACTATGAATTCGCCTTCCATAACTGGGATGCGCCAAACTTTTCGTCCCGCAAATATGTCTCGTCTTTGATAGCCGTCGCCGAACAAACGAAGGCTTCTTCCCACTTTTAGTCTTCTTTTTGCCTCTGGTATGGCGTCAAAGGCTGAAGTAGTGGGGCAGGTCATGATGCATTGCCCAATTCTGAGGATCATTTGGGATTTCAATTCTCTTCGTGTATGATGGTAGATCTGAATCAAAGTGCCATTTTTTCCGTCTGGCGTCTTTTCTGGCGGAACTGTACCTTCAATTCCAGCTTCTGCGGGAGACATAATAATTGAGGTGGCTAAACCAGTGGCTGTTCTGGCTGCGGTAAGTGCCCATTTTTCATTGTCAGCGGTTATTAAGATTCTTCCAGCCCACATGGAAAACATTTCGGCGAAAGTGTCTGAAATTTTTAGAATGTGTCCCATTGGCGACTGTACAATGAAGCATGGGTCTGCTGGGTCTTTGTCATCGTAGCCTATAACTTTGAGTTCATTTTCGCTTTCTGTAGATTTTGACTTCGTCTCGCTCGGTAACATATTCAAACCCTGCTTTTAGAAGTTCTTCATCTTCTTTGAGACTTTTAGAAGTTGCGGTGTAGTATTCGTCACCCTCAAAGTTAACTAGGTGCGTGTAGATCAATGTGCTTGTTATGCTTCTGTGGCCAAGCCTTTCTTGAACATGAAGGATGTTTTTGGTCTTATGATATTCCATGGTGCCAAACCAGTGGCGAAGAGTATGGAAAGTTATGCGTTTGAGCCTGGGATTCTCTACTTTGTAGGCGATTTTGTTGCGTTGCCACATGAAGCGTTTTCTCATGATCCTCAAGTCTACTGAGAAAACTTTGTTGCTTCCTTTGGGCAGACGGTTCAGCATTGCTGTGAGTTTGCCGCTGATTTTGAATTGTCTTGGAAGGCTATGTTTTTCGGGTTTGTTAACGGTTACTACGCCATGTTCTAATTCGATGTCGGTCCAGAGTAGCCTGATGGCTTCGCCACAGCGCATGCCAGTTTCTTTGAGGAGTTGCAGAAATGTTGCTACAAGCAGTTTAGAGCCGGCGATTAGTTGATCTATTTCTGTTTCTAGAGGCACCCATGGAAGTTTCTGGGGTTGGCGTCCCCATTTGTCAAAGTTTATGTCTTCTGGAATCGGAATTTTGAGAAGTTCACAGAGGCTTAGGTAGGCTTGAGCTGCGTTGTTTTTTGAACCTTCACTCCAAGTGTCGTCAGTTAGTTGTCTGTTTCTGAAGTCCCATTTTTTAGCATGGTCTATGGCTTGAAACATGGATTCAGGTTCTAGTAGACTTGCACCTCGCTTGTGTAGCAACTTTAGTATGGTTATTCTTCGTTGAATGGTTTTTGGATCTAGACCTTTCAGGATCAGTTTGGCTTCGTAGTTGACAAGCATGCCTTTAACGTCAGCGCTTATCTGCGTGGCTCCCGCAGCCTGCTCTTGGATCCGGGTTTCACTTGTGGCCAAGTTTTTCGAGTCTTCTGTCAAGAGCTCGCATACTTGACGACTAGAAGATATGCCTGAAGCGCTATTTATTGACCATCTTGGAGCCTTTTGTAAGGGTCTCAAGAACCCATTTTCAGAAAAACGAAATCCACAGTCTCTGCATAGCCATCTTTGAACCTCGCCAATGACTGTCCTTCGCAAACCATCCTTCCAAATTTTTTGAGAGTTACATTCTGGACATGCTAAGGGATGATTTACGGGCTGTCCGGTTGAAGAGGAGAAAGAATCCAACTTCCCATTTTTCGCCGATCTAACTAAATCAGAGTTGAAATCAGAAATAATATCTCTATCAGCCATCACCCAACCACCTCAATGCGCCGATTTGTCACCCAGCGCTTGGCACATGAACCGCAGAGAAACACGCGTTCATTGCTGACAGTTATGTAGGGGTCGACATGATGTCGAGTCTTGCAATCAAAGCAAACTCCTGGATGCCCTATCTGCACCACATCCTGAACTACATCTGTGTACGAGCTCTCGTGATAGACTCTTCGATGACGTTGAACCACACGCTGCACATTCAAATTCTCGATAACGATAGGCTGTTGTTCAGCCTTCATAGTTCTACTTAGGTTAACTTGTGCTGTGAGTATGGCTGTCATGATGGGTTCGAGTATGTAGCAAACGGAACCATATTCTCGCTTAGAATGGGAAACGAAGGCATCCCACAGCCTCTTGTTACACTTGAATCCAACAGTTATTCTAGGCTCGTCCAAAACAAAGTTAACTACGGTAGAACTATCATTAGTTTGGTTTTTCTCTTCTGGCTTTGTTTCTTTCGTGCTTGCGTGTGGTTCTCTCATTTCTTTCCCTTAAGGTGGCAGAATCTTTCATCTTGAGCGTCTGTCGATGACGTCTTGGTCGTTTTGATGGAACCAGTAGCGATGAGTTTTTGTTTGCCAAAAGCCACCGTGTTCTTTCAACTTTTTCTGAAGTGTTTGCCATAGATCATTGTTGCCGTTGTTTTGCTTGCTTGTTTGCTGGTATGGTCCCTTTTCACCCTTCTTTTCAGCCCACAATAGCTTATCATAGTCAACGTTTTCCTCATCCTTTGGTGTCTGCTTTTCTAAGTATTCGTTGCAGGCTTCTTCAATCATTGCAGCCGCATCTCGCAATTTGACCACAAGTGCGACATCACTCATTTCTTGGCCTCCATTTTGGCACGATGCTTCAAATCAACCATAATCACTCGCAACGAGGCTAGGATGTCATCGATTTTGGTGCCAGCTTGATAGATGACAGCTGCTTTTGCGTTTGGAAGAATCTCTATGGTATTGACGAGTCCTGCTTGGCGCAGTGGCTTGACGATATAGATTTTTCCGCTACTGTCGATTTTCTGCCGAAACGTCACCATTTTAGGTTTTCACCTTGGCAAAATTCTATACAAAAATTGGGATATTATTTCAGCGGATTTCACCTAAGTGAAATCTGCATGGACTTTATATTTCACTAAAGTAGAATTTTGATGGATAAAGATTTCACTTAATCAAAATAGCGCAATTTTGCAAAAATCGTGTCTATTAGGGAATTGCATAAGACATTGAATAAACCAGAGAATTAGGGCAAGGAAAGTTGTTGTTGGTGATGATTTCTGGGATTACAGTTTTGCAGGTTCTAAAGGTTCTAGGCTCTGTTTCATGTTGTCACCCACGTGTTTCGGTAGAGAAACAACTGAGCCCTCAGGACTGACACGTCCACCTATCATCACACCTGTGGTCTTGACTCTAAACTTCCAGATTGTTGTATCAGGCGGTGGTGGACTTGGCTTTTGTGGCTGCTTTTCACTGGCATGGGGATCGTGATTTTGCAATGTCGGCATGTCTGCGGCAGCCAGCATTTGAAGGGCACCGATGGCTGCGGGTGGGTATGAAGGCGACCAACTGCACACATACCATAGCTGCTCCATGCCCGTGTGCTGCTTGTAGGCTCTTTCTTTTTCTTGGATTTTGCCTGTTACCATCATGTACTGCCTATAGGTTTCGTCTGCCTGCTCCTGAAGTGCCTTACAGTTTCCCAATAGTTTTTGCTGGGACTTTAACAATTCATTTATTTCTGTCAACAAATGTTCTTTCTCTTCTAGATGCTCCTGTCTTATGGCTTCTTCAAGCTGAGCTTCAAGTCCGCTAGCTAAGAGTTTTGCATCTTCAATTTCGCAGTCCATGACTCTGATTTTCTTGCTCACTGCATCGGCGGACTCGCCTGCCACCAGTAGTTCTGTCTTTTGTTTGAGTAGTATTCCTCTCTGGTTTGCTAGATCTTCAACCTTTTTGCGTGCTTCTTCGAGTCGTTTCTTAATCTGGTCACTTTTCTTCACCACGTTCACCTCCCTCAAGCCTCTCAATAATCCTCTTTATTCTTTCGCGTTCCTCAGCAGTCTCAGCCTTGACAAGCTGCATTTCATAGTGAGCTTTAATGCTGTTCTCAAGCTTTTCCAATCTCTTCTCCAATTCCGTGTATTTCTCATATGCTGGCAGAATGTTAGTAACATACTGTTTCAGAGCAGACAGCAACAGCCTCAAGCGTTTTACTTCAAGTGGGCTTAAACCAGGCTGGTTGAGGTGGTCAACGGCGCCGTACCAAAGTTTCACGGCTTCCTCGGCTGAAGGAATCTCCTTCGCCGGCTTTATGGGCTTCACACGCGTTGTTGTTGTACTCGTAGTAACTTTATTCTCTGCTGGAACAGTCAAGCCTAAGCGGCGTATCTTCATCCGCATAGCTTCTTGGCTGCGATTGAAATATTTGCAGATCTCTTCGATGGGCTTGCCTTTCCGCACCATACTGGTTAAAGTTATTTCCTCCTCACGAGTCCAATTGGGCATACGCTCGATATCTCCACTTTTCAATATCAACAACTATTCTGCAAGGCAGAGATAAAGCGATTTCTTGAATTACACTTCAAATTTGAATTAGAATTCAAATCTAGCCCAAAAAAAGGGTCTCGCCAAAGTCAGCCAAGAAAACATAACAGCAACAACAGGTGTAGCGGCTGGATTAAGCCCCGATAAGAGAAACAATCTTCTCGAAGAATATGCCAAAGTTTGGGCATGGACGAAAGAAGTCCTACGTCATGCATTCATGGACTACGCCAAGTCATTAAGCTTGGTTACCGAAAAAGTACATGGCAGGTTGTGAAAGCACACTTTTTCATGGCAATTACTTTTAGGGCTTAAATTATGAAGTACTTAGGGCAGAGTTCTGATTTCTCAACCCAAAAGGATACTCGTAAGTCTTTGACCCCAGGTATTTTGGCTATATCATTGCCTATCGCAATCAGGTGTTCGAAATCTTTGGCCACGCCGATAGCCAATAGATCGTAGTCTCCCACAGTCTTTGTGGCTAAGATTATGTTTCTCATCTGAATTAACTTCTCCAGAATTAGCGACGATTCAGCAGGAGTGGCCTCGGTTGCTAAGATTTGTGTCGGTGTGGCGTCTATCATGAATGCGGCCATGCCATGATAGCCAATCTTCTTCGGATTGATTACCACAGTGGATCCTCTGATGACTCCTTTTTCTTGCAGTGCTTTGTATCTGCTTATTATAGTGTCTGGTGAGACTTTGAGTTCTTCAGCGATTTTTCTAAA
>Ga0315312_1001082_pt1 | contig 23519 bp, 20 predicted proteins | sample TDP7_MG_FD_203629 | JGI IMG/M metagenome (GOLD analysis project Ga0315312, IMG submission 203629) | Freshwater sediment microbial communities from Lake Towuti, South Sulawesi, Indonesia - TDP7 | ecosystem: Environmental > Aquatic > Freshwater > Lake > Sediment | place: Indonesia: South Sulawesi... | reverse complement strand
TTTGATAATGATAGCTGACTAAGCCGAGGCGCTGAGCTGCCTTGGCTGTATCGCTCTCATTCTAGGAGGATTAGCGCCACATGAGCAAGATCATCGGGATCGACTTGGGGACTACCTTCTCCGTTGTCGCTGTCATGGAGGGTGGCCAGTCCATCGTCATCCCCAATCAGGAAGGCTCTCGGATCACCCCTTCAGTCGTGGGCTTTACCAAGAGCGGGGAGCGTCTGGTGGGGCAAGTGGCCAAGCGCCAGGCCGTTACCAACCCGGAGAACACCGTCTATTCGATCAAGCGCTTCATGGGACGACGCTTCGATGAGGTCGCCGAGGAGATGCGCTTGGTTCCCTACCGGGTGGTGCGCGGTGACAACAACGACGCTCGCGTCGAGGTCATGAGCAAGAAGTACGCCCCCCCGGAGATCTCCGCCATGGTGCTCACCAAACTCAAGGATGCGGCGGAGGCCTATCTGGGCGAGAAGGTCACCAGGGCCGTGATCACCACCCCGGCCTACTTCAATGATTCGCAGCGCCAGGCCACCAAGGACGCCGGCAAGATCGCCGGCCTGGAGGTGATGCGCATCATCAATGAGCCTACCGCGGCTGCGCTGGCCTATGGGTTGGACAAGAAAAGGAACGAGACCATCGCCGTCTACGATTTCGGCGGCGGCACCTTCGACATCTCCATCCTGGAGGTGGGCGAGGGCGTCGTGGAGGTCAAGTCCACCAATGGGGACACCCACCTGGGCGGCGACAACCTCGACCAGCGCATTATCGAGTGGATCATCGCGGAGTTCAGGAAGGAACACGGCATTGATCTCTCGCGTGACCAAATGGCCTTGCAGCGGCTGAAGGAGGCCGCCGAGCGGGCCAAGATCGAGTTGTCCACGCTGATGGAAACCGAGATCAATCTGCCCTTCATCACCGCCGACGCCTCCGGCCCCAAGCACCTGTTGATGAAGCTGACCCGTGCGCGCTTCGTGCAGATGGTGCAGGACATCCTGGACCGTACCCTCGGGCCGTGCACCAGGGCGCTGGAGGACGCCGGCTTGACCCCGGCCAAGATCGACGAAGTAGTCCTGGTGGGCGGCTCGACCCGCATCCCGCGCGTGCAGGACATGGTGCGGGAGTTCTTCGGCAAGGAGCCCCACAAGGGCGTCAACCCCGACGAAGTGGTGGCTGTGGGCGCGGCCGTGCAGGGAGGAGTGCTGGGCGGCGAGGTCAAGGACGTGCTGCTGCTGGACGTCACGCCCCTGTCGCTGGGCATCGAGACCCTGGGCGGGGTGTTCACTAGGCTGATCGAGCGCAACACCACCATCCCCACCCGCAAGAGCGAGATTTTCTCGACGGCCTCCGACAATCAGAGCTCGGTGGAGGTCAAGGTGTATCAGGGCGAGCGGGCCATGGCCGCCGACAACCGCCTGCTGGGCGTTTTCCAGTTGGGCAACATCCCCCTGGCGCCGCGCGGCATCCCGCAGATCGAGGTGACCTTCGACATCGACGCCAACGGCATCCTCAACGTCAAGGCGCGCGACAAGGCCACCAGTCATGAGCAGCAGATCACCATCACCTCCTCTTCCGGGCTGAGCAAGGACGAAGTGGACAAGATGGCGCGGGACGCCGAGTCGCACTCCGCCGAAGACCGCCGCAAGAGGGAGGAGATCGAGGCCCGCAACCGCGCCGACGCCATGGTGTACAACGCCGAGAAGATGTTGCGCGAGCACCGCGACAAAGTCTCGGAGGCCGAGGCCAAAGAGATCGAGGCCGCCATCGCCGATACCAAATCCGCCATGGGGGCCGGCGGGGTGGATCGCATCAATGCGGCCGCCGAAAAACTGACCCGCTCAATGCACAAGCTGGCCGAAGCCATGTACCGGGCTACCTCACAGCAGCCCGGCGGCGGGGCCGGCGACACCTCGCGGCCGCGGCCCGAGGAGGCCAAAGCGAAGGATAACGTCGTGGACGCCGAGTTCGTGGACATGGACGACAAAGGGAAGAAGTGAGAACCAAGGAGGTTGTGGGTGGTAGGAGGTGGGTTGTGGGAAGCGCCCATCCCACGATCCACAACCCACGATCCAGCACCGGCTGATCATGGCTACCGCAGCCGATTACTACGCGACCCTGGGCGTGCGGCGAGACGCCACCTCGGAGGAGATCCGCAGGGCTTACCGCCGCTTGGCCCGCAAGCACCATCCTGACTTAAACCCCGGCGACAAGGCTGCCGAGGAGCGCTTCAAGCGAGTCCAGGAGGCCTATGACGTCCTCAGCGACGCCAACAAGCGAAAAATGTACGACCAGTTCGGCTTCTACTCGGAAGCCGGGCCCGGAGGCGCCGGGGGCGGCCAGGCCTGGAGCCCGCACATGGGCTTTGGAGGGTTCGATTTCGACGAATTCTTCACCCGGGCCGGCAGCCGGGCCCAGGAGAAGGGCGGAGGCGCCAGTTTCAGCGATCTGTTCAGCCAGTTGTTCGGGCGCGGCGCCCGGGCCGAAGCGCGGCCCCAGCCCCAGCCCGGCACTGACCTGGAATACGGCCTGAACATCGGCTTTTGGGAGGCTATCCGCGGGACGCAGGTGAGCTTGAATGTGTCGCGGCAGGAAAGCTGCTCGAACTGCGGGGGCTCCGGCGGCTCGGGCGGCGCGGGCGCCACCTGCCCCGAGTGCAATGGGAGCGGCAACGTCACCCAGATGGCGGGGGCCATGCGCTTCACGCTGAACTGCCCGCGCTGCGGCGGCGCGGGACGCCTGCGCCACGCCTGCCCTTCCTGTTACGGGGACGGCCGGATCTCCCGCACCGAAACGGTCGAGGTGCGCATCCCGCCTGGTGTGCAGGCTGGCTCCCGCCTGCGCGTGCCGGGCAAAGGCAATGCCGGAACTCTGGGGCCTTCCTCCGGTGACCTCTACATCACCGTGCGGGTGGAGCCCCATCCCTTTTTCCAGCGGGATGGGGACAACGTCGAGATTCGCCTCCCCGTCACGGTCACCGAGGCCGGCCTGGGCACCAAGATCGAAGTGCCTACCATCGAGGGCCGGGCCCTGCTGAAGATCCCCCCGGGCACCAAGCCCGGCCAGAAGTTCCGCATGCGTGAACGAGGGGTCTTCAATTCCCGCAAGAACACGCGCGGCGACCAGATCGTCGAGGTGGTGATCCAGCCCCCTGCGGTGCGCGACGAACGCACCAAGGAGATCTTGCGCGAGCTGGCCCAACTGAATCCGGAAGATCCGCGCGCCGAAATCTGGTCCCTGGTGTATGGCTAAACCCCGATCCAAAGCCGCGACCTATATGATCTCCGCCGTAGCCGAGCTCTACGACATTCACCCCCAGACCCTCCGGCTGTACGAACGCGAGGGCTTGCTGAAGCCCTCGCGCAGCGAGGGCAACACCCGGCTCTACACCCAGGAGGACCTCGAACGCCTGGAGGTGATTCTGAAGCTGACCCGCGACTTCGGGGTAAACCTGGCCGGCGTCGAGATCATCCTGAACATGCGCCAGAAGATGGAGGCCATGCAGAGAGAGATCGAGGAGTTCATCGAGACCCTCAACCGGGAGCTGGCCCTGCACTTGCAACCCCCGGAGCCGCAGGCCAAGTACACGCTGATTCCGGTGGTCGAGGTGGCCGGGCCGCGCGCCCGGGAGAAGTAGGCGTCGTGGGACAGGCCGGGTACCCTCTGGGTGCGCCTGTCCGCCGATTCTTTCACGGCTCCTATAGCGGGATGCGCAGCCGGGCTTCGGAACCCAGGTACATCAGGGGCGCAGGCCTCAGCGGCGGCGGGTTGATCAGCCGCGGCTTGAGCAGCAGCAGGATCTCAGTGGACTCGCGGTTACGGGTGTGCTGACGGAAAGCGCGGCCCAGCACCGGCAGACCCGCGAGTCCGGCTATGCCGGTAACGCTCCGCGCCGCAGAAGTGTTCATCAAACCCGCCACCACGCCCCACTGGCCCTCCCGCAGCCGCACCTTGGATTGCAGCTTGCGGTTCGAGATGACCGGAATGCCGTTGAAGCTCTGTCCGCCCAGCACCTTGAACTCCGCCTCGAGCTCCAGCGAGACCTCTTCGAGGCCGTGCACCCGAGGCGTCAGCTTCAGCGTCAAGCCCAGGTCCTCGAAGTTGAAGTTGGGCGGCATCGTGAAGCCGCCGTAACCCCCCGCCAGGTAAGCGCTGCTGAGGATCGGATACCGGTCGCCGACGTGGAAGCTGGCCACCGAGCCGTCCAGGGCGCGAAGCTGGGCGCGCATCAGGGTGCGGGCCGAGGAGCGGGTGGAGTTGGCGAGGGCTCGGGCGTCCGCCAGGCCGAAGCCGAGCAGGGTGCGCCCGCCGCCGAAGACCAGCATGCGCGAGAAGTCCGTCGCCACTGAGGGCCGTGAGTGAAAGGCGCCGCCCAAATACGCGACCGGGAATTCGGAAGGAAGGCTAAGGCCCAGGCTCAACATGTCCGTGCGGTCCACTTCGAGCATTTCCAGATCGACCGCCACCTGGGCCCGGCAGCCCGCCAGTTGCTCGAACAGCGCCTGGGCGGGCAGTACCTTGGAAACGCGGTCCTTCATGTAGACCAGGCGGTTGTCAGCGTCCACCACCAGCCGGAGGATCTCCATGGCCTGCTGCACGGTGCGGGCCAGTTCCTGCGCCTCCTGAACCGTGACCGGATCAGGGATGGGCACGCCCACTGCCACCGTAGGCTCCACCTCGGCGCGCTTCTGCGGCGTGTCCTTGGCCACGAGGAACAGGCGTTCGCTCACTGGCACCACAAACGAGCCAGTCGCCGCCTCCAGTTGATGGAGCGCCTCGTCGTAGGTCGCCTCCGCGATCCGCAGCCGGAGGGTAGGTCCTGACGGGTAGTCGGCGTCGAAGACGCAGTCCAGGCCGAAGGTCTTGGCGGTTTGCTGGAACAGCGCTTTGGCGTCACCGGTCAGGGTAAGGTTCTGTCGCCCGGGTGCGCCCGCCAATCGGGGCGGCGGCTTCAGGCGGCGGATCTCCTCCAGCTCCTGCTCGGCAAGCGGGCCAAACACAGGGCCGCCGTGCGGCGCGTAGCCCATGGCCGCCAGAAGCCACACACCAACACTCGCCAAGCCCAGGGTCGCCACTCAAACAGACTGACGCTCGGCCCGGCCCCGGCGTGCAAGCACCCGTTCAGAGGACCTCCAGAATCAGGCACTTCAGATAATGCGTTTCCGGCACGGTGAGGAGGATGGGATGGTCCTGGGCCTGCGTGCGCCGCTCCAGCACCCGCAGCCGCCGCCCGCTGTCCACCGCCGCCGAGGCGATGATCTCCAGAAACTCGGCTTCGCTCAAGTGCTGCGAGCACGAGCAGGTGACGAGCACGCCCCCGGGTTCGAGCAGCCGGAGCGCGCGGTAGTTGATCTCCTTGTAGCCGCGGGTGGCGGCCGCCAGCGCCTCGCGGGAGCGAGCGAAACCTGGGGGGTCGAGCACCACGGTCGAAAACCGCCGTCCCGCCGCCGCGTGGCCCGCCAGCAGGTCAAACACGTTGGCTTCGCGGAAGATGACATTCTCGATCTGGTTGAGCCGGCGGTTGGCCTCCGCCTGCGCCAGCGCGGCGGCGGAAGAGTCCACCGCTTCGACTGCTTCGCAGCGCGCTGCCACATGCAGCGCGAAGCCGCCCGAGCAGGTGAAGCAGTCCAGAGCCTGCCCGCGGGCATAGCGGGCCGCCGCCAGGTAGTTCTCCCGTTGATCGAGGTATAGCCCGGTCTTCTGTCCGCCCAGCAGGTCCACCGCGAACTCCAAATGGTTCATGCGGATCTGGACCCGATCCGGCGCCGTGCCACCCAGCACGCCCGTCTGAAGCGGCAAGTCCTCGCGCTTGCGCACCGCGGCATCGTTGCGCTCAACAATGCCGCGTGGTGCAAACAGTCCCTCGAGCGCCGCGACGATGTCCCCCTTGGCCCGGTCCATGCCCTGGTCGAGGGTCTGGATCACAAGGTAGTTCCCATACCGGTCTACGATCAGGGCGGGCAGCAGATCGCCCTCGGCGTGCACCAGACGATAGGCCTCGGTGCCGGAAACCACCCGCTGACGATGGTCCCGCGCGGCGGCGAGGCGTTTCAGAAAGAACTCGCGGTCGATAGGCTCAAGCTCGGTGTTCAGAAGCCGGAGGCAGATCTGCGAGGTGGAACTGTAGTGAGCGGTGCCGAGTGCGCGGCCTCTCGGGTCAACCACCTTGACCGCGTCGCCGGGCCGGGCTTCGCCGCGGTCGGTGACGTCGGAGGCGTAGACCCACAGATGACCCGCCGCCACGCGCCCCGCGCCCCGCCGGCTGACCCACACCGTCGGCCACTGGGGCATTCACACATTGTAGAGGACTCGGGTTTCGCCCAGTCTCGGCGCGTAGTATCCTGACAAGCTTGGGAGTCAACTGATGCTATCTCGCAGGGCGTTCATCCCCGCCGCCGCCGGCTCGCTCACCATTCTGACCCGCGCCGCCGTCCCGCGCCGTAATATCCTGTTCATCGCTATCGACGACTTGAACGACTGGGTCGGCTGCTTGGGCGGCAATCCGCAGACGCGCACCCCCAACCTTGACCGCTTGGCCAAACAGGGCGTGCTGTTCACGAATGCACATTGCGCGGCGCCGCTGTGCAACCCCTCGCGCGCGGCGATTATGACCGGCGTGCGCCCCGCCACCTCGGGGGTCTACACCAACCGCCAGCCCTTCCGGCAGTCCCCAGTAACTAAGGGCGCCGTGACGCTGCCCATGCACCTGCGCGCGCACGGCTACCGCGTCATCGGATCCGGCAAAATCTACCACGGCGGCTTCCCCGATCCGCAGAGCTGGGATGACTACTGGCCTTCGCAGCAACGCAACAAACCGCCCGATCCGGCGCCGCCGAACCTCCCCGCCAACGGCATCCCAGGCTCCGGCAACATGGACTGGGGCCCTGTGAATGTCCCCGACGGGGAGATGGGCGACACGCAGGTGGTCGAGTGGGTTTCGCGCCATCTCTCGAAGAAGGTCACGCAACCGTTGTTCCTGGGCTGCGGCCTCTTCCGCCCCCACCTGCCCTGGTACGTGCCGCGGAAGTACTTCGAGATGTTCCCGGTGGAGCGGCTCGAGCTGCCCCCGGTCAGGGAGGACGACCTGGACGACATTCCTCCCATTGGACGCCGCTTCGCCGACAACAACGGCGACCACAAGCGGATCACCTCTCACGGGAAGTGGCGCCAGGCGGTGCAGGCCTACCTGGCCTCGATCGCGTTTACGGATGCGTCCCTGGGGCGCGTGCTGCGGGCGCTCGAGACCGGGCCCAATGCCGGCGACTTCTCGATCGTGCTGTGGAGCGACCACGGCTGGCACCTGGGGGAGAAGCTCCACTGGCGCAAGTTCACGCTATGGGAAGAGGCCACGCGCAACGTGCTGATGGCCTCCATTCCCGGGCTCACCAAGCCCGGCGGGCGCTGCCGGCGCTCCGTAAGCCTGCTCGACATCTACCCCACAATGGTGGACCTGCTGGCCCTGGCGCCGCGCCAGGAACTCGAAGGCATCAGCTTCTTCCGGCAGTTGAAGGACCCGGCGGCGCCGCGCGAAGCACCTGCCTTGACGACCTATCTACGCGGCAATCACTCGGTCCGGGACGAGCGCTGGCGTTACATCCGCTACCGCGACGGTACGGAGGAACTCTACGACCACGACCAGGACCCGCAGGAGTGGAACAACCTGGCCGGCAAACCCGAGTTTCAAGACCTGAAAGCCCGCCTGGCGCGGTGGCTTCCCCAGACTGACGCGCCAGATTCACCCACCGCCCAGGGAGCGGACGAGGACGCCGGCTTGGGCAGTGCCCGGGAAGCGGAGCGGCAACTGGAGCGCCGCCGTAACCGCGGCAAGAAACTGCCCCCACAGTAACCGGCCGCGCCGCAGGCGAAACCGCCTGCGCCACACGCCGCCGTTACGCCAACGCGCGCAGCCGCGCGATGCGGTCCGCGGTCGAGGGGTGCGTCGAGAACAGCCGCATCAGGCTCGAGCCGGTGAAAGGCTGGATGATGAACATGTGGGCGGTGGCCGGGGAAGCGTCCATTGGGATGCGCTTCGAGAAGGCCTCCAGCTTGCGAAGCGCCGCAATCAGCCCGTTGGGACTGCCCGTGAATCGCGCTGCCGAGGCATCGGCCCCGTACTCGCGGGTGCGCGAGATGGCCATCTGGATCAGCAGCGCGGCGATGGGCGCCAGGATCAGCATCAGGATGCCCACCAGCGGGCTGCCACCCTCGTCTTCATCCTCGCGGCGCCCGCCAAAGAAGTAGGCCATGCGCGCCAGGAAGGTGATGGCGGCGGCCAGCGTGGCGGCCACCGAGCTGATTAGAATGTCGCGGTTAGCCACGTGGCCCAGTTCGTGAGCCAACACCCCCTCAAGTTCGCGGTCGTCCATCGCCTCGAGAAGGCCCGCCGTGACGGCCACCGAGGCGTGGGCCGGATTACGGCCCGTGGCGAAGGCGTTGGGTGATGACTCGGGAATCAGCCACAGCCGCGGCATGGGCAGGCCCATACGCTGGGTCAACCCGGCCACCAGCGGAAACAGGCGCCAATAGACGCCTTGGTTTTCCTGCTCCGATACCCGCCGGGCTCCGTACATCGACAGGGCGATCTTGTCGGAGAAGAAGTAACTGGCGAAGTTCATCACCACCGCCAGTCCCAGGCCCATCCACAGGCCGTTCCGCCCGCCCAGAGCCTGGCCTCCCATGAGCAGCAGACCGCTCAGCAAACCGAGCAGCACGACAGTCTTGAGGTTGTTCACGGCTACCTTCCTCTTCTCTCCATTCTGACACAATTGTGGGGCGCTCCCCCTGGACCGCGCGCCGGGCCCAGAGGGCACCCCCTGGCCGGCGCCCAGGCCTGGGTGCCCGCCCCACACCAGCGCCGAAGCGGCTTACTCGTTGACCACCTGGACCTTGATGGTCCGCGGCTTGGCCACTTCCTTCTTGGGCAGCGTCACGGTGAGCACGCCGCGCTTGTAGTCAGCCTTCACCTTCTCGGTCTCCACCGTCTCCGGTAGCGAGAAGCAGCGCACGAACTGACCGTAGGAGCGCTCGATGCGGTGGTAACCCTCGCCTTTGTCGGTCTTCTCGAACTTGCGCTCGCCACGCAAGGTGAGGGTGTCGTGCTCGATCTGGATGTCAACGTCCTTCAGCTCGATGTCGGGCAGGTCGGCCTTGAGGACCAGCTCGTTCTCGGTCTCCTTGATGTCCACCGGGGGGGCCCAGGGGCGTGTAGTGACCGGCTCGCTGAACAAGCGGTTCACGGCGTCTTGGAAGAGCCGCAAAGGGGAAGCCAGTTCGGCAAAGTCGAATGGGTCGTACTTGGTGATAGCCATGTTGTACCTCCTTCTGAGATCTTATCCAATCACTATGATAGAATCTTAGCCGCTTAGTGTCAAGGGATCTGCAAGAAATTTCGCAAGCCACTGGCAAACCGGACAGAATCCTCGTTTTTAGAATCACTTACGGTGAATTCGAGTCACCCGACCCGATCAGGCTTCAGGCCCAGGCCGGGGGCGGCCGGCAGCAGCAGTTTGCCTTTGTCCACCTTCACCCCGACATAGGGATCGTTGGTGATCAGCAGGTGGCCGTCCAGGTCGGCGTAGTCCACCAGGGGTGAGAGGTGGGCGGCGGCGGTTACGCTCACCGAACTCGACACCATGCACCCCAGCATGGTTTTCAGGCCCAGCGCGCGGGCCATCTCGATCATGCGGCGGGCTTCCAGGATGCCGCCGCACTTGTCCAATTTGACGTTGACGCCATCGAAGGCCTCGGCCAGCTTGGGGATATCAGAGGGGTGCAGGCAGGCTTCGTCGGCGATGACGGGGATATGCACGCGGCTGCGCACCCAGCGGGTTTCCTCGATCATCTGCGCGGGCAGAGGCTGCTCGACCAGCTCCACGCCTTGCTTCTCAAGCCAGTTGATCTTGGCGACGGCCTCCTCTTTGGTTTTCCAGCCCTCGTTTGCGTCTACGCGCAGGGGCTTGTTGGTGACGCTGCGAACCGCGGCCAGGGTCTCTTCGTCGGTGTCCAGGCCGACCTTGATCTTGAGGATAGGGAAGGCCTCGGCCTCGCGGACTTTCTGACGGGTAATCTCCGGGGTGTCAATGCCTATGGAAAAGGTCGTCAGCGGCGCATCGCGGGCATCCAGGCCCAGGTAGCGGTATAGCGGCACACCGAGCTTCTGGCCGATCCAGTCCATGAGCGCGATGTCGATGGCGGCCTTGGCCGCCCACTGGCCCTCCAGGCGCCGGAAGATCTCCGCCATGAGCTTGCTGAAGTGCCAGGGATTAGCCGAGGTGAGCAGGCCGCGGAGCGACTCGAGGGCTTTCTGGCCGGAGCGGGCGTCCTCCTTGTAGCGGGCCAGGGGCGCGCCTTCGCCGCGGCCGGTGACGCCGTCCCGAGTGTAGGCCACGTGGAGAGTATCGCGGAAGGTGCTGGTCGAGGTGGCCACCGTCCAGGTGTGCCGCAGGTTAAGCCGCACCACCTTGGTTTCCAGACGTGGGACAGGCCCTTGGCCTGTCCATGCCAAGCCCGCGCACTTGATCAGTTCCCGCCGGCTCATTTCAGCCTCCGTGCGGCGACGTAGAGTTGGGTCCAGTGCTCCTCATTCAGGTTGTCGATGCGCACCATGGGCCGCTGGTAGGTGGTGGCGTTGATGAACAGGCCGTCGCCCAGGTACATACCGGTATGGGTGATCCGGTCCAGCGAGCGTCCGAAGTAGAGAAAATCCCCTGGCCTGAGGTCCGCACGCTCGACGGGTGCCAGCCCTTCCCAGTGCGCCTGGGGTTTGGCGTCGCGCGGAATGACGATCCCCCGTCGGCGGCTCAGCATCTGGAGGAAACCCGAACAGTCAAAGCCGAACGTGGAAGTACCGCCCCACAGGTAAGGCAGTCCCAGGAAGCGCTTGCTGAGCTCGAGGGCGGCTTCGATCGAGAGAGGCGCAAGATCGAAGATCACGTCGCCGCGCTGCACCCAGCCGAGACGGTCGTCCACCAGGCGCACGTGAATCCAGCGCTGGTTGTCGGCGGGCTCTGCGACCACTTCGAGCTTGGTCTCGAAGGGCACCAGCAGCGCGGGTGCGTGCTTGGTGACGTCCGGCTCCCGGTAAAGGTTGGCGAAGAGACTGTCCACCTGGGCGACGCGGCCCTCGGTGGCGTAAGCGCGGCCGCGGCGGAGCCAGGCGGCGGGCATCCAGCCGGTGTAATCATCCGGGGTACGCACTTTCACGAACCCGTTCTTCTCCTCCAGCCAGCCCACGTTGGCGCCGTAGATGGCCTGGGAGACCACATCGGTATCTTCGGTAGGCCCTGAGTACATGTTGGCGACGGGCTTGAGCACAACTGCTTCAGGTGCGGGAGCGGTGAGCAGGGTCATGGCGAGTAGTAGGGTCATCGATTGCCTCAGATCAAACGCATTCTAGCGCGTACGTTCGAGAAGGATGCCGTCGAGGGGTTCGAGGGTGACTTCGAGGGCGGGGGAGCCGTCGTTGTAGCGGGCTTTCGAGCGCACCCAGAGGGCGTCGGCGACCATCGGGCGATCCTCCAGGTTGCGGATGCGAACCAGGGGCTTGTCGGCGACTGCCAGGGGCACCACCGCGATCTCGTGCCACTCGTCTCCGCCCTTGGTCTGGTCCAGTGTGGCGGAGGCGACTACCTTGCCTCCAGCGACGACCTCGTAAAGGACGCGGCGGCTCCAGGAGGAGGTCTGCGGCGCGGCGGGCCACCAAGCGGCGATGGTGTAAGTGTCGTCGGCGCGCAAGGCCAGGTCCCACTGGGCCTGGCCGGTGGCCCTGTCAACCTGGCGGCAGGATTTGCCCCAGTCATGATAGAAAGGCCCCGCGGACTTCCACTCCCCGCTGTCGTAGACCACCTCGCGCCACTCGGGTGAGGCGGTGAAACCCGGACTGTCGTCGTCGAGGATGTACTCGTGGCGGGCGGCCTGTTCGCCTTTGAGGCGGCGGTAGCCGGGGCCAGGCTGGATGGTCTGGGGCTGACGCGTGCCGTTGAGCAGCACCAGGCCGTGGGTGAATTCGCGGCCGTAGACGTCGGGCGGATGCTCGCTCAGGCGCACATCGTCCAGCCACACCTTGCCGGTTTCGGCGCCGATGAAAAACTGAATGCGGGATTCGCTGGTGGTTTCGTTGGCCTCGAACCAGACGCTGTACTTCTTCCACTCGGTCGAGAGGTTGACGGTGCGGCGGAGGCCGTAATTGCGCCAATCGGGGCTGCCTTTCTGCGCGGAAAGGCCGATGGAGCGGGGCGCATCGGCCTTGGCCCAAAAGCTCAGGTCGTAGACCGTGCCTTGCTGGAAGCTGCGGTTGCGCTGGCTGAAGTCGATGTGCCAGTCCAGGCTGGGGGAGGTGACGGTGATGAGCGCGGAGGAGGCGCCTTCGGCGGCCTGGGTGGAGTCGCGGATCAGGGTGGCGGCGGCGCCGGCGGCCGTGTTGACCCAGAGCGCCCAAGTGCCTTCGAGTGGCTGCTCGAAGCTGCCGTTCTCAACCAGGTTGGCGGCGGGAGCGGCGCCCAGGGGCACGCGCGTGGCGGGGCCGAGCGGGTAGCCCAGGTTGAAGTCCAGCTCGTCGTACCACCAGTCGTTGCCGTGCCAGGTGTCGCCGAACTCGTGGGCGAAGTAGCCGTCGTTCATCAGCGTGAAAGCCAGGCCGAAGCGCACGTAGGGATAGTAGGTGCGGGCGAACTCGAGCGTGGAAGGCGGGATCTTGCTCGAAGGCGAGTAATCGTAGCCGTAGGCGATCTGATCGGGAGGGGCCGATTCGGTCATCCAGATGACGGGCTCGCGGCCCTCCCGGAACCAGTTGTGGTAGAGGCTCCACAAATCGGCGAAGGATCGCTTGCCCTCGAGCACGTCGGTGGTCCAGAAGCCCAGGCTGTCGCCGTTGAAGATGGCTGAGACTTCCGCATCCGGCGGGCGAGGCAGGTGCCCGCTGGCCAGGGCGTGGGGCATCAGCTTGCGCCAGGTGTCCAGTTCGTAGAAGACGCCCGCGCGCCAGGCGGCGTCGAGCCAGGCGGGGTCGTCCGCGCGGCCGTCCTCGTCGGCATCCAACTCGATGCGGTTTCCGTGTATGTCGGACTTCAGCCAGGCCTGAGAGGTGAAGAAGTTGTCGAAGAAGCAGCCGTCCACCATCAGGCCGGCGTCCAGTATGCGCTGGTAGGCGTAACGCGCCTGATACTCCGCCACGTAGCGCTTGGTGAGGTTCAGCCGGTAGGTGCCGGGCCAGACCTCGATGCGGCGGCCCTGGGTGTCCTTGAGGTAGTAGTCGTCCGGCAGGCCGTGGTTCTCAACGGTGTTGATGGAGGTCAGCACCACGATGTTGGGACTGAGGGCGCGCAACTCGCGGATCTGGGAGGGGGTGAGGCTGGCGCCGAGATACAGATCTATGCGTGAGGCATAAGGCGGGCCCTTGGCCGCCAGGCCCGCGGAGCCCCACAGGTTGCCCTTGCGGGGGAAGGGCGGATTGACGCGGGGCAGGCTGCGGTACTTCAGGCGGAGCAGATAGTTGGGGTCGCTCGAGCAGCGCACGTTGAGGTCGTTGACGCGGTTGGCGTCCGCCTCGAGGCCGGTCACCGTGCCCCAGTGCTCGGTGGAGCCCTGGCCGTGCTCGAAAGGCGTCATGCGCTCATAGGGCGCCGGCGCGCCGAGGGACCACGCGCAGGCGGCGGGCTGGCTGGTGCGCACCGTCAGGGGCAGGGAAGTGGCGTCCGGGGGGAGCAAAGTGCTGGGCGGGTCGGGGGCGGTGATCGGGATGCCGGGGTAGATGAAGGACTGGCCGGCGCAGCCGCTCACCTCGAGCGTGATCTGCTCGCCGGGGGAGAGGCCCTCGAGCGGGAGCCAGCGCTCGTTGTCGCGCGGAGCGTCCAGCCGCTCGGCGTTGGCGCGGATACGCGAAGGTTCCAACTGCCGGTTCCAGATGCGCACCTCGTCGATGAGGTAGTGGGCCGGAGCGCCGGAAAGGCTCCCGCCCAGCGCGAAGCGATCCCCGGTGGCGGCGGGCGGGATGTAGCGGCGCTCGTTGGTGTCGGCGGCGAGGACGCCGTCCACGTAGAAGCGCATGCGGCTCTCGGCCGCGGAGTAGGTGTAGGCCAGGTGGTGCCACTCTCCGGCGCGCCAGGAACGCATGAGGGCCAGGCCGCCCCAGGCGCTCTGCCACTGTCCGGCAGTGCGTCCGCCGGCGTAAACGACGCCGGCGCTGCGCGACTGCGCGATGGCGATGTAGTCGCCGTTGGGCGCGGCGTAGTGGAAGAGGTAATGATCGCGCTCCGCGTACACGGAGTCCCCTCCGCCGGCGCGCGGCGCCACCCACATCTCGATGGTTCCTTCGTTCAGATCAAGGGCGCCCTCGCGGGCGTAAGAGAGCAGGCCGCCCGGTTCCAGGGCCAGCGCCGCGCCCCAGCGGCCCGGCTGGTAGACGACGCCGCCGGCATCCAGGGGCTCCCGGCCTGCGGTGGTTGTGGCGTTCGAGTCCGCGTGCAGCAGGAAAAGTTGGGAAGTGGTCGCGGAGGCCGCCTCGCGTCCGTTGATCAGCCAGCGGAACGGACCCGCGGGACCGCCGCTGGCCACCAGGAAGCGATAGTCCGGGGTGAGGCTCAGCTCGACCTGGCACGGGCTCTGCGCCCACACCACGCCAGCCAGCGCAGCCATCAGAAAACGACCCGGGAACACGCCTGACCTTCCAACTGCGATGATAGCTGCCGCTCGTGGCGGTGTGCAAAAATGGTGTTTCCCCATGCAACGAGACGACCTTTTTTCCCTGGACGGCAAAGTCGCTGTGGTAATCGGCGGAGGCGGGGTGCTGGCCGGCGAGATGGCGATGGGCTTCGCGCGAGCTGGCGCCGACGTAGCCGTGTTGGACTTGAACGGAGAGACCGCCGAGGCGCGCGCCGCGGCTGTCCGGGCGCTAGGCCGCAAGGCCCTCGCCCTTGCGATCGACGCCGCCAGCAAGGCGGCGCTGGAGGAGGCGCGAGATCAGATCCTGGGGCAGTTCGGCCAGGTGGACATTTTGCTGAACGCTGCCGGGATCAACTCCGCCACGCCCTTTTTCGAGATCACCGAGCAGGAGTGGCAGAAGATCCTGGACGTGAACTTGAAGAGCGTCTTCCTGGCCTGCCAGGTGTTCGGCAAGGTGATGTGCGATTCGGGGCGGGGCGGCTCAATCATCAACATCTCGTCGGCATCCTCCGGCCCGCCTTTGTCCAAAGTGTTTACCTACAGCATCACCAAGGCGGGCGTCAATCAGATCACGCAGTTTCTGGCGCGGGAGTTCGCCCCCTACCGGGTGCGGGTGAACGCCATCCTGCCGGGCTTTTTCCCTGCGGAACAGAACCGGCGCATCCTGACTCCGGAGCGGACCGCCTCGATCATGGGCCACACGGCGGTGAAGCGGTTCGGGGAGCCGGCGGAGCTGGTTGGGGCGGCTGTCTACCTGGCCTCCGAGCGCGCCTCTTCGTTCGCTACGGGGAGCCTCCTGCGCGTGGATGGGGGCTTCCTGGCGATGACGATCTAGCGCCCGCACCCCTCCAGCAACTGCCGCGCGCCGGCGGCCAGGAGGCGCAGGTCGCTTGAAGCCTGGAAGAAGCGGAAGCCCTGTGCCAGGTACTCCTGGATGCGGTCCGCGGTGAAGGCGGGCCGGCCCAGGAACTTGCCGTGCCGCTGGGCGGCTGCGGCGACCTTGGCAATGGCGTCCTGGAGCGCGGGATGATCCTGCTTGCCGCGCAGGCCGAGCGAGAAAGCCAGGTCGCTGGTGCCGATGAACAGGACATCCACGCCGGGCGTGGCGGCGATCTCGTCGATGTGCTCGACGGCGCGGGCCTCCTCGATGATGGCCACCACGACGACGTTGCGGTCGGCCGAGTCAGGGTAGGCCGCGGCCTGATCGGGCCACGACAGGCTGGCCAGGAAGGCCCCAGAGCCACGGCTTCCCACGAGCGGATAACGGCACGCGGCCGCGGCCTGCCGGGCGAGCGCTGGCGTACTGGTGAAGGGGAACATCACGCCATGAACGCCGAGATCGAGCACCCGCTTGGCGGTCCACAGCTCATTGACCGGGACGCGCGCGAAGGGCACGGCCCGTGAGGCGCGTGTGGCTAGTACAATGTTGCGAAGCGTCTCCAGGGTGACGGGTGAGTGCTCCATCTCGACCCAGAGGAAGTCGAACCCCAGCGCGGCGGCGTACGCGGCCACCTCGACGCAGTTTACCGTGATCGTCAGGCCGAAGACAGGCTCGCCGGCGCGCAGCCGCTTGCGCACGGGGTTCTCCCAAGGTTCGGTGACGGGCGAATTCATAAGGGGTCCATTCTAACGCGCCGCGGCGTAAGATGGATGCTGGCGACGCCATGACCAAGGAAGAGATTCTGCTGGCGCATCGGGAGCACTTGTTCCCCGCCGTGTTTCACTACTATCGCGAGCCGCTGGTCATCACCCGCGCGCAGGATCAGTTCGTCTGGGACGCGGACGGAAACCAGTACCTGGATTTTTTCGGAGGCATCGTCACCATCAGCGTGGGGCATTGCAACCGAGAGGTGACCCGCCGGGTGCATGAGCAACTGAACCGGCTCCAGCACGTCTCGACGGTGTTCGCCACCGAGCCCCAGGCGTCCCTGGCGCTGAAGATCGCCTCGCTGACACCAAACGAGCAGCTCAGTAAGTGCTTCTTTACCAACAGCGGCACGGAAGCCAACGAGACGGCCATTGTGGCGGCGCGGTGCTACACGGGCACCGACGAGATCATCGCGCTGCGGCACTCCTATCACGGGCGGTCGGCGCTGGGCATGAGCCTCACCGGACAGGATGCCTGGCGGCTGCCCGGGGCCACGCAACCGGGCGTGGTGCGGGCGCATAACGCGTACTGTTACCGGTGCCCGTTCGGCCTCTCTTATCCTGGCTGCGAAGTGCGCTGCGCCCTGGACGTCGAGGAATTGATTCGCACCAGCACCCGCGGGCGGGTGGCGGGGCTGATCGCCGAGCCTATTCAGGGAGTGGGCGGGTTCATCACGCCGCCGCCCGAGTATTTCCGCATCGTGGTCGAGATCGTGCGCCGCCACGGGGGACTGTTCATCTGCGACGAAGTGCAGACGGCCTGGGGCCGCACTGGCGGCAAGTGGTTCGGCATCGAGCAGTGGGGCGTGACGCCGGACGTGATCACCAGCGCCAAGGGGCTCGGCAACGGCCTGCCCGTTGGGGTGACGGTGGCGCGGGCGGAAGTGGCCGACGCGCTACGCGGAGTGACCATCTCGACCTTCGGGGGTAACCCCGTGGCTGCCACGGCGGCCCGCGCGGTGATAGACTTCATCGAGGGAAACAACTTGCTGGCCAACGCCGCTGAGGCGGGTGCGTGCCTGCGCGCAAGGCTGGAAGAGTTGCAGGCGAGGTTCCCGCTAATCGGTGATGTTCGCGGCATGGGGCTGATGCAGGCGCTGGAGCTGGTGCGCGACCGGCGCACCAAGGAGCCGGCGCCCGCCGAGACGCTGGCGGTCATGGAGGCCGCCCGGGAGAACTGGTTGCTGGTGGGCATGGGCGGGCTATACGGGAACGTGATCCGCGTGACCCCGCCGCTTAACGTCGGCCTGGCGGACATTGAGGAATTCGCCCGGCGGCTGGAGGCCAGTTTGGCTCGTGTTCAGGCGAGTGTGAAGCATGACTGAGCGCGCTTTTTTCAAAGAATCACAAACCACGAAAGCGACCACTCTGAGTTGTCCTTACTGTCGCACCACGGATTCCTACCCGCTGCGCTGGCTGGTGCGGAAAAAGAAGGATCGCCCGCCGCAGGGCGCCGACGAGGAGGCTAAGGCCCGTTTCCGTAAGGCGCAGAGTTACATGGTGCTGCTGGACGACAAAGTGGCCTGCAAGAACCTCCGCTGCCGGAAGCGTTTCGACGTTTCCGGCATCAAGACCATGGCCTTCCTGTATTCGAATGCGGGCCTGCCGCGGGTGGATTGAGCACCCTGAAACCAGGCCATGAGCGACTTCCGCTCGAGCGCGCTGTACAACGAAGACCTGGCGCCGGTGGCCCCGGCGAGGCGTACCTGGGGGACCTACAACTACGCCTCGCTGTGGTTGGGCATGAGCGTGCAAATCCCCACCTATATGCTGGCCTCGGGACTGATCGCGGGCGGCATGAGCTCCTGGCAAGCGCTGGGCACGATTCTGCTGGGCAATTTGATTGTGCTGGTCCCCATGCTGTTGAACGCGCATGCCGGTGCGCGCTACGGCATCCCGTTCCCCATCTTCGTGCGCGCCCCGTTCGGCGTGCTGGGGGCCAACGTTCCGGCCATCCTGCGGGCCCTGGTGGCCTGCGGCTGGTTCGGCATCCAGACCTGGATCGGCGGGCAGGCCATCAACGTGCTGCTCGGCATTGCCTGGCCGGCATGGAAGCAGTTTAGCCTGGGGCCGTGGGTGTGCTTCGGGTTCTTCTGGGGGCTGAACATCGCGGTGATTCTGCGGGGCCTGGAAACCGTGAAGTTTCTGGAGGGCGTGGGCGCGCCCATCGTGCTGGCGGTGGGGTTGCTGCTGCTGGTCTGGGTGGCGGTCAAAGCGGGCGGCCTGGGGCCGATGCTGAACGCGCCGAGCCGCTTCAGAACCGGCGGCGAGTTCTTCCGCTTCTTTGTGCCGTCGCTGACCGGCATGGTCGGTTTCTGGGCCACCGTGGCGCTGAACATTCCGGACTTCACGCGGTACGCGAAGTCGCAGCGGGCCCAGATGCGGGGGCAGGCGCTGGGCCTGCCGGCGGGCATGACCCTGTTTGCCTTCATCGGCGTGGCTGTCACCTCGGCCTGCACCGTGATCTTCGGCGAAGCCATCTGGGACCCGGTGGCGCTGCTGGCCCGCTTTGAGCAGCCCGTGGCGGCAGCCGTCGCCCTGGTGGCGGTGACGCTGGCCACGCTGAATGTCAACGTGGCGGCCAATGTGGTGTCGCCCTCGAACGATTTCTCGAATCTCTGGCCGCGGCGCATTTCGTTCCGTACAGGGGGTGTGATCACCGGAGTGGTGGGCCTGCTGATGATGCCCTGGAAGCTGCTGCGCGATTACAGCGCTTATATCTTCGGCTGGCTGGTGGGTTACTCGGCGCTCCTCGGGCCGGTGGCAGGGATCATGATCGTGGATTACTACCTGGTGCGGCGGCGCGACCTGGCGGTGGAGGAGCTGTACCTGCGCGGGCGGAGTTACGAGTACTGGCGTGGGGTGAACTGGCGTGCCATGGCGGCGCTGGCGGCGGGGGTGGCGGTGGCGCTGCTGGGGCTGGTGATCCCGCCGGTACGCTTCCTTTACGACTACGCCTGGTTCGTCGGCCTGGCCATGGCGGGCGGGCTGCACTGGGCGCTGGGGCGGATTCCCTCTTATCGCAGGTAGAAGAGGCTTAACCGCGGCAGGTCGGCGGACTCCAGCAGACGGCGCTCGAGGAACTGTTTCTCGACCATGGCGAGCTGGTCGGCGGTCATCTTCGAGCGGCAGGGGCGCAGGTGGAAGTCCAGGTCGCGGCGGGCGGCCAGCAAGTCCTCTTCGGTCTGGCTGAGGCGGGCGGCGGCGATCATTTTGTCCTCGAGCGCGGTGAGGCGGCGTTCGAGGTCTTCCAGGTTCTGGTAGTGTGCGTCGGCCTCCGCAGCTAGACGCTCCAGCGCGGCGGCGATCTCGTCGTAGACGACGACGCCGTGTCGGCGCAGAAGGGCGGCATTCTGTTCCAGGAAGGCGCGCAGTTCCTCGAGCGAGAAAGGCGGGGCGACGGGCCGAACGGCGGCGCCGGCGCCGGCCATGGCCTGGGCTTCGGTGAGCACAGCCTGGGCGCAGTAGGCCAGCGAGTTGATCAGTTGGGTCTTGCGCTTGCGAGCGCGCCACTTTTCGAAGGCTGCATCAATGCCGCGCAGCACGGCTTCGAGGGGAACGCCGGAGTTCTTCCAGGTCTCGATCAGCGCCCAGTCCAGCGGCGACAACAGGAACAGGCCCGTCCCCCGCGCGCCCTGGAAGTGCTCCTCGATCTCGGTGAAGTAGTTGAAGTAGTTGTACCCCCACTCTGCTGCGGGCTCGTCGGGTCGAGCGTTGTCGATCGCCTCGCTCACCGCGGGTGGTTCCGTTCCCAAATCAGTTGGAGGCCCTCGAGCGTCAGGTTCTCGTCGATTTCACTGAGGTAGCGCGAGCCGCTGATGATCAACTCGGCCTGGCCGCCGGTGGCGATGGCGCGCGTCTCGGGTCCAAGCTGCTTGATGAGCCGCTCGAGAATGCCGTCGATCATCCCTACCGCGCCGTAGTACAGCCCGGCCTGCATGCTGGCGACGGTGTTGGCGCCGATCAGCCGCTGGGGCTCGCGGAAGTCCACCAGGGGCAGGCGGGCGGTCTTTGAGAACAGGGCCTCGATGGCGATGCCGATGCCCGGGCAGATGAGTCCGCCTAGGTACTCGGCGTGCGCGGAAACGGCGTCGAAGGTGATGGCGGTGCCCAGATCCACCACCACGCAAGGGCCCCCGTATTTGTGAAAGGCGGCCACGCTGTTGACGATACGGTCGGCGCCCACCTCGCGCGGGTTGTCGTACATGATCTTCAAGCCGGTGTCGGTCTCTGGCATGACGAACAGGGCCTCGGTGTGGAAATAGCGGCGCGCCATGGAGGCCAGTGCAGTGTCCAGGGGCGGCACCACGCTGGAGATGATCACGCCGTCCACGCAGGCCAGATCCAGGGAAAACAGCGTGAACAGGTTACGGAGCAGGATGCCGAACTCGTCGGTGGTGCGCTCGTGGACCGTGCGCAGGCGCCAGTGCGCCTTGAGGCGGTCCTCCTGGAAGGTGCCGATGGTAATGTTGGTGTTGCCGACATCCAGCGCCAGAAGCATAACCCGATTCTCCAAACACTATGGTGGAACAGGCCGCACTCCGCCGGCGGTGATGAGAGAGGTGCGTCCGTCATCCTGCCGCAGCAACAGGAAACCGGAGGGCGTCAGTCCGTCGGTGACGCCTTCGAGCACGGCGCCGCCCTGCTCGACCACCACCCGCTTGCCAAAGGTGTAGCTGGAAGCGCGCGAGAACATACGCACCACCGACTCGTGGCCGCCCTCCAGCAGCATCTTGAGGAAGCTATCGACTGAGCGCAGGAGGTTTTCTAGGAGGTCCTCGCGCGAGTGCTCGCGCCCCGAGGCCAGGCGCAGGGAGGTGGCGCTGCCGGCGATGTCCGGCGGGAAGGCCGTCTGGTTCACGTTTATCCCGATGCCGGCGATGAACGCGCCGCCGGCGGACTGGATCAGGATGCCGGCGCACTTCTTCTCATCCAGCAATACGTCGTTGGGCCAGCGCAGATCGCAGGCCAGCTCGGTGGCGCGGGCGATGGCTTCGGCGGTGGCCAGGCCCAGCGTCAGGGTCAGCACCGGGACGTCGTCAACCGCCAGGGGCAGCCGGAGCACGATTGACACGTACAGCCCCGTGCCGCGCTCGGAGTACCAGCTCCGCCCGTAGCGGCCCTGCCCGGCGGTCTGCTCCTCGGCTCCGACCACGGTTCCCGACGCGCAGCCCGCCGCAGCCAGTAGTGCGGCATCGGGCATGGTCGAGCCGGTCACCTCCTGCCAGATAATCTCCCGGTCCGGGAAGTTTGCGCGGAGACGTTCCACATCCAGGGGCATACTCACTGTCCTGCTTCGCAAGTTCGGTGACAAGGGGGAGCGTTGCCGCCGACAGGCTGAAGGCCTGTCCCATAGGGTAGCACGGTGCCTACGTTTGCGAAGCAGGACATCAGAGCATATCCAGCCGGAAGTTGATGTTGGCCGCGGCAGCCGAATGAGTGATGGCGCCGCAGGAGATGAAGTGAGCCCCCGTCTCGGCGTAAGCGCGGACGTTCTCCAAAGTGATGCCGCCGGAAAGCTCGAGGCTGGCGCGCCCGGCCACGCGGCGCACCGCCGCGGCGGCCTGCTCGAGGGTCGGGTTGTCCAGCAGCAGGCGTGTGGCGCCGCAGGCCAGGGCTTCGTCGAGTTCCTCCTGCGTGCGCACTTCGATCTCGATTGGCACACTGAGGCCGCGCACGCGCTCCAGCGCGGCACTCACGCCGCCCGCCGCGGTGATGTGGTTGTTCTTGATCAGCACGGCGTCGAACAGCCCGAGACGGTGATTGGTGACGCCGCCGGCCGCAGCAGCCATTTTCTCCAGCCGGCGCAGGCCCGGCGTGGTCTTGCGCGTGTCCAGGATGCGGCAGGGGGTGCCCGCCACGGCCTCCACGTAACGCCGCGCCAGCGTGGCGACGCCGCTCAGGCGCTGGAGGAAGTTCAACGCCACGCGCTCGCATTCGAGCAACGTGCGCGCCGGGCCGCGCACCCAGGCCAGCGCCTCGCCCGGCGCAGCGCGGTCCCCGCTGGACTTCTCCAGGCGCAGGGCCTCGACCCCCCCGCGCAGGCGGTAGACGACCGGGAGCAGTTCCACGCCGGCCACGATCAGCTCCTGTCGGGCGAGGAAACGTCCGTGGGCCACCTGCCCGGCGGGGATGCAGGCTGCGGAGGTCACGTCGCCCGGGCCGATGTCCTCCTCCAGAGCGCGGCGGACCGCCTCCAGAACTTCCGGATGGTCTACCTCGAACGACATAGGCGCGCCAGGGTTTCTTGAGCTTTGGCGAGCTGTGCCTGGTACTCGGCCAGCCTCGCGTGAACGGAGTTGACCACCTGCTCGGGGGCGCGCGCGAGGAAGATCTCATCGGCGAGCTGCCGATGGCAGCCCTCGAGGAGCTCCTCCAAGCGCTCGGCTTCCTTGGCGACGCGCTGGCGCTGGGCCTCAAGCTGGGCCGCCGGGACGCGCACGAGCAGATCGAACTCGGGGGTCGAGCGCAGCGCCCCTTCTACTTCTGGCGGCGCCGCTCCTTCCTGCACCGCGAGGCTGACGTTGGCCAGCTTCTCCACAGCTTCGCGTTCGCGGATGGCCAGCGCCGCCGCGCCATCGCACGCGTAGAGTACCGCCTCGGAGCGCTGCTTGGGGTCCAGCTTCAGGTCGGCACGGAGGTTGCGGGCCGCGACCACGATTTCCTGAAGCAGCTTCATTTCGCGCTCGGCCTCCGCGTCGGAGGCCTGCGGGTCGTGCTCAGGGTAGCGCGCCAAGGCGATCGAAACGGGCCGTCCGGCGCAACCCCCGGTCAGGCGCTGCCACAACTCCTCCGTGATGAAGGGCATCACCGGGTGAAGCAGCCGCAAGGCGCTTTCAAAAACAGCGAGCAGGTTGCGCCAGTGGGCATCCAGGCCGGAGGTCTCCTTCAGGCGCAGCTTCTTGATCTCCAGGTACCAGTCGCAGAATTCGTGCCAGAAGAACTGCCAGAGCAGTTGCGCCGCCTCGTGGTAGCGATAGCGGGCGAGGGCGCTGGAGACCTCGGCGGCACAGGCGTTCAGGCGGCTGAAGATCCAGCGGTCTTCCAGGGGCGTTCCGGTCTCGGAGGCTTCGGGACGGCGTGGGGTGTCCGCGGGCGGCAGCCAGGGAGCGACGCCGGAGCGTTCCATGTTCAGGAAGATGAAGCGTGCCGCGTTCCAGATCTTGTTGGCGAAGGGGCGGGCCGAGAGCATGCGCTCTTCGGTGAGGATGATGTCG
>Ga0315312_1001081_pt1 | contig 23532 bp, 24 predicted proteins | sample TDP7_MG_FD_203629 | JGI IMG/M metagenome (GOLD analysis project Ga0315312, IMG submission 203629) | Freshwater sediment microbial communities from Lake Towuti, South Sulawesi, Indonesia - TDP7 | ecosystem: Environmental > Aquatic > Freshwater > Lake > Sediment | place: Indonesia: South Sulawesi... | reverse complement strand
ATTTTTCCATAACTTATTGTCACAAAAGCACTTATGGTTCCCAATTTCGCAGGAATGCATTGAGACGTAAGTCTTGTTGTGACAAAGACTTGCGCTCTCGACACAGTCGAAAAGTGCAAAAGTCGAGCAGACCCTGCGGGTTAGTCCCTTCGAGGAGGTTCAGTGAGCCTCCTTCCATTTTGACAAACCCATTACCCGTCGGCTGCTGACCGACGCCGAGCAGTTGAGTATGTATGTTGACCTTTCCCCCTTCATAGACGGTCAGGTGTCCTTCGCCTCTATAGCCCACATACAAACGCACGTTGCAATTCAGCACACCACCATCATACACCTCGACAAGACCGGCATCGGCACCTATATCGCCTTCGTTATAACCCAGTATGAACCAATCGTAGACTGTTAGATTTCCTCCAGCGACTATTTTCAATGGCCCTCCACCCATATCGATTTGCCATGCCGCCGCTTCTCCATAATCAACTATGCACGCACCGGGACCATTAAAAAAAGCCTTATTTGTGGGCGAAGGCATCGATCCACCTGCCCAATTAGCAGGGTCGCTCCATTTGCCGCCGTTCGGCCCGATCCATGTCGTGTCGGCGGCAAGGGTGCCGACCAAACACAAAACGATACCTGCACACAACACAATTCGAGTCCTCATAATACGTCCTCCTGCAAAAAAGATTACAATAACAACGACTGTGCTCTGGCTACACCAAAACACACGATGTTTTCGACAGGCAATTAGCATCCTGCCGTACGCAAATTGCAAAACGGAAATCGAAAATATTTTACGATTTGGGACTACCTCCTTCCTTCAAAAATCTAAATTGAAATGCTACAATCTTAATTCTCCGAAAGGAATCCTTAGGACTGCTGCCGAAAGCTTACGCTTTTGCTCTGTCCATTAGGCCTTATAACTCCTCCTTTGAGGAAAAACTGCAAAACGCCATCAACTCACAAAACCCAAAGCACAAACCCTATTTTTTTATACCAAATCAGATACCTCCTCGTCAAGGCAAATCCTTAAAAAATGGCTATGCAATTTAACCGTTATTAGAAATTTTATATTGCAAAGAGGGTAAGCACAGATTATATTATTTTTAATAAAGCATCTTAAGATTGCGGGAAAAAAACGCAAAAACTGACAGAACAAGAAGCCGATTTTACGCATTATATAAATGATGAGCGGGTGAGATATAAACCAGGAGGAATATGATTATGAATAAAAAAAGAGGATTTACATTAATAGAGCTTCTGGTGGTGATTGCCATCGTAGCATTATTGATGGCCGTCTTGATGCCTGCTCTCCAGCGGGTGAAAAAGCAGGCAAGGGACATTAAGTGTAGACACAACCTGAAACAGTATGGCCTGGCGGCGAGGATGTACTTAGACGATAATGACGGCAAGTTTCCTTATTCATTCACCTGGCTCTGCAAAGATTTTGGTTTCGTCGGGTGTGGATGGCACGATAAGAGCAAGAATCTTGTAGACAATCCGGAACGTGCCGGCGAACTCTGGCCATATATGAAGGAAAAAGATGTTCACATGTGTCCGGAATTCTACGTTGTTGCCAAAATGATGGGCTGCTATCGTTGTGATGGCAAAGCAATCCCAATCGAACCTCAATATAGCTACTGCATGAATTCCTACCTCAACGGCGACGCATGGAATTCGGTCCCCTCACAATTTCGTGGCAACTACGAGAAAGTTCGCAAGGAGTCCCAGGTAAAAAATCCCCAGCGTGTGTTTTTCTTCTCTGAGGAAAATACCTGGCCTATTCCGGGCCTTAGCGGCGCAGGAACCAATGACAACAATTTACGTGCCACGCCTAAGCTTACCAATGACGTCTTCGCTACCTACCACATGCCTCCGGGTGGAGACCTGAATAAGGGTTTTGCCAATGCGGTTTTTGTGGACGCGCATGTCGAACGCGTCACAGCATATCCGGCCGGTAATACTTTTGTATTAAGCTGGCCAAGCGGACCACCGATACCGGACTGGTAAGGCTTCTGCCCATCCGAAGTTTTGAGTTTTAAGTTTTGAGTTTTGAGTTTTTTTCGGCCGCCCTGAAAAAATCGCGGACGTTTAAGTGGCCTGGCATACAGCATCATGTACAAAGAAAAAGCCTTTACGCTAATAGAGCTTTTAGTAGTCATCGCAATCATTGCAATATTAATAGCGATATTAATGCCTGCCCTACAACGCGCAAGAAAACAGGCCAGGGCAGCCGCTTGTCAATCAAATCTGCACCAATGGGCTGCTTCTACCATGATGTACGCCGCAGAATATGAGGACAAAGTGTGGATTATCCCCCATGGAAAGGGAGAATGGATGGAGGTGTTACGCCCATATTATGAAGATATAGATAAAATTCGCGCCTGTCCAGAAGCGACAAGGCCCTGTCAAGACACAGACCGCACGGAAGCCCGCGGCAGCGTCGATACAATGTGGGGCCGAATAGGAAAGCAAATGGAATTTGGAGGTAGAGAAAAAGGATACTGGGGCAGCTACGGACATAATAGGTGGGTTCAGCAGTGGTCTCCCCAATCGGAGATGACTTCTGCAGATGAAAGGTTCTGGATTAGATTCTCTATGAAAGGCGCTCATGATGCTCCGGTCTTTGCAGACAGTGCTTTTACACATGCTCTGCCGCTGCATACAGACCCCATTCCCCCAAAGCCCTTGACGTTTTTTTCCGACATTCCAGTCGATGCAAAAAACTGTCAAATATGGCGGTTCTGCATCGACCGGCACAGCGGAACGATAAACGGCTGTTTCTTGGACGGTACGGTTCGAAAAATACCGCTATATAATTTGTGGGACTTAAAATGGCACCGCGAGTGGATACGGCGGAACTACGCAAAGGCAAACATTCCGTGGTTAAAGTAAAGTTTCCACAAAAACATTGACACCTCGGCCGACTTTTTATATAGCATTAACTCAATCTGCCTGACTGCTTTATGTCCTCGCCACAAGTGAGGGCGGTCAGTCTATTTCTGTGGTCTGTTTTTGGGAGACAAACTATGAAAAAGAATATTTTTGGTTCCATAAATCTGGCGTTGCCGGTGTTGGCATTGACAGTTTGCATCTGCGGTTATCTGGCCTCAGCCGGTGAGCGTGCCAGCGCCGACAAGCCGAAAACCGCCGACAAGCTGCGCATCATCGTGTTCGGTGCGCATCCGGATGATTGCGAGGGCAAGGCCGCAGGTGCGGCTGCAATGTGGGTTGCGCAGGGCCACAAGGTCAAGTTTGTATCGACTACAAACGGCGACATCGGCCATGCAGAGATAGCCGGTGGTCCGCTTGCCAGACGCCGTACAGAAGAGGTCAAAAAGGCTGCCAAGATACTCGGCATTGAAACCGAGGTGTTAGACAACCACGATGGCGAGCTTATGCCGACCCTGGAGAACCGCAAGACCTTCGTCCGCCTTATCCGTGAATGGAAAGCGGACATCGTAATGGGACATCGCCCGAACGATTATCATCCCGACCATCGTTATACAGGGGTCCTGATGCAGGATGCAGCGTTTATGGTCACGGTCGCGTTCTTCTGTCCGGATGTGCAGCAGCTACCACGGAATCCTGTTTTCCTGTATCTGTCGGACAACTTTCAAAAACCAAATCCATTTGAGCCGGACATTGTGGTCTCAATTGACGATGTGTTTGAAAAAAAGACGGATGCCCTCTGGCAGCTCGAATCACAAATTGAGTCGCTTTGGGCCACGGGCAACTTCGAAAAAGTGGTTCCTGTCCCGCAAGACCCTGAGGGACGCAAGGCCCGCCGCGAGGAGCTGCGTAAGCGGTATGCGAGCAGGGCCGAAGCCGTCGCCAATAAGTACCGTGCGAAACTGATTGAGCTTTACGGCAAAGAGAAAGGCGAAAAGGTAAAGTATGCAGAGGCGTTCGAGGTCTGCGAATATGGCCGTCAGCCCTCCCCCGTGGAACTTAAACAGCTTTTCCCATTCTTCGGACAATAAGAATTAAACACGACAAGTCGACGGATGGCAGCCTTAATGCTATTCTTTTCCACCTTTGTCTTTGACTATCATCCTGGCACTGCCTTCAAATTTCGTGCCGTCGGTAAACTTACCGCTTACAGTCAGTTCCACCTCGCCTGGCTCGACGAGAACCGCAACCTCTGAGCGACTGAACCTGGCCATCAGCACCTGCTCCTCCTCGCTAATCCAGCGCCAGGCAGCCTTAATTACCCCATTAAGCAGGATACTGTCCGGTTGGATATCGGCAACATCGTACCCTTCCGGCAGCCACATATACCAGGCGAGCCATTTACCTTCGCTTTGTACAGTGAGCATATCGATACTGATGAGCTTGAAAGCATCTGGAGCCGGTGTCACATCACCTGCGTAGGCATCAAAGATTGTCATGTAATTAGACTCAGAATCATCGCTCTCGTTCAGCCCCCATTCCATGCAGTGGTCGCCCCCATCACGCTCTATAGCGTTTACTTCTACCTTGATGTAGCGACCGATTTTGTCGATTGTATCTATCTCGACCCAGGAAGTGGTATCTTGCCAGGTGGTAATGTCGGTAGCTACCGCCGTGCCCCAGCTCTCCAAGTCATCAGACGCATAAATATCAACACTGATAGGATCATAACTCGTCCTTGACCGACCGCGAACTTTCTTTATAGCAACAGATTCGCCCACATCAAGTATAAACCAATGCGGCAGAAATGCCCATTGATAGATAGAGATATTCCAAAAATCTTTGCCGTTAAGGGCACCTTTGAGACCCCACCCCCCGTTGAAGCTATGTAAGTTGTTACCATTTATTCCCAGCCAACCCTCAGCCGTAGCTTCCTTGTAGTCTATGATCTGGCCATCATCAAAAGTAGCAGCGGCTTGCTCTTGCGGAACAACTCCTAAGATACCCAAACACAAGACCGCCGCCAACAAAAGAATTGATTGATTGTTCATGTCACGCCTCCTCTTTCGGCCTTCTTGCAAACAAGCTGTTCACACTGCTTTATTAAATTATAGAACATAAATTATACCAAATTATAAATAAAAAATCAAGAAGAAATCATCTCGATGATTGATACTCGATACTCGTCATTCCGAGCAAAGCGAAGCAATCTACATTTAAATTTTCAGTTCTAACTTACAAATTACCTAATCACTAATCCACTAATTCACTAATCCACTAATTCACTAATACTCTATGACTTTTAATTTTGTAAGCTGTCATTCCCGCGAAAGCGGGAATCCAGTTTGTTTATGGATTGAATGCTGAATTCTGCGTCAAACTTGGAAAATCATTTATCCACAAATTAAAATGTCATAATGTACTAATCCACTAATTCACTAATCCACTAATTCACTAATTCTCTAATTAACTAATCTTCTAATTCTCTAATTTTCTTTTGCCTTCTACATTCCTTGTTCGATATTCGCTATTCCTTATGGTCATTCCGACCGAAGGCATGGCTTTGTCGTGCCGAAGTGGAGGAATCTTTTTAAAATAGCTGTCATTGCGAGCGCAGCGTGGCAATCTTCCTGTCATTCCGAGCGCAGCCGAGGAATCTATAAAAAATTCATTGCGAGCACAGCATGGCATTCTCCACTCTGTCATTCCGAGCGCAGCCGAGGAATCTATTTTAAAATTGTCATTCCTGCGAAAGCAGGAATCCACACGAGATGCGCTTAACTAAGCTACTGTTACAAAGTTTTTAGACAATGGAACTTGCCCAAAATGCTAATTTTTAAGACAGCAGCCCAGTATATTCAGCAAATTAATGCTTCTAATGTCTAAAAACTTATTCCAGTTAGCTTAGCTCATCACACTTTCAGTTCCCAAACATACAAAGATAAACACCCGCAATCCCACCGTAAACCGACAATCTCAACCGGAGTCATAGCAGAGTATGGGTGGGGTAGTAGGGTTTTTGTCTGATAACAAATAGTGGCTTAAGGTCATCATCACCTTTGGATTTTTCCGAGGGGAATTAAAACGTGTGAGGCCTTTCCGCAATGGATTGCGGTTTTCTTCCGATACTGGGCAGTGCTGCCACCGCCGCATTTTTAGGCAACCCGATGATGAAGGCCATGATACAGGTTCAGGGCGTTTTCGGAGAGTTGGACAAATCAATGCTGGTAGCCAAACTTCGCAAGGTACGTGAAACCAAGAAAGCTAAGACGGGACGCTGTGAAGGCCGCAAGCCCTACGGATTCTACGAGGGCGAAGAGGTTGTAGTAAAGCGGATAAAGCAGTTGCACCGAAAGCCCAGCGGCGGCAAACTATTAGGCCCATATCAGATATCCACAATCCTCAACCGAGAAGGCTGGCCGACCCGCAATGCAGACAAGTGGTACGGCTCTCATGTCACTGCCATCTTGAAACGGCTCAGGAGCCGAACTTAATCATCCTGCAGAGGCATTAAATGTGCTTGAGACCACAAATAGGTAGATGTGGTATGTTGAAACTGCTACTCTTGCTTTGGCGGTTCCTCGGTAATATCAAAGTGAACTCGGTAATACTTTACCTCAATGTCCGGGGTAACGGCTACAGCGTAACGCACCCGGTCGTCAGGCTCACCCAAAATGATTATTCCTCTGACAGTTCGTTTCTGTTCTTCCTTAAGCCAGCCCATATATCTTAAGGTTTGCCCCACAACCTTGTCGCCTTCACGGCCTTTCTTGAGTTCCACGACAACAAGATTTCCGTTGCTATCCTCACACAGAACGTCAATTCTTCCAACCTTGGTCGGATATTCTTCTTTTATTGTCTTCAAACCTTCCTCAATCATAGTTGGGTCAAATGCAATATGCTTTCGGAGGTCTGTTTCCACACTTACTGTTGTTGGTGGTGATTCCAAAAATTCGTCCTCTGTTTCGTCTGTGTCATCTACGCCAAGGTCAATCAGAGTGTTTGTAGAGGCATATCCTTCTTGGTCTCTGAGTACGTCATCAATGAATTTATTCAAAAGGCCTGAAGCCCCAGAAACAGTTTTGCCACTTTTTTCGACAAGCCTTGGTAGGATATTTCCCGCAAATAACAGTTTTGACACTTCTTGAGCAGTGGGTTTGACACGAATATGCTTAGCCGAGGCATGACACCAAGTTGATAATTGTGCGAGAGTTTCATTTCGGTTAAGTCTGCGGTTTTCCAGAAAACCACGCTCCAAAACATCTTCTCTTAATCGACTAACCATATTTTTTGCTTCTGACAATCCATCACGTGGGTTACACATCTTCCTCAACAAACCAATGAGCAATTCCTTTTCTTTCTCTGAAATTTCGACAAGCTGTAAACTCGACTTTTGCACTTTTCGACTGTGTCGAGAGCGCAAGTCTTTGTCACAACAAGACTTACGTCTCAATGCATTCCTGCGAAATTGGGAACCATAAGTGCTTTTGTGACAATAAGTTATGGAAAAATGGCAAAAGTCGAGGTAAATCCTGTATTCCTACTTTTTCCCAACGCATATCATATCTCCTTTGAAATCTTGTATTTGTCCGTTTAATAGTTCATTATCATACGCTCTCGGATTTTCTTAGGCCAATCTATTTTCGTTATACTGAAATTGGTCAGAAAAATCAGGGGAATCTGAGAAAAATTTCAAAAAATTTCACTTAACACACACAATCTATTGAAAACAATCAACTTACGACTAAAAAACTTTCTGAGTGCCACTTTCTCAACCTTGGCAACATGAAAAGGTCAGTGGAAACTAAAACTAGGGACAGCCACCTATTTCGGCTGTGGATAGTGCACAGAAAATAGAAGCCGGCGAATACTTCATGAAGACAATTTAGCACTAACTAACCGATTCAGACTAATATCGGCCTCAGCGGCCTCACGCGCGAGCCGACGATGTATCTCCGGAGGAACCCGAACCATGAATTTGCCACTGTATCGTCGAGAACTAAGTGGCTCCGGCACAGGTTCACCATTGGCTTGCATATCTTCTATGACATCGGCTACAACCTTGCTGATTCCCCGTAGAGCTTTCTCTGGGCTGGAGGCCAGATGGCTCAAGCTTGGAAACTCCGCACACAATCCCACACACTGAGCATCCTCTTCTGACCAAATTACACGATATGTATAATGGTCAATCTTTGGTCGTGTTTTCATATTGCAACCTCTCGATAGCTTTAAGCACCTGTTTAACCTGGTACGTTTTGGCCATTCCTTTCTCATTTTGTATGTTGACACGAGGGTCACCTTGCCAGGGCATACGGTAAATGCGATGACTACTGCTGCGCTGCCGTGCAGTCCCAAAGTAGTGTTCACACACTTTACAAAGCTCTCTGAAGCGTATTACCTTCGGATTCTTTTGCATACCTTGCAGAATATCGTCAATCCTTGTCACAATTAGATAGTAGCAATAATGATACTATTTGTCAAGCATGAAATTGGAAAGTTTTAAAGATTTTTCCTGCAAACCCTCACCAAAGTACGATAATTTAAAGTGCGGAGTCGAATGGACTTATGACAACATCTGTGTTATTCCTTGTTCATGTCTGTAGCCTTTTGTGTTCTTACGTGTCTTGGTGCCTTCGTGGCTAATTTCTTTATTAGACAGGATTAACAAGATTGTCCTGTTATCACGTCAAAAAATTTATGTTTTAGTGCTATCTTTAACCTTTTCTTTGTGCTTTTTCGTGGCTAATTTCTTTATTAGACAGGATTAACAAGATTTTCCTGTTATCATGTCAAAAAATTTGTGTCTTGGTGCCTTCGTGGCTAAATTTTTCATTATATATTGTTAGATTTTTATTGAGAAATAGGCAGAATTTGGTATAATATATCCGAAATTGGGGGGGAACGACGCCTGCCGAGAGCAGGAAGCACGCGGAGACCCGCACGAATAAGGCCAGCAGGCCCAGTCAAATTAGTCGTTAGTGAATAGTGAGTAGTGAATAGTCAATAGCAAAAAAGCAAATCGTAGATATTCTCAGAATAGGCACAGAGTGGCAAAGGCACATAGTGAATTTCATCCCTCATCCCTCTTCCATCGTCCCTCATCCTGTGTGCCTTTGTGCCTTAGTGCCTTTGTGGCTATGAGACAATTATGCAAAACAAACCCAATTTGCTGTCAGTTTCCAAGATACCCAAAATGAACATAACCTCAGCGACAATAGTGAATTATATCAATGAACTACGAACCACGAACGATGAACTAATTATTAAAAACAAACCCAAACAAACCCAATTTCAAGGCACGTGCACTCTCTTTGATTTCTTTTTGTTTTTCACTTTTCTTTGCCCCAGCTATAATCTGGCCATGCAGGCGTGGACCATACAAAAGCTCCTGAATTGGATTTCCGAATACCTTGCAAACAAAGGTATCGATTCGCCTCGTCTGAGTGCAGAGCTTCTGCTTAGCGGCGTTCTGGAGCTAAAGCGCATCGAACTATATACGCAGTTCGATAAATTGGTCACCAAGCAACAACTGGACAAGCTGCACGATTTGGTAAGACGGGCCGGCCAAAATGAGCCGGTTGCGTACCTGATTGGCAAAACCGAATTCTATTCGCTGGAGCTTAATATAACCGCAGATTGTATGATACCTCGTCCGGAGACGGAATTGCTCGTCCAAAGGGCTATCGAATTTTTGCGAACTCGCCCCGTCCCTGTGCTCGTCTGCGACTTGTGCACCGGTAGCGGCTGTATCGCTGTCGCAATAGCTAAAAATTTTCCAGATGCCCGGCTCATCGCAACAGACATCAGCGATGCCGCTCTAAATGTCGCCGCCGGAAATGTCGAAAAGCACCAGCTAAAAAACAGAATCAAGCTTTTGCACGGCGATTTATTCGACCCTATTATGCCCCAATTAGACGTGGACAAACTTGTCCCCGACTCTGAGCGGGGATTTGATTTGATTGTCTGCAATCCGCCTTACGTAAGCGCCGCCGAGTATGAGAAGCTTGACAAAAACGTAAAAGACTATGAGCCAAAATCAGCCCTTTTTGCAGGAGCCGATGGCCTGGATGTTTACCGGCGGATTTGCGAAAAGGCAGAGCAATTCCTCAAGCCCTACGGGGCATTGATGCTGGAAATTGGTTTCGCCCAAGGCCAGGCTGTCAGAGAGCTTCTCGAAAAGACCGGTGCTTTCGCCGAAATCAAAATCGAAAAGGACTACCACGACAATGACCGAATCGCCATCGCAAGAAAACCATCATCCTGATTCAGGCCGATACCAATATCTAAAGTGGACTTTTTATCGGACTTATAGAGAGAAACATCAATTCATGCCGGACTTAACATCTTGTTATTATTATAGTTATGAAAAAAAACAAAGCTCAAGAATCTGCCTATGACAAAAACGGCAAAGAAAATCATTGCATTTTTTAGAGCTACTTCGTACACTGACGCAATAGAAGACCATAGCGAGAATCGATGAGTATTGATACAGTCTCAGGAAGAGAATCAAATGAGCAGGCGGGTGCTTGTTTTCATATTGGTTGGATTGGTCGCATTCTTAGGCAGTGCGGCCCAAGGAGTGCTGGTTAGTTTCGATTCCGACGCAGAAGAATCTTCATGGTCCCCCAGCGGCGCCATAATTACGCAAGATATCGCTTCACTGGCCGGCGTGGACATCAATATCACAGCCGAGGCCAAATCGACATTCACTATCACCACAACCACTACGAATGAGAGCGGATTTACCTGGACGGGTTATATTCTATCACTCGACAAGCAAGGCAGTGCCACTTTCGTTGAGGGAACCGCCGGAAGCACAAAATTCCAAACAGTAAAGTATCCAGACCCCTGGTCCATCGAGTTCTGGGCACCGGAGGTAGTACTACCCGGCGAGGTTGTTACGCTCCGGTTCGATATAAATATTCCTGACTCCGGCCCAAGTACCTTCACCTTATCGCAGCAGCCAATCCCTGAGCCGTCGACGATTGCCATCCTCGGCCTCGGCAGCCTATTTTTGCTCAGAAAACGCAAAGGCATGTAGGGGCAGAGCTATGTTCCTGCCCAGAGCAACCACATCGGATTGGCCCTACTTATATGAAATAACTGACGTGACATTATAGTTGGCTATCTTTTCTCTTCCGCGCAGACCGGCAAGCTCTACAAGAAATACGATGCCGGCAATCTGTCCGCCTGTTTTTTCAATGAGCTTACAGGCCGCAGCCATTGTGCCGCCGGTCGCCAATAAATCGTCAACCATCAAAACCTTCGCTTTGCTCTTTATAGCATCACAATGTACCTCTAAGGTGTCGGTGCCATATTCCAAATCGTAGGTGACAGTTTCGGTTTTGAAAGGCAGCTTACCTTTCTTGCGTATGGGCACGAAACCAACTTTGAGTTTTTCGGCAACCGCCGCACCAAATATAAAGCCCCTGGCCTCCACAGCCGCTACATATTCGACGCCGATGTCTGTAAAACCAGCGCATAAAGCGTCTATTGCCGCTGCAAACGCTTGGGGGTCGGCTAACAATGGTGTGATATCGCGAAATAAAATCCCTTTCTTCGGCCAGTCGGGTATGCTGCGAATGTACTTTTTTAGGTCAATTCCTTTGCTCGCCATTTGTTTGCCTTCCCTGGTACATATTAACATTACAATCGCTCAGACGTACAGACGTTCGCCCATCGCTATCTATTTTTAATATATTACCGGCGAAATGCAAGTTTTATTGGCTTGTTATTCGGCGCTACTCGTCGTTCATATATTCGTAAAGCTTGGTAAGCGCATCGCGCCGAATCTGGCGGATCCTCTCCCGCGTTAGGCCTAATTTCTTACCGATTTCCCTCAGTGTCATTGACCTGTTTCCACCGAGACCGTAATGCAGCCTCAGGACATGCGCTTCTCTTGGTTCGATTTTGTTGAGCAATCTCAAAGCCTTTGCTTTTTCTTCGTCAGCAACCAATACGTCTTCCGGCCTGCCGGCATTTCGATCTTCGAGAATCACTTCGAGTATTTGATCTTCTTCCGTCCCATCGCCGCCGAAAGGCTCGGCTGCAGAGCTAAGAACATCGACAATCCGATGTATGACCTTTGCCTTCCGCAGCGGCAGTTGCATAATATCGGCCATCTCTTCAATGCTCAGGGTTCTGCCAAGCCTGCTTTCCAGCTCCGCCACGGTATGCCGCCATTGATTTATCAATCCAACCATATAGGTGGGAATATGAACCGGCTGAACGTTTTCCAGCAGTGCACGCTTGATACTCTGTTTTATCCACCAGGCTGCATAAGTGCTGAAGCGAGTACCACGGTCGGGGTCAAAATAATCAACAGCTTTTATAAGGCCGAGATTCCCCTCTTCAATCAGGTCACCGAGACTCATCCCTCGGTTGCCATATTTTTTCGCGATGTTAACGACCAGCCGGAGATTGCTTCGCACCAATTGCTCTCTGGCCCAGGGGTCGTTTTCTTCAACGACCAACCTGCCTAACATATGCTCCTGCTCCACTGTCAGCAGCGAAGCTTCGTCTATCTCTTTGAGATATTCTTTTATGGTGGCATCAAAAGCTATAGTTCACTCCCGCCCAGCCAAAAAGCCTTTCGGCTCCAGCCATAAGGGCAAATCGGGTTCAGACCTTGCCTCCTTTTATAGGACGATGGGTTCCCTCCCAAACACAAATCCATTTGAGTTATCGGTCAAATACGCTTGTGGGTTTATCTGTAATCAATGAAAAGGGGCCTATACCGATTGATTCGGTATAGGCCCCGGTTCGATATTAATCCATCCCAGTGTATCGGGACCGTATGTTATTACGTCTACTGCCAAAGTTGCTCGTCAAGCCACTCGTCTGCCATTATCTCAAGGTCTGCCAATCAAACAACCTTAATTGCCACTCACACAACTTATGGCTGTTATGGAGCCAAACGATACAGTCGAATGTCGTCAAAGTACAATTTACCGCTGGCGCCATTGCCATCCATACCAATGCTGAGCTTAGTGACATTCTGCAGGTTCACGTTAAGCGCTGCAAGAGCAATATTCCACTGCTGCCATTGTGCTTTCGCTACATCAGCGGCGTCACCGCCATAAACAACCTTGGAGCCATTGATTTTCACGTACAATTGCCCGGTGTTGCCCGCAGTGCCATAGAAGAACAGCACTAATGTCGCAACGCCGGATTTGGTCCAATCCTGCCCAACGGCAAAAGTCCGCTCGGCCTCTGAATACGTTTTGCCGGCGGTGTTGTTGTAGAACAACGGCATCGACTGCTTGCCACCATGAACAATAGTTTTCTCGCAAAAAGGAGGATTCTCATAACCAACGATAGAGCCGTTTGTCGCGGTACCGTATCCGTCTATCCACGCGTTAAATATCCTGTTGCTCTTGGGGTCAGTGGTGTCAAGGTCATTGTAGCTCTCGAAATCGTCCATGACAATGAAGTGGCGTGTCGTGAAACTCCAGAGGTCACCTTCCCACGTTGTGGGGGTCTCGGCCATATTGACTTCGTTAACCTTCCAATAATAAGTCGTGCTTAAATCGAGGGACAAGGGACCGTAGGCGGCCTCTGTCACCGTGGTAACAGGTGCCGTACCATCTATCACCGCCTGCTGGTCGGTGCTGAGGTAAACATTGTGCTGGGCTGCCTCTCTTCCCGCACTAAAGCCAAGGACCACATCCAGGTCCACATCTTTTGCCCCTGGCTCCGGATTAGGCTCTCTTGGCCAGACAGGTATGTAGAAGAAGCGGACCTCGCTTAGACCGCATTGCTTTAGGATTCCTCCCCAGTTGCTTTTAGCCGTGAGCCGCACGTACTTTGCTACCGCGCCGCCAAAATCAATAGTGGTATTGTGTGCATATCCAGGCGCTCCAGGCGCCTGGGCAAACTGGTGAAAAGTGCCCAATGACGTATAGTCAGTGCCGTTGACCGAATACTCAATCAAAACATCTTTGAATCCGAAACCGAGCACCGGCTCGAGAGTGTCATTAGAGTTCCACACCCACAGCTCATGCAGCTTATAAACCCTGTCGAACTCATATTGAATCCAGGCCGGCTGTGGCCCTGCAGCGCCACTCAGCCACATATTGCCGTCACCTACTTTATCGTGCAATAAACCGCTGGTGTCCAGTCCCGAGCCGTTGATGGTATTTTGGGGTCCTTTAGTTGGTTCGCTGCTGGAAGCTGTAGCGGTAATATTCTCACCGGCAATTGGATAGGTAAAAGGCTCGACTGTAAATTGCCAGACAGCGCCTTTATATATCGTAAGGTCTGGGGGCGCGTTGACCTCATCAATACGCCAGTAGTAGGTCTGGCCGAAATCTAAACGAGGGGCTCCGCTGACAGGATAGAAGCTGGGAGCTTGGCGTCCCTTGTAAACACCAGCCGGGTCAGCCGTCGTCGTAGCCTGGTTAACATCGTCGAAATTGGTCCCAAAGTATACGTCGTGCTTGTCGGCATATCCTCCCGGCGTCCAGCTAAGGACCACATTTCGTGGCACATCTGTTGCGCCTTTAGCAGGGCTTGGGTTAGAGGCTTTTGTTGAGACCACAATAAAAGCAGAGGTGATAAACGCAATGTCATCCAGATTGGTGTAGGGGCCGCCGGTTGGGTTGAAGGTGACATTCATAATGCTTTCGCCCGGAGGCGCGACGAAGCCAAAAAACGTATCCTGGTCACTGGAAGGAGGGTCGCCGGACATCGTCGCAACGGCTGTAACGGTACCGCCACCGCTGAAAGTCGCGGTCACTATGGGAGCAAGGTTCGCGGCGTCGCGGTCAAGCAACGACCCAGCGAAATAGGTAACGACCTCGCCCGGTTCCCCACCGGTTATGGTGCCGATGTCCAACGCAAAGTCGGCAGTTGTGCTTTTGGCCATGCGACGACTGCCGGATATCGGTGTGCGACCATCTTTTACCGACGAACCGGTGTTCATTTCGCCGCTGACGCCAGAGATAGTTAAAGACTTGGCCTTGCTGGCCCCAAACCTGGCGATTATATCTTGAGCATCCAGTTCTCCATCTTCAATATCTACCACACCGCCGGCATCTGCCTTAAAGGCGGGGCCGATTAGAGCTTGAAAAGTTGCCAAATCAATCACGTTTTCTGGACCGGCGTTGCCTGTATGACTATTATATACACCACTTTGGTCCACTTGATTGTGGTGGGGTCCGTCATCGGGGTCGTACACGCCTACGGTATTGAAAGTCGCCTCTGCGGTGCCAATCAGCCCAAGCATCAAAACAAAAAAAACCAAATAAATCAGTCTTCTACACATAATATTCCTCCCGCCTACCCAGAGGCTTGTCCGTCGGGCAGGCCTTCATAAAAGTTGAGATGAACAGGTTTTAGCTGCCCGCCTACCCAGAGCCCGCCTGCCCAGAGTCTTGTACGGCGGGCAGGGCTTGTCAGTCGGGCAGGTACAGGCTTAATCAATTATATTTGTACCAAATTAGCCGCCCATCCGTCAAGAAAAACAGGGACGTTCATCAAAGAAAAACGAGATTACGCGTTTCCCTGCCCAAGAACAAACATTACCCCCAAAACTCCATGTGAGAAATGTTGAGTGAAGAAATCTTGAGTGGTCTGGCACTAATCTTGGGTGCCGAAAAAGGCACCGCTTCTTTTTTAGCGAGTGGACGGCCTTTCTTGCCTTTGAATTTCAGGCTATTCTTAACCTATCACCCAATAACAAATCCATAAGGCTATAGACAGCAAATACGAATACCACTGCCACGACCGTGTATAATTGCCACTCGCCGCGTACAGCCTCTACGGCCTGGGGGATTCTACCAATCAAGGTATCGCCCTTCTGGGCGAAACTTCCGGCAATACTCCCAAAAACCGCTGTAATCCTTCCTGGGAAAAAAACCACTGCAGCGAGCGCAGCGGCACCCATTATAATACTACCCGCGAGGGAAAGTCTTTCCTACAGAACCACACGAGCCAAAACCTGCCGTTCCTCGGCCTCCTCAATCCGCCTCAACATCCTGCCGGTAAAATCAGCCGGCACCGGCTCGGTATGCCTCTGCAAAGCTCGGCTCAACATCTCATCAAACTTATCTTCATTCGGTCTATTTCTCGGCATCGATATCTTCTCCAAAAGCTGCAGCCAATATTTCTCTTAATCTGGCGCGTGCCCTGAACAAATAAGTCTTGACTGTATTTTCCTTCGCTTGCATTATCTTTGCAATATCAGTAATGCTTTTTTGTTCCCGATAGTGCAGTATAACTACCATAGCCCAAAGTCTCGGCAACCGCTCGACCGCTTCCCAAACGACCTTCTCTGTCTCTTTGCTTTGGGCTGTTGCCGCCGGCTCATGCTCCTTACTACCGGCAATCTGTTCATCCGGTTCAGCCTCAAGCAGCCATTGTCTTTTATTTTTCCGCAGGTAATTTATTCCCTGACGGTAGGCTATACTCCACAGCCAGGTGCCCAGCTCCGCCCTGCCGCTATATCGGCTTAATCCTTTGTAAGCTGCCAAAAACGTATCGCTGGCCACATCCTCGACATCATCTTCTCTCAAGCCCAGTCTCCGGCAGCACAGAAAAACCGTCTCTTTATACTTATCAATGAACTCGGCAAACGCCTGATGGTCACCGCTGCGAAGCAGCCGTAACCAGTTGTCCTTTTGTTGCTGTTGCCATACCTTATCCACCAAAAGATATCCTTCCAAAGATTAGTCGTATAAAAAGCAAAATAAGTTTCAGCTTTCGGAAATCTATTTTACAGAAACAGCAACCATTCTATAAAAGACAATGATAATGCTAAAAAAACAAGAAAAAAACGTATTTTTTGAAACCTGCCGGCTAAAACCAGCGACTAACTTGCAAAAGACGAAAAAACACTTTGAAAGAAAAGGAATTAAATCCAGGGAGACTAAATAATGAATACTAACTGCTACTTAAGGCCGGCCTGGACACATAACGGCTCGATAAGAACGGACCTTCCCTTAACGGTAGTCGGAAAGACAGACAAGAAAAAGATTATGGAAATGGTTAGGCCGGGCCAGCTCTTTTGCGTTGGCGAAGTATACGTCAAGACCCACGAAGGGACAGTAAGAATAAAATAATCAACCGAAAAATAGAAAGGACCAAAAATGAGGAAAAACTATCGAACAATCTTGGTTGTCGGCTGTTGCCTGTGCCCGATGCTGATTCTCGGCGGTTGCGAAATTTCGTTAGCCAAATATACAAGAGCTGTTCAACTGTCAGCTCCCCTGTCAGCGGGGTCCACATTTGCAGCCCAAATCCACAATGGCTCAATAACAATCATCGGTGCCGATGTCACCGACTGCAATCTTACTGCGACGATCACCGCCCGCGCAGCAACTGAAGAAGGCGCAAAAAAATTAGCTGAGAAAACGAAAATAACTCTTGTTCCTCTGGGCAACAAGCTGACCGCCAAAATTGAAAAGCCCACCCTTGGGATGAACCAATCTGTGGCTGTAAGCTTAGACGTGCAAGCCCCGGCTCATACCAGCTTAGAGCTTATAACCCACAATGGGGACGTTAAGATTACAAACATCAGCGGCACGGTCGACGGAACAACGCACAATGGCAAAGTTACCACCACGCAGGTTTCCGGTATTGCCAAACTTCGAACACATAACGGTGCAATTACGTGTAAAGAAATCTCGGGCGATACGCAGCTTGAAACCCACAATGGTGACATAAAGGTGTATTATGCCGGAACGGCACCAGCCATCTGCAATGTGTTGCTAATCACCCACAACGGCGGCATAGACTTAACCGCACCGCCGAGCTTCTCGGCCGCAGTCGAAGCCTCGACGCACAATGGCTCAATAAAAACCGACCTGCCCCTAACGGTAGTGGGAGAGGTAAACAAGAGGACACTTAAAGGAACAATCGGCACAGGCCAGGGCAAACTGCACCTTGTGACCTACAACGGCTCGATAAGAATACAATAAAGTAATCAACCATAAAATCGAAAGGAGAAAAAAATGGGCGAACTTCTAAAAGGCATTACAGTATTTGTAATATTCCTGGGTATGTCGTCCCCTCTGCTTATCATCGGCTTGGTTTATTATTTTATGAAACGGTTTGAGCACAAGCAGATTTTAGCAGCCATCGAAAAAGGCACACCGCTATCTGAACTGCGACCTCCCAAGAAGAAACAGAATGGTGCGCTTTGGATAAGGAGCCTCACCTTCGGCATTGCACTGATTATCATTGGATTGGCATTCCTAATAGTGGGACCTGGTCAGGAAGGTGAGATACAAGTTGTGGCTGTTATTTTCTTTGGGATAGGCATTGCCATGCTAATTCGCGGCCTGTTGTATCGAAAATACCAGCCGCAAAGCCAATCCCCAGCTAAAAACGACACTGCATCAAATAAAAAACCAGTGGCTGTTTCTAAGTCAGGAACTCTGCCGCAGGCTGATGAAGACACCGGCCAGAAAGACTAACGCCGCCGAATTTCAAATCCAGAGGAGCCTCGCTGAATCAACATGGGCGATTCGTGGAATCGCCCCTGCTTTCACATCTTGTCCTAATCAAGGGAACTGGTCTTCCTGCCAAGCCAATAAGCCGCTAAGAATCTATACAAATCTTAATACCGCAAATTGATAGTCGGTGGCAGCAACAATCAACTGCTAAGAGGCCCAGCGCGGAACGGCCTGACTTTTATACTCTTTCAGAAACCTTAGCCACTTCACCCAGGCGTCTTTGTAAATCTCAGCGGATTCCAGAAAACCATCATTGTGGCTGCCGAAAATCTCGACAAATTCTTTCGGCTCATTCGCAGCCTCGTACAGCTCCAGACCAAACTCGAACGGTACAACCTCATCATCTCTGCTGTAAATCAGCATCACCGGACAACGAACGTCCTTGATATAGTCAATGGTCCTGTAGCTAAACCTGGCAAACCATCGCACAGGCATATAAGGGTAAAATTTTTTGCCGATGTCAACGTACGACGTGAAAGTACCCTCAATAATCAAGGCCCCCGCCTTGACCTTACTTGCCAATTGTGCCGCGATACAGCCACCCAGAGACCAGCCGAAGATAATAATATTATCCGGCCGTATTTTCTTTTCCTCGGTCAGCCATTTGTAAGCAGCCTTGACATCCAGATATGTCCCTTCTTCGCTGGGCTTGCCCTGGCTGTCACCATAGCCACGATAATCAAAAATAAAGCAATTCAATCCCAGATTGTGGAAGATATTTATACTGTCCAAACAGTGTGTCATATTACCACCGTTGCCGTGGCAGAACAGAACCGTAAACTCTGAACCCTCGGCGCCGATATACCAACCGCTCAACAACAGGCCATCGTCGCTCTTGAAAATTACATTTTCAAAGTCTAAATCCAATTCAGCCGGCGTGTATGGAATTTCTTTAACGGGAGCGTACAGAAACTTCGGCTGCATAATGTAAAGGGTCACCGCCCAACCCAAATAGGCGAGAAACAAAACCCCAGCAATATATATCAGCATCGAGCTCATATCTTTTCTTTGTATTGAGAATCTGTCATTTTAATTTTCTCCATAACACAAAACAAGCACAATTCCGAACCGAATGTTTCACAATATTTCCAGAGCAGTTAACCTGAATGATTCATTAACCGCATAGGCCGCATTTCGACGATGGACGATGGATGAGGGACGAGGGACGAGGGACGATGGACGAGGGACGATGGACGAGGGACGATGGACGAGGGACGATGGACGAGGGACGATAAACTCTGTGGGCTCTGAGGGCTCTGCGAACTCAGCGGTGAAAAATACGCTCATCGCAGCAGATGTTCTTTTGCGAATCGCTGTGCGGCCCGACGAAGAAGCGAGCGGCTGTTAGCCAGTGCGTAGTCAAGGGACATATCTTTTGTTCGGCAGGCGATAGCGGTGATAATTCCAAGCTTCTTATACTCCTGTTGCGGCACGGCGACCTGGCCTGCAATGACAGCCAGCCGAGTGCGTGATTCTAAGGCAATTTTTGCAATTCCGGAGACGACCTTTCCCCGCAAAGACTGGCTGTCGAAGAAGCCCTCGCCGGTAATAAGCCAGTCAGCGGATTCCAGCTCAGCCTTAAGATTACTGCGGGCCATCACCGTCTCTATACCGGAGGCGAGGGTGGCGTTCATAAAGGCCAGAGCACCCGCGGCCAAGCCTCCCGCCGCCCCTGCGCCAGGGACGTTGTCGATGTCGCGTTGCAGATTTCTACGGACAATGGCTGCCAGATGCGCAAGACATTTTTCGAGTTGCTCTATCATCTGGGGGCCTGCGCCTTTTTGGCCAGCGTAAACCCTCGCTGCGCCGTGCTCGCCACAGAGAGGATTGTCAACGTCGCAGAGGACCTCTACCGGCGGAATGCTCCCCCGCGTCTTCCTGTCGGAAGACAGGAGCGGGGGCTTAGGTTCGACTATTTCTGCGATTCGTTCGAGGCCTGCTCCGCCAAGCGCAACTGGGTTTCCTCCGGCGTCGAGAAATTTCCAGCCTAATGCTGTTGCGGCGCCGACGCCGCCATCGACGGTTGCGCTGCCGCCAACGGCCAGCAAAATTTTGCACGCACCGTATTCCAACGCGGCTTTGATAAGCTGCCCGGTCCCGTAAGTTGTCGTTTTCAGCGGGTTCATCTGCTCTTTAGAAAGCAGCTCAAGACCACTGGCTGAGGCCATCTCGACAAGAGCCGTTTTACTGTCGCTGAACCAGGCGAAGCCAGCCTCAACCTGCATATCGGGCAAAGGCCCCATTACCGTCTGCCGAATCCATTGGCCGTTAGCTGCCTTAATCATCGCGTTGGCCGTGCCTTCACCTCCGTCGGCCATAGGTTTTATTACCAGGCGGGCGTCCGGCACACATTCGGCAATGGCCGCGGCGATAATTTCACACGCTTCATAGCTGGCCAGAGTCCCTTTGAACGAGTCCATTGCAATGACGATTTTCATAAGACCCAAGACACAAGACTCAAGACCCAAGACTCAAGACAAAAGTATACTCTACACTGTCTGCTGTCTCTACGCTCAATTCAGCACAATCAGGCTGATAACCCATAACGCGATGGCCGCTGCACCGCCTTCCAGGAGGGTCCCGAGGGTTTGCAGTTTATACCCATCCTTAACGCTCATCTTAGAAAGGCCGATGACCACCCAGAAATAACTGTCATTCGCGTGGCTGACTACCATTGAGCCGGCACCTATCGCCACCACGGTCAACGCTCTGGCCGTCGGTGCCTCGAGGCCGAGCGCTCCGAGAAGCGGGCCCACAATACCGGCAGTCGCTATAATGGCCACCGTTGATGAGCCCTGGGCCGTCTTGAGTGCTGCAGCGATAATGAAGGGCAGCCATATACTAAGGCCTGCGCTTTTGCCAAAATAGCTCTTGACAACATCTGATATTCCGGAGTTCTGCAGGACTTTGCCGAAGGCACCACCACAGCCGGTGATGATAATGATAATCGCGGCGGAAACGACCGCCTGGCCAACCCAGCCGGAAGATGAAAGCATCTCGGCGGTCAGTTTCTTCGGCAGCAACACGGCAAAGAAAACGCCCAAGAGCAGCGCGACTACCGGCTGTCCGATAAAGCTGATGAACTCTGCTGCATTTTCCACGCCGAACGGATGGGATTCGAGACTACCAACCGACCTCAACACAATCAACACAATAGGCAAGAGGATGGGAATGAGCGACTTGACGGCTGAGGGGCCCTGGCTGGCAAGCTCCTCCGGGCCGGATTGCTCGGACTGCGATTCGGGGTCTATATATACCTTGCTTGCAAATTTTACGGCAAACAACCAGCCGGCCACAAGCGCGACAAGACCTACTAAAAGCCCCCAGAGGATTACCAGGCCAAGGTCGGCCTTGAGCAGTCCGGCCGCCGCGATAGGCCCGGGCGTCGGCGGGACCATCGTATGGGTCGCGTAGAGACCGAAGCTAAGCGCCAGCGCACTGGTCGCCAGTGTTATCTTGGCCCTTCGCGACAGCCCTCTGGCTAATGGCACGAGGATAACAAAGCCGGAGTCGCAAAACACAGGAATGCTCACAATATATCCGATTATGCCCATGGCGAGGGGGACATTCTTGCGGCCTACGAGTTTGAGTATGCTCTCGGCCAGCTTAAATGCGCCGCCGGACTTTTCGAGGAATGTACCGATGACAGAGCCGGCCAGAATCACAATACCGATGTAGCCGATGGTGTCGCCGAAGCCTGAATTTACCGATTCGACGACGTCGGCAAGTGACATCCTTCCGCAAAAGACCCCGTACCCGAAGGCTGAGACCAGCAGCGCAAGGAAAGGATGCAATTTCAGCTTAGTTGTCGCAACGATGATGAAAACAACGGATAGTATAAGAAGAATTACGAGCCACATAGAATTCGGCCTTCTGATTGATATAGTCTTTTCTGCAAATGGCCGGTTAAAATCGCAACAAGCGGTCCCAGGCCGGCCTTAAAGCTTGGCGAGTATTTTAGTTTGCCCAGAGACATAAAACAAGCTACAATTTTGCTGTGATTAAAAGAAGAAAAACAAAAACCATTAAAGTGGGCCCTGTAAAAATCGGCTCATCCGCCCCTATCGTCATCCAGTCGATGACGAAGGTGCCGACAGTCGATATCGACCGTTGCGTCAAGCAGATAAATCAGCTTGTGCAGGCCGGCTGCCAATTGGTCAGACTCGCCGTCCCCAGACGTGCCGACACCACTGCTTTTGCCAGAATTGTCCAAAAAGTAAACGTCCCTCTAATCGCCGACGTTCACTTCAGCAGCGCACGGGCTATCGAAGCGATAGAAGCCGGAGCTGCCAAAGTAAGACTCAATCCCGGCAACATAAAAAATCGAAAAGAAATCCTGCGAATAATAGACGCAGCCAAAATGCACAAGACCGCTATCCGCATCGGCGTCAACGAAGCAAGTATTAGAGACCTCAAAAAGCAACCTGTCCCAATTGAAAGACGCACCACTTTGATGTTGACGGAAATGAAAAATTACGTCCGGCTCTTTGAAAATCGCAATTTCACTCAATTGGTTCTCAGCGCAAAAAGCAGCGACCCCTCAAGGACCATCGAAATCAACCGCCGAATTGCTGAAACTTTCGACTATCCGATCCACCTCGGCCTTACTCACGCGGGCCTACCCGAAGACGCCCAGATACCATCAGCTATTGCCCTCGGCACCCTGCTGGCGGAGGGTATTGGTGACACCATCAGGGTAAGTGCCGCCGGCAGCCCCCTGACGGAAACAAAAATTGCAAAACAGATTCTAATTGCACTGGGCCTTTACAAGCGCTCGACGCCAGAGCTGATAGTCTGCCCGACCTGCGCCAGGGCCGAAATTGATGTGGTCAAGCTGGCCCGCCGTGTTGAAAAGGCCATACGCGACATTGAGAGACCACTGCGCATCGCTGTGATGGGCTGTGTCGTCAATGGCCCCGGCGAAGCCGCCGACGCCGACCTGGCCATCTGCGCCGCAAAAAATAGAGCCTTTATCTACCGCAATGGACAAATAATCTCGACAGCCCCCGAAAACAAAATTATTCCAGCATTACTAAAAGAATTGCGAAAGCTATAATAAGAAAAAAGGTAAGCGTTCAGGAAGATTTGGCTAAATTGCCTGCTGTTTTTATTAACGATGGAACAGGAATACCGTCTAAATGACAACGGCACACTTCTCGCAAATATTCAATAATGCTTCGCCCCTGCAAGC
>Ga0315312_1001080_pt1 | contig 23533 bp, 24 predicted proteins | sample TDP7_MG_FD_203629 | JGI IMG/M metagenome (GOLD analysis project Ga0315312, IMG submission 203629) | Freshwater sediment microbial communities from Lake Towuti, South Sulawesi, Indonesia - TDP7 | ecosystem: Environmental > Aquatic > Freshwater > Lake > Sediment | place: Indonesia: South Sulawesi... | reverse complement strand
GAACTAGAAGTTGACTTACACGAGTCTACTGAGAAACAAGAGGCATAGTCTACGGTCCCTCTTGTGTATGTGGTGAAAATTCTTCCCCCTGAACCTTTCCTTCGACAGGGAGATTTGGACCTAGAAGGAGAGGGAGGAGAAACCAAAGTTATGATTAATGCGAGCGACGTCATTATCGTTCATTCAAATGAAGAACATCAGTTCACGAACATGGGCAATGAGGGGGCTTCAATTCTTGTGTACAAAAGAAGCTGTTAAGTAAAACCTTTATATAGAGAAGAATAATATCCGCATCTTCTCTAGGGAGGCTCCAGCTCTGACAACGAGTCAACCGCGGCCGTACAGGGGGGCCATAAGGGCCCTCCGCTTCACGAGCCTAGGCTTGCTACTCGCCCTAGTGGTGCTCGCAATCCTTAGCGCGTATACCATATTCAAAGGCTTCAGCGTCACGATGTCGGGAGAAGAGAACATCTTCAACATGAAACAAGAGGTTGACCAAGAGACCGGCGACTGGCTTCTCACCCTCAGGGGACAACCGAGAAATGAGGGCTTCCTCCCCATCACCTTCGGAGTGAAGGTTAGGCTTCTGAACTTGGCGAATGAGACAGTAGCCACAGGTGAGAACTCAACGCAGATACCGCCTGGGGGAACGGGCACGTTCACGGTGGCAGTCAGGGTTCCAAAGGAGCTGGTGGAGCAGGGCCGCGGGGCTATGGAGGTAGAGCTTCGCCTCAGGACTCTGATGGACCTGGTCGGGTTCTCGATCAGGCTCCGCATACAAGGAGAGGGATAGGGGCATGCGTAGCAGGACGCGGGGAATTCTCGCCGCCATTCTCTACGTTATCCTCCTCATCGTATTGCCAAGGGTGGTCCTCTCGATGCTGCCAGCTGAGCTCTCCATGATGTTGAGCATGACCAGCTTCAACCTCGAGGCGATACTCTTAGGCCTCACCTATCCAGGCGTGGCGCTGGCCCTCCTAGCCCTAACCAGAGGCTTCACCAACCCCAGATCCTTCGTGAGCCTCGGCGCAGGCATCCTATCACGGCTGGTCCGGTTCTACCTGCTCCTCTTCGTCATAGGCTTAGGCCAGCCTTGGAGCTTCGGCCAGATGGAGACAGGTGGCCAGGCCGGACAGGTGACGCTGACCTTCCTCCTCGACCTCCGCTTCTTCGTAGCCCTGGCCGCCGTGATCCTCGGCCTGGGAATAGCGAAGGCGAGTCTAGAACACCTCTCCCTGAGACGGGTGGTGCCCGCCGAGCAACCGTCTGAGAAACCCTCGGGCGGCGAAGCTGCCGAGGCGCCCCAAGGCGGCGCACCCCCGTCTACGACCGAAGCCCCAGCCCCGAAGGCTAAGGAGACGGAGCGTCACTCCGCGTAACCTGCTGTCACGATCCTCTCGCCGACCGCTCCAAACTAGAGGCCCTAAAAATCTTGGAGGAGGCTTCGCGGATCTTCGAAGTTTAGGAGTTTGAGGGCTTGTCAAAGGGTACTGTGGTTCCCGGCTGTGAGGGTATCCTCAACTGGCTAAGGCTATTCAAAATCGTTAATTATTCGTTAGAAAGAAGACCTTAATATCACTTTATTTCCCTATTTCTAATGGGCGCGGATACTCGGAAATGTCTGGGGCGATTGTTCAGTTAATGGATGTTTGGAAGGCCTATGATGGCGTTCAGGCACTTCAGGGCCTTGACCTAGAAATCCTCAGGGGGGAGATTTTTGGGCTTATAGGGCCCAATGGGGCTGGTAAGACAACGGCGATCAAGATCATTGTGGGAATTTTAAAAATGGATAAGGGCATCGTGAGGGTTGGAGGCCACAACATAACCGATAATCCTTACGAGTATAAGAGGCTTATAGGCTATGTGCCAGAGACGGTTTCGCTGCCAGACTATCTCACCGTTGAAGAATTCCTAACCTACTCGGGGAAGATCAGGGGCGTCCCCAGCCCCGTGATTAGGGAGCAGGCGGATTTCTACCTAAAGGCCTTTGAACTCGAGGAAAAGAGGAAGACCATGATATTCTTCCTCTCTAGAGGCATGAAGCAAAAGGCGGCCATGGCGTCCGCCCTTATTCATGATCCTGAGATTCTCATCCTAGACGAGCCCTTCATAGGGATAGACCCCGCTGGGCAATATAAGGTTAAGGAACTATTCAATGAAAGGGTCAGGGCTGGCAGAACCATTTTCATATCAACCCACATGCTCGACACCGCCGAGAGGCTGTGCAACAGGGTGGCAATTATTCACAGGGGCAGGGGCATAGCCTCGGGGAATATGGAAAACCTCCGGAGGCTTTCCAAGACGGGTGAAAACACAACCCTGGAGGAGGTCTTCTTGAAACTCACCCAAGAAGCAGTTCAGCCCTATCCCGAGGAGCAGCCGAAAAAGAAGTCCTTCAGCCTATTCAGGTTTGGTGGGAGGTAAGCCATGGGCATAGTAATCGACCTCTTCAAAATGAAGATTAAGGTTTTCTTTGGGTCTTTAAGGGCGTCTAAGGGCAGCCTGCTCCTCTTCCTAGTCTATTTCCTCGGAATGCTTCCCGCCACCATTGGCTTGTCTATCTCAATCGAACTCCTACGAGGAGGGATGGACCTATCGGCCTACGTTGATACGCTAGCCGCCATCATTAGTGGCTTCGTAGCCCTGGCCCTGATCTTCACTTACACGGGGTTTAAGGTCTTCGAGTACGAACAGGGCTTCGTCCTAACCTCGCCCATAACTCCTAGGCAGTACCTGCTCGCGGGCTTGCTATCTGACATGGTGGTGCCTATTTTCTTCTTTAATACGGTGCCGATTTTCTTCATGGTGGTTGCGATTCGCCTTGCCTTAACAATTACATCAATTCTTGTCATGTTCTCCTCCTTCCTTTTCTTCGTTTTCTTCTTGTTGTTTCTCAAGTATTCCCTGTCAATCTATATCTCGATTTATGAGGGCATATGGCTCAGGGTAGTCACATCGGCTGTGTTAGTTGTCTTCCTTCTTCCTGCCGTGGGTCTGTTTGCGCCCCTTTCAATTAAGTATGGTGCGCTTCCGTATCCTACCACATTTTTAGCGCGGTGCATCCTGGAATCCTTGTCTAACAGGCTCCCCATAGGCTCATTTTTAGGGTTAGGTCTCTACTTCCTAGCTTTGCTGGCCATTTTCCTAGCGTCTTCGAGGCGGAACTTCTTCCCCTTCGCTAACCCCATTCCTCTAATGTCTCCTTTTGATTCGTCTATGAGGATGCAGTCGATAAAGGTGGGTAAAAGCATGAAAACCTTCTCGCGCGTTGGCCTGATGATGACCCTGAACCCAGACTCAAAGTCCCTCCTAAGGTTTTTGATGAAGAAGGAGTTCCTTAGGATGGTTAGGGACGGAAGCCTCTTCACCACCCTCCTCATGTACATAATTTTATCCTTCATAGTCGTGTTCAGCGCGGAGAGGGGGGCGCCCACACCCGTCTGGCTCTCAACTCTCATGATCTACTCGTTAATAGTTCCATCCATGCTGATTGGCCTCTGGAGGGTTGTCGAGATGGACAGTCTTTGGATACCCCTCACCTCGGGAATGGACCTAGACAAATTAGTGAAGGCCATTCTCTACGATTTAATAATGATAGCGTTTGCCATCCCAGCCGTCTTCATAGCCGCGCTCACTTTTTCTAATCTTATTGAACCGCTGATGCCGCTCGTCTTAGTCTTCTCTATGTCCATGATTGGATGCTCAGCCAATTTGTACGTTGTAACGCGGTTTCTGGGGAGGAAGCATAGGGCGGCCCCGTGGATGATGATAAGCTGGGCATCCCTCCTGCTCACGGCCCTACTTTTGATACCGACCTATATTCTCAGCGGTCTCAGTCTCCTATTGAATCTCAGCCTTCAACTGAACGCTATTCTATCCACCTTTATCATCGCCTACTCAACCCTAGTTTTTATATACCTCTCCAAAGCAACGGCCAAGGAAGCGCTATCAATAGAAATCTAAGTAGGCTCAATTCTCCATCTCATTCGTATTGTGCTGTTGTGGAATGACTAGAGATGCGGGCTTTTAACATCTGATCCCGCCTCCTTCATCTTAGATTCCAATTGGAGATGGAGCCCTCTAAAACGCTTAGCAGCGCGTAAGGGAAGATTATTCTGAATTAATACTTCACAAACTTTAGTTATAAGTGGCGCCCTTTATTAATCGAGTTTAAGGGGTGAATCCGATGCGCCTCGTCATTAACCGGAAAGTTGTGGAGCTTATGATTGGAAAATATTGCAGGGAGTTGGAGCAGTGCAACAACGCTGAAGACCTTGGCAGGCTCATGTTAAAGGTTGCCGAAAGGGAAGGCATGCAGCTAAATCCATCTTTATAAGCAAAATCAATTTTAACCAAACAATTTGAACTTTTGTAAACAAATATGTGTACTATCCTTGATTCGCAAAATATTTATTTGACATAGTCGGTTAAGTGTATCTATCTGAGCATACTGTAAGAGTCTTGGTGTCAGCGGGATTTCATGTCTCCAAGCATTGAGGTTACTACTAGTCTTACTCCTAACTTGATCATGCACGTGGTGGCTTGCAGCGGTATAGCAGGACGAAAGGATTATGGAAGACAATTCATATCCACCATCAATGCAGAAGAAATGGCTTTTCTCGAATCTTTGGCTAAGGATTTTGCGGCAAAACCGCCTCTTGCAGGTGGACCACTCTTTACGATTTTGTTCCAAGTTCCAAGCTATTTTCCAGCTAACAACTTTGAAGAAACCTCATCAGTCTTAAAAGCTTTGAGAAGAAGTTTAGGGGAGGCTTCTCTTAACCTCCTCAAGAAGACCTTTCCAGACGAAGCTTCACTGCTTAATAAGTGGATTCCACCCAGCCTGCAATCTGTCTTCTTTACTCAGTTCCAGCCTAAACTCGAGGAGTTGATGAGGGTCATCGACCACTTCGCCCTAATTCTAAAGGCTTGTTATGAACGGTTTTACAAGGACTATTGGCATACCGCAGGAGAAACGATGCGGACAAGGGCGTTCAAGATACGGGAAAGGCTCAAGCCCTTGGACCTGCTGGGAGCATGGAAGGAGGTTTTAGGTAAGGCTTTCCCTTATCCTAATTTCACGGTTTACTTATGTGAGCCATGTAACACCGTCAGTAGCCTGATGGCTGAGAAGATTGTGATTCCGAGTCAATACAGCATGAACCAAGCTCTTCACGCAATAATTCACGAGGCTGGAGTCCACTTCATAACACCAAGTGATTGGATTCAGAATCCTAAGACGTCTATACTTCTCATGAAGGATAGGGAAGGGCTAATCAGAGTGTATGAGGCTGCAATCTGCCATCTCAAATCCGAGGTTCTTCAAAGAATACATGTTGAATTAGGAGAAGACCCCTTTCTCATAGGAATGAAACTTGAAAGAGAAATGGCGATGTTTAGTTCTGTTTGGAAGAATAGAAAGTCCATTAAAATCATCAATGCAATTGCTGAAGCTTATGCAAAACTGAGTTTAGGAGGCAGCTTTCCAACCAAACTTTAAGCTAAGTTTAGTGATCCAAGAACTGCTGTACAGCGTATAAACCAGAAGGTTTAACATGGGTTTTAGTTAATTAATTATAATTGGTTTTAACAATGGATTTATCCTCGGGCCCTAAGGAGATCATGATTGACGATGCGGGTTGGGGAGACCTTATCCTCGGCGTGGTGATAGGCGCCCTGGAACTGCCCGCCCGTAGGTACATGGAGCGGAGGATCCCCGTGGCCTATTTCCAGTCCCCCCGCTTTGAGGGGAAGGAGTACCTGACCAAGACGGTTGACATTATCCAGGAGATCATCGAGGTGACGCGGGCCGATGAAACCACTCAGTTTAAGGTCTGCTCTGGCTATATTCTCTCGGCGGCCCGCCGCTTCCTTGAGGAAAGGGGCTACCGCGTGGAAAAGATTGAAGTGACTGGGGAACTCCAGCAGAGGGTTGAACACGGCTTCATGCGATGGTGCATGGAAGTGGGAGTTCCCCCCGCGGTCCTGTCCCCAGAAAGTGGCAAAAACCGCTTTTGGGCCTTGCTTGAATGGGTGGCGGAAAATCCCCGTCTGCGGGAACGTCTAGTCAAGACCGGATGGAAGAGCTGGCAGAGGAGGTGGCGGAGAATGGTCTATGAGAGGGAAATGGAGATTCGTGGGAGGACCCTTGAATGATCCTGAAACGGCTGACAGTGGGCATTTTGTCCACCAACTGTTACATCGTGGGCTGCCCCCAAACTAAAGAGGCCATAATCATTGATCCGGGCTTCGACAGGGGCGAGGAAGCTAAAAGGGTCCTTAAAGAAGTTGATCAACATGGTCTGAGGATTCAGTACATTGTTAACACCCATGGGCACCCTGACCACTTGTCCGGCAACGGCATCATTAAAAGAGCAACAGGCGCACCCATCTTAATTCACAAGGAGGACGCGCCCCTGTTAACGGACACCGCGAAAAACCTTTCCGACCTGTTTGGATTTCAAATGGTCTCTCCTCCCGCCGACAAAACCCTTCAAGACAAGGACGTAATCAAGATAGGAGAAATTGTCCTCACGGTTCTTCACACGCCGGGTCACAGCAGGGGCAGCATATGCCTTTTGGGCGAGGATGTGGTCTTCACAGGGGACACCCTATTCGCAGGCGGAGTAGGCAGAACAGACCTGCCAGGCTCATCCCACCAAGAGATTTTGCGTTCCCTTAAGAATAAGCTGATGCCCCTGCCGGATCACCTGAGGGTTTACCCCGGCCACGGGCTTTCCTCCACCATGGGCAGGGAAAAGAGGTTTAACCCCTTTCTCAGCAGCCTTCTCTAACCAGAAAACTTTTCTAATAAATGCCTACATGTCTAAAGGGAGGGATGAAAATGAGCTTTATCGAGCGGAAAACCCTGTATTTTAACGCCCCAGGAAAGGAGAATACTGAGACTGTGTTGAAGTTGGCGAAGGAGTACGCCAAAACTGAAGGGATAAGGGATATCGTAGTGGCCTCCACCACGGGCGAGACGGGAGCCGCGGTATCGGAGGCCTTTAAGGGCTTCAACCTTGTGGTGGTCACCCACCACTTCAACTTTCCAGGACCTGGAAAGCATGAACTAACGGAGGAAAACCGCCAAAAAATCTTAGGGAATGGGGCCAAAATTCTGACGGCAACCCACGCGCTGAGCGGGCCGGAGAGGGCTGTTAGGAGAAAATTTGGAACCCTTCTGCCCCTAGAAATGATTGCCCACACCCTCCGAAGGTTTGGAGAAGGAACCAAGGTGTGTGTGGAAATCGCCCTGATGGCAGCCGATGCTGGGCTGATCCCCGTGGACAGGGACGTCATAGCCATGGCGGGAACAGACAGTGGCGCGGACACCGCCTTGGTTATAAAGCCTGCCAGCTCCTCCGACTTCTTCGACCTGGAAGTTAGGGAGATTTTGGCGAAACCGAGGAGCATAAAGGAAGGTTAAAACCGTTCCTAAGAAGGTTTCAAAAGGGTTAAGCCTAATAGTGGTTAAATAACCGATTAGGTGGCTTATAATGGAAGAAGCTGACCTCTGGAGTTTAAAGGAGACCATTGAGAGGGAGACCGAGAGGGCTAGAAAAGAGGGCTACTTCCCCCTGGATGTCGGGAACGAATCGAAGAGGGCCGAAGATCTTCTCAGGAAGTATAGGGCTACAAAGGGTTGGGAGAGAGGGTATTGGGGTAGAGCAGAAAACTACGATTTAGGATTCGACATCGATAGGGAGAACCTCCTACTCCAAGCGAGGGAGGCCCTCCTCAGGGCGAAGGGAGCCCTCATCGCGCTCAAACTTCCACCATGGACGAAGGAGCTCCGCTACTTTTACACGGACGCAGCGTGGGGCAAGGAGGGTGTGGAATTCCTAGACCCGCGCAGGGGGGTTGTCTTCATGTCGGGGAGGGAATGGGCCCTTAAGGGTTTCCCCGAAACCCAGGATGGTTTGTGGTATAGGTGTAACTGTCGGCCCACCATGGATGGTATGAGGCTGATAGAGAGGTTCCACGCCGAAGGTAAGAGGGTTGGAACGTACATGAGCGGCGGCATGATGGCTATCACCTACGCATTGCTTCCCGACTCTGAGGAGAATTGGACGGACGACTTCATGAGGGAGTATGCGGGTCACTACTGGCATGGTAGGAGGGAGCGTTTTTGGGGCGCCAGGGGGCCATCATCCGACTGGCGTGAGAGGATTGCGCCCCACATGGCCTTCTCAAGGTGGATGATATCCCAGCTTGAGTTCGCTCAAAGGGTTGGTTTCGACTTCATCCACTTGGATGAGGCCTTCGGGAGGTATCCTGATGCCCCCATGCTCTCGGAACGAAACCCAAACTTTGTGGTCTGCCCCAATAACTTAGCCCGTATGTACGTTGATGAGGAGGATTGGCGCTTCGGTTGGACGGCCATGGGCGAGTCTCTGGGCCATCCTTCCAGATGGGACGAGTTCCATAGGAGAATGAGACACCGGAGCCTGAGGACCCGCAATATAGTTTGGTGGGGCTGGCACGCATATGCCCCGTTTGAGGAGGCTTACCAGAACCTCTCCTACGCCACCACGCTGGCGAATAAGGGGACCGATGTCAGCCACAGCAACCCCTCAGACGGGTACGTGGGGTTCTCTAGGAGGCTCTCCGACTACGTATACAGCTCATACGTCGACACCTACGTTCCGCAGGATGTGGTTAGGGCGGTTGAGGCCCCAGAACCCCTAAGGACCATAGTGAACCGTAGGGTTTTGGCCAGCGGCAGAGAGGAGCTCATCGTCCACCTCCTCAACATAAAACCGGATGTTCCATCCCTTAAACAGGTAGGATTGGAGGTGGACCTCTCAAGCTTCCAAGTGAGGTGGCCCCCCACGGTTACGTTTGCCGCCCCAGAGTTCGATTTGAAGGTTCTGGAGGCTGAATTTGAGGGACAGAAGGTCCGATTTGAGACTCCGGAGATCAGGACTTGGGGGGTCGTCGTCATCGGTGAGCCAATCTTCCTACGTGTCGAACTTCGCTTCAAGTCGAGGGGCGGGGTTCCGGTTGCCAACCCCCTAGATAACGGCTTCGTTCCTGGTGATGAGATCGAGGTTGAAGCCAAGATAGAGGAGATGGTTTCAACGGAATATTCAATAGACCTGCACCTGCCGGAAGGCTGGGAATATAGGGAGATCGACGGCGGGAAGAATCTCCGTCTCTTCAGGGTCATGCCCCTCTTCGCAGAGAGGGATAGGGGGTACGCCATCACACCGATCGTTAGGAAAGACGGGGACGCCATGCCCTCCTGGCCGCTTACCCTCCAGGCTAAGGATAAGATATGCTTTAGGCTTGTCCCCCCAATGGCTGAGGCGCCCCACATCAGAGCCGGCTACGAGTTGGAGGTGAAGAATTACGGTGGAGCCGGAGCCGTCAAGTTCACCATTAAGCCCCCCGAGGGCTGGAAGATAGACAGGACAGAGTTTGAGATGGATATGGAAGCTGGAGAAACAAGAAGGGTGGCCATCTCCATGGCTCCCCCCGACTACCGCATAAGGTTCTGGGACCAGCTTGATGTTAACATTCCGATAGATTGGGCGTTCCAGGGCTTCAAGGGGTCTGCTAAGGTTCTAGTCAGGGTCTTCCCAGCCCGCTTCCAAATATACTCCAAGGGCGTCGAAAAAATGATCATGCACTCCTACCCAAACCTCTACTTCGTAGGCGTCTTGGAGGAGGCCAAGTCCGCCCTCAAAAGGGGCGAGTACGTGACCCTATGGCTTGTTGATCAGGACTCGGAACAATACCGCCCTATAGTAGACGAGTTTATATCGATGGGAGGCGGTGTCGTGTGGATGGGAGAGCCATTCCTAGGGGAAAACTGTCCAGTAACCCTGGAGGAAAAGGACCTCGAATCCAAGACCATGCGCTACCTAGCGCTTCCAGGCGAGCCAGAAGATGGGCTTTTAGCCCCCGCCAGGAGGAAGCGTGCCGGATACGAGTCTGAGACAGGCTTCAAAATCTTTAAGGTTAAAGCGAAGGATTGGGGAAAAGTTCTCGCCGTCTGGGGGAGGCCCCCGGAGGGGTTCGCTGGCGAGGTTGAAGGGACTCCGGCTGTCGTTATCTCCAAGGACCAAAACAGGAGGGTCGTTTACATAGGTTCAGATCTTGAGGCAAACTCTGAGGAGGCGTACAGATTCGAGGATCGGAACCACCACGAGAGCCACTGGTACCAGACCTACATCTTCTACAGCCTACTGAACTGGGCGTCAGGAGCCTACACGATCTAAAACCATCCCTTCTTCCCCTCTTCAATGCATTCAAAGGCTAAAGTTCAGCGCCTTAATGCGAGTTAAAGAAGACTTTTATAATTCTACCCCCTAAATTCTTCCACTCGGTTGAGGGATGGGCTTGTCAAGGGGCAGTTTGAGGGGGCGGGATCTGATCTCCATGAAAGATCTCTCCAGGGAGGAGATTTACACAATCTTGGAGGTGACCAGGGATTTCAAGTTAGCCAGCAGGGTAGGCAGGCACAATAGGCTGTTAGAGGGGAAAAGCCTTGCCCTGATCTTCGTTTATGAGTCCACGAGGACCAGGGTCGGTTTTGAAGCCGCCATGGCTCAACTGGGTGGCCACACCATTTATCTTCCCACGGAGACCATGATGGTGGCCAGAGGGGAGCCCTGGAAGGACACGGCCAGGGTCCTCAGCAGGATGGTGGACGGAATTGCAGCGAGACTTTTTGAGGACGAAACCGCCTATGAGCTGGCCAAATACGCAGATGTTCCTGTCATTAATGCCTCAACCCCCAAGGATCATCCCGTTCAAACCCTGGGCGAGCTGTACACGATCCTGGAGAAGAAGGGAAGGCTGGACGGGCTGAAGCTGACCTACTGTGGTATGACGCGGGCCCTTTGCCACTCCCTCCTGCTGGCATGCCCAAAGGTGGGGATGGACATAGCCATTGCCTACCCCGACATCTACACCATAGACGAGAAAATCCTTGCCCAGGCAAGGGAACACGCCAAAGAAACCGGGGCGGAAATAACCATAACGCATAACCTCCTGGAAGCCGTGGAGGGCGCAGACATAGTCTACGCCTGCATCCTGGTCAGGAGCAGGCTCGCAGGAGAAAAGGTGGCCGAGGAGCAGAAAATAGACGTAGGGAGATACCAGATAACGCCTGAGGTCCTAAGCCACGCCAAGGAGGACGCCATATTCATGCACCCAGGCCCCGCCTTCCGGGGCCTAGAAGTAACAGACGAAGTCATGGAGGGCCCCAAATCCGTGGTCTGGGACGAGGCGGAAAACGCCTTCCACACAAAAAAGGCCGTGCTAGCACTCCTACTAGGATAAAGCATTGGGAGTATGAGAAAACGTGATGTCGGTAGAAGAGTTGAGAAAGCAGAACGTAGATGAAGCAAAGCGTCTTTATGAATGGATAGTGTTGATTATTAATAGTGGAATTATATCTTGGATTTGGAAAAAGAAAAGAAAAACCAGAATGAAGATAGTTTTATCGATGATGTCGTTTTCGAGGCTTTTGAAAGATGAATATGTTTTCTTTAACCCAAAGTACTTTCAAGATGTGATAAACTATTGGAAGCCGTGGGTGAAGGACTATCCTGAAGTGGATAAATGGATAAAAATATATGAAGAACGATTAAGATCAAAGGACGAGATGCTTGAAATTGGTGAACGTATTGTTGATTTGTCATCCTCACGGTACGCTGTTCCAGTTTGTCTCTCAATGGCTTTAGAGTATGAAACCTTACCCTATTGGGGCGCCATCATGGTTGATTTTCGCAAGTTGCTAAATGTTTTGGCTCCTGTCAAGATTGGAATTTTCCATTTACCCGCTTGGAAGTCAACTGATCGGTTATGGTATCAAGATGAGGAAACTGGCGAAATAACATGGGAAAGTAAAGTTCTGCAAGGCGACAAGCCAGATCAATTGGTAGAAGATATAAAAGAGGATATCAAGGACAATGAACTTGAGCATTCGTATACCGTTTACCTAATAACATTTGTTCGTGCTCAAACCGAAAAAGAAGTGAACTTATGGGGATATTTATTGTGGAGAGAATCTAGCGGGGATGTATGTTTTGAAACACTTGAACCAAAAACATTCACATTCTAATCAACATACGGTGGCTACGCCATTAGAGTACTCTCTTCCACACACCATACTCGCCAAATATGAATACAGATCAGGAAGCAACCTATTTTAGTCTAATCACCCACGACAATTATATTTAAAAGCGTTTCCCTTACAAAATTGGCTAATATCTATAGAAACCTAGCATGGTACAGGTAGAATCTATTTCTGAAGGTTTTCTAGGTTTAGTCCTTCCCGTTACTGTTTTTCAATTTTTATGCAGGCGTCCACGGGACATATGGCCATGCACATGCCGCAGCCAACGCACTTGGCCGTATCTACTATCGCCTTTTTCTCGGCCATTCTGATGGCGTCGTAGAAACAGGAGAAGACGCACCGCTGGCAACCGATGCACAGGGATCTGTCAATAGCACTTTTGTACGCGCTGACTCTATCGAGCTTCTCGAAGGGTATGATGTTCCTGAGGGCTTGGCCCCTGAAGCCCTCGGGGCTTTCGAATCCCTTCCTCTTCATCCAGTCTTCAATTCCGTTAACCATTTGCCGGATAACGTTGTAGCCCTTAACGATAACCTCCGTGCAGGTTTGAATTGCCACGGCTCCGGCGAGCATGTACCTTATAGCATCTTTTGCGTCAATGACGCCTGCTGAGCCGATGATGGGAACCCCAAGGTTCTTCTCCGTTAGTCTGGCTACCCACTTGCATCCTAGGGGAACCATCCAGGGTCCTCCGTAGCCTCCGAAACCGCCCCAGAGGAGAGGACGCATAGTCTCGGGGTCTATGATGAGGCCTTGAAAGCGGGCGGTGGCCACCAGGGCGTCGACTCCAGCCTTCACTGAGGCCTCGGCCATGGCCAGGGGGTCCGCGCCCTCGGGGGTGAGCTTAACCATAACGGGTACATCCACGGTTTCCTTAACCGCCTTAATTATTTTCTGGGATATTTTGGGGTCGGTGCCGGCGACCTTGCCCATGAAGGTTCCCTCCTCGGGCTCCACGTGGGGGCATGAAAGGTTTAGTTCGATCATGTCTGCGCCGGCTTCCTCCATCATGTTGGCCAGTTTAGCCCACTCCCCATAGTTCCTTCCGGCCACGCTGGCAATGAGGACCGATTGATGCCTTTTTGCCGCCTCCTTGGCTCTTTGGACTTCTTTCACCCATTCCTCCGGCCTAAGGTCCGCCATAAGCTCCGTGGAGTAGAGGGAAAAGTACCTGCTGGCATAGACTTCCTTCGGGTGGACGATGTGGAACCTGGGTCGGGGCTGCCTCTGGTGCATGGGATCATAGGTCACTGTCTTAGCAACCAGGCCGCCAGCCCCAGCTTCCATGCAACGGATCATTTTTTCAGCGTTCATGGTGGGCGTTCCAGCCCCAACAATCACTGGATTTTTGAACTCCACGCCCGCTATTTCCACACGTAGGTCAACCATTGGGGTCGCACCTAAGCCTTACAGAATCCTTTCCTGCTCATGAAGGTTTCTAAGGAAGTAGCCTATGCCACAGGTGGAGCATGGCTAAGAATAACACTAATATATTTTTGAAAGTATTAGTGTTATTCTTTGGTTGAGGGATTCAGATGAATGTCAATGATAAATTCCGAGTCTATGATGAGGATATACCTGAGCATGCTGAGGAATTTCATGATGAAATTGCGGACTGGTATTCGGAGAGGAAAAAGGGTTCATACGAATTCAAGATTCAGTTGCCAGTCATTTTGAATCTCCTAGGCGATCTTCAAGGGAAGAGCTTGATAGACATTGGTTGCGGTCCGGGCGTCTATTCTGTGGAATTTGCAAAAAGAGGAGCTGATGTTCTCGGGGTAGATATCTCTCAGAAGATGTTGGACAAAGCTAGGAACAATGCTTCGACCGCAAATGTGAAGTTGACATTGCGAAAATCAGATGCGCACTCGTTACCTTCCACAGATGGATTATTCGACATTGCCGTGCTAATCCTAATGAACTTAAATACTAAAGTGGTTGAAGAGGTAGCAAGAATCCTAAAACCGGGCGGGCTGCTTTTGTTCTCAGATACCCATCCAATGATTGAGTCGAAAGGGAGATGGGAAGGTAATGGTATTGGCGCGTCAAGAGTCGTTGAGGACTATTTCTCACAAGATAAAAAGGAGTGGCGAATGAGTATGAGCCCAAGTGGCGAATGGGTAAGAGCCCAGGAGCCCAGTCCAGAACGAACTATCATCCTCAGGTATCACAAGCGAACTATTGAACAGAGCGTTAACATGATCGCTGATGGAGGATTCAGAATTCTAAGAATCGTGGAACCAAAACCTGGAGAAGACGTCAAAAAAAGCGATCCGATACATTATGAAAGATGCTCAAGAATACCATACTTTATAATCTATCTAGCACAGAAGAGTCTATAGTAATCTGCGTTATTGTTGGTCTTTCAGTCAGAACGATTATGTTGTTGTCAGGATCAAGCATCATAGCCATTTTGTCTCCCCAGCTTCCTTTCGTTGGCTCTGTGACAAAGTTGACGCCTTGATCTTTCAGTTTTGTGTACGTCTTATCCAGATCTTCAACCTCTAGAGGAGGTCTGCCTTTTTTAGGGCTTCCCTAAGCCTTTTCCTCTCCGCTTCGCCGATGGGGGGGAGGGGCGGCCGCACATATGCGTTTTTGAGGACCCCCAGCATCACTAGGGCCTCCTTGGTCCTTGCGCGATAGTTTCTGGCCGGTGGGGCAAAGATGGCGTCCACGAGGGGCTGGAGGCGTTCGGCGATGGCCTTGGCCTCATCGAACCTCTTTTTCTGCACCAGATCGAACATTTCAATCTGTAAGTCCGTGGCTAGGGTTCCGAAGCCGATGAGGGCGCCCTCTGCTCCCAAAAGGAAGGATTCGAGGATGAAGGTGTCGTTTCCCGTTAGCAGGGTGATCTTCCTGGGGGCCTCCCTAAGGACCCGCGCTGTGCTGACAAACTTCCTCGCGTCCTCCAGGGACTCCTTAAGGGCGACAACCTCCTTGATCTCTGTCAATTTTAGCAGGACATCCGGCGGATACTCCACGCCCCCAAGGGCCTGATCCAGTTGGAAGAGTACCAGGGCTATGTCGGCTCCCTCCCCAACCGCCTTATGGTACTCATAGGGAATTTCCGGCTGAAGGGGTGAGCCTGAAAAGGCGGGGATTGGAAAGACTAGCAGGGCGTCCGCGCCGGCCTCCTTGGCGTCCCTAGCAAGTTCTATGGCCTCCGCGGTGAAGCGGGCTGAGAGACCAGCAATAATCGGGGCCTTTCCCTTGACTACGTCGGCTACAAGTTCAAGGATTCTTGTCTTCTCCTCCCTGTAGAGGTGGGGGCCCTCCCCAGAGTCCACGTTAATGGCTAGACCTCCTATGGGAAAGCGGGAAATCCACTTAATGTAGTCCACTAGGGTGTCTTCGTCAACCCTAAAATCCGATGTCATGGGCGTAACGGTGGCAGGAATTATTCCCCTCAAAGAGACCCTTTTCACGTACAGTCACCTCTTAGCCTAATTTTTCATGGTTTCACTTTAAATCTTTACCCTTCTTAAAAGGCGGAGGCTGACAGATTAAAATAGTTGAGAAGACGAATGGAAACACTTTTAATATTTTGAAGGTTCAATTTAGAAGAGAGGTGCATGGAGGATTGGCATCGTGACCAGGCAGGTAAAGTTTGGCGTCATAGGCGCAGGAGTCGGGGCAACCTTTGCCCTTCGCGCCCTAAAACTCTTGGAGAAGGAAGGGATTGTAAAGGCTGTGGCGGTGAGCGACTGTGTGGAAGATTTGGCGAAGAAGTCCGCGGAGGAGTTTGGCCTAAGCAGGTATTACGTGAATTATAAGGAGATGCTTACCAAGGGAGGGATCGACGCCGTCTTCATTTCGACCCCCCACTATCTGCACTTTCCCATGGCCTTGGATGCCATAGGCGCGGGCCTCCACATGCTCGTTGATAAGCCCATGGCTATGAACCTCAACGAAACGGACGAAATGATAAGGAGGGCTAGGAGGGCTGGCGTAAAGCTGGGCGTGAACCTCCAGAGCAGGTTCGATGCCAAGGTGCTGAGGGTAAAGGAAACGGTGGATTCGGGCAGGCTGGGCAGGCTCCTCCTAGGCGAAGCCCTCGTTAAGTGGTTTAGGACGAAGGAGTACTATGAAAAGAGCCCTTGGAGGGGTAGATGGGCCACGGAGGGCGGCGGAGCCCTAATAAATCAGGCCATTCACACCATCGATCTACTCATCTGGATTATGGGTCCCGTGGAATACCTCTGGGCTCAATACGGTGCAGTTTTCCACGACATAGAGGTGGAGGACCTGGCCATAGCCACCCTGAAGTTCAAAAACGGAGCCTTCGGCTCCATACAGGCAAGCACGGCGCTTTATCCAGGCTTTCCAACCCGGCTGGAGCTCTATGGCATAAACGGCGTGGCCATCCTGGAGGGGGAGATGATCCAACTACTGCACATTAAGGGGGAGGAGCCCTACTCAGAAAGGGAAGCCAAGGAGGGCTTAGAAACTTGGGCTAGGCCGGAGGCCGCGCCTCCTCTGAACCACGCCGCATCCATAAGGGACTTCGCTCAAGCCATCATCAATGATCGGGAGCCAAGGGTTACTGGCGAGGAGGGAAGGAGGTCCATAGAGGTCATAAAGGCTATACATCAGTCGGGCAAAACCTGCGAGGTAGTCAAGTTCCCATTAGCCTAGCTGGTGGCAACTTGAGGTTCGCCATTTGCAACGAGCTTTTCCAGGGCTGGAGCCTTGAGAGAACCTTCAATTATGCTTCGCGGTTGGGCTATGACGCGGTGGAGGTGGCCCCCTTCACCATATCAGATGACATTAGAAATGTGGGAACCGAGGAGCGGAGGAGAATAAGGGAAAAGGCTGCCTCCCACAACCTTGAAGTTACAGGCACCCACTGGCTCCTAGTAACACCAAAGGGGCTCCACTTAACCCATCCCGATGAAGGGGTACGGAAGCGCACCAAGGAGTATCTTTGTGAACTGATTAAGTTTACCAGCGACATTAGGGGAAAATTTTTGGTTTTTGGTTCCCCCCAACAGAGAAACGTGATGGACGGGGTAAGCAAAGGGCAGGCTTGGAATTTCGCCAAGGAAACATTCTCTGAGTGCAGCTGGTTCGCCGAGGATTACGGCGCCGTAATTTGTTTGGAGCCCCTGGCCCGCCACCTAACAAGCTTCATAAACACGGCGGAGGAAGCCATACGACTCATAGAGGAGGTTTCCCACCCAAACCTCAGGCTGGCCCTAGATGTCTTCAGCATGTCAGACGAGGAAAAACCCATGGACGAAATAATAAGGAGCGGCAAAGACTATCTCGCCCACTTCCACGCCAATGACGCCAACAAGCTGGGCCCAGGCTTCGGAGAGGTGGACTATAAACCCATCGTGAAAGCCCTAAAGGAAATAAATTATAGGGGCTTCGTATCCGTTGAGGTCTTCAATTTCACCCCAGGACCGGAAGAGATAGCCAGAAGAAGCCTGGAAAATCTGAGGAGATTTTGGGGCGAAGAACCTAAAAGAAAATCATTTAAGAATATGCCGTAACAAACCTTCGCGTTAGGCTCTAACATGGGTGTAAGAGGTATAGAAAATGGAGGAGAAGGAAATAATTTTAGACGCGGGCAATCACGATAGAATATTTTGTCCCGTCAAGAGTCAAATTGCACTCCCTGAAATGGGGAAAAAATTTTCAGTCTCCCTCCTAGACGCGGAGTCGGGGAAACCTGTTCCGTGCCAGTATGATCTCTCTGGAGGCGGTGAAGCCTTAACTTTGGCTTGGATCGTCGAAAGCTTGGAAAGGGGGAAAACAAAAAGGTATGGGATGAGACTTGAGGAAGCCTTAGGCAGGCAGCGCCCTGAACCTGGGGTTAGCCTACGTGAAAGTTCCAAGGGACAAATTGACATCGCCGTGAAGGGCCAACCCTTTACAAGTTACCACTTTGTGGAAGGGGTGATTAGGCCCTATCTGCATCCGGTCGTGGGCCCCCACGGTAAGCCAGTCACTAGGGGTTTTCCCATAATTCCCGACATGCCCGGCGAGGTAAAAGATCACCCGCATCACCGTTCAATCTGGGTGGCCCACGGCGACGTGAATAAGGTGGACAACTGGAGTGAGATGAGCGGCTGCGGGCGAATAGTTCACAGGGGTTTCGAAAAAAGGGTGGAAGGCCCCGTTTACGCGGAACTGATTTCAAAGAATGATTGGGTGGCCAACAACGGCGCAAATGTCCTGGAGGAAGAGAGGAGGATTCTCGTCTATAACACTCCCCCTCATGTTAGGATGGTGGACATGGAGATGACCTTCCACGCCACGGAGGGAGACGTAACCTTCGGAGACACCAAGGAGGGAGGAATAGTCTCGGTTAGGGTCGCCTCATCCATGGACGTGGTGAGGGGCGGAAGGATCGAAAACTCCTATGGTGGAATAAACGAGGCGGAGACCTGGGGGAAGAGGGCCCATTGGTGCGACTACTCAGGCCCCGTGGACGGCCATTGGGTTGGAATAGCCATCTTCGATTACCCTGAGAACCTCCGTCACCCCACCTATTGGCACGTCAGAAACTACGGACTGATGACCGCCAACTGCTTCGGCATCTCCCAGTTTACTAAAAACCCAAAAAATAGGGGGGACTACACCCTAAAGGGGGGCGAAAAACTAAGGTTCCGCTACCGCCTCCTCATCCACCAAGGCGATGCCAGCCACGGAAAGGTGAAGGAAAGATACCACGACTACATCAACCCCCCAACCTTAACCGTGACCTAAAGGCTATGTAAGGGCCTTTATTACACTCATGGTTGCCAATAAAGCACTATGTCCTTAGCAGAACACTTTTCGTTCACACACCACCCTCGTGAGAATCTTACCACTCTATTTGCACCACCTTCGCCCCCAATGATTACTGTTGCTCCCCCGCGCTGCGCTCCAACCATCGCCTCAATCCATTGAAGGTACTCTCCGGTCATACTCGTCCCACAATTTGGGCAAACACTGTAAAGTTGTGTATCCAGAAGCTTGTAAACTTCGGATTTTGAAAGGCCTTGATTCAATAGTGCTTTGCGTAAGGCCTGACTGAAGTCCGGATAGTGTGCAATCTGAATACGACACTCAGCAGGTTGCCCTTGTACCGCCCTCTGGATAAAATGCTCGATTGATGATTGTTGCGTCTCCTTGCGTCTGAAAAGCCTGCCCCATAAACTCATGATACCTCCCTCCATCCTTCACTTAATTATTGGAAATAAAATATAACATTTTGCTCAACATGCCATACCTTAAGGGACATTTGACACAACCAGAACACTGTAAAATACAGTGCTTCATTATAAACCAAATTTTACCATCCTTAAGGTTCTGGTGGAACAAAAATAACTCTGAAGAGGGTTTATTTACCAAAAACAACCCCTGCAGAAGTTTTCTTTACTTGTCAAGAACTAAACAGTTAAATAATGTTTACCATAAGTATTCGACAAGGGGCTGAGGTCATGTTCAAGCTTTCCGTTATCACAGATGAGGTCTCCCAAGACTTAGAGGTTGCCGCAAGGTTCGCCCAGCGCTTCAACCTGAACGGCCTTGAGATCAGGAGCCTTTGGGGTAAGAAGCCCCAGGAGCTCCTAGGCGACCTGGGCAAAATCAAGACGATCCTTTCTGAGTACGGTTTGGAGATCAGCGCCATAGCTTCCCCCTTCTTTAAGGCCGACATCGACAGCGAGAAAGAATATCGGGAGCACTTGGAAATTCTAAGAGACTGCAGCGAGTTAGCCAAGGAGTTGGGAACTGATATTATCCGGGGCTTCACCTTCTGGAGGAAGGGAAGCCTAGACGTTTACCTTGAAAGAATCGTTGAAAAGTTTCAGAAGCCTCTGGAAATCATAGAGGCCGAGGGAGTCACGCTCGGAATTGAAAATGAGCCCTCAACCTTTGTCGGAAATGGCCGGGAGTTGGCCTTCTTCTTGGACCGATTGGGGTCGAAGAACATTAAGGCCATCTGGGACCCGGGCAACGACACCTTCGATCCATTTGGGGAGATTCCGTATCCCGACGGCTACAGACACGTAAGGGGAAGAATAGTTCACATGCATGTTAAGGATGGGGTCCGCCTCGGTGCAGAGGGCAGATACGAGGGCGCTCCTGTCGGAGAGGGCGATGTTGACTACCTCGGCCAATTAAGGGCCTTAAGGGAGGACGGCTATAGGGGTTATCTATCCTTGGAGACCCACTGGAGGCCCAAGAAAAAGCTGACGGAGGAACAGGTTACCAAACCTGGCGGCGCAGAGTTCTCCAGCCTTGGAGAGGAGGCCTCGGAGATATGCATGCGCAACCTTTTGAGAATTCTAAGTGATATTAGCTAGTTCAATTTTTCCAGCTATCTCATCATTAGAAAGTTTTGCGATAACATTTTTCCTTTTCGGCAGTTTATATCGTATCTTTAAACCAGCTCCCTGCCCACTGGGAGGCCCCTCTAATATTTCATCGCCAACTTCCATCATCTGCCTCAATACATTACAGCAAAGGGGCATTCTATGGCTTGGACCGGGATAACCTCCAACCTGGCGGTGCAAATCACCTGCTTTAACATCAACATAAGGTAACCCTTTATGTTGATGGTCTTGAGAAATGTGGTTTAAAGCCTTTCGGAAATTTCAGCAGTAATCATTTTCCTCCACCAAGAGACTTTTAATTTAATAAGCGTAAAAACCTATTTAAGTTAAAGGGTTCTATTTGTTTTCCTTGAGGGGTGAGTTATGGAAGCTGTACTTCCAGCTGTAATTACTAGGGAAGGTAGGTTTTTTGTTGCTATTTGTCCTGTGAATAATGTGGCTAGTCAGGGCGAGACTGTAGAGGAGGCTTTAAAGAATCTCAAGGAAGCTTTAGAGCTTTACTATGAGGATGAGGATGTTGAGCCTCCGACTACTGCTGAAGGGCCTCTCTTAACCACGGTTAAGGTTGAGTGTCATGGAAAAACTTCCGGTAGTGTCAGGACGTGAGGTAGTTAAAGTCCTTATGAAGGTTGGCTTCGAAATTGTTGGCAGGAAAGGTAGTCACCTAAGGCTGAAAAGGAAAATTAACAATAAAGTTTTCATCGTTATTGTACCAGACCACTCTGAACTTGCTAAAGGAACCTTAACCGCAATTATGAGGCAGAGCGGTTTATCCAGAAACGAATTCCTAAAATCACTTAGACACAAAGTCACGCCTAGCTAGAGAGGTATATAAGTTAAAAAATAGCCCAAATTTGTGTCTTTCAAAAGATTTTATTTTTTGGAAACAAAATCACTTATAGTAAACTATAGTAGCCTACTATAGGCTAAGTCTTAGCATCTTTGCCGCGTTCTTGCCGAAGACCTTGGCCCTCTCCTCCTGGGATAGACCCATTTCATAGAGGAGGGTGTCCCAGGTGTAGATTAGGCGGTTATACTCCCTTGCTGGCTCGTCTAGGCCGAAGAGGAGTTTATCCGCGGTCAGCCTGACACCGAGGTATTCCCTGATGTTCACTGCCTTCAGCAGTATTGCCTTACCCGTTATGTCAAGCCACATGTTGGGGTTCTTCTGGGAGGTCATGTAGGCTTCCAGATACCAGGGGTCGCCCATGTGGGCGGCCACCACGTGAAGCTTTGGGAACAGCCTGGCTATCCTGTCCAAGTACACGGGACGCATGTGCGCGGAGGAGACGTCTTCAGCCACGTCTGGTTTATGCCTGGCAATCACGCCGGTGTGGAAAAGGATGGGCATCCCAAGGTCCTCAGCCTTCTGGTAGTAGGTTAAGAAGGTGTCGTGGTCGTACCTCTTCGTTGGGTATATGGCCTTTATCCCCCCGAAGCCCTTACCGTAGTAATCGTCAATTATTTCAGGCTTCGATTTCCCTGGGTGAATGGTGCCGAAGCCTATAATCCTGTCCCCATGGTCTTTAAAGGCCCTCTCGAAGTCCTTTTCCTCCTCTTCGCCATAACTGGGCCCAGAGGTTATCAGGCAGACCTTGCTCACGTTGGCCGCGTCCATCTCTTTAATAAGCTCGTCCAAGAAGCCCCTTCGGGGAACGTAGTGGTGGTGCGCATCAATTATGAGCTTATGCCCGGTGGGCGAAACATCGTAATAAGCCATGCCCATTCCACATCACCGCCTTTCCCTGCTGTGGATGGCAAGCCTGCCTTTCTTCATAATAAATCACCAGTTAACTTCTCTTAATGTTTATTCAAATTTATGGGAAAGCTTTTAAGGGTTTCAATTTTATCCCTTAGTCTTGGGGCGTGCGTATGCGTTTCACGTTTGGAATGGGGTTTGATGATGAGGTGATGGTGGGCGCCGTTAGGTGGGTGAAGAGGTATCTCATAACCCCCATGGGCGGCTATTTCCCGGTTCTGGTCAAGCTGAGTAACGGTGACTTGGCCGTGATCTTCCGCATGGGCGATTACCACATTGGCCAACGGGGCAGACTTGAGATGGCAACTTCCAGCGACGGGGGCAAGACCTGGACCGCGCCGAGGCTGGTGACCTCCTCCCAGACCGATGACCGGAATCCAGCCTTCTGCCAACTAAGGGATGACGCCCTACTCCTTGCCTTCGGGAGGGTTTGGGGCTATGAGAATGGACTATGGAAGGGGGATAGGATGAAGTGGCAGTTGCTAATAACGAGGTCAACTGATGGTGGAGGGAAGTGGAGCAAGCCTGAGCCCGTGGAGGTTCCATTCAAAGGGGCCTTCTCTCCCTATGGAAAGATGCTTCAAATGGATGATGGAACTATTCTTATGGCAGTTTACTCTGAGGAGACTACCCCGGAGGGTTTGATAGAGAACAGCTATATCCTCCGCTCCAAGGACAACGGCTTCACATGGGGAGATTTGACCTTAGTCGCCAAGGGATACAATGAAACGGCTCTTCTGCAACTGCCCGACGGGAACTTGTTAGCGGCCCTCCGTGGACCCTATGCTCAAGGTGGCGGTGAATGCGTCGCCATCAGCCACTCTAAGGACTTGGGGTACACATGGTCAGAGCCGAAGCAGGTGACAATAGGGGGCGAGCATCCGGGGGACCTTTGCCACCTTAAAAGTGGGAAGGTTTTGTTGACCTTTGGGCACAGGCGCGTTCCCTATGGGGTCCACGCGGTGATAAGCCCCGACGGCGGCCAATCATGGATGTTTAACAGGAGGATCGCCCTAGTCTCCTATGCGACAAACACCGACTGCGGCTATCCCAGCTCCGTCCAACTGAAGGATGGAACAATTTATACCGCCTACTACGCCACCACATGCCTAACCTTCAACCAATTCGGAAATCACGCGGCCGGCGTGGCGTATCAGGAGGAAATCTTCTCAGAGTAGGCATTGAGAGAAACGGTCTCTCCAGTTTTAATGGCACGGTCTCCGGCCAAAACTATCTCAAGGCTTTTCATGGCATCCATGAGACCAGGCATCGGGTCCAAATCTTTTTCTATCATCTCTATCAGGCGGGAGAACTGGGCGGTGAAGGGCTTCTGTTCTCCTCCCAAAATGTGTCTTT
>Ga0315312_1001079_pt1 | contig 23585 bp, 29 predicted proteins | sample TDP7_MG_FD_203629 | JGI IMG/M metagenome (GOLD analysis project Ga0315312, IMG submission 203629) | Freshwater sediment microbial communities from Lake Towuti, South Sulawesi, Indonesia - TDP7 | ecosystem: Environmental > Aquatic > Freshwater > Lake > Sediment | place: Indonesia: South Sulawesi... | reverse complement strand
TTTAGGTATCGGTAAGGGCTTGTCGATTTTAACAAGGACACTTGCGTATTCTCGTATTGGATGTTCTGCTATGAGCTTGAAGGCTTCAGGGTTATCAATCAACATCTGCGGATAAACAGGGCCTCCTGGATACGCTTTGTTTCTAAGGATATCTGAGCACTTCTTACAGAAATATATTGGCTTGTCTAAAGGGGTTTCAGCCCAATAGGCTGTCGGAGTTTGACTTGAGAGGGTGAAAGAGTATCCGCATGCTCTACATGAGATGTACACAGGTATTTTTTCTATTTTCACTTTGTAGCCTATTTTTTCGTATAGTGGGAAGTCACGTTCCAGAAATATGTCAAGGGCGGATTCGTAGAAATAATGAACCGTGTACCATTTCTGTGCTAGGTGTTGCTCTAAGAACTTCATGTAACCTTCTGTATCTATGAGATATGGGTCCTGTTTCTTCCACTCTTCAAGTATCCTCTTATCCATGTTCTCCTTCACCCGATCCCAGAACCCTCGTCTAATCAGGCTCTCCTCGATTTCCCTTGAGAGGCTAAAGTTCTCGCAGTATGGTGGATTTTCCGAGTCATAAGTTACGGACATTCTGGCGTAAACTTCGGTTTCCTTTCGACAGTATAGGTGCAAATGGCAGAGGTTGCAGGCTTTCGGTCCGTAGGGGCCGTAATCAAACTGATCCCATGCTTGAAACCATTCACTCACGGTTTAGACACCTCCCAAATCCTTGTAGTGCCAAGACTTGCCGTTGAAGTATTTGATGGTTGTTGGAGAAACAAAGTACCAGCCAAACCCGTAGATCCCCAACAGTCTTGACAGATCCCTGAACTTCTCGTCTGAGATCTCAACTTCATCTGGACCGCTATATTCACACATCTCCTCAAGGACAAGCTTGAGTTTTACCATTCGTTGTTTTTTATTCAACCGTAACGCCGTCAAAGAGTTCATCTCCATTTATTAGTTTAATTCGTAGTTCTGTTTCAACATCTCTAGGCGGGATGCTATACTCCCATTCCTCCCATACATGTGCTTTCTTCGAAGTCTTACGCAGTTCCTTAGTCCTTATTTTTGTACGCCAGACTTTGTAGATGATTTGCTGATGGTTCCAGCAGAGCGGAAAATCCTCAAGTTGATTCTCGAATGGATGATAACTTATTGCTCCGCAACCGGGTACACGGCATCTTGGAAACCGCATGTAATCCATTATCATCTTCCGTATTTTCCATTTCACTTTGAAGCCTAGCCTCGGGCTGTTGATCTTCTCTAGGATCTTTTCCTTCTCTCCCTGCTTGAACATCTCCTTGGTTATGTCGTGAACATAGTAGCTAAGGTTGGATTGGAAGAGATCGTACTTGAAAACATCATCAGGTATGTCTATGGGCATGACTTTGAGGTATTCTCTATAATAGTGGATAGGGCATACCTTCATGTGCTCGCAGAGATTTTCTTCTTTGACTTGAGGATTGTCTGCATGTGGATAAGGCGTGGTTTCAAGAGCTTTCCTAGCAAGTTCTCCTGTTCCTAACGCTTCTGCAACTGCGAGCCATCCCTTTATGTAGTATCCACTCTCATCAAACCATTCTTTATGTTCAAAGAGTTTCCAAGCGTCCTCGAAGTCCCGCTTGGTTAAGGAGAGCCCAAAAGTTTCTTTTATCCATTCGAAGTGCCGTGAACAGTCGTTCAAGTGGAGAGGTATCCCTAAACCGTCTTTAGGTTTCCAGTCGACTTCTGGATCATGTTCCAGCCATTCCGCAAGCACTTTGATTACTGCGAGGGCTGCCTTGTCGTTGCGTTCCCAATATTTGTCAGCGTTTTCTCGAGGGATGCAATCGTGGAGCATGCTGTATTCTATACAGTTTATGGCGGCGCCAAGGTTAAGCGACCATTCTCTTCGTATAGTTTCTACTGTTAGGAATATGTCTTCCTCGTTCAGCGGGTAAGCTCCACCAGCAACCCTTATGTCACAGAACCTTTCGAAGCCTTCAAGGTCCTCTAGCAGGGGATCTATTTTTCGCCATTCTCTTATTAGCTCTTCATTACTTGTTTCCATTTCTTTTTACTCCCAGCGCCAATCTGGACTGTTCCGTCTGTGCGAAGTTTCTGATGAGAAAAACGACTTTATACGTATAAAGTGGCAAAATGTTTTCTGTAAATAAAAACGGAGTTAAGCTACTTCTTTGACGATGTTATAGTTCATCTCTAAGATGGCGTCGATCATATCGTATTTACTATGCTTACCCTGCTTGATGTTTTTTGCTTTACAAATATCGTTTAACTTGTCAACCTTCATGGCTTCAAGTTCTTCCCTTGTGAAAAGTGTATGGTAGAGATCTCTCATGTAGGAGACCTCTACATCCCACTCAACATCTTCTCTTCTCCAAACGAATGTTCTCTGTTCACGCAGAAACGGATGAATCATTTCAAGTCCTCCTTGGCTTATCAATTCGACGTCGTTCTCAGGATCCCATTTCTCTCTACCCTCTGCAAGATAGTTCATCACTTCTGGAATTGATGGTTTATAAACCCTGCAAACTAGCAGATCGCCCTGTGTAACCCATACGTATCCATCTTCGAAGGGATCGTCTAAGTTGGGGATTTCTTCAAGCAATAGTGACCGCGCAAGAACATAAAGTTCTTCCCATATGGGACCTTCAGGCTCCTCAGCTTCCAAAGGTTTGACCCGTTCATTCCATCTCTCAGCTTCTTCCATCATCTTTTCAAGGCTAACTCCGTATCTGCCTAAAGCCGGAAAGTCTGGTTTCACGGATGCGTCAGCGTCATATCCCAGATAAATACTTGCACTATTGCACTGATAGTCCTTGCTCACTCCCCAAACACTTGGGAACTGGCTACCAACCGTCTTCCATATTTTCCAGAGTATCTTAGCGTTGCTATCTATGTCTTCTTTGGGAATGTGACGGTAATCGCCATAATAATACCATTCACCGTCTTTCTTTCTGAAGATCGTGGTCGCACCAGGCCTCAAGCCGAGCTTGTTAGGTGCACACCTGTCCATATTCGGAGAGAAAAACTCTCGTATCTTCTCCACCGTTCTCTCTATTTCCTCAGCCTTCTGAAGGATATCCATGTTTTTATACTCATCTGGCACCTCATCGAACGGAACTTCGAGATAAATCTCGTAGCCTCCGCTGTATCCCCTATCTATACAAACTTGGATCTTAACCTGTAGTTCCTTCTCTTTCTGCTCTACGAATTTAAGAAACCCTTCCATATCTAAAAAGTAGGGATCTCTCTTCTTCCATTCTTCAACAAGATCTGTCAAAAGAATCATCTCCTTAGAGCGGTTGAACCAGCCTGAAGCGGTTTCCACAGCTTTCGCATGTAGCTGTATAGTCGGCGTCCGGCTCCACCCTTCTCGGCTCGTTACAGTGCGGGCACCGGACGGTTACTACGCTGTCAAGGGTTAAGGGAATGTTAACCTCTGGCACCTTATCCGTCCTATAGGCGATTTTAACCCTCTTCTCAAGTCTTGTTGTTGGCGGACACCCATACTGCCGTAGATGCTTCTCGCACAGATATGCCCAGGGTCCAAAGACCGTTTTACTGTCGTATCCTGCAGGATCGCAGCAGAACTGACATTTAGGCAATTCATCCATTTGCACGGTTTCCAATTACCTCTCCTCCGTTCAAGATCTCTGTGAGCCGTTTTATCACCTGTTCATATGGATAACCCCAGCCCTCAGCGTCTCCTCTCAGATATGTCCAGCCGTATATCGGCTCGGGGGCTTGATACATGGCTCCGCCAGCATCAAAGTTGATTGTGTTTCCGTTGGGAAGTGTAGCCTCGAAGAAGCCGAAACCATAGTGTCGAGCATCCTTGATGTTGTGGATCGTCGGTATTCCGATGTTTCCAGCAGTTAAGACGGCTCTTCCATTCTTGACTTCTTCAAGCATCTTCGTGATTGTAGCCTTGAACCTCTCATCTTTCGTGGGGATCTCGTGGAGTTCAGGGCTTTCGCCTATATACTCAAAGTATCCCTGAAAGCTGAGTTCCACATGGTTGCCGCCTGCAGGACAGAACCCCGACCGTCCCTTGAGCCAATTCTCAGCCTGTTCCCTGCTTTCAGCTTGGACATGGACTTGCCCGCCACACTTCGTACAGCGGAAGATAAACTCATTCTTCAATTAGCTCACTCCTTTCGATTAGTGCTACCGCTGTGCGGTTCGGCTGCACAGAAGTAGCCCGACAACCCAAAAATTAGGGTTGTTTCGCCTGAATCTTCACAGGCTCATCAGGGGCTTAGACTTCGTTATTTCTTCAGTGACTCAATTATTTTGACGATCTCGTCGATTGAGTGATCTGTCTTAATTTTCATGTAGATCAATGTGTTCGAGTTATCTTCTTCGTGAATTGTTGATAGATCTTTGGCGACCTTTTGTAGCCTTTCCACTAGACTATCCATCTTCTTCTCATGTTCCATTAGGGTGCTTATGAGAAGATCCAAGTAACTTGATCTTCCTCTCCGTTCATCCCTCTCTTCCCCACTCATTTCAAACACCACAAGGGCACATTTATTTGTGTTATCAGAAGTTAGGCTGGAATCCCATCCCACTTATTTGACGTAGCCTACGTAGACGGGGAAGCGTAGAACACCGTTGGCTGTCTGCTCGTAGTATCTTACTTTCACTTGGAATGGAACTTTAACCGCTACATATTTGTCCCCTACTTCCTTGTATGGGAAAGGCTTTTCCATGTGTGGAGCTGATGTGAGTTGCTTCGTCCACCACTCGAGCTCCTCTGTGTCAAATCCGCTTCCAACATTGCCACTGTAAGATCCGTCTTCGTTCATCAAGACGAGGCTTCCGAAGTATGGGGCTCTCGCACCTTCTCCTAAAGTGTAGCCTGCCACCTGCTTGACCGCTATTCTCTCGTTCTTCAGTTTCAGCCAACTTCTGCTTCTGGAAAATTCGTATATTCCCATCAGGGTTTTAGCCATTATTCCTTCTCCGCCTATGCTTAACATGTGCTCCCAGAGATCCCACTTGTTGAATGTATAGTCCACGTATCTGAGGCTGTCAAGTTTTTTATGCTGTGAGAGAAAGCCCTTCAGCATCGCCTTTCTGACTACGAAAGGCTCTTTGGTAAGGTCTTCTCCGTTGATCTCAAGCATGTCGAAAGTCATAGCGGTTATCGGGTAAATCCGCATCTTCTCCAAGACTGCACTTCTATTCTTTGTTCCACACCTGACTTGGCTTCCAAGCATTATCGAACGCCCATACTTGTTAAACCATACGAGCTCAACATCAAGCCATACTGAAGTGCAGTTTAGATTTTTGATCTCATGCTCAACTTCTGGGAGGTTGTGTAGTTCAGCGTAGTTCACCCTGTAGGTGTTGTCTTTGCTATTTCTACTCCACATCTCAAGTGTTGTCGGCGTCTTTATTATGTGGCATCGAGTTCCGTCAAACTTGGGTTCTCCAACCATGTTTTCAGCGTCAAGAACCCCTAAGTCGCCTCTATGAGCTAACATGAATTTACTTGACATTTCTCGTTCTTTCTTAACGGTTAGTGCTATCGCTGTGCTTTTGAAGGCACAGAACAGCCCGACTCCAAAAATTGGGAGTTTCGCCTGAGTTTCACAGGCTCATCAGGGGCTTTGTAGGACTCTAACCCACGATTGCCTGCAGTTCTGGTAGGTAGCTTTTGGCGGGTGTCTTCTTTTCTTCTGCGACTCCGATGACCTTGGGAACGGGCATCAAGTTTTTCTGTTCTATCTTTGCCTGCCAGTATCCTACGAGCCAGCCGAATTTTCCGTCATCCCTTATCGTTGGGAAGCAGAGGAAATACCATTCTTGGTGTCCCTTCGCCTTCACGAACTTTCCAGCCCCCATAATGCCTTCAAGTATATACCGTTCTGCTTCTTCGTAGAGTTTGCTCAAGGCGTATTTGTCCTGCACTTTCTCGTCTTTCTTCTTCTTCCAAGTGGCTTCAAGCTCGTCCCAGCTCTCTACATAGAAGTCGGTGAGCTTCGACTTGGGGATCTCCAATTGGACTATCAACTCGCCGTCTGGTTCAAACTGCGGAAATTCTTCCTCTGTTCCGTCTTCTTTTTGAGCCCAATAGGATATTTCTTCCTCGTCGCTTACTTCTTGACCATTCACGGTTAGCACTTTCTCGTAGTTAGTGAACAGACCTGCTACGCCCTTACCTTTACAGATCGGGCAGTCCTTGTTTGGGTTGCCGACTTCACATATTGGACATGGGAACTGTAGATGTCGGTAGATGGGCTTCCCTGTTTTCTCGTCTATTCCAGCGAAGATTTTTGCCACCATAAGAGTCTTGACTTCGTTGCCTTCGCCGTTCCTCATCACTATCTTCGGTCTTTTGACTATGTTTTCTGGTCGGATAGGTCTTCGCATCACTTCCACGTTCAAACCGCTTTTCCTGTTTATGAACTGTATCGGCATCTTCTCTCATCACTCCTTAGACTTGAAGCTACTTGATGGAGTGAACTATGCTAAGATGTGCTAAGCAAAATTCACGAACAAGTAGCCGACCACAAAAATGTGGTTTCGCTGGGATCTCACCAGCTCTTCAGGGCTTTAGAGTTCGTCTAGCTCCTCTTTGCTTACCTGTAGTCTCCACATTCGCTTGTTCCGTGCTGAACGTGGCTTCATGCCTCTAACCTTTATCCCTGTGTAAGTTTGACTTGCTGGTTGCCTTCTTCTCTCTCGCATGTTCGCCTCTTCTAACGCCTCTAACGGCGTTTTTGGTCGAACCCTGCGAGCCAATTCTTCTCTCTGTCGCTTCCTAAGCTCCTCAATCTGTCTATCGAGTTCAACATGCTCGCCTATGGAGATAGGCTTCTCGACCTGCCTCTTTCCCTTTAAAAGGCGTTTAAGCCACTCAAACATCTGAACCGTAACCCCTTCTTTTCCTGTATCCCCTAAGGATTTTCTGAGCCATTTTTGGTAGGCGTGTTATGTCTATCTTATCTTCGTGGTAGTCGTTGATTATGTTGTGTGGAACCCCTATGGTGTCGAGCAGTTTGCACTCTGGACAGTCGGGATGTCTCAGTTTTGTTTCTAATGTCATGGTTTGCTTCCGATCTCCACAAGGTTGCAGATCACCTGATACCTTCGACCTTCCTGATCTACTGCCTTACCCCAAACATAATAGCCTCTGCTTCCACTCTTGAAGGTTTTAGGCTTGGAGTATAGGTCTGTCGAAGGCACTCCGTCAAGGCTTATACTCACATCCATCTTTCACTCACTCCCTAATATTTGACGGAATTTCTAACTTGAAATTCCAATATAACATAGTAATATGAGAACTTATAATGGGCGGGCTGTCCTAAACTTCTAATCTCCCTGCCTTCTGTAAAGGGCTGGATAGTCGTGGATGGAAAAAGAAGGCTTAACCACTTTACACGTGTAAAGTCAATAAAGGATTAATGAAAGTTTAAGAAGTTAAGACCATAAAAAAGGGAGGTTTTGAGCTATCGCTTAAGGTCTTAAAGGCTTCTCAGCTTCTTCTCTAAAACCTCTATGGCTTCTTTATAGTTCTTCTTATTGGCGATTTTACCGTTCAAGGCTTGTTTCTGCTTGGATAACAAAGCGATGTTATTCGCTATTTCTGTTCTTTTGGCTAAAATCTCCTTATCCTCAGATTCTACTTTAGCCTTCAGTTGCTCAAAATTGTCTATAGCTGACTTGTGGCTCTTCTCGTAGTTTGCTACGAGTTCTTTAAGGTTCTTAACTCTTTCAGAAGCCTCGTTATGTTGTTTATCCTCAGCCTTCAGCTTGGTTATTTGCTGTGTAAGGGCGGATGCTTGTTCTTGAAGTTTCTTATGTTCGTTGCGTAATTCTTTGAGCTTCTCGTTAAGGTCGTCTATCTGAGATTTAAGCTTGGCTTGTTTGTCATAGACCTCTTTACGTTCTTTTTCTAATGAGCTTACGAACTCATCGACCTTCTCAGGTCTTGTTTTCCGTAGGTCGTTCATCTGAGCTTGAAGTCTTGTTATCTCGTCTAAAGCTGGAAAATACTTTTTCTCCAACTCCATGATTTTTTGAATGTTTCTGTTTATCTCCTTATCGTCGGTCTTTTGTGCTTTAAGTTCTCCTTCGAGCTTGTCGATCTCGTTCTGTATGTTATCTCTGTCCTTCTCAAATTGAGCAATAGCTTTGAGTTTCTCTTCATACTCCTTGATCTGTTCTTTTAGGCTGTCCTTAACGTATTTCCCTTGAGCTTCTGTTACGATCTCCCTTGTTTCCTTAACGGTTTTTCCTTCGATTTTTGGGATAACCTCTTTTAGTGCTTTAGTGTTCGGTAAAACCCTTAACATCCTTGCTTGTGGCTCTGTTACTGAACCCTTGCTTATGGCTTCTCTTAAAGGCTCTTTATCCTCTAATAGTTTCAGCTTAAGGCTAACGTAAGAAGGGCTTACGGTAAGCCTTTCAGCTATGTCTTTTTGTTGGAACCCTTGCTTGACATAGATGTTAAGGATATTTGCCTCATCAAGATCGCTGAGTTCTTGGCGGTGAATGTTCTCTATCATTAGAATATCGGTAGCTTCTAAGTCTCCTAAACCTTCATAGATGATCGCTGGAATTGAAGAAAAACCCGCTTTCTGAGCTGATAGAAACCTTAGATAGCCAGCTATTAGTTGATAGTTGCCTTCTTTGAGTTTCCTAACGATTATAGGCTCGATAACGCCTTTAGCCTTAATGTTCTCGATAGTTTCCCCAAGTTTAGCCTCATCGATCTGTTGCCTTTGATAAACAAAGCCTTTAATCTGATCTAACGGTAAAGCTTCGCTATAACTTCTTTCCATGTCTTTTTTCTCCTTTCTACTTTTCTGTTAGCTAGGCTTGTTTTCTTTCCCTTGAACCGTTTTCTTGCGGTAAAGCCTAACAGTTAGTAATAAGCTAACTGAGTATTTAAAGTAAGTGTTAGGAAAAAACAAAAAAAATTTTAACCATTAAGCCACTTTACACGTGTAAAGTCAATAAGGGTTTTTCTGTTAATTGGCATTAACAGAAAGGGGAAAAATACGCTATTGAGCTTTAAAGCGATTTTTAAGCGTTTTTTAAAAAATTTTTGAGAAAAAAAATTCTAACGGTTCACATACGCCTTAAAGGGATTTTTCCATAGTGGGGAGTTAATCTTTTGGGGATTTATCTCATAATACTTTTTCCCGAATGTTGATGGGGAGCCCCCAGCCCTGCGGATCAGTCCAAACCTTCTCAGGACATAAATGTATGTTCTGAACGCCTGATAAGTCCCCGCCTGAATCTTCAACCCTGCGTCCTCAAGGAAGGATTTCCAACGCTTCCACATCCTGTAGGGGTAGTCCCTGCCCACATCCTGAAGGTGCCCCCTGATCCACACCCCCTTCCTTGAGACACTACGTCCCCCCGTACCCAGTCTTTCAGGGTGGACTCTAATCTCCGTAATAATTTCAGCCTCAAAAGGTCTGAGCATCTGCTCCCTCCTACAATTTTTGAGCCTAACGCCAATCTTTCAAATGGAAAATCCTTTGGAGATCCCTCAGGAACTTCTCGGATTCCGGCCCCTTCTCTTCGAGGGATATGCTGTTCACCCAAGTTATCGGGGTCCGGCTAACAGGCATAGCAATCAGGGTGAAACTATGCCTGTCCATCTGAACCCTGATGTGTATAGCGCTCGTTTCTGGTTCCATACTGACATCCGTGAACCTTACATCCTTCCATCCGAACATCTCAAGTTGCTTCCTCAACTCAAACTTCTTCCCCAAATTTCCCACCACCACAATATTTCTCACTAAATTCTTCTTAAACTTTCTCGCATATAAGATTCTTATGATCTCGTCGCTAGCGAAATAATTAACTCATGTTTTAGGAGTCAGAGCATATTCATAGCTTGAATAGATCTTTCTCCATCCATCCCGAGTCCTACTGTTATAAACCCGGACCTGTTCGGGCAACTGATGCCCCATGAAGAACTCCACTATGTCATAAGGCATATGAGACTCTCCAAGGATAGTTCTGAAGGCTGCCCTCAACGAATGGGGACGGCAGGGATTTTGTCCCTTGTATACTCCAATCCACTTCTTAGCTAGCTCCTCAAATTGTAGGTCAATATTTCGAGGGCTCACTGTGTAGAGAGGGTCCTCAAGACCTAGTCTCTTCCCTTCAAGGTGAGACCTCAGCAGCGATACACCCCAAGACCCTATGAAACTCATAAAGGGAACGTCCGTCTTTATGCGTGCAAGATCAAAACATAAAGGAGTGATCTCAGCCTCAAATTCTAGTCTTATGTCTCCCCATGTTAGGGCTAGGATATCGCTTATGCTTAGGCCGGACTGAAATATGGTCGATGCTATCGATTTGATCTCAGAATCATCTATCATCCCTATGAAGGCTGCAACCTTATCTAGGCTCCAAGGGAACTTATCGGATATGGGCCTCGAGCTGGGCATGTCCACGTACTTGGCGGATATCGTTAAGCCATAGTAGCCAGCAAATGATTGAACCGCGTTTACGTAGGCCCTAACCGACTTTGGAGCGTAGTTTCTCTCTTCCAGCCACTTCACGAAGGCCTTCAAGATGTTCCTGGCAACTCTCTTCCTTTCACGTCTAGGTCTACGGAGATCTTCCTCAACGGAGTCTAAGAAATTGTCCAAGGTCTCGCCCTTGCCAGTCGACTTGTAGAAATTCAGGAAGGCCTCTAGTCCAGCCTTGTAGACACGTCCTGTTCCAGAGGAGAAGGAGTCGAGAAACTCGCGTTCGCTGGACAACTTTACCTCGTCACAACATAATCACAAGTCTATAAAAGGTTTTCTGTTAAGAAAGGTTAACGGAAAACCTTCAAGCCTAAAGGTAGAGCATTTGCTGTTCCCGGCGTGAGTGTGCGGTGTCGCACACTTATGAACCCAACGAGAGGCGACAATGAGTTGCTCTCCCATGCTTCTGCAACTGTTCCTTTTCTATCAGCCTCATTTTGATAACCTCGTTTGCTTTGGTAACCAATAATTACATCCAAGAATATTGACCAGCACACGCCTCATAAATTTCTTTCTAAGCAAACAATCCTTCTGTCCGCAAGTAGTACAATTCATAGAAATCTCCTTGACCTCTTTTCCTTTGACAATCATGCTAGTCGCTCTCCCACCAACTCATATGCATAACACCCTGTTCATAAATATTTTAGATGAATAGGATATGTTTCGCTACCCAGATTCCTATCATAGAGATTATTATTAGTAGGGTTGCGTGTTTGAATCCCGCCGAGATCCTTCCTGAGACTATCTTGCCCGTTACCAAGCCAAGGGTGAAGGAGTGAAGTATAAGCGGTGTTAACAAAGTCTTACCGAGTTCTTTGGCCGCTATTAATGTGCCTCCTCCCATGCTAAGCATATTCGTGTAAAGTTGTAGCAACATTACGGTCGTTGTAGTCAGCAGGGCGGCTCCCATGTAGGGAACTATGAAAAGTGGGGCAAGAGTAGATTTTCGTTCACTCTCCAGTTCCCTGGTTGACTCGGCAAACTCGGCTAGGGTTTCAAGGCTTTCTTCAGTTCCTCCTCCAACCTCTATTGTGTCTATTAGGAGGTAGAGGTTGACTATGCTAAGCCAGTTTCTAACCGTGCTCTTAAAGTCCTCGAAGATCTGTCTCAAGGGGATGCCCCAGCCTATCTTGGCACTCATCAGCTTCAAGTGCTCAGAGAAGTTCCCGTAGTCCCTATCCGATAGCATCTGGATACTCCTTTCAGGACTCAAACCCGTCTTCCTGTTCTCAACGAGGTCTCTCAGAAAATTTGTTACGCCTTCTAGGATACCCTTCTCGGTTCCAGCGAAGTGGCGGTCAGAGAAGTATATAGGTAGGGCGAAGCAGATGAGGCTTATGGCTAACCCTAAAGCCGACTCACAGCCCTCGCTCAGGCCAAGCATCTCTCGAAGATATGTGGGGATGCTGACTAGAAATGGAATCGCTGGCAACTTTATATAATATGGCAGAACCATCTGTGATGTTAGGAAGAGAGAGAACGGCGCGGATATTAATAGAACTAGGTAGGTCTTCCATTGCGAGATCGGGTAGCTGATCTGAAATGTATCTGCGAAGTATAGAAACGCCAAGGATACACCGGGCAATAATACGAAGGAGAAGAGGAAGAACATGTCTGGTGGAAAGGCTTGGAACTGTGGAAAACTCAAGGAGACTATAAATATCAAGTAGAGGCCTAGAGCTCCCAAGATAGCGATAATTGTGTAGGCCTCCATGAGCAACCCCATATTCTGACCCATAGACTTTATCCTAGAAGCCATCCTCTTGAACATTGAATCCGTCTGGCTATAAAGATAATGAAGTATGTCGCCACCGGTTCTCACAGTTGAGGCATAACCGAGTAACAACTCCTTATACTCTCTGAGCCCAACGACCTTGGCAGCCTTTGCCATAGCGGAGACTGGGTCTGTTTCAGATGAGAGGGTGATCCTCTGGATCCTCCCTATCTCCTTCTTTAGCTCTGGAAATAGAGCGGTGTTTCTCAGCCTCAAAAGGCTTGCGTAGGGAGATAGTCCACCACTTGCCATGACACTGAGGTACATTGAGGCGTAGGGGATCTCGTTCTTAAGTCCTGAAACCCTGTTCGAAGCGATAGTTTTGGGAGCGAGAACTCCAACCAACAATATCATGAGGGGTGGAGAGAGGAAGATCGGCATCAGGAAGGAAAGGGAGAGGAAGGACGGCATCTTCCCAAGCAATAACAATGTTATGTAAAGGATTGGACTGATGCATGATGTGGTTGCCAGAAAGCCGATAATGCTGAGGTAGACCTCTGGGTGGATCTTCATATTCGCGGCTTGAATGTCGGCTTCTATCCCCTTCAAGACCTTTAGTAGGCCCCTTCCAAGAAGGTTGAAGTGGGCGTAACAGAAATCTCCTATCATTTCTTTTTGCTCCTCTTCTTCTCTTCCTTTTTCTCTATAGCCTTTTTCGTCTTTACCTTCGGTTTTTCTTCCCCTTCCTTTGCCTTATTGTAGTAGTTTATAATAGCGTCCGTAACCTCTCTCTGACCTCTCTTGCCAGCTTTCAAGGCTTCAGTTATGATCCTCTCTCTACGTGTAACCTCTTCTAAGAGATCCTTTTTTCTTAAGCCTTTTTTAGAAGAGATTCTCTCCAACAGAAAACTCTTTTTCAGGTCTGTGCGGAAGACATCCTTTGTAGGGGACCACTCTGAAATAAGATTATACTTTCCATACTCAAGAACCTCCCATACGTTTCTAGCTCTCCTACCGAAGCCTAAGCCCATCTTCTTCCTCGGCAACTCCTCCCTAGAAACGTAGACGCAAACGTTCATGAGGGGCACATAGACTTCAGCCACATTCATGGGTGCAGACGTTAAACGCTTGGCAGCGTGATCCAAACTGTCTGCGTGTATTGTGCAGATGCCGCCGTGACCTGTCGCCACGGCTTGGAAGAGGGCGTAAGCCTCTTCTCCCCTAACCTCTCCAACGATTATATAATCTGGTCTGTAACGGAGACTGAGTTTAACAAGGTCGAATAGGCTGATGGAGGTCTCGTCTGTGGTTCCGAACTTGAAGCCATGTCTACTCGTGAGCTGAACCCAGTTTTCGTGAAGCGTGTTAAGCTCAGCAATCTCCTCAACAGTAACGATCTTATCGTTCGGTTTTACTAGGCTTAACAGAGCGTTCAACATACTTGTTTTGCCGGCACCCGTACCTCCAATAATCATTACGCTCATCTTGTTCTCTAAGAGAACCCAGAAGTAGGCGGCTAGTTTCCTGTCTATGGTTCCAATCTCGACTAAATCGATGATGGAGAACGGATCCCTTCGAAACTTTCTAACGCAGAAGCTACTGCCGAAGGTTGAGACTTCCCTCATAAAGGTGGCTGCAAGCCTATGCTTATTAGGAAGCATAGCGTCGAGCATGGGGCGAGCACTTGAGATATGTTTCCCGCTCATATGGGCTAACTTGACGATGAAGTTGTTGTAGGCAACCTCATCGGTGAACTGAATGTTTGAGGGCAAGCTCTCATATTTCCTGTGCCAAATGTAAATGGGCTTACATATTCCGTTACAGGAGATATCCTCTATGTTTGGATCGTTTATTATGGCATCTAGGTTGCCGTAGCCCGCTAGGTCACGGGTAACATAGTAAAAGATTTTCTCCCAAGAATCCTCCCTTAGCTTCCCTAGACTACCTTTGTACTTTTGAGCCAGCCTCTTAGCCTCGGATAGAATATAGGCTCTCTCGTCGACCTCCAAGGTTTCCGGAGCAATGAGCTCATTTGTTATGAGGGAGATGAGTTTCTTGTAAGCCGACTCCTCTTCAGGGCTGAGCTTCGCCTCATTAACGAGGTATTGTAGGCCTTCATCTTTGGCAACGATCTCAACTTTGGCGAAGGGGTTATGTATCGGATAACTCTCAACCATAGATTTCCCTTTTTTACTCATGCGAAAAACCACCTGCATGGTGAGGAGGAAGGTGAAAATTGGCAAAAAGCATTTGGGCTCTGAAGGCCGCTAGAATTCTCCTCCTCACCATTATGCATGTTGGCATTCGATATGGAGCCGAAACCCTTATTTAGCATTCGCATACACCCACTGAGATGGCTGATTTTGATTGACGGTAACAGAGTTAGGGTTCGTAGGCCATTCTGTCTTTCCTTCCTTAACTTTCACGCTGTAAGTGCCTGGCGAGGTGAGCATCGCTGCAGTGAAGCAACTGCTCTCATGGCTCTTCTTCACAATGTCGGCTTTATAAACAACATTCTCTGCAGAGTCCTTGACCTCGACGTAAAAGAAACGCGTGGCCTGCGACTTTCCGGTTTCAATCACGATGTTAATCGTCAGACCCGTGCTGCCGCTCCAGCCACTACCCATTGTATAGTAAAGTGGGTTTGTGTAGGAGGAGAAGGTGTTTCCTCTATCAGTCGTCACCTTAATGTTGAAGGATTTTTCACCTTGAGGAGGTAACAAATCTTGGACATTGATAGATTCGACACGATCTCCCATGGCGGGGATCTCGAAGGATCGATCAAATTTGTCTTCGTTGACCCAGACTCTGACAATTCTTACTGAGAGGGGACACTTATTCTTCATGTAAATATTGAGTTCGCTGGATGTCTTGTTGAGAGGATATGCGTAAACGTCGATCAGTTCCCTTCCTCTCTCCTCGTCGAACTGCCTCATCTCCACAATCGTCCTGTCGTAGATGCTGTTCACTTGATTGACATATAGGAATAATGGTATGACGCACGTAAAGAGCACGCCTATAAAGATTAGCATGCCCAGAACAGTGGTCATGCCACATCTAGACCTATGTATACGGGACAACGTAGGTTGCGTAAACAAAGTTATTCATCCTGCTCATGACAGTGATTGATAAGTCATCGCCTGCGGTTGCGGTGAGGGGGATGTCTATTTTCACCAGTTCGCCGATGGCAACGGGTGTACCCGTTTTGTTCTGTCCTATTAAGCCTCGCTTATACACATCGACCTCAATGAGTTCGATGTCAACCTCGCCATAGTTGTAGACCCAGACCTGGAGGTTGTTGCCATAGTAGGCGATATGCTCTATAGTGAACCTCTCACTGATTTTATCTATCTGCTTCTTAATACCCTCGTAGTAGCTGGTCTCTAAGTTGATACTCACAGTGTAAGTGAGGGACCATGCGCTTATGCCTAAGATGAGGACTACTCCAGATAGAATAATGGTTGCTACCACGGGGCTTAGACCCTTTTTATCGGTGAGTATCCTCATGTCGAATCAATCCTTATCTCCGATTAAATCAAAAAAATAGGGGAGTGCAAGTCAAACTTACCTTGCTATTCTTAAGGTAGCTTGACTTGAGTCGGGTAGTCTTGGCCAGCAGCGCTGTGAAGTCGAAAGTTAATGTTCGTGCCATGTGAACAGCCTTCAGTATCCTCTCGAATATGGATGACTATTTTCTGGTTTGTGCCCTTCTTTACGGAAATGGCAATATTTGAGAGGGGTTGTTCGTTTGAGGGAACTACATCGTCAGAGACGAACAGTTTAATGCTGCCAGCTGGGTAGTCCTTGAGAGGTTTTTGGTTGAGGAATATGTTATTGATGGTGGCGTCAGCTGAACCCGAGTTCTTTAGTTCAATGTTAACCTTCCAACCGTCCAGCGTTCCCGTATAGTCAGCGGTAACTTGTGCGCCAACGGCAGGTGCGGTTGTAAAGGTGATTTTACCCGTAGCATAATCTATGGCGTAGTCCGTAGTCCTCGTTTTTGGCATGCCATCAACTTTGACCACTTCTGAACCACTAACAACGGGTATCATATCAAGGTAAAACACTGTTGTAGTTCCATCTCCAGTACCGACGACTTCGCCAGTTATCTGTTTGGTCATTAAGTCTTGTTTCCATTCGGGGTATGATGTGGGCAGTTCTATCTGTTCAAAGGCTGTGTAGGATGAGGCTATCGTTCCCATCCAGTAGGCTACTGAGACCGCGACAACTATCGTCACGGCGACTAGGATGACAGTTGCTATCACAGGACTCAATGCTTTCTTGTTTCTAAGCAAGTTTTTCAAGTTTTTCATGTTTTTTTTCTCCTTAACGCTTACTTTCCTATACGGTTTCTTAATAAATCCCTTATGAACGAAATTTACGTATCTGAAATACAGCTTTCCAGTTCTTTGCAGAGCATTTAGAACACTGGCAAGGTCTAATTTTTATTGAAGAAAGATGGAAGGACGTCGAACAGAATTAGAAAAAAGATACTATTATCATCACAATTCTTGCAACTATTATAATAAATTCTATTACAAACAGACCTAGCATAATCCGTAATAAATATTCGTTTGTCATCTAACCTTCAAACCTAAAGGTATAGCGTTTGGCTGTGTCCGGGCGTGAGTGTGCGGTGTCGCACATTATGAACCAACGAGATCTGTAGGGTTAAAAACGTCTACACGATAGTCAAGGAAGCAAGAATTTGCTCTTGGCTTAAAACCATCAACTCCGATTAAGTTCTTTCCAGTCGGCTAAGGGCTTCTTCGAGCCTGAAGAGAAGGTCTCCTAACCGCTTCGTCTCGGTCTCCATGGCTAAACCGGCCTTCCTAATCAATTCATCCAAGCTCTTCTCGTGCTCCCGTAGAACAGCTATCAGCAGGTCTAAGACATCAATACGTCCCTTACGTTCCTGAATATTGGGGTTCAATTCTTTTCGCTGCAAAGGAGGCTGCAAAGGCTTTACCTTCACAGCCATACGCAACTTCTCAAATAGCTTCCTCTCTCTAGCGTGTAGAGATTCCTCTGTCCTCAACCTCCCGGATCTCCGCCTTAGCTCGTACCCCATCTCACAGATCACCCAACAAATAGTTCTGATAGCCAGAGAAGACGTTACCAAGACTCATGGACCATAGATCAGCTCTAGACCAGCTATGTCACCACTCTCTAGGGTTCGCTTCTTCGTCTCTCCAAACATGCTGTAAGCGTACATGGTCTGCTGTGAAGCCGGTCTCATAGCCAAGTCTTCTAGGCAGAGCCAGTGGCCGAACTCGTGGGTCGCAATGTTCTGTAGATCCATCTTGTTCGCTTCGCCTGTGAGGCTCCAAGCGTAGTCCGTGTCAAACATGGTGTCGGTCTCCACAATCTCGCCTGTGTCGCTCCAGTACCAGATGTAGGTTACTGCGATAACTCCAGCGGTTGGGCAGTTGCCCCAGCTTATCGCGTTAGAGCCATCTAAAGATCCAGCCCTAACCGTCGCTATGATGACTGCTCCGAAGAGTTCCGTCCCAGTCTCAGTGTCCCAAGTTTCGAAACTGGTCACCAGCACGTCGGCGGTGCTAGCATCCAGCCCTGAGCCCTCCAGATTCACGGTGTAGTCAACTGGAAGGTCAGTCGTCCCCCAATGGATACCGCTGTACTTATACCATAGCTTTTCTCCGCCAGGATTGCTAGGTATCCCTCCACGGATATAGTGCACGTAAACTTGCTTTTCTATGACGTGGCTGGGCTTCGCCGCCACTGGAGCAATGATGATGGAGAGTACTGTAATCGCTAGGAGAACAAACATCTTTCTATTCACATCACCACCTCCTATATTTTTGTTAGAAGAACCATCATAAATAGTTTACTGTTAAGCATTATTAACGGAAAACCTTTTATAGATTTACCCCGCCTAGCCCTAAATCCTCTCCTTTTCGCCCTCAGCCAAGCTCTTATACCTCTTTCTCTTCTGTAACTCGTCGATAACCGTTCTCATCCCTCGCCTAATCGCCTCGCTCCTCTGGTACCCATGCTCCTCAATTATCTTATCGAACTCGCCGAGTAGCTCCCAAGGTACGCTAACGCTTATCTTCATGAACTTCCTCTCCGACTTCCGAGGCGCCATTTAATCCACCTAGCCATGAGGTTACAATAACGAAGGATTCCAAGACCAGTAATTCATACTTACTCCATACCAGTGAGGGAATATTTGTGGATTTGCCATTTTGATGCTAAATAGCCTAGATATCTCACCCATAATTGGTTAAACCACATATTTTACGTGGAGGTTTGCTCTAAGGTTTAAGATGCAGGCTTGTAGCAGGCCTTCGGGCAGTTCAAGAACCTTTCGCCATAGACCTTCTCCATCTTCATACCAGACCTCGCCGTCTCTGGTAACCCAGAAGTCGATGGAGTAGATGACTAGTGTGGCTCCTTCCCGAAGACCCTTCTCTACGTTACCGTATGTATCATGAATCTTAATCTGAACGTGATCCTGAAGGAGTTCTCTTGCTCCTAGAGTTACTGGGACGAGAGGTTTAAGAGATATAAGGATCTTGTAGAGAGCGTAGAACTCTCTATGGATTCCCTGCATCGACGTAAGAGACATAAGAGGCTTGATTGACATATTTATTCCTACCGTAGCGCCCAAAGTCTCCACTACGCCGGGCTTGTACATGTTCATCATCTCAAGTCGAGCTTGGTTAATCAAGATGGGAACGATTTGGTCCCTGACAGCCTTAACCTTCTCCTTCTGGCTCATCCTACCACCTCAACTATGCCGGCAGAGATAATTTTAATCATGCCTAACCTCTGGAAGAGTCGAAGATACTTCATGATAGTTCGCCTATCCGAACCGATCTCCTTCATGATCGCATCTTCAAGGTCTGACCGTACGATTTGGTGAGGAATTTCACCACCATATTCAACGTCAAGCCTTTTTCTCACAAGAAGCCACCTCTGAAAATATCTTGGAGCCGGGTTAACTTTCTCTATCTGTAAAGGTAATGTGTGCTCATGCGTGTGCTGCTTGATCCAAAGACGCATAGCGTCCTCAACTTCGGCTGAAAGACCATACATTTTTGGATGCTTTTGCTTGACTATTTGTCTAAAAATTTCGAGGACCTCATCTGAAATGTACACCGTAATTGTCTGTTTTCCCTTTGGAGTTACCGGCATTTATCTCAAGCCTGCATGAATCACTTTTTCACTTGTTACTTTCACTTTTTCACTTGTGAATTATGTATATTATATAGTCAACACACGGTTCACTTGTGAATTGTGTGCATGGAATAAGCCTAAAAATACGGTTATTTCACCCTTTTTCCAACCGTACTTTAACGCCTCGACAAAGGGGGCACACACACATGAGCACACACGAATTTCTCGGTCAGAAACCATTACCTCTGCACCAATGACAAAGATAGATTTTCTGTTTAAAAGGTTTGTGATAATGTTGTGTTTTCCAAGGTGCCCAGGAGAGGTGCAGAGAAGTCTCCTAGGCCCCCTTGAAAGGTTCCGGTTCAGCTCTCTAAGCCGAACCGTAACCTTCCATTAAAAGTTACAGAACTTACTCTTTAAGCTTTTTTTTAAGTCTAGATTTAAGACTTCTCTGCCATCGAAAGAGCCTTTGAAGCTCAGGGTCGCCCTTTTTCAGCATGAGGATATCCACAGGCTGAGCAAGGGTAGTTCGAACTCGGCGGAGCAGTAAGTTTAACGTAGCAACGTGGGCAGCGGTAGATATGTTGAAATCTAGTTGATAGTCGATATGGCCCTTTCTTTATACCACTCATTTAGAGTCCCAATTCTAGTCTTTGAATCGTTTCTAAAACTCTAAGATCCACACGCGTAAAGCAGTCTGGATACACCATCTTTTTCTAAGGTTTTCTGTGAATTTAGCCCAGTAAGCCTTTGTTAGTCGGTAATGTAATGGGTGAGTTTGCTCTAGGATTCCCCACTTTAGTAGCCTTTTCAGGCTTTCTTCGATCTCTGAATTTTCCAAATTCCTTATTCACTCCTTCTCTGGAGAAAAAGTTCAGTCTTAAGCCCGAATTTGTTTAACTGCCCATTCCACTGACGTTTCGGCTTTCCTGTAAAGAATCTCCAGCCTGTCTTTGCGAATTCCATCCGTTTAGGGTCAGCCCGAGCCCAGTTAAGCATGTGATAAAAGGACTTAGCTCTCATCCTTCCGTCAGCCTCTCTATTTGGAAGGGGCTCGTAACCAATTTTCCTAAGCTCATTCAGGAAGGCTTGTTCACCTAGTTCTTGAAGCGGACCCGTTATCTTGCCTATGGTTACATTGTATCCTGCACGTCTAAGGTCCAAATATGTACGTGAAAGAACATAGCCGGTGCAGAGTTTTACTGGTTCAGATCTGTCCACTTTAAGTTCTTGAAGCATCTCTTGAACTAATCGACTTGTTTCGTTAAGATAGAGTTTCTCATCAAAGGTTGGATCCTTAAAGAACTTAATGCCGATCATGCGATATGTGAATTGTTCAGTTTCCTCTCTGAAGCAGGCTACAACCACACCGCCGAGCAGGTCTCCCCATCCGGCATCGTCAACCATTATGGTCATTTTTACTATTCCTCAATCTGTGGTTAAATAGAAAATTAAGAGCCGTTATTGATAGAGTGGCATTTAGGACAAATAAGAGGCCTCTGTTTAACCATTCTGACTCCAAGTCCCAAGTTGGTTTCGAATCCCAAGTTTTTGAAGCCTCTAAACTCGTAGCCACAACGTGAGCACTTGTATTGGCCCCACACATAAATTCCTCCACTATAGAACGGGTGGCCTAAGAGAATGCAGCATTCACAACACCAGTCTCGATGAATACAGGGTGAACACCAGTAACCGCCCCAATCTTGGTTGCCACAAATCTTACACTTCACCACTTTTCCACTATGGGCATAGCTCTTGATGATGTCCCACTTAATTTCTGGACGGTATATGAACTTCTTGGCAGCATCTAGATCTGCGTCTAGGATCTCAACTGCAAACTTAAAGGCTGCTTCTCGCTTATCTTCATAAACTTGATCTCGACTCTTATCCCACTCATCAACACGCTTACGAAACTCCAAGTACCAGTCAATCTCTTCCTTAATCTCAGACTCCATCGTTATACCTCATCTTTATGTGGCTCCTCTTTTTCCTCCTCTTTATCTGTACAAATACCGTTTTCGTTTATGTGGAGTAAGCCTAGGCAACATTCATTTCTGTATTGGAGCCTAATGTCTAGGCTGTGTTTTGAGTGATGTTCGCAGTCCTGTTTTAAGCAGATAACAATCAATTACGTCGTCTCCTCTACCTTCAAAAGCCTCTTAATCTTTGCATCTTCAGGCTTAATCTTAACCTTATAGTCTGGCCTTTTGCCGCTGTAACGTTTCTCGAGAAAGCCCCAGTGGACCAGATCATCAAGGACGGCTGAAGTTCTGGGATCTCTTGGCCACGCATGTTTCTCGAAGGACTTGGTTACGTTCGATACCGTGAACCATTCTTCACCCAACTCACCGTCTGCATAGACGATTGCGACTTTGCCTAAGAGGTCTTTATCAGTTACTGATAACGGCTTACGTTGAACTTGCACAGAAATCGTAGGTTGCTCAGTAGTCACGGAGACCTCTGAGGGAACCACTGACCTTGGACTAGCCGCAATTTCAGCGGGCAAGGGAATGATTTTCGCTAAGGCATCCTTGAACTCTCTGAAGCCTTGTAACTCCTTTCTAAGTTTCTCCGTCTCCTCATCCGCAGTCTTAAGGTCCTCACCCAGTTTCTTGTTCTCCTCTTCAAATCTTTTGACAGTTTCAGTCAAAGATTTTATTGTATCCTTGTAGTTCTGAGATACATTATTTAGGCGTTTTAGGTTTCTCAGTTCAGATTCAATCTTCTCTTTCTCACCCTTTAATTCTTCATACTTCTCCTTCCACATCTGTTCTTCCTCCATTACCTTTGGTTTTTCAACGTTTTCAACTGTGAGTTTGCCAAGCGCGATGGCTTTAGCTGTTTCTTCCTCCATCCAGCTTGGCATAACATAGACTTTGTACACTTCGTTTCCAAGACAGGCATAAAAGACTCCTCGAGGAAGGGTCATAACCTCCTCAGGCGACGGTCGATTCTTGAAAATCTCCTCTAAAGTACGATCTACTTCCCGCTTGTCTTTTTGGCGACCGAGAATCCAGTTGTCACATTGACGTAAGGGTTCCTTATCGATCCCCGCAATATCTTGGCTGTCAATGATTAGGTAGTTTCCAATTGCTGCGCCTTTGCGAATGTAGCTTGCTGCGATAAGTTTGACAGGAGTCATTCTGCCTTGTGGGATATGCTCCCAAGCCTCTGGAATCACTACAATAATATTGTCCAGTTTTTTCGAGGCATATTCTAAGACGCTGGCAATGACTAGGCTCTGAGTCTCAACTTTCATATCGCTGAGGTCCATTACGTTTACGCCCTCGAGGATCTCTATCTTATCGCTGAAATTGTGTCGCTCTAACTCAGGAACAACAAGCTTAAGATACTCAGTTAGCTTAGTGTAGAGGTCTCGCTGAAACTCCCTCTTAGCATCGTTAGCCAGTCTTTCAGCCTTTTCCAAAAGAACCCTCAAGCTTTTGAACCCGCCCTGAGCCACCCTCATAATGGCGCCACGCATGCCAGGTTCATACTTCACTTTCTCGCCTAGACTGACGTTCACGAGGCTTTCGACATACTGCCATCCAGAACCCGCTTTGAAATACGGCGGTATAATCCGATAATTGTGGAATCCAGCCTCCCCTCGCTTAATCTTGAAAGCAATTGCACGTATCCTAGAACGGTGAATAATTGCTTCTAAGGTTGTGGTTTTTCCGCTCTGAGTCATCCCGGTGACAACGGTATGAGTCAATCGTATGTAGATGGGTTGGCTACTGCTAATTTCAAAGCCCAATAAAATCTTAGATTCACTCAACTACCTCTTCCTTCTCGGGCCATAATCCCTGTTTCTTTAACGCGTCTCTAATTAGGTCTCTGATCCAGTTGTTTCTCGAAAGATCTGCTCTAGCTTTATCTATCAGAGGTATCCATGTCTTTGGGACGTTGAGGGGTATCGTCCATGAGGGTTTCTCTGTTTCTTTATTGCCCTGTCTCAGACCTTACACCTTCCAGTCTATTCTTATGCCTTCTTTGTTGATTGTGAACCTTAGAACCTCATAGTTTCTCGGGAGATCCCTAGCCTTGAAGGCTAGTAGCCTAAACTCGCTTTTTTGAACATCCCGTACTAACGGCTCACTTCTTAGTATTAGTTTAGGAACGAAGCCGATCTTACCCCCAAAAGGGGCAAGAGGCTCATCCTCCTCCAGTTTCTTCGCAACTCTGGTGAACTCGCTGACACACTGGTTTGTGACAATTGA
>Ga0315312_1001078_pt1 | contig 23612 bp, 22 predicted proteins | sample TDP7_MG_FD_203629 | JGI IMG/M metagenome (GOLD analysis project Ga0315312, IMG submission 203629) | Freshwater sediment microbial communities from Lake Towuti, South Sulawesi, Indonesia - TDP7 | ecosystem: Environmental > Aquatic > Freshwater > Lake > Sediment | place: Indonesia: South Sulawesi... | reverse complement strand
AAACAAGATCCCATTGCTTTTTGACGAGGCCAGTGATGTCTCTTGGAAAGTCGTGAATTCGCTGATTGACTGGAGGCATTACAAAGTTCCTCCGGATGCCCCCTTGGCAGTCCTTGTGCATCTCTGTTCTACAAAGATTCCATACAAGACAGTCGGCAAAGAGTTCATCGCCGATAGACCTGATGTCGAAAGAGAGATACTGAACGCTGTGAGGGAAGCAGCAAGAAGATTGTCCATTTTCCTATCCAAAAAGCAACACTTCGAAAGAGAAAAGAAGAGGTTGGACATATTTGAAAAGTATCTACCGAAGATCGCCTCATTTTCCGCCAAACTCGCGGGAAGGAAGGGCGTTCCCGAGATACAGCCCCTTTTGAGGAGCGTCATGAAGTATGGTCCGGAAGACGAAAACACAGAGGATACCTAAGAGCGTAGTGAGACAGAAGAAAGAGAAAGTTCTCACTAGTCTGGAGAGCGTAGGAACTCAGATCTGCCAGCAGATCGACCACAAGGAGTTCCCATGGATAAGGATGCCCAGCAGGTCAATACAAAACATTCTCTACGACCCTGAGACAAGACAATATGTCCTAGGGAACCGGCAAGTCAGGAGGAGTGCAAGGAACATTAGGCACATAAGGCCGCTTACTCAGCTTGTCTGGACAGCCTCTTTCGTAGATGAGCTATCCAAACAAGCCAGAACAAGTACACTGAGAGATGTCTTCTATTCTGCCCAGGCATATGAGATGGATTTCATTGACCAGGCAGAGAGCGACGACATCATCACCGATCTGGAAACGCTTGCAGGTATGGGAAGGGAAGACTTCAATGTTTTCCCTGAAGAAAGATCGGCAATCTTCGGAGACATCACGATCGAGTACACAGTGCCCGGCTATCAAGGAAAGAGAATGAATCTTGCAAGCCATCCTGACGGCCTGATGATCGGCCCGGCCATGACGAACGCCGAGTTTGTCGACTGCAAGGCGAACAAGGTTATTGCAATAGAGAAGGGCGCGTTGTTTACGAGATTTGTGGAGGAGAAGGTCCACGACAAGTACAAGGCGATTCTGGTTCAGACTGCAGGTCAAGCTCCGAGAGCTACCAGAGCCTTGATCAGGAGGTTGAACCAAGAACTCAAGCTTCCTGTACTCATACTGACAGATGGCGATCCTTGGGGGATGCACATAGCTATGGTGATAATCTCTGGGTCCGCCAACGCGGCTCATATCAGAGAGCTTAACACGCCAGATGCGAAGTGGGGGGGCGTCTGGGCCAGCGACATCGTGAAGTACAAGCTTCCAAGCGGAGGACTCACCGACCTGGATATCAAGAGGCTCTACGAACTCAAGAAGGACCCGCGGTACGAGGGAAAGCTGTGGAAGAGGGAGATTGAGACGTTTCTGCGTACAAGAAAGAAGGCAGAGCAGGAAGCATTCAGTCGCTACGGTCTGACATACATTGTTGACGAGTACCTTCCTGCTAAGCTTGAAGAGATGAAGATCTAGGACACTGTCGCAATCCCTCTCAAGTGCCTAGACGACAGGTTTTTGGCTTCGGCAATACTGCAGGAAGAGAACAGATGACAAGCTTGGCGGAACGCAAAGCTGACAGAGTCCTAGATTGCATTGGACTTTTCTGTCCGGTTCCCGTGTTCAGAACAAGAGAGGAAATCGATAAGATGGCTGTAGGAGAAGTTCTCGCCGTGCTTGCTGACGATCCGGCTGCAGAGGAAGATCTTCGTTCATGGGCGAAGAGGACAGGGCATGAAATACTTGAGATGAAAAGGGAGTCTGACCACATCTCCGTATTGATACGAAAGACCAAGTAGGAGAAGATGAGATGAAACGCGCCTATTTTGACTACCAAGCCGCCTCTCCTGTGGATCCCCGTGTAGTCGAAGCTATGACTCCGTACTTTGAAACGATGTTTGGAAATCCCTCGTCAACTCACGGCCTGGGTCAGGAGGCAAAGGCTGCAATCGAAGAGGCACGGACAAGGGTCGCTTCACTAATCGGAGCTAGGAAGAAGGAGGAAATAACCTTCACGTCGGGTGCAACTGAAAGTAACAACTTGGCACTGATAGGGATCTCGCAGAGAAACAGGGAGAAAGGCGATGTCATCGTGACTTCAACGATAGAGCACATATCCGTCTTGAACATCTGCAAGTATCTTGCCAGATTGGGATTCAAGGTAAACCATGTTCCGGTTGACGGCTACGGTATGGTTGACTCAAGAAACATAGAGAAGATTGTTTCTGACAAGACCATCCTTGTCTCAATCATGTATGCGAACGGAGAGATAGGAACAATAGAGCCAATAGCAGAGATTGGAAAAATCGCACATGCCCATGGAGCACTCCTTCACGTAGATGCTGTTGCTGCAGCGGGTAGGATTCCCATAGATGTGGTTAAAGATGACATTGACATGCTCTCCTTGTCCTCAAACGACCTTTATGGGCCGAAAGGGGTAGGTGCGCTTTATGTGAAAGGAGGAACTCGAATAGCGCCGATCATTGTTGGCGGAGGACAGGAGCGAGGATTGAGATCTGGAACAGAGAACGTACCAGCCATCGTTGGAATGGCAAAAGCGGCGGAGATAGCTGCCCAAGCAATGGCTGACGAATCGGCACTGCTCACTCGGTTGAGAGATCGACTCCACGCAGAAATCGCCAATGAGATCCCATATTCGTATTTGAATGGGCATCCGACAGCCCGTCTGCCGAACAACCTTAACATGAGGTTCAGCTACATAGAGGGAGAATCCCTTGTCCTTAGCCTCGATATGGAAGGGATAGCAGTCTCTTCTGGGTCTGCTTGTTCTTCTAAGACTCTTGAACCTTCACACGTACTCAGAGCGATAGGGCTCGCCCATGAAGAGGCTCATGGCTCGTTGCTCTTCAGTCTGGGCAGGTGGAATAGTGAAGATGATGTAGATCGAGTGCTGAGCGTTCTACCTGGCATCGTTGGCAGACTTAGAAGAATGTCACCTCTTACCCCAAAGGAATTGCAGGTGTGACAAGTGTACAGCGAGAAAGTGATGGAACACTTCAGAAACCCAAGAAATGTTGGAGAGATCCCTGACGCTGACGGCGTCGGAACTGTCGGAAATCCAATCTGTGGCGACATGATGACCGTATACATAAAGGTCCACGAAAACAAGATTGCAGACATAAAGTTCAAGACGTTCGGCTGCGGCGCTGCGGTGGCAACCAGCAGCATGGTTACAGAATTGGCCAAAGGTAAGACACTAGAAGAGGCAAAGAAGATCACGAGGAGCGATGTGGCCGAGCATTTAGGAGGCTTGCCCCCAATCAAGATGCACTGCTCAAACTTGGCGGCTGACGCCCTCCACGGCGCGATTGAAGACTACTTGAAGAAGAAATCCAAGTAGTCTACTGTATTGTGATTGCTCCGCTCGGGCAGTTCCTTACACATGCAACGCAGCCCGAGCAAGATGCATCCATCACAGAGCAGTCGGAACATGACTGAGAGGCCCTTCCCCCAAGGCATGCACCCTCATCTTCAATGCGCACAGATCCACCATGAAGCACCAGAACGCCAACAGGACATATGTCGACGCAAACCCCACAAGTATTGCAACTCCCCTGATCTATCCTGATCCTAGGCAATGCTCTCCCTACTCCAGTGTGCCAATGACTATCGCTTTGGATCTCATCAAGTTTTCGTGTGGACAGGAGGAGGAAGGGCTGAGCCGCTCTCGAAGACACTAGCAACCCTTAACTCGTCCTTGATCAAGGTAAGCTGAGAAGGTGATTCATTGACTGAACAGAAAGGCTGGACTTGGGAGAACGCTATTGACAGGGCCATCTTGATGGAGGAGCAGTCGCATTCACTGTATGTCTCCGCCCTCAAGATGGTTCTCTCTCAAGGCAGTAAGACCCTTCTTGAGAACCTGGCCAATGATGAGCTTCAGCATAAGGCGAAGCTGCAGGAAGTCAAGAAAACGAAATCTTGGAGAAGGCTTAGTTCAGAAGCCGAAGAAATAGTAGATCTTCAAATCCTAGATCGGGTAGAGGATGTTCGGCTTTCTGAAGATGCAACATATGAGGAAATTCTGGTTTTCGCAGGTAAGCGTGAAAAGGAGACGCATGAATACTACCTTGAGCTGGGTACTAGGCTAGCTAACACCGCTGCCGGCGATGTGTTCAGGAAATTGGCGGATGAGGAACTAGGCCACAAGAACAAGATAGAGAAGGAATACGAGTCAGTCATAATGAAAGAAGGTTAGCTAGGATTCGGTCTCCTCGGTCTTCCTTTTCTCCTCTGTCTCTGGTACAGAGAACTCCCTCAGCTTCTCGGCCATGCCTCGAAGTTGCCTGTCGACTCGGTCATTGATGGATCCGGGCTCGAACGTTCCATCCGGCAGCCTTCTGCCAGCCTTAAGACCTGTTAGCACTTCGATTCCTTCATCGATCGTCTTTACAGGATATATGCGAAAACTGCCTTTGGCCGCAGCCTCAACTACCTCTTCCTTGAGCATGAGGTTCTGGACGTTGCTTTCAGGAATCAGTACGCCTTGATCTCCCGTAAGCCCTTTTGCCCTGCAGATCTCAAAGAACCCTTCAATCTTCTCGTTTACTCCTCCGATTGCCTGCACCTCGCCTCTCTGGTTGACTGAGCCCGTGACTGCCAAGCTTTGCTTTGCGGGAACGCTTGCCAACCTTGATAGAATCGCATAAAGTTCCGTGCTTGACGCGCTGTCTCCCTCTACTCCTTCATAGCTCTGTTCAAAGACCAATCGAGCGGACAACGTCAGAGGCTTGTCTTGAGAGTATTTCTGCGCTAGGTATCCGCCTAGGATCATGACTCCTTTGCTGTGTATCGGGCCGCCCAGCTTCACTTCCCTTTCAATATCAACTAGTCCCTCGCGTCCAATCCCGACGCTCGCTGTAACCCGAGAGGGCCTGCCGAATTCATAGTCCCCGATTCTCATCACGGATAGTCCGTTCACTTGGCCAACAGCTTCTCCGGCGGTGTCGATGAGAAGAACGTTCCGTTCTATGTACTCTCTTATCTTCTCCTGGATGAGACTTGACCGATATACTTTCTCATCCATGGCCTTCTTCACATGCTCAGCTCCTATGAATTTGGACTTGTCTTGAGATGCGTAGAAGCTGGCTTCTCGAATCAGATCGGCGATCATGGCGAACCGCGTCGAAAGTTTCTCCTGATGATCGGCCAGCCTCGAACTGTATTCGATCACCTTCGCGACTCCTGACCTGTCTAGATGTTTGAGATTCTCGCGGCTGCAAATCGTACAAATAAAAGACACGTAGCTCTTGATGTTCTCCTCTGTTCTCTTCATATCAGTGTCAAAGTCAGCCTTGACCTTGAAGAGCTCGCTGAAGTCCGGGTCGTATGCGTACAGGATTTGAAAGACTAGTGGATCTCCGATCAAGACTGCTTTCAGATCGAGAGGGACCGGTTCCGGGGACAATGTCTTCGTCGTTAGGAACCCGTAGCGTTCTGCCGGGTCCTCGATCACAATCTGACCATTCTTCATCGCTCTCTTCAATCCATCCCATGAGAACGGGTTCTTGAACAGCTCCTCGACAGGGATGACCAAGAACCCGCCGTTGGCCTTGTGAAGCGACCCGGCGATAATCAGCGTGAAGTCGGTCGTCAGGGCGCCGAAGACTGCTTCCTTCTCGATCCTCCCGAACAGATTCGTGTAGGTTGGGTTCAGCTCCATCACTACCGGAGCGCCTTTGAGGCCTGAGCAGTCGGCTACGACGTTCACCTCATATTTCCTCAGAGGAAACTCTCGTAGCCACGGAGCGGCAAATGGCATAGCAGCCTGAACGCTTGGTTTGGCGATGAACTGTTCATAATGCTCAATCATGTCATTCTGCACGTCCTTCAAATAGGCACTGACTTCCGGAAGATCCTTGTATTTCTCAACCAGTTCGGCGATCATCGGGCCGATGGCGTAAAGAGCGATCTCCTTGTCCGCTTGGGCCAATTCCTCGCCAAGCTTCTTCTCCAGTTCACGGATGTCTCTGACAGCATCCTTGAACCGCGTCTCTAATGCTTCGCGCCTCTTCAGGATCTCCTCTCGGGTTCTCTCACCTAAGCCCAGAAACTCTTCCTCTGTCAAAGGTTTGCCCTGGATGACAGGGATGAAGATGGGGCCGATCTGGGTGATCTGAAAGAGGAACCCGTCTCTCCTTGCCTTCTCTGCCAGCTCTGTTAAGAGGTCTTCTCGCTTCTTCTCGTATCCCTTTGATATCGCCTCTCGTTTCTCTTGGTAGTCCTTGCTTTCGAAGGTCTTCTGAATCGCCTTTCGAGCCTCTTCCACAAGCGACTTCATGTCTCTCTTGAAGACGTTTCCGAGTCCAGCAGGCAATCGCAAAGCGTTTGGCTGATATGTATTGCGAAAGTTGTTCACGTAGCACCAGTCGGAGGGCAGAGGCTTGCTCTTGGCGAACTCCTCTAGGAAGCTCTTCACTGCGGTTGTTCGGCCTGTTCCAGGCCAGCCTGCGACATAGATATTGAAGCCTTTCTCCTTTATCTCCAAGCCGAACTTCAGTGCCTTTACCGCTCTTTCCTGGCCCACAATCGTATCTAGAGGAATTGCGTTCTCAGTCGTTTCGCAGGTTACAATGGAGGCGTCGCAGGGACAGCGAAGCTGTGAAGGTTTGAGCTCATCTACCACAGGTACCAGCCCTGAGATATCTATCGCTAAGCGTATGGGTTGCTCCCAGATCAGCTTTTCGAATGCCCGGTTGCAGACGTCTCTCCTTTGCAGCCATCTTCCGATCTATGACTATCGAATTGCCGGTGAGGATGTGCTCAAGAAAATGGTCCTCAGGCAACACTTCCACGATTGCAGCATCACGTACAGCTCGACCGGATTCCAGCTCAAGACCAAGTTGTAGCGAGATTCGCCTTCATCATTCAGTTTGTCTGCGGAAAATCCGGTTTGTCGTGGCTAGCATGCACTATGAGAAGGCTAAGACTGTGTTCAAAGGATTCGGGATGATCTGCACAGTAGCGAACAGTTTCGCATAGTATCAGTTTCGGATGTAGGGTGCCTCGCGTCGTCTCTTGGATTCAGACAGCTTGATAACAGATGGCAACTTGTCCATGGGTCTCAATTGGAGCACTCCCGCTTTGGCCGCAGACTGTAACAGGTCTTGTGCCCCATGAGTTCGAGGTATTACTGTGCACCATCCCGCCTCGGAGCCCGCATGTCCAATTGAAATGTCGGCTAGTTCAGCCGTGAAATCTTGGCACTTGCTGCATCCAGGATGTGCGTAGGGTTCTAGGTCTTTGACAGAAATGTCAAGCTTTGCCTCGTTGCCATCGTATGCTTTCAGGTGTCCGTTCCTTATTTCGATCTTGCTGATCCTATCAAGATCCAGCTTTTGCTGTTCCTTGAGGTAGTCAATGAAGAGAGGGTTGTACCTGTATGTATTGTAGCAGAAGAGACCTACGGCGAGTTTGACTTGTTCCGCAAGTTTCCGTGCGCTGTGTGGGGACGTGGCGATTCTTCGAAGTGCTTGGATTTGACACGGCATCCCGACAAAGGCAAGATTAGAGCCAGGGTATCCAGCTGTTGACTCTGCCAGCTCGCCTAGAGAGCCCGTTGCGGCATATTTCGAGCCTGCATTCATGAGCAATTCGTTCCTCGTGCTTGCGATCGTGGGACGCGGCCTCCAGGGTACTCCGGAGTCCCTTCCCACAAGTATGGCATGGTCGACTAGCTTCGTTTCAAGAGCGTGCTGAAGAAGTGCCGTAACCACGCCGCCATCCTGAGATCTGTCAAGGATTCCTTCATCCGAGCATCGTGCCGAGAATGTCCCCAGTTTTACCCCCAATGGTTCGTCAGAGGTTCGGTTCCTCCCGAATACGGATTTTTCAACACTTGTGAGAGGAAGTTCGACTCTGGGGCATCCGTAGTAGCATAATTCGCATAGAATGCAGCGTCCTACCAAGGTAGGCTTTTCCTCGTCCGTGTAGCTGATGACATTTACTGGGCAGGAGGCGATGCACGCTCCACAGTACATGCAGAGCCCTGTATTCACCACTTCAGTTAAGAGGCTACCGAAGATCTTCGGAGGCTTACTCAAACCTATATCTCTCCAACCGTCGCAAGGTTGAAGTATCGTACCTTCAAATTCTTATGCTTTCCCCGATAAGTTCACAGCGAATCTTGCATCCCTGACTGAGCGTTAATGAAACTTTGCTCTAAGAGTTTGCATTTGAGCCTGCAGTCTCTGCAAGCAAAGAAGAATGTCGACAGTCCCGCTGCCAGATGCCATTTGGCGCCGCCGGTCCGGATCGAACGGACGACCAACGGGTCTCTGCGTTCAGATCGCGGGGTATAACAGCTTCAGCCTCAGCCTTAGTAATGGTTGAGTCCGCTGCTCTACCACTGAGCTCTCGTCCATGTCTTGGAGTTCACGAACGGCGGCTCATCTATCGGCGGCGAGACTGACTGTCAAGGAAGGTGGTTATTTAAGGATTCGTCAGCCCATTGCGTCCGATTCTATACGCTCACAGAATAAGATGAGCTGATTCAGCAAGTTGTCTGAACCGTGGATGAGTTGACGGAGGGCGTAGAGAAACCCTTAAACAACTCATACCCTCAAAGTGAGAATCGAGCAGACGGGGCCCGTAGCTCAGCCAGGTTTCGCATAGACTGAAAGAGCAACAGGCTCATAGCTGCGCCGATGAGGGAAACCTGTCGGTCGGGTGTTCGAATCGCCCCGGGCCCACCAATTTTGGGGCGAGGTTATGTATCTTCTACATCCATCAAGCCGCGAGAACATCTGGGCATGTTTCCAAAGAAACAACTATTCCTAACAGTTCGATCTATGTTCGGATCCTATGGTTGCCAAGGTTCCGTGCAGGTGTGAAGCAAGCTACATAAACATAATGAAGAGGATAAAGAAAAAGGGGGGAGGACGTAACGGCTACTCGGGTGGAATCTCGCTGACCAGTGTCTTCAGGTCGATGCCCATCTTCTTGTTCTTGTAGGCATAGTACACGTACAGCGCCAGTCCTATCCCTAGAATGAGACACGATATCGAAATGTCCATCGGCGCCATGACCGTTGCGTTCGTAGCGAAGAAGAACAGACCTAAGCCGAAGGCCACGACTCCACATATGGATGGAAGCGGTAATCCTCCGACTTCAGCCTTGATGCTCTCGTATATCTCAGGTCTGACGATTGGAAGTAAAGCGAGTGCAAGTCCCGTGAACGTGTAGCCCAGTAGATACATGAAGGTCGCGTTGATTCCGCCTGCCAGTGACCTTAGGGGTCCGAGCACTGGCGAGGATATGATTATGCCTATGATTCCTCCGACTACCATGAATATGATCGCCCATGTCGGTGTGTGGAACCTCTCGCTTACGTTCGCAAACCTTTCCGGGAAGAACCTGTCGAAGGCAAGGGAGAATACGCGCCTCGTTTCCATCATCAGCGCTGAAGGTTGCACGTGATATAGGCTGAAGGCGCCTGCTGTCGCTATCAAGAATGCGAGAAGAACGTTTCCTCCGGTGAAGATCGCTGCGAACATTGGGACCACAGGCTCAATCCTAGGTGTGATTACGAATTGTGCCCTCGCCCTGTAGTATGCCCAATTGTATTGTGAGATGAATTCGCCGCCTGCGAAGAATGTTGACGCTGCCAAACCGATGTATATCACAGCTGTAATGAGTGTGCCGGAGATTATTCCGATCAGCATGTTTCTCCTCGGATTCTTTACCTCGCCAGACCATTGAGCAGGGTTATGGAATCCAGAATAGGCGAAGAGTGCTGCACCCGCTACTCCTCTGATCGTGGCGTCGAGGTTCGGTGCGGCTGGTGTCCAACCTGTGTTCTTAGCGATCGTCACGATCTCGTTGTAAGATCCAGCTCCCCAGACCATGTCCCATGCCTTGCTGAAGGAAGCCGCACTGAACGGGTTACCAAGTTGCATTAGGATGGCAATGATGCCGCCTACGAGAGGAATGAACCAGATTACCGCTGTGTACGCCTTGAATACGGTTCCTCCGATTGTCATGAAGAACCAGACTGTCAGGAGGAGAAGGATTGCTCCTACGAGGATTACTGTTGGGTCAGGAGGAGCAGACAGGAATGTGCCGAAGTCTGCCATGGCGGCGTTGCCTGTTCCCTTCCCGAGGATTCTGAGGGCGACACCCCATAGGGCTACATCGGTCACGAGCAGGAACCCTATCGAGAACCATCTACCTAGAAAGTTTCCGATTGTTACGACGTAGCCGAGCGCCGGGTTGATAGTTCTTGAGATGAAGACGTAGTCTCCACCAGCCCTCGGCATGCAGGATGCGAGCCATGCGTACGAGATTGCAAAGAAGAAAGCCGGGATTAGCCCTATGATGAAGGCTAACGGCGCATCTGAGCCAGGATAGGTGTACGGCATCCTTACCGACAGTCCCCAGATTCCAGCGCCGATCATGTTGTTCATGGCCATCATGAGTACCATGAAAGGACCAAACTCTCTGACAAGCCCAGTAGCCTCTCGGACGAAAAGAGTCTTAGACATTTTCTTGCCCCGTGAGATGAAAGCTTCGCATGTCCTATATAGGACCTTCGATCCCGTGCGGGACGGTAGCGGCTCGAAAACTTGGGGGCTAGCCTGCTACTCGCCAGTGTCCCTGAACCTTCTCGCCACTTAGGAATATGAGGTAGCCTCGCAACACTCCCTCGGCATATTCAGATCCAGGGTTGACACACAGCGTTCTGCCAAATCTTCTGAAGCCAGCCGATTCATGTATATGTCCGTGTAGCCCCAGGAGAGGCTTGTACTTCTCTACAATGTGCCTTACCGCCTTGCTACCCATCGGCGCGAGTTCTACTCCTCCCACACTGACTTTGACTGAGAAATCCTCCTTCAGTTTCGGAGCGATGTCCAGTCCAGAGTTATATGGAGGCGCGTGGAAGTTACATATCAATTTCCCATAGCTCTCGGCTTTTGTCATTAGTTCTTCTAGCATCGGCTCAAGCTTCTCGTCAGGCAACTCTCTGGTCGTATTCCAAGGAGTTGGGTTTACCCACCCGCATGACACCATATCATATCCGTCAGGAAGGTGAACAAGCTTCCTTTCACATGCTACGACAGAGTCGCTCTTTTCAAGAATCTCATCAACAATTAGGCGATCGTCGTTTCCTGGAGAAACATATAGCTGAGACTTGCCCTTGAATCTCTCTGAGGCAAGATCAACCCACTTTTGCATACGTTCAGCCATGAGTTGGTTGAATTTCTCTTTCTGGGCATCCTCGCTGCTGCCCAGTCGATCGTATTCTTCCTTCTCGCATGGATAAGGGTAGTACCCGGAATTCGCTATCTTAGCGCATTCCTCGTCAAGTTGAGCCTTCGTCAGAGTGACATCTCTGCCAAAGAGGTGATATGAATAAGTGTCGCCGTCTCTAACCATCGGGATCACCATCTTTCCAGTCAGGTCGCCGCCCAGAATTGCAATGTCGACCTTGTGATAGTCAATGACCTTCAGGAATTTTCTCCAGCATATATCGCTGCCATGAACGTCGGAGGCGAAGAAAAGCTTCAGCGTCATTCTTCATTACCGGTCTTGGCCAACTATGATTTACTGTCGCAGATATAACTTGCGAGATCTGCAATTGACTATGTTTAGGACTGCACGCATACGAGCTACTTACCCATGATCACGGTTCCTATGGGATTGCTTAGTCTATCACTACATTCGTAGCCGTTTGAACAATGTGAACGAAAGGGCTCAAAGGGCTTCCCGGTCAGCAACATACCCCTAACCTTTTCTACCATCTCAACGACATTGCACCATAGAGATAGGGCTTGACGCGTTGCATTCTCTTTCAGGACTACGATGGAACCACGTACGAGCTTGAGACGCCTCTGACATCGAACATTGACTACGGACAGGTCGTGGCGGATCTTGAGGTACCCAAGTATGTCAATATGTCGAATTTCCACATCGAGAGAGGTTTGGTCACGATCTGGGCTGGACTGAACGCCCATCGGATGAGGGAACTTTTCCCAGCGTCTGCCACTCAGAAATTGGCAAAGGAACCGATACCTGTGCTATTCTTCGGTGGCGCAGCGGTCCGTATGCAATGCCCAAGCGCAAACGAGGCTTCAAGCCCATTCTATCGTGACTTGAACGACATAGACTTGATCGCGCCCAAGAGCCGAGCACAGGACCTGTACAAGTTGCTACTCGCTCTTGGCGATCTCTGCGGAACAAGATACTACTATTTCGTTGCACGATCTGATCGCAGATTCAACGCAATGAGAGCCGGCAAAAGATACCGCGTGAGAACAGTGGAGAAGATCCTAGAGGATGGATCTGTCCAGTGTGGAGTGCTCGACATATTTACCGACTCTATTGACCTCAGACACAAGGTCGACGTCCGCGACGTATTTGGACTCTCGAAGAGTAACCTGTACACGATAGGAGTGCACAATGTCATTCTCACAAAATGTCAATACATCTTTGACGTTCCGTCGAAGGCGCGAGAGGAATTGGTACGTCAGCAATTGGACTACAGGATTCTCAACTATCCTGAGTATAGGGCCGATCGCCTTCTAATCGGTATTGAAGAGAAGGACATGAAGGATCTATGTGCGATATTCCTTGACCATGAAATAGGAGAGGAACAGAACGATATTGGCTTGGACAAAATACGCAGGACCCTCGAGAAAGACAAGAAGTTCGCCCTAACTTTCAGGCTCAACCTTGAAAACATATTGAGAAACGAGGCCATTCTGAGAAAGATTGGGATTTCAAGTAGTGATATTACGAGGGCTTTTGACCGTATTCAGAGCATTCTAGATGCAACGCCTAGGATCGAGAAGAGATGGAGCAACCCTTGGTGGAATGTCGATGTTGAGACTCCTCAGATATTCGGTAAGTCCTCAACTGCTTAGGTGCTTGAGAACTTAGGCGTAGAAACTGTGCAAGATCCTAGTACATGTCGTAAGTCCCAAATACGTTTTTAAGCGTTGAAAACGGAACAAGCCTCCGCAATGGGGAGAACGATGCCTACAGAGATCCATGATGTCGAGGAATTCGTTAAGCTTTCCGAGATTGCTCTTGCCTGCAGAGTGAAGAGGCTTAAGGATCTGGTGAAGCTAAAACTTCGAACTCCCCGCATGCTCTATACTATCAAGCTTGAGGCGGCCAAGGCAGAGGAAGTCCTCAGACGTATCAAATGTGAAGTCCGCGAGGTCTAGCCTCTGGCTAGGAAAGGCTCTTGAGCTTGCACGTGTGGAGCCTATTGTAGAGGAACGCATCGGTGAGACTGACAGACATTTTTCAATCGAGAGCTCAGACCAAACTGGTTGAGTACATACTTGAGAACAGGAGCAGGGTCTTCAATCAGTCCACATTGGCAAGGTTCTTGGACTGTTCGCCGTCAACCGTGGCCAGAATCATTGAACCGTTGATCGCGTCGCGCATTATCACGTATGAGAGGTTCAATCAAGGGATGAAGGTTCTCAGCCTGAATGTTGATGATGAGAGGACCAGACTGCTTCTGGAGTTCCATGAGAAACTCAAGTCACTTTGAGGCTGCAAGAAGGGTTGTTACTTCTTGTTCTCTTTCTCGAATAGGTTTCTGAACTTGTCAGCCAAAGACTCGCATATGAGAGCACACACTCTCCACTGACGAAGGTTATGATTGATTCTGAGTTGTTCTAGTGCTTCACATATGCTGTCTTCTTCTTCAGGGTTCAATGTTCTGTCCCGATGTCAGCCCGTATAGACAAGAGCACCATATAAAAAGCTGACCGTGAGAGTCATCTGCAGATACTTGATTGGGCTTGCATGAACCGGAAGAGTCCGAGAATTGAAGGTGCTTCGGAGAGATCTGAGACACGGGATCGTAGAAGTGTTAGTTCAGACTCTGGATGATCTTTGGCATTTGTACAACATCATTGAAAGGGACGATCTTGTTCACGCGAGAACAACTCGCGAGGTTAAGATGGAAGGAGTTGGCCGTCCGTCAAGCCGCAGAATGTCCATCTCCCTCACCCTGAGAGTGGAGAAGGCATATTTCGACAGGGCAATCACGAGGCTTAGAGTCTTGGGCGTCGTAACTGAGGCACCAGAAGACCTTCACATTCAGGGTTCCTATCACACGTTGAACCTTGAACCTGGACATCAAGCCATCATCGTCAAGAGCAGCTGGCATAACCATCAGCTGGAGAGGTTGCAGCGCGCTGCAACAAGGCAGGAACCTATCGTACTCGTTGCGATTGATCATGAGGAGGCCTGCGTGGCAGTTCTCCGGAGTTATGGGCTTGAGATCAAGGCTGAGATTCGATCCAGACTTCCGGGGAAGAGAGAGGCTGAGAAGCGTGAGAGCGCTCTGGGGAAATACTACGGTGAAGTCCTAAGCTTGATTGCCTCAGTTAGCAAGGATCTGAAATGGAAGATCGTCTTGGTTGGGCCAGGGTTCGCAAAGGAGAGATTCGCAGCCTTCGTCAGAAGCAAGTCTCCGGAGGTAGCAGCCAAAGTCGTAGGAGTGAAGAGCGTGAGTAGCGGGGGCGAGGCCGGAGCCTATGAAGCGATCAGATGCGGAGCCCTCGACAAGGTCTTGAGAGATAGCAGAACCGTGGAAGAGGTTTCGGCGACAGAGGAGGTCCTGAAGCGACTTGGAAGCTCGAAGGGAGACGTGTCTTACGGGATGGAGCAGGTATCTCAAGATGCATCCGAGGGAGCGATTGAGCGGATCCTAATACTTGACCAGACCATGCGCGAAGCTGAAGAGGAGAAGAGAAGGTTGATTGACGAGACGATTCGAGATGTTGAGAAGAAGGAGGGCAAGGTGATGATAGTCAGCAGCGAGCATGAGGGAGGTGCAAAGCTAAAGTCGTTGGGTGGCATCGCTGCATTACTGAGGTATCCCAAGCATCGGTAGGACTCTGTTCCTCAGTCGGTTGTACGGTTGTGGTGAACCGAAGGAGGCTTGCTTGGTAGAGGCTTCGGTCTCTGGCTGAGTCAAAGCCTTCTTCTCGAATGATATTCTCGTCTCACGGCCGGGTTCGATTCGATGATCTTCTTCAGGGCCTCTTCAAACTGTTCTTCTTCTGACAATGGGACAACTATGAATATGCCGGTTCTGCCGACTTTGTCTCTCCGGGTCAGGACTCTGACCCTCTCCTTAACTATGTCTGGGCTAACGCCCAAGATCTTTGCCACTTCTGACTCTCTTCCGATGACTTGAGATTCGAAGTGTCCTTTCTCAGTGGGCTCTATCAGAGTGAGCCTCTTTGTAACTCCGGCTGCTCTTTGACCGGATCCTATGGCTTCGAGGTCAATCATGCCGCCGAATCTGTAGAATTCGTATTCAAGCCTCTTGAATTTCAAGAGGGGGAAGGTTACCGAGGCAGTCTCATCGGCATTCAGATATATGTGAGCCTTTGGCGAGTGACTGGGCGTAGCCTGCGCAACCAGCCTTGTGAATAGTCTGTAGCCTCTCCTAGTTAGACAGAGTTCGAGCCTATACGAGGGAACGGGGTGAGGTACGAGAACATCGACATCGCTGTCCTTTTCAACATCTCCTCTTGCCACGCTACCATGGACTGCGGACTGGAAGCCCTCTGCTTCCAATGCCTCCATTATCTGCCTAGCAATCTTTCGTTTGTCCTCGAAAAGACTCCAGTGGGATCGGTCGTAGACATGTTCAACTCTGTCTACTCGGCTGACCGGCTTCTCAGCCATTCTCAACCACTTTCAAGTCGGCACACGTTTCTGGCGACCCAGTCCAAGTAGGGCGCGTATCCTCTCTCAACCTTCAAAGCGATTGTTTCGGGCAGCTCATAGCTGTGAAGGGCTCTTATCCTATTCTCAGCCCTCTCATAGATCGAGGATCTGGTCTTTATGATTAGCAGTTGCTCCTCCGACTCTTCAATTTGGTCTTTCCACCGATAGATAGAATCTATCTTGGTGATGTTGACGCATGCGGCGAGGCGTTCATCTACGAGCGTTCTTGCGATTCTTCTCGCTTCATCTGCGGTTCCACAGGTCGATAGTAGTAGCAGGAAGTCTGCCCTATTGGATGATGCGCGTGTTCTCTTCATATTCCGCTCAGACAAGTCTGACCGTCTCTCTTGACTTCTGTAATCATTCTACAATAATGAGTTTTCGTGACCGATGTCGACTGATGAGAACTAATGATCTAGGCTTCGTGACATCTCAGTCACAGATTGAGACTGAATGTTGATCTATTCAGATTTAAAAGACAGTTAGGAGTGTCTCAAACGGTCAAGAAGCAAGCATCTCGGGATGCGTCACGACTTGGTTGAACAAACCTTTCCATGGATGCAAACGGCAATCGGCCTAGGCGTCTACTTGGCAGGCTGGGCTGTACTCTTCATTCTGGCAAGACGCTTCAACCTCGAAGAAAGAGGGCTGAAGGTTGGCCCGCTCTATTTCGTCTACAAGACCACCTCGCTTAATCGGACTTTGGAGCGCTTTGCGAAGATGTTCCGAAGGGGCTGGCGTGTCTTATTTAGCATGGGAGCCGCCGTCGGTGTTGGAATGCTTATTCTTATAGTCTACCAGCTTCTGAGAAACGCCTTCAATCTCGCCTACAGAACACGAGAGGCTGGACCGGTCCAAGTTCTTCTTCCCATACCAGGGGTCACGATGAGCTGGGAGAACTTCCCGTACGCGGTCGTTGCCATCTTCGTTCTACTGGTAACCCACGAGGCTGCTCACGCCATAGCAAGCATCGTCGAAGGTGTTCCCCTAAAGTCCTCCGGAGTCTTCTTGGCAGCGGTCGTGCCGGGCGGACTGGTGGAGCTAGACGACGAGAAACTGGATAAGAGCCCGTGCTCAACGCAGCTCAGGGTCTTTGCCGCAGGCTCTTCAGCGAATTTGGCAGTCTCATTGATCTTTCTTGTTCTCATGGCGAACTTTGCGTTGACAATAACTCCCTTCTACAGCATCGTTCCATCCGGGGTTCTTGTGGGAGGGGCAACCGTCGGGTATCCGGCCGAGATCGCAGGAATCAAGGCCGGCGACATCATCGAGGGAATCAACGAAACGAAAATAGCCACGATCGATGAGTTGCGGACATTCATGGCGCCTGTTCAGCCCAATACCCGTCTCGTACTGCTGACTTCGAGAGGGAGATTTGAGCTTGTGACGGCGCAAGACCCTGGTAACAGAACTCGCGCGATACTTGGGGTCAGTCAGCTCTCAAACCACGTAAGATACGTGCCGAAGTTCAGCTTTCTTTCTCCTGACCTGCCTAGGCAATTGTTCAACCTTGAGTTTTGGATCCACTTTGTCACGACCAGCGTCGCCATGATCAACATGCTCCCTCTGTTTCCCTTCGATGGGGACAGGTACTTGCTGGCGCTTCTGGGGTCCTTGGGCGTCAAGAACATGAAAGCGGTAAGATCGACTATGAGCGCTTTCTCCTTCATGATCCTAGCGATGAACCTGTTCCTTTCGTACTTGACATTTGGATTTCTGAAAATGTGAAGGTATCGCAGTTGAGATGCCGCTTCTGCGGGAAGGAAGCCTTCTACAGGCGACCGTATGAAGGAATTGCGTTGTGTAAGACATGCTTTCTTGAAGATATTGAGAAGAGGATTCGGAGAACTATCTCCAGATTCGACATGTTGAAGTTTGATGATCGCATAGCTGTAGCTGTCTCAGGGGGGAAGGACAGCCTTACACTCCTTAGGGTTCTACGAAAGATCGAGAAGAGATTTCCAAAGGCTACTCTCACGGCGGTGACCGTCGACGAGGGCATTAGGGGATACAGGGCTGAGGCCGTCAAACTGGCTCAGGAGTCCTGCAAGGAGCTTGGAGTCGATCATGTGGTTGTTTCCTTTCGAGAGCTTTTCGGGAAGACTCTTGATCAGATAGTCAAATCGAAGAAGGAACTTTCCCCATGTTCGTATTGTGGAGTTCTGAGACGAAGGGCGATTCACATGGCGGCCAAAGAGGCGAAAGCGACCAAGATTGCCACAGCCCATAACTTGGATGACGAAGTCCAGACCGTTCTCTTGAATATCTTTCATGGAGATGCGAAGAGGATAGCGAGGGTCAAACCTGTCCTCGTTGACCCTACGGGGCGCTTCCTGCAGAGAGTCAAGCCTTTGTGCGAGATACCGGAGAAGGAGGTTGCTCTGTACGCTCACCTTTCTGGAGTAAGGTTCCAGACTTGTCCTTGCCCCTACTTGGAAACAGCGCTTAGGAACGACGTTAGGGAGATGCTGAATCGGATTGAGGAGCGCCATCCCGGAACCACGTTCACCATTTTCAGATCGATTGAGCGGCTTCGAGATTCTCTGAAGACATCTGTGGCCCGCGCTGAGTTGAGAAACTGTCTCCAATGCGGTGAGCCCACTACTGGATCCATTTGCGAAGCATGCAAGATGCTGGATAGGACCGTTGAATGCCTTAGAACGTGACGACTCGGGGATGGAAGAGGCTCAGTCGTTGTCGTTGCCGGTGTTTTGAAGGATGTGCGATCTGAGCCTCTTCAAGCGATCGATGGATCGCTGAGATCGTCAGATATGAAAGAGGGTTTAATATTGGGCCGTTGGCTCAATTGATTCTTGGCGGTGGTGAGGGATCGGGGAGATAGCCGTTCCCTGTTGCCTGAAATCGGCTACATGCAGGGATCCGCTAACCTGTGGGAGTGGTGCCACCGAACGGATGTTGGCCTTGGCTGCTGACAATGACATCTTGCCCTACCAGGCCAGTGGAGCAGAGGCCTCTTTCGAAGGAAAGAGGTTGCCTGTTTGCTGCTGAACCCGATCAGGCTCGGAAGAGAGCAGTCGTAAAGTAGACACCTCGGCGCTGGTAGGATCACGAGGTGTAGGAGGCAGCTGAGATACCTACACCGAGAGGAGCACCTATCTCGCAGGGACGTCGCCACCGCTATCTTCTGTCCATAAAGGCTTATTTGATGGTCGAAGCCAACATAGCAAGCCAAAATTCCGGAATGACAGGTGCTAACAATACTTGAGCAAAGAAGCAAAGAAGGCTCCGCCTGAAGTCAAGCTCTTTGGAAAATGGAGCGCGCAAGGCTTGGAGGTAGCGGATCGTGGACTACAGCGATATATCGCTCTCAGGCCGGTTCTGACTCCTCACACAGGTGGACGCCACGAGCACAAACGGTTCATGAAGTCTTCGATCAATATCGTGGAAAGGCTGATCAATGACATGATGAGGCATGGCAGAGAAGGGGGTAAGAAGGCGAAGGCGACTGGCATGGTTAGAAACGCGTTGGACGTTATTCATTTGAAGACTGGAAAGAACCCCATAGAGGTCCTCCTTAAGGCGATTGAGAATTCTGCTCCATGTGAGGAGACAACTAGGGTGAGCTATGGTGGAATCGTCTATCACCAAGCAGTCGATATGGCGCCTCAACGCAGACTTGATCTGGCCTTGAGGTTCATCAGCAACGGAGCGAGACAGGTGTCGTTCAGCAATCCCAAGACCATTGACGAGTGCCTAGCTGATGAGATAATTGCTGCGGCCGAAAGAGATGGCAAGAGCTTCTCGATCAGAAAGAGAGATGAAATAGAGCGAATTGCCTTATCGTCTCGATAAGATGAGATGAATTCTCTTTTTCGTTCTCTTGCGGTCTCATTATTGAGTCAAAGGTTAAATATGGCGGCCTTGCCTTAAACTAAGAATCGCTTGAAATCCGGAGGAAGTATGCTGGCTTGAGCGCATCCCAGAAACCGCATTTGAATCTGGTTGTGATTGGCCATGTGGATCACGGCAAGAGCACAATGACAGGCCACTTGCTTTTCTTGACAGGCTACGTGGACAAGAAGACGATCGACGAATATGCGAAAGAGTCTGAGAAGACTGGTGCAGGAGAGAGCTTCAAGTATGCTTGGGTGTTGGACAGCCTGAAGGAGGAGAGGGAAAGAGGCGTTACTATAGACCTGAGTTTCAGGAAGTTCGAAACTCCGAAGGTGTTCTATACAATTATCGATTGTCCTGGCCACAAGGACTTCATAAAGAACATGATCACTGGCACCAGTCAAGCAGATTGCGCGATACTGGTCATCTCCACTAAGACTGGAGAGTTCGAGGTAGCTGTGGGGCCGGGTGGACAAGCTAGAGAGCACGCATTCCTTGCGAGAACCTTGGGCGTCAATCAGCTTGTCGTAGCATTGTCGAAGATTGATGATCCAACTGTCAACTACTCCAAGGAACGAGTTGAAGCATGCAAGAAGGAGGTCGACGGCCTTCTGAAGGTCGTTGGCTTTGAAACTTCCAAGATCAACTTCATTCCTGTTTCAGGTTGGACGGGCGACAACTTGGCGAAGCTGAGTGAGAAGACTCCTTGGTACAAGGGCCCGACTGTAGTCGAAGTGTTGGATACTTTTGTCGCACCTCCGAAGCCAACGGACAAGCCTCTAAGGATTCCGGTTCAAGATGTGTACACCATCACTGGGGTGGGCACGGTGCCGGTCGGACGTGTGGAAACAGGAGTGCTCAAGACGAATGACGTGTTGATCTTCAATCCCTCAGGGGTCTCGGGAGAATGCAAGACGATTGAAACGCATCATGTGGTGATTCCTCAGGCTGTGCCGGGTGACAACATAGGCTTCAACGTCAAGGGAATCGCAAAGACAGACATACACAGAGGCGATGTGGCAGGGCATGCTGACAAGCCACCGACAATAGTCAAGGAGTTTGTTGGCAGAGTGATAATAATTCAGCACCCAACGGCGATTGCAGCGGGCTACACGCCTGTTCTTCATGCGCATACGGCAACGATGGCGGTGACGTTCTCTGAGTTACTTCAGAAGATTGACGCTAGGACAGGGCAGGTGACTGAGGAGAAGCCGTCATTCCTCAAGACTGGAGATAGCGCGCTGGTGAAGCTGAGGCCTGTTAGGCCTATGGTGATCGAGAGCTACTCTGACCTTCCGCAGCTCGGAAGGTTCGCTATCAGAGACATGGGATCAACCATCGCAGTCGGCGTCGTTCAGCAGATCACAGAGAAAGCTGAGAAAGCTTAGCCATCCCTCAACGCTTTTAAAGATCGCTGGGTTCTAGTAGTTGGCCCGATTTGGTTAGGGTGGAGTGTAAACTTCCGGGATGGTCAGCAAGGCGAGGATCAGGCTGTCGAGCACAGATCCAAAGGATCTGAGTTCGATATGCGATGAGATCGGCAAGATAGCAGAGAGAACCGGCGTCAAGCTTAGGGGACCGATTCCACTTCCAACCAAGCGACTGGTTGTGCCGACAAGGAAGAGCCCGTGCGGAGAAGGAACTCACACGTGGGATAAGTTTGAGATGAGGATCCACAAGCGCCTTGTAGACGTCGACCCAAATGAACGATTTCTCAAACGTCTGATGAGGATAAAGACACCTGAATCAGTATTCGTGGAGATTGAACTCGTTTAGGATCTCTTTTTCGGCTATTGGAGCTCTCCTTCTCTGTTTATGCGGCTGACTCATGTCAGTTTTCTAAGCTAGGCTTATCTACGTGACTTGAGTTCTCGTAAGCCGCCTTCACCGTAGGCGACACGTTTCATGGAGAACTCGGTTGAGACACGCAACGTTTCTCGGATATTCAAGAGTGGAAAGACCGAAGGGTCTACCCGAATCGTGAAGGCACTTGATGATGTCAGCATCAGCATCAGAAAAGGGGAGTTGTTTGGCCTTCTCGGCCCAAACGGGGCTGGAAAAACCACGCTGATCAAGATTCTCTGCACGCTGCTTCTTCCAACCAGTGGCTCCGCGCATGTGCGAGGGCATGATGTTGTCAAGGAGGCGGACCATGTTCGAAAGATAATCAACATGGTCACGGGAGGCGAGACTCCGGGCTACGGCATTCTCACCGTTGCCGAGAATCTGTGGTTCTTCTCACAATTGTATGGCATCAAGGGCGACGTTGCGAAACGCAGGGTGAAAGAGCTTCTTGAGATAGTCGGGTTGAGCGATGAAGCGGGGACGAGGATGAACAGGCTGTCCTCAGGGATGAAGCAGCGATTGAACGTTGCTCGGGGATTCATAAACGATCCTGAGGTGCTCTTTCTCGACGAGCCTACGCTCGGACTTGATGTGCTCTCGGCGAAGCATATACGTGGGTATGTCAGAAACTGGGTGAACAAGCAGCCGGAGAAGACCGTCCTTCTGACAACGCATTACATGGCTGAGGCGGACGAACTCTGCGATCGAGTTGGGATCATTCATGAGGGAAGGATTGTTGCGTGCGACCGGCCTTCAAGCTTGAAGGCGACGGTGCGAGACAAGACTGTCTTCCAGTTCAATGTCTCTGGAAGTGGTGACTACGAGAGGTTGAAGGCGGTCAAAGGTGTTGTGGGTCTCTCTTGGGCGCACCATATCGAAAGCGACACGTCAACGCTGAAAGTTGTTTTGTCAGATCAAGCAGTTGCCTCAGATATTGAGTCCGCATTGAGAGCTTCGGGTTCAAGGATAATGTCGGTCACGACGCCGGAGCCGACTTTGGAGGATGTTTTCATACACCTCGTGGGAAAGGGACTGGAGTGAAAGCAATCGCTTATTCAGGTAATATGGAGAGAAACCTGCGGGCGATAGTTGCTAGGACTTATGTGCGCATAGTCGGTAGCGGGAGAGAGCCCAGTTGGATTCTATGGGATACAGTGCTCCCAATGCTTACTTTGAGTACGTACATTTACGTTTACAAGGTCATGAATGCTCCACCTGAGTTCACAGGATTCGTCATCGTAGGAGGAGCGATGATCGCGTTCTGGTTGAATGTGCTCTGGAATATGGCGGCTCAGCTCTATTGGGAGAAAGAAACGGGAAACCTGGAGCCGTTTCTGATGGCTCCCATATCGAGGATGGCTATGCTCATGGGAATGGCGATTGGCGGAATCTTCAACACAACGCTCAGAGCGCTGGGGATATTCGCGGTTGGGATCTTCGTCTTCCAAGTGGAGTTCCTAGTCGTGGACCCTCTTGCTGCGCTTCTCATCTTCGTCCTAACGCTTGCTGCCCTCTACTCTTTGGGCATGGTCTTCGCCTCAGTCTTCCTCATGTACGGAAGAGAGGCCTGGCACACATCGCACCTTCTTCAAGAGCCAATATACTTTCTTTCAGGGTTCTACTTTCCAGTGAAGTTCCTGCCCTTCTGGCTTCAAGTTGCGGCTTCAATAATCCCGGTGACCTTCGGACTGGATGCGATTAGAAGGATACTGATTCTGGGCGCTGGTCTAGGCGAGGTCTCGCTTCATGTCGTCGTTCTTGCGATCTTCTGGATTGTTCTCTTTTTCATGGCGAAGTGGACGCTGCGATACATGGAGGATCATGGACGCAGCGAGGGAAGGTTGACGCTGCGATGGCAGTGAAGGACATCGCTAGGTCGTTTAGTCGTTCGGTTTGGTTAGGCTGGAAGGTTGACGCGAATTGGACTGATCCTTTGCTCTTTGCCATCTACTCGGTGATCAGGCCTATTGCAGGGATGCTCATAGTCATATTCCTGTTTCTGGTTGGGAGTCAAGTTGGAGAGAACACTGATCCGATGTATTTGACCTATGTGTTTGTGGGAAACACGTTCTTCATCCTTGTGGCTCAGATAATGCTCTCTATGGGCTGGGTGATACACGAGGACCGGGAGCACTACGAGGTGCTGAAGTACGTCTACATTTCGCCAGC
>Ga0315312_1001077_pt1 | contig 23624 bp, 37 predicted proteins | sample TDP7_MG_FD_203629 | JGI IMG/M metagenome (GOLD analysis project Ga0315312, IMG submission 203629) | Freshwater sediment microbial communities from Lake Towuti, South Sulawesi, Indonesia - TDP7 | ecosystem: Environmental > Aquatic > Freshwater > Lake > Sediment | place: Indonesia: South Sulawesi... | reverse complement strand
GGTAGTCGAGAGGGAAAAGCAGTATACATCAGAGTACCATCAGATAAAAGAGGTCTTTGGAGCATTCAAAACTACAAGTGGAAGCGTATCGGCACGATCTGTGATGATTGCCTACGAGAAAGAAAGAAAGTTAAAGACCTAAATCAATAGCTTCAATTTCAGAAACATTCCCATACCAAGTTGCCCCTGCATTACCATACCACGTAAAACGCAAATATCTAGCCCTACAAAACTTATGACCGAAAAAACAATTACGAGTATAATTCGCATACCAATCATGAATCGCACGACTATACAAATCCCCAACATTCAAATAAGTAACATTATCAGAGCTAACAGCTAAAAAAAGAAAACCATCAGCCCCCGTAGCATAATTATTACCAATCCCTACCAAGCCCCTAACGAGAACCTTATAAACAGTTCCCATATCAAAAATAAGTCTCCCCACATTTCCGGCACTACCCAAAACCTTACTACCCGTTCCTGTAACAGTACCCCAATCCTCATCGGTACAATACTCAAGATTAGTCGGGTTAACATCCCAAATACTAGCAACGGGAACAACATCAGCTAACCTATTCACAAACTGAGAATGCTTATCAATACCATGACTACTAGGAGGAAAGGTTGAAGGTTTACCTGTAAGTTCGCTCCAATCTACATTACCCCAAGCAAGGGCGTTAGCCACGATCTTTAGAACTTCATTGTTAAGGCCTATTGGAAATCTAGCCCATTTCGGAGTAGCATTCGCAAATAACAAGTCTTGCGATATAGGGGAGGCCGGAAGAGTGTCGGGGTGAATTGCGCTTAAGAGATTGTGTGTGCCTACTCCTCCTGCTACAAATGAGACGCTTAACCCGAACAGTTTAGCTATATCCGTTAGGATCTCCGTATCGCTTCCATATCCTTGGTATTTGACAGAGACAGCGTTAGCGGAAGTGCCGAGAGTAGCTCCTGTGAATGTTGTTGTGAGCCTCCAAAGCTCTTCTGCATAGGCTCTGTAGATGATTCTGAAATTTGCCATAACTCCGTACTTGTCGAGTATTCGAGCTACTTGTTGCGTTACCCTATCTAAAGCGTCATAAGCCCTTTTGATCTCAGCAGAACTAACCGGATGTCTACTAGCTAAAGCCTCACTCGATAGATCGGGATGAGTTTTAATCTCCCACTTCTTAGCCCTATGACCTATAGGCTTTCTAGGCAACTTTTTACTTCCTTCTCACCAATTACAAAGAGGCCTAGCTTCTTAACTTCTTCTAATTGGCTCTCTGAGGCTATCAACTTTCTAATTGTTGTGAATCCGCATTTAGTACAGAGTAGCCAAAACTCGCTCCCTCTCGCAAACGGTATGAGCTTAGTTCCATCTATAGGACAGATCTCAGGAGCTTTCCAAACAACATACTGTTTCTCATGCTTCTTTTTCAAAAAACCCATCCATGCAACGCTCCCCAAATGAGACAGATCACGCATATAGCTATACCCATTAGGCCTACCATGAGATCTTGCCTTAGCTCGATCCATCTCTTAATATCTGCTATTCTACCCATGTCCTACTCCCACTTAATTCTAAGGGAAGCCTTTATATAACTCTTTCTAACTTTCCTTATATGAATGGAGTAACAGGTATGTCATTTTATGAAGTACGCAATCAGATCCTTGCACTTCTCGATCAAGCGATGGCAAAGCTGATAGTGCTTCAGGCCGGATACCCTAACATCATAAGCATGGAGGATCTTGCAGAGATCGCTAAGAAACATGACGAGTATCGAGATGTTGTAGCTAAGAAAACGGAGGTCTATCGTTGAAGAAGAGGAAAACTAAGAAGAAGATCAAGAGAGTTAGAAAGCTCACACGATTTCAAGAGCTAATGAGATGGAAGAAGAAGCATAGAAGTACAAGGTACAATGAACTGAGACTATGGAAAATAAGCATAGAGGCATACAATAAGAAAGAGATAACGAAAGAAGAGTTTGGTCAAGTCGTTAGCGGAACAACTGTTAGAGGAGAAGTCTACGCCATGATGCTAGATGTCACCAAATGGCTAGGAGAAGTTCTCAGCGATTATTCAATTCAAATGTGCAAGTTCATTGATCGAATGCTTGAGGTTTTGAAAGATTATGGCTACAAGCGAGATGCAAGAGGCAAAATGCGTCATCTGTAATGGACAAACAGCCATCATGTTTCCTGTTCTGTTTCATAGCCTTTCGAGTTCATCAGGAAAACGAGAGTACAGGAATGCCTACATCTGTAGAGACTGTTTGAGGAGTATGGTCACATGATAACAAGAAGATCCATAGTCACTTGAAGCCTTTGTATTGTGGACATTTCTCTTGAAGCCACGCTACAATATCCTTTACCGGAATGCTAGGGTTCTCCTCTGGACAGATTCTAGCCCTTGGACAGTTTCTACATTTGCCTTTGTGAATCTTAGGCATAAGCTCATCTAGGCTGAAGCCTTAGAAAAGTGAGAGAGATCGGAGAAACTATCGCAAAAAAAGAGGAGGTTTATTTGGCTGAGGCCTTAGCCTTAAGCTCAACCTTCCCTCTTAGAGTCTCTCCCTCTTGAGGACTTACCCATTCAGCCTGAGCTTTAGGCATAGTTGTATTGTCCACTTTTACCTTCCTCGGTACATATTCGCTCGGCTTCCAATCAGGAGATGTAGGATAGGCTTTTACCTCTAACAAGTAGTCTCCATCTGCTACTAACGTAGTATCCCAAGAACATTTCCATAAGTCACCTTCGAGAACTCCATCTCCTATTTTAGTCCGTACACCATTAAGACCTGTGTAGAAGAACTCGACTTTATCAATGTCAGGTAGAACTCCTGTAACCGGATAATTTTTGTCTATCTTGTTCATCCAACCGTTACAGTCATTTATGAGCCACTTCTGTAGTGCGCTTCCTTCAGGAGCTTTCTCTATCTCCTCTTTCCACTTTTTCAGTCCTATCTCCCATGCTTCGCTAGGTCTCTTTCCATCAGCAAGTGCGTAGGCCACACAGATTACTGAATCCATGAAAGGCTTTTGATAGGGATCGTCATCAGGATCTCCTTGAGCAGGTCGTTTACTAGCCATGAAAACGAAGTCTACATTCCAACCTAGAAACGCCCATGCTTTGCCTATAGTCACTAGCTGTATTCCAAGAATCTTTCCGACACTACACGATAGAGGATAGACAACTCTACCCTCCATGAGAGGCTCATCTCTGTTAGCTCGTAGGAGAACCTCATCGTACATTCCGGCGAAAACTTCAGCGTTCCCATGACCTGTTCCTGTTTGAAGTATGTTATTTTTCAAGAGATCTAGCCATCTAGCCCTACAGGATAGGACATCGTGAGCATCAGTTATCGTGAACTCTCTAGCCTTCATGTAAGCTATGACTTTCTCGAACCAGTAGTAAGCGTACTTGGTTGCGTCATCATGGTTCGGCCTATTCACTATCACGGTAAGAAAATCTCTTGCCATTCGACACACCTACCTTGGTAAGTCTACCCTTATCTACCTTGGTAGATATATGTTGCCTTCTTTTCCGGCCTTGACTCGTTCTCTTAACTCGGCTAGAACCGTCTCGTCACTCAGATTGTACTCCTTGATCCCTCTCTTCTCAAAAACATGAAGCATAAGCTGTCTTTGTGCATTCAGAATCATTTGGCCTATCTCAGATCTTTTCTCCGCTTCTGCAAGTTGTTCTTGAGGAGTAAGTTGTGTTTTGATTGATACTGGCGATATTTTCTCAGGAGCTTCACCGGATGGTTTAAGTCGGTACATTAAGGCCTCAATGAAGTCTACACACCAATAGCCTCCGATCCCAAATGCCATGATGAAGCCTATCGGTGAATCTACAGCTACAGGAACGTATGCGCCGAAGATTGAGGCTATGGCTGAAAGCACTATTTCAACGAGTTTAGCAAGTACGAGTAGGAACATTAGGCCTCCTCCTACTGCTCCTAAAAGAAGTCTACGAAGCATCTCAGGAGGTTCTTTCCAACCGTACTTCATTATCAAAATGTAGGTAGCAGAGCCTAGCACTCCAAGGACAAGGTAGAGAACCAGAGTCGTAAGCAATTCCATTTTTCTATCTCCTAAGCTTTTTTACGTTACTCTAGGTATTTAAGTCTAAGTAATTAGAGGAAGGAGGTTGTTGATGTCTCAAGAGGAGAAAGATAGAGTTCAAGTAGATGTAGCTAGAGTATGCTGTGATAAGTGCAGAGCGAATGATTTTCTCCTCTACCGGAAAATGAAAGATCCATTAAACTACTTTCTCGTATGTAAGAACTGTGGTCACTCTAAGGAGTTTCGAGTATTCTTGATATGGCCTGTAGACGTTCAATTTAGATTCTATACTAAGGAGGAGATGCCTTTCGAGAAAGTCTTTGAAGATACTTCTTGGCTAAAAGACATTCCAGAGGAGAAGGGATGAGAATGGTTATCCAAAGATGGCGTGAGTATGCGTTTGCTTTAGACCACTTGAAGCCTCAGATGGTTCTCGATGTAGGCTGTTGTGATAGTCACTTTGGTTTTCTATTGGCTGATTGTGCTTTAACGGTCACAGCCATAGACATTAGAGATATGCCTGAATTTCCCTTTTATGGAGGTAGAGCTAATTTCACGTTTCGTAGAGAGGACATACTAGAGACTAAGCTACCGGATAGGTTCTTTGATAGTGTGGTAGCTGTTAGTACGATTGAGCATATCGGCCTCCTAGCCTATGAAAATAAAAAGGAGGATAAAGAGGGAGATCTTAAAGCAGTTCAACAGATCAAGAGAGTTCTAAAAGATGATGGAGTATTCATAGTGACTGTGCCTTATGGATTGAACCCTGCTTATTGGTATCGAGTCTACAATAGAGAGAGTCTAGCTAAATTGTTGTCGGGATTTAAGATAGAGGCTCAGAAATGGTATGGTTTTCCTTCATGGAATGAGATTTCTGAGGAAGAGGCATCTAGAGTACGTAATGAAGCGCAAGAAAAAGCTACAGTTTGCGTATCTGCTAGGAAAGAATATAAGGCTTTATAGAAACGCTTATATGGTACTCACTTAATACTTTATTCTTACTACTTAATGGGAGGGAGATCTTATGGGAAAACCGAAAGAAGAAGAGATCGAGGTCGAAGATCTTGAAGAGTTCGATCCTTCCTATGAGATGAAGGGAATCGTAGAAGAACTACTCAAGACAGGCCTAACGTCATGGAATGGACAGAGAGTTTACAGAGCAAAGGTTAAGGGAGTACCTCATACTCTCAGGATTTCGATTTCTGCTGTCATAGAAGAGGTAAAGACAATTTGAGTAAGCCCAACCTACAGATAGTGCCTATCACCAAGTCAAGAGAGATCCATGTTCAAGCTAATGAGTATAAAGGTCGAGTAGAGCTAGACATTAGAACCTACGTCAAAAGCGAGAGCTACAAAGGCTACACTCAGAAAGGAGTACGAATCCCAACGGAGAAAGGAGCAGAACTCATAGAAGCCATATCCAAAGTTCTAGAACTACTGTCACCATAGAGAGACTAACACATGAATAAAATTCTTCTTGGGTTTTCTGTTCCCAAGGGTGAACCTATCTATGTGCCTCTTCATCATCTCGCTATTTTCGGTATGACTCAGCTATCCGGTAAGACCACTACGCTTGAGGCCTTAATCAGTAGATCGGGTTTAAAGGCTGTAGCATTCAAGACCAAGAGAGGAGAGACCGGATTCCATGAGTACAATAATATTCCGGCCTACTATAAGCCTAGAAGCGATTGGCAGTTTGTTGAAGGTCTCGTAAATGTTGCTCTAGGAGAGAAAGTGAAGTATGAGGCCGGAATGCGATGGGCGATAATGAAGGTTTCCAAGGGAACACATGATCTTCCTGAAGTGCAGAGTAACGTCAAGAAATTCAAGAAAGAAGCTAGAGGAGAATTTCAGAAAGCAGTTTTCGAGAAGCTAGACGCTTATCTTGACATAGTGATACCTGAGCTTGAACATTGGTCTTTCTCCGAGAAACTAGATCTCAATGATGGAGTAAACGTCATGGATCTAACCAATATGAAGTTAGAGACTCAACAGCTAGTGATCGCTAGTACAATTCAATACGCTTTTGAAAAGCTCTCGAATACCGTAGTGATAATTCCTGAAGCATGGGAAATGATGCCTGAGCTAAGAATGACTCCGGTAAAATGGATAGCTGAACAATTCATACGGAAAGGAGCTTCAGTAGGGAACTTTCTATGGATAGATTCACAGGACATTGGAGGAGTAAGCAAAGTTCCACTACGACAATGCGATAACTGGCTCATGGGAAGAATGAAGGAAGCACATGAGGTTGAACGAATACTCAAACAGCTATTAGGCCTCAAGATTCCGAAAGAGGAGATTCAAACTCTTGAGCTAGGACACTTCTACGCAGTTATAGGCGATAAGGTAGTGAAAACATACGTTTTACCTGTTGGAGTTCCAGAAGCACATGGCCGAGATGTAGCCCTTGGCATTCTTCCGGCTGAGAAAATTCGTGACGAGTATCTAAAACCAAAGAAAAAGGAGGATGAGAGTTTAGAGATGCAAAAAGAGGTTGAAATCCTTAGAAAAATGATTGGCGACCAACAGAGGGAAATAATAGATCTCAAGAATACGATCCAACTGATAAACGCTGAGTACGCAAAGCTGAACCAAGAACTTCAACATCTACAGCGAGAGAGAGGGATTCCTGTTAAAAGACCAAAAGAGCCACCTTCCCTAGTTGATCTAGAGCATAGAGAGCTAGTGGTAAACCTGAGCCATGTTGAGAAGCCTGTAGAGATGAACACGGATACAATCGTAGGGAAAATCATGTTGTGCATGATTAAGGATCTTGAAGGAGATCTCCCTACTGAAGAACAGATCTCAAATGCTTTACTTGAAAGAGGATGGAATATAGGTCACACTACCCTAGCTCCAACATTAGGAGGCATAGTGAAACAAGGCTATATCATGAGGATTCCGAACACTAAGCCAAGCAAATACCGTTTGCCTACAAAACTGAAGATCAACGTTAAGGAAGAACGAGAGTGATATGATGATTCAATACACTGTTTACCAAGTCATTGTTATCGGCGTTATTGCTGGTCTCAGTTGCTACTATATCGGTATGTATGTAGGATACAAAGTTGGACATGGCGATTGGTAACATTGACGAACATAGCTGTTTCTGAAGGGATGGGCTACCGTTGGAAATGTCTCGATTGTGGTAAAAAATTCAAGAAGCTAAAAAGCATGATTAAACACAGGTGTGTCAAGTGAAATGCTCTAGTTGTGGTGAGGAAGTTCCTTACGCTGTTTGTCCTCTCTGTCAAAGTCCTTTGAAGGCTAGGCAAGGCCTCCTTATTCCTCAAGAATTAACTCTAGCAGAGCTTCCGTATGCTCAAGCTCGACTCTACGATAGGTTCTACCGTATAGCTGTTCTACTTCCCGATGAGAAGAGGCCTCTGAAACTCTGCTTTGGCTGTGAAGAGAGACCTAAGATAGAGAAAGGAGATCGAAGGCCTTGGTTCAATCCAATCATAATCACTCCCTCGAACTACAGCATCTTCGCAACCATCAACGCCTATCAGCTTTCAGCAAATCTAGCTGTTGAAGGACTTTGGAAAGGAACAGGAAGAGCATTGAAGCTAAGAGAACTTGCAGAGAAATGTATCGTATGGAGTAGCATAGACGGAATAGCCCAAGAGTTTTATAGTAAACTGATACGATAACCTTCTGTCGGGATAATTATTTTGCCTAAAGTCTCAGGGTTTAATCAGGCTAAGGATAGGATCTTAAGTTACATAGTGAATGAAGAGCCTAAAGAAATTGATAGAGCTTTAGTAGCCTCCCTTCTAGAATGCTCGATCTCTACAGCCGGAAACTACATGGCTGTCTTATCGAAAATATACCCCGACAACTTCATCTATACGAGAGGAGTTCTAAGAGTCATAGCTTCTATTCCGATTAAGAATCTTCCCCTCTTAACTAGAATGGAGGCCAAAGAAGAGACGATCAAGGGAATACAGGACATGGCTAGAAAGATCGAGAAGAACCATCTCTCACACATTGAAAGTAATAGCATTAAAGAAGCTATCAAGAACCTCTTGAAGGAGCTAGAGAAGCTATGAGTACCCCAAGACATAGGCGCATAAGACGTTTAAGAGGGTAGATCTGCATCAATGAAAATTCAACATTTTTTAAGTTTGGTTTTTTGCTTGTTCGGGGTTCTAGCTTTAGCCCATCAATATGTGTTTACAGAACATCATTTTATTTTTCAGCTAGAGCAAATTGTTCATCATGAAACTATTGCTATACTGTTGTGGGCTTTAGCGTTGGGAATAATAATCGGTGATAAAGGGGAATAGAGGAATATATGCGAGTTATAGAGGAATGTATGCGAGTTCTAAAGCCGAAAGGAGTTCTCGCACTACTACATTTCTTATGTCCGGCAAATCCTAAGAAAACTCCTTTCAAAAGATTGGCATTGATTGGTATTAGTTGTGGGGTGAACCTTCGTATACGTGCGCTTAACGTATGGCGAAAAGAAGAATCTCGACAAGGCCTACTCTGAAGTATCATAACCCTTATATCAGTCGTTCATTAATCTCTTATATAGTGTTAGATATGAGTAAGAAGGTCGTTTCCAAGACCAAAGAAGAGCTTAAGTATTTCAAATACTACGGTGACTCAGATCTCATCAAGATGGGAGGCAAATACTACACTCTCCATATTCCTGTGCCTCTGTACAATTTGTTAGGCATGGAAGGCAAGATGAAGGTAAAGATCTATGTCAATGCTGAGAGCAGAGACATTCTCCTCATGTTAGAGCCTAAACCATCTTAGGTCTTTACCTTGCCTTGTTGGAGATCAGCAGTTAGAGTTACGAAGAGAGGTCATAAACGAAGAATATGGGGTTAGCTCTTGCCTACTCGTTATGAGAGGGGAAGATCAGCAGAGAACTACGTTAAGCGCAAGTTACTGAAGGCCGGAGCTAGTATAGTAGTTAGAAGCGGAAGATCTCTTACTCCTTTCGACCTGATAGGCTTCTTTCCATCTACTAGAGAGATCCTTCTAATACAAGTCAAGACCTCAAAGAAAGGCCTCAATCTCCCTGATGTAGCTAAAAAGTATCCAGAGCTAAAGACCTATAATGGAACTTGGACAGTAAAAGCAGGATTCTTCGTTAGATCTAAGAAAGGTTGGGCTAGTGACATAACTACCCTCGTAGAAAGGATACTTTACCCTGAATAGTTCTTATAGAAATGTTTATATAACCTCTCCTACATAGTATTAGCGGAGTTAGGTAACGATGTCTCGATGTAGAGACTACGTAGATGGCGTTCCGGTAGAGATAGTCGAAAGAATAAGGGAGAAGTTAAGGAAGGAGAAAAGGAGGGAGAGTACATGACAAACTATAGGTTCTCGATCTGCGAGTATCACGATAAGCCTCAATTCAACTATTGCTTTGATTGTGGATCTCTCTTGAAGGTAGTGATACTTGAAGGCGAAGAGGTTTTGACCTGCTCGAAATGCGAGTGGCACGTTAAGATCTTGCTGAGGCCACATGAAGGAGAACTTGAAGGCGATTGTGAGATGGTGAAAGTTGTCGAATGAGAGAGCGATCTGTCCTAGATGTGGGAAAGAAGGTTCGGGAATGTTTGCTAAGTGGGTTCTCAATGAGCAGAAGAAACGCTATTTTCCCTACTACTACTTTGCACATAGCCATTCAGGATCTATCAGTTGGTGTTACATTCGCAAGAAAGAGGCCTTAGCGATCCTACATTCTCCTGAGCTACTTAAGAAGTACAAGATGTTTGAGAGACTCAAGAAGGTAGAGGCTAGAGAAAGGATAAAGCGACTAATAGGAGAGAGAAAACGTAGGAGGCGGAGAGAGAAATGACAATGGAGATCGAACAAAGAGCCAAAATCATAGTGGATAAGATCATTGAGCTTTGGGAATATCAAGGATTGGGAGCAGAGAAAGCGGAGAGGCTTCTGGATAGTGTTCTTGAAGCATTCCCTGAGCTTAACAAGCTAGGAACATACGCATTCAGAATGTGGGATCTAGCAGATACAGCATCTCTAGAGAATAGAATATCCGGTAGATGAAATATGACTGAGAGAGCTATCCAAGACGCAATCTATTACTTCAGGTATCTAAAGCGAAAGAGGAGGAAGAGGAGCTAGGTAGGCTTATATACGTGCTTCTATAATACGTTATGGTAAAGGTGAAAACATGACGAGTAAAAAGGATACGCTCATAGAGGAAACAAACAAGGTCATTAGCGAGTACACGACACGACTAACGATAAGACAGATCTTCTATCGTCTAGTCTCTAAGCACATCATAGCGAACACAGTAAGGGAGTACGGTTATCTCGATAAAGTTCTTGTAGATGCAAGATGGGATGGAAGAGTTAAGTTCCTTAGCATTGAGGATAGGACAAGACAATTCATAGGAGAAGATGAGGAGCTACACACTCCTGAAGAGACTTTCCAAGGATGGCTAACAGCCTTCTTGAATTGCTACAAGTATCATAAACTACCTATGTGGCTAGATCAGGAGAAGTATGTTGAGGTATGGCTAGAGAAACAGGCCTTACAAGGATTATTCGATGAAATCACTAGACGCTACAATGTAACGCTCTTTCCATGTAGAGGCTACCCTAGCTTAACAAAGCTCTATGAATCTGCTATACGAATCTCCGATAAGGAGGAGGGTAAAGATGTTTTGATACTGTACTTTGGCGACTTCGATCCTTCCGGTGAGGATATTCCTAGAAAGATTCAAGAAGATCTTGAGAGGTTAGGCCGGAGCTTCGAGATGCGCAAGATAGCTATAACGAAAGAACAGATCGAAGAGTACAACATTCCTCCTCTACCTGCTAAAACTTCAGATCCAAGATACGCTCGATTCGTAGAGTCACATGGAGATGAGGCTGTAGAGCTAGACGCTATAGATCCTAAAGTTCTACAAGATCTCATCAGAGAAGCTCTTGAAGAAGAGTTCGATCAAGGAATAAGGGAAGAAGTGATCTCTAGAGAAGAGGAAGAACAAGAGCAAGTAAAGAAGATGATCGAGGAAGCTCTCAAAAAGAGAAGGAAAAAGGAGAAGAAGTGAGGAGGCCTAGTGAATGAGGTCTAACTGTAAGCTCATGGAAGTAGGGAAAGACTTTGACATAGTGATTAGAGGTTGGTCGGGTAAGCCTCAGTACAAAGTCAAGAAGAAGCTAGTTCTAGGAGTAGAGGAGATACGCATTTCAGCTAAGAAGCTCAAACAGATCATAGCAGATCTACAGAAGCGTTACCCTGATAAAGGCTATTTCTTGGAGAGAGCTAAGGTGAGGTACGTTCTTTGTCAAGAAATGCTCAGAGCATTGAGGTTTAAGCTGATCTATGGACAAGAAATTAGATGGAACAAAGGCGTTTTCTGGATTATGGGTAGAAAGCAAGAGGGCGTAAAGGGAATCCCCATCTACTACTCTTCAAGTCTCAAAAGGCTGTATGTGCCTAGCTCCTACGTGAAGAGAAACTATAGGCTAACTTGCTCTGCTCTCAGCTATCGCTTAAGGGATCTTGGATTGCCTCACAGATTCCTTACTCTGTAATTCTTTTTGCTCGATCTTTTCTAATTCTTTTTCTAAAATTGTGGGCATCTTCTCTGTTGCGTAATCCTCTGTACGCCAATAAATCTTCAGGATAATGAGAATCGGATCAGTTTCCCAGTTTGGTTTAAAGTCGAAAGGGTAGTCGGGGAGATACCCCATAGTGTAGCGTAATCCTTGGATAACATATTGAATAACTTTCTTTCGTCTCCTCTCATCTTCTCGTTTTCTGAGTTCTTCTTGCATCTCTTTATTTGTTGTCATAAAGCTACTGTTACCTACCCTTAGACTGAGGTAGGTCTAGCCTACCCCTACCTACCCCTAGTGTCGAAAGGCTATATTACTGTTTCCGATACGTCTAGCTCAGAGGATATGAGAAATGCCCTACCGTGACGAAATCATCAGAGCTAGGAAATACGAGCTAGGCGTGATTCCGGCAAACGTTGAAGCGAAGTTCACAGCCCTTAAGCCTCTGATGCAGGATCTCCAAGAGGCTAGACAGGCTGAGATCGTTATCATAGAGACCTGTTGCAGGGAGAAACTTGATGATGCTGGAGTCCTAGGTACATTCAGAATAGCTTACCTGAACTTTGTCAGAGCGATCTACAGAGCTTCAGGAGGACAAAGTGGAGACGCTCTTGCCAAGGTAGTGACAGCAGAGAAGGCCAAGTTCGTGTCCTACGGACTTGATGCTACGCTTCTCGATTCTGTTGCTACTTGCGTACAGGGCGCAGTACCGTACTAGAATACCTAAGCTCTTAAATCTCCCTTCCCTTCTTTTTTATCTCTGTGCTAGAGACTATGTTATCGAAAGATCAAGTTGTAATTAGTGCTTTAATAGCTGTGAGTGTCACTAATCAAGCGGATCTAATCAAAAGGCTCATTGAAGAGAAAGGCTACGGAGTATTCTACCAAAAGACCATCTCCATCTATGACATAAAGAAGGAGAAGAACAAGGCCTTTCTATGGTTCACTATAGCTACCTACCCATTTCTAGGTGACGCTGTAGCTCCATATATTCTATGCAATAAGCCCAAGGCTGTATATGTGACTTTAGAAGGAATACCTACTAAGGCTAACATATTATGCTCAAACATTCCCAAACTACAACTCATAGCAAATAGCGAGTTCGTTAGAAATTGCTTATCTCAAGCTGGAATGAATGTCATTGACATGGTTCATCATGCTGTAGATTGGAATAGGTGTCAAGAGCTTAGGAAAGACTCAAAGCAACTTAGAACAAAATGGGAGGAAGAGTACGGTAAAAGAGTTAAGATCCTCTATGTAGGTAGAAACGATCCTAGAAAAGGATTAGATAAATTAGAGAAAGCCATAGCCATAGTTAATGAGTCTATGAAAGATAAAGCGGTCTTTCTCCTCTTTACTGAGGGCGCAACGGAAGCACTTGAAGCTCTCCCTAATGTTCTGAGGATAGGCTCAGTGAACACTCTCCCCTACGATCAAGTCTTAAGGCTCATAGGAGCTTGTGACTACCTCATCTTTCCATCTGTAGCAGAAGGATTTGGAATGCCTGTCTTAGAGGCTAACGCTATGGGTAGACCTGTCATTCATTCATGGTTTCCTCCTCTATCCGAGTTTTCCTCAAAAGACTTTAACTTCGTGTTCGGATACTCAGAAGAGACTTTGGTGAAACAGCAGAACTTACAGTATTGGATCTTCCATGAATATAGGCCGGAGATGTTAGCGGAGATGATTGTAGACGCAATCAAGATCTTCAATAACAGTAAGAAGGAGTATCAAGAGTATTGCTCTAAAGCCTTAGATCATAGCAAGAATTGGGATTTCAAGAAGATCTATCCTAAGATACTCGCTCATCTTGGATTGTAGGAAGATGTCAAGAGACATAATTCATAGAAAACTCAAGTATCTAGATACTTTGGCTAGTGAGGATGCCATTGGAATTATCTCTGATAAGTGGATTGAACTTCTAAGCGACATACAGCTAGAGATCTCCTTCGAGATTGTTTTCCGTACTCTTCTCGATCTATACTTGATAATCAATCTACAGTTTGATTGGCAACCGTTTGATTGGCCTCCTCTTCCTGATGACTTTCCTCCTCCCGATATTACCGATCCTCCTCAACAGGGAGGTAGAAAATGCTACTATGATGTTGGACACTACGATATGGATACCTACGATCCTCTTAACATATCGTATAACGATCTTGAGAGATTCGTATGGTCTCAGAGATATAGGATAGCTGAGAAAGAGACTTTAGCCTACAAGAAAATGAGCGAATCAATGAAACAGCTATTAACTGCAAGAGAGACAGGCATAGTTCAAGCAGGAGTATCTCAAACATTTCTCCCTAGTGTGAGAGACATCTTAGCTATGGCTGAGAGTAGACTTCTACATGGTATGTATGTCGGATTTGCTATAGTAGGTTTAAGTAAAGTACCTAGAGCGCATCAAGAGCCTTGGGCTTTTAGAACGTATGTAGAAGCTAGGAATCCGTCAGCATTTTCTACAGCGTGGAAAGAAGAACATCTTACAGAAAGCGTACTTTCATGGGAGAACATAGTAGGTTGGACTAGAGTAGGCTACGGTAGGGTAGGATCTTATACTCAGATCATTAATAGGCAAGTTAGCGATGGCATGGTTGAAAGACTGAATGATTTTTGGCTTAGATCAGGTCTCGTAGAAGCCGGAATGTTAAGCCCTTATGGAGGCCTAGGATATACTACCTATGGAACTCCTACCTATGGAGGCTATGTAGCAGAGCGACTAAAGACTCTTTATCAGAGAACCTTTATGCTCCAAAGAGTAGATCAATATCACTTCAAAGGAGGAGCAGAACAGCTTAAACAGCAATATAACATCAAGAAGATAAGACCTATTCTAGACAGGTATGGCGTGATTTCGGCCTTTCGATCAGCCTATACCTCATTTGCACATGAAATATACTATCTCCACTATGATAGTCATAAGCTATATAAGCTGTGGCGAAGATTGATTACCGAAGAGGATATAATACAAAAGTATGTGAGGATAGGATGCCAAGAGGAAGTGCTAAGGCAGATCAACCAAGTAGTGAATCCCTAGGATTACCTAGTGAGATGCCTCTACCTCTCGAAGGTGTACCTCCTGAAGCTCAGAGATTGATGACAGGTATGGGAGGAAGAAAAGGAATGAAGATGAGGAAAATGACTCCTGAACAAGAGAAATACCTAGCCCTCATCAGATCTTTGACGGAGAACTCGGTAACTTTGGTTCTGAAGTTAGCTACCTGTGCGTGTGACAAGAAAGACTCTTGCATGGTCTTTAAACAAGCTCAAGCTATAGCGAACATCATAGATCAAATACAGGAAGCTAGACCTGTAGGAACTAGAATTGTCCAAGCAAAATGAGAAGCCTCCAAGAAGCGATGTTCTGAGAGAAGGACAAGAGTTCGAGGAGCAGAAGGTCATCTTCAAGATCGTAGAGGTTCAGCCTTTTTTTTCTGCATCCGGTAGAGCCTCATATATGGTGAGCTATAGGCTGATTGATGGTAAGGAAACTACGCCTGTAGCCTACTTATGGATCTCAAGATACCAAGACATTAGGCCTGAAGTCAAGAAGGTCGTTGCCTACTACCTTGAGATGGTGAACAAGCTAAGAGGAGTACCTTTAACTTCTCCGGTCAAGTAGATTAAGAACAATTCTCTAGAGGTTTTCGTATGTCTCAGATAACAGTAGAAGTTTTAGATCAAAAAATTAGTCTAGCCGATCTCGTAGTAGAGAATTTACCTGATATTGTCTTTCAATGGGAATCAGGAGGCATTACAGATCCTATAGGACAGTTAATCGGTTGGTTATGGAGTCAAATTTCAGGAGCTTTCGACCTTCTAAAATCTGCTATTAGAAGCATGATAGGAGGAGTCGAAACTCTAATAAATTCAGTAAGATCTACGATCACTTCCGCCATAGATGCGGTTAAAACTAGCGTAAGCGGTCTTGGAACTCTCATATCAGGGATAAGTACAGCCATCAACAACATCTACACAGGAATAGTGAATACGATCACTACTGCTCTTGGAGGAATATCTAGAACCTTACAAGGCTTCAGTACATGGTTTTCTTCTCTAGCCTCTTCAATCGCTTCGTTAGCTTCTCAAATTCTTACAGGTATTACTAGCGCATTTGGAACGTTAAGGACATGGCTAAGTTCTGCTGTAGCTGGACTTCAAACAGCAGTTTCGTCAATGGCCGGAATGATTACAACTATCTCAAGTGCAATCGGTACTGGATTCTCCTCTTTACTTGGCTCTTTATCAAAAGCCATATCCGGTTTAGGATCTAGCATTCTAACGGCTCTTTCTTCTTTGGGTAAGCAAGTGTGGGATGGCATACTTGGCTTTAAAGAATGGTTGGTCTCAGGTCTCGCTACCATAGGAACAGCCATAGGAGGCTTAGGTACTGCTATAAGCACTTTTGTATCGAGCATTCCTAAAACTCTCAGTGACTTTTGGGCGTGGATCGAGGGAGGATGGAATAAATTTGCTGAAGGAGTAGGCAACTTATGGAATCAAGCGGTCAAATGGATGACCGATACAGTAGCAGAAGCCAAAAGGATGACAGGAGAAGTACATACTACTCTCATGGGCTTCTTCAATCCTCTAATCGGAATTGGAGAAGCTCTTAAGAATTTAGCTAACTCAGCCATAGCCTTCTTTAAAGATCCTTGGGGTACGATCAAAGAGACTCTAGGTAAAGCGTTTGAGCCTATTCTGAAGCCTCTACAAGGCCTATGGGATACCCTAGTGAAAATGGGATCGGCTATAGTTGATTTCTTTAAAGATCCTTGGACAGCAATCAAGAAAACTTTTGAGCCTATTCTGAAACCTATTCAAGAAGCCTTGGTAGGGCTACGAGATAAGTTTCTACCATTGGCAAAAGCCATCACAGAGTTTTTCCAAGATCCCATCAAGTCATTAAAAGACATTTTCAATGAGATGTGGAATCTAGTCTATCCGTTCATAGAGGGAGGTATCAAATGGGTTCAAGAGAAAGCTAAACCTATGCTAGACCAAATATGGAATACTTTGAAGGATGCTGGAACATGGCTAACAACTAAGATCCAAGAGGCTTTTAATTGGGCGTGGGAAGGCCTTAAGACTATAGGAGGAGTAGTCGGTAAAGTTATCGTGAGCAGTATCACGACTTTTGTTAATTTAGGCACTAGCCTAGTAACAGGCGTTAAAAACCTCATTATGAACCTCTATCTAACTGTGGTAAACGCTACAGGCAAAATGACAACCGGATTCTTCCAAGAGCTATCCAAGAGGATCTTGAAGGGAGAGGCTAAGGGAGAATGGATAGAGATGGCCGGATTCGTAGGAGTAATCGCTTCTACGCAATTTGTCTTTAGATGGGCTTCTAACGTACTATGGTGGCTAGGTGAGATGAGCAAGGAAGTAGACATAAACCTAGACGCTGTTCTCGAACCTCTAGGCCTAGGCATTGGAGGAGATATAGGCTACAAGATGAATCTAGGTTGGATTCTAAAGCACATGGCTATAGAGTTACAGAAGTATCCTGATGAACTAGCTAGAGCGATGATTTACGGAGTAGCGATATGGCTCTCTCAGCCTTTCGGAAAACTGATGTCCAGTACAGCTAGAAACTATATTCCAGTTCAGTTACCTCAACTACATGAATTAGTGGAAATGACGAGGAGAAGTTTACCGACAGCAGATCTGCCGAGAGTAATAGGGTATACTGTGGGAGCTATGGCGTTATGGGGATATGCTGATACTGTAGTAGAACTCGCTACAAAGTCTCCTGAAGGAGATTGGAAAGTAGACATAGTAGATAGGTTCGGAAAGACTAGAGCCTTACCTAGATCATTGGTCTACGATCTTCCTTCAGCTACAGATATGGCTAGGATGATGGTTCGAGACATATTCGGCACTCCTGAGAATCCTTTTCCATCTTTTGCTAAGGCTATCGCTATGAGAGGTATGACTGAAGATGTAGCTAAGATGTACTATCTTCTACACTTCAGATACCCAACTATGGAGAACCTATGGGAGTTCACTGTGAGATGCGCTTCCGGTATGGCGTGGATACCTGACGCTCCAAACTTAGAACAGGATTTAGGAGCTTCAGGAGGGAAAGCTCCTATAGCTCTTAATCAGGCAAAAGTAGCTCTTGGAACTCTCAAGTCGTTCATTACTGACTTCCTCTCGAAATACATTAAGCCTTACGCTAAATGGCATGACTACGCTCCGTTTCCTTGGGTTGAAGGATTCACAGGCGATAGGCTTATCATGCTAGATCTCATGGCTAGACTTCCCGACAAGATAGATGCTAGATGGATGTGGAGATGGAGTATAGTAGACGATACTGATTTAATGCGTATGGTTGTAGCCGGAGGCTATCACCCTGATTGGGTAGAGGCTGTCACCGTAGCAGAAGCTATGAACGCTATGACTGAGGAGAGATCTTATGTTCGCATAGGAGTTCTCAATGCCTATGAACAAGGGTTCATGGCTTCAACTAAAGTAGATGAGATATTCAAGAACATAACGACGATTCCTATTCTCGGAAAAGAGAGGGTAGTTAAGTTCCTTGAGGGAGAAAGGAAGCTCCTCATTATCAGGCATACGTGGGATAGAGCTTTAAATGTTCTCAATTCTCTATGGCGTAACCTTACTCTTGGTTTTCAACGAAGCATGATTACAGATAGCAAAATGCTGGATACGATTAAATCAACAGTGACCGACATATCTGAGATAGTAGGCGTAGATCTAGCTACAGATGAAAAATTCCTTTCTGCATGGATAGATAGTTTAGCTGTTAGAAGAGACTTCGAGACCGTACAGAGAATCAGGTATTGGATGAGAATATTCATCTATAGGGCTACTCAACTAGCGGAATCGGGAGAGGCCTATGAGGATATTGTTAGAAAATATGCGAATGTAGCTATGCTAACTCAAACTGAAACTCAGATCATGCTTGATCTTGGCAAAGCATTCATAGACGCATATAGGAGAGGCAAGAAACTAATCATCATCAAGAACTATGTAAAAGGGAAACTGAAGTCGGGAAACATGACACTCGATGTAGCCATTGATACTCTAGTTAAGGCCGGAATGGATAAGCAAGACGCTATAGCATGGCTAGAGGCTGAGGTTAAGCCGAGAGTAGTATCAGTGGACAAGCTAATCTCAATGAAGAAGCTCATTCCCATTCAGCTAGAGCTTTTGAAGAAGAAGATGACAGCCGAAGGTGTACCTCCTGATGAACAAGCTCTCTACTTACCTTATGCTGTGGCTCAGGAACTTTCAACCGCCATAGGTAAGGAAGCTACGGAGATTATTAATGACTACGTGAAAGGAATTACTACGGATCAAGTACTAACGGGTGAACTGGATAACCTTGCTACTCTTGATGGAACAGTGAAAGCCTCTCTAGGAGTGGATTGGATTGTTCTAAGCCCTGAAGAAAGAAAGCTCCTAATCTCAATCGCTAAACGGAGAAAAGCAAGAGCGATGACTCCAACCCTACCTGAAGAAGGAAAGCCTAAGCTACTGACGACAGATAAAATAATCTCTCTACAAGAATTGATACCTGTAGCTAGTGCGAAACTTCAGGAGGCTATGACGAGAGAGCGCATTCCTCCTGATGAGCAGAAGATGTACCTTGCCTATGCAGTAGCTAGTGAACTCAAAGATGAGATGGGTAGGATCGTCACTGATTTAATCTCTGATTTTGCGAAGCGACTTCTAACTGATGCTCAATACAAGAAGGCTCTAGATGACTTAGCTACTCTAAACGATCAAGTGCCTACGATACTAGGCATACCTTGGATAGTGTATTCTCCTCAAGAGAGACAGATGCTATACGCTGTAGGTGTCCTGAGAAGAGCAAGAACTAAACCTGCTACATGAGGAGAGGATAAATGCCTAGTCTTGAAGATCTAAGGCTCAGAACAGGCCAGTTGATTGTTGAACAATGGTTTGATACGTTAGTAGATGCTCTTGAGAACCTTACCTATGATGGCGCAGTAGATCTCTATGGCTATGTTCATAAAGATCTATACCCTATCGCCGATCTAATTCTGAATTTAGGATTGCCTACTCTTAGGTTCAAGGAGATCCACGTAGGAACTGTTTATTACAGTAACCTAGTGCCGGAATGATAGATGCCAGTTACCCCTAGGCAAATCTACTACATCTACCCTAAGTATCATAACATGAGTTTTAGCATTATAGCTAGAGAGCATATTCGACAGCTTATGCCTAAAGTCAAAATAGCAGAGATAGATGAGGAAGTTTTAGATCATCTTCAGTGGTTGAGAAACAGAGACATTCTACTCCATCCTGTCTTATACGTCACTATTGGAGATAAGGCGAGTCTATTTGAGAAGAGACAGGGGAGGCTTAGAAATCTGCTTAAGGTAAAGGGAAGAATGGGAGGATTCGAGACAGCAGATAGCGATAGAATCAGTGAGGTAGCCATAGAATCTCTTAACAAACTAGATGTGATCTTCGTTCCTTCAACATTCGCATTAAACGTCTACAAGAAATCAGGAGCTACCATACCTGTTGAACTCGTGCCTCATGGATTATCTGAAGCCATGACTAGCGAGAGCAAAGAGATAACCAACCCTGAACTCAGGAAGATTCAAGATCTAAAAACCTCTGAGAACGCTATTCTAGTCCTCTTCTTTATGTTGCATAGTGACTACAGGAAGGGAGGAGATCTAGTTTATGAGGCTATGAATTTTCTACAGAGAAAGAACAGTCACTTGTTTTTAGTAGTTAAGAAAGGCAAGTACGATAACGATATGTCTCGAAAGATCAAAAGGCTTAGAACTATAGAGGTATCTTCTTGGCTTTCAGATTATGACCTTAGACAACTATACGATCTTAGCGATATGCTTCTAGTACCTAGTAGAGGAGGAGGATTCGAGCTTAACGCTATTGAAGGATTAGCTAGAGGCCTCCCTACCATAGTGCCTAATGCTGGATGCTTCAAAGACTACATTGAGTATTGCGTTCCTATTGAAGTCTCTAACTATCCTCAAATTTTCCCTGATAACCCTATTCATGTAGGCAAGGGATGGGAAGTAGATGTAGATTCTTTAGCCTACAAGATTGATTCAGTAGCTAATGACCTCGAAGCATGGAAAGATAAGGCTATGGAAAACAGCAAACAGATTAGAGAGGCCTATAGTTGGAAAGTCATAGGAGATAGACTTTATGATCTTCTATGTAAGTACAATTTCTGTGAGAGGAAAGCCTAGATGGTCACGATAGCAGATCTAGACGCTATAATCGCTAAATTCGTATCAAGAGGCTTCAACGATATTGTAGCCTCAATGGATCACAATGACGTATGCGATGCCATTAAAGTTATCAGAGACCTCATAGCAAGTCTTGGAGCAGGAGCAGGTATTGAGGGATCGACTCACGTTAAGATTGAAGTCCTTGGTGAAAACGTTATCGCAATTCCAGCAGGTACAATTAAATTCAGAAGCCTTGGGAGTATCAAAATTGGAAAGAGTTTGATGGAATACCTGAATTATTGGATGAACATACAAGCGGAATTAAGATGCAATCCCATCTATACAGGTTCAAGAGTTTGTTGGTCAATTCATAAAACTGACCATCCTACGAATGAAGAAATCAATCAATGGTTTACTGAACTCTCTGACTATGTTTGGGATGATGGACTTGTCGGTTGGGAAACTAGCTATGAGTTGAAATATAGTTCTTATTTGAATAACAGTCGGGTTGGAACAGATCAAGATGTTTACTTAGTTCTTTGGTTTGGCGCAGATAATTCTTATGGTAGTGATATGACCGCTTATGCCCGAAATATGAAAGGTCATTTACCTGTGTTCTGTCATGTAGTGTAGCGGGAGAAAGCATTAAATAACTCGAAACTCATACTTCTTTCTTGCACTTACAATAACAAACATTCCTCTCTATGAGAGGGTTTTCAGCTAGTGTAAGTGTAGGCGTAGGCAATCAGGGAAATACTGTATCTCTCGAAGTTACCTTACCCTATTGGTTGCCTACGTCTACCTACCGTTTTTTAGTTCTTTTTCTTCTTTGCTTTCTTCTCTTCTTGCTCTTTCATCTCTCGTAGGCAATCATCACAGATCGTGCCGATACGCTTCCACTTGTAGTTTTGAATGCTCCAAAGACCTCTTTTATCTGATGGTACTCTGATGTATACTGCTTTTCCCTCTCGACTACCATAGTAGAGGCCTTTCTTACATTTGATACAATAGTCTCTTGGGATTCCTGTATACATTTAGATCCTTCTGTATACAGTGTGAGCTCGCTCGATTTAAAGCGTTTTTCTATGCCTCGTTTGCTCTGAGTTTTAGTTCCGGCCTGTTCATGGCCTCGAATGCTTCTTGACGTTTAATATAGTGCCATCTTACCCTATATTTACCTAACGCTCTGAAGGAATGAGCGAAATAGTAGTAGGGGTAGTATCTTCTCTTCCTAGCGTTTAGAACCCATTTCAAGTGTAGTCCTGAGCCTCTTTCTCCGCACTTAGGACAGAGTGCGCCTATGTTGTAGATCCCTCCATTCTTCTGAGCCTTGAGGAGTGCTTGATACCGTTCTAGCTCCGCCTCCGCTAGGCCTTCTAGATCCACAACATGAGCTAGGGCTAGTAAGTGCGCTTTATTCTCGTAGTAGGAGAGGGCTGAATCTATCTCTTGACTGTCTATCTCATGCCTCGAACATAGGTCTAGTAGGTGTTTACGCTCGACAGGTCTTAACATAAGCCTCCTCCTCGAACTTTACCTAACTCCTTGCCTCGTTATCCTCTCCGGTTTTCAATCTATTAGACTGACTGTTTGACGAAATAAAAAAAAGAGAGAGGTTCACTGAGAGACTTTAATCTCTCCGGCCTCTGAGATCTCTACCCTTACTTTTGTCACTCTGTTGATCTGTATCGAGACGAAGAGACTTGTATTCTTGTTGATCTGAGCGAATATGTCTCTTTCCCATGTGTGACCGTAGATGTTGCCTTTACCTACTGCTAGAGTTGCCTCTACTCTCTCTGTTGCTAGTCTAGAGACCTCTTTCACTCTGCTACTATCTGAGGCCTTCAATTCTCCCCATAGTCTAGCCATAGCCTTAAGCCTCCTCTATGGTCAAAACTCCATAGGAGCAAGAGATCTTAACGAGATAGCCATCTTTGAACTCATAGAAATCGTAGTTAAGGCCTCCTCCTCTATTCGAGCTTTGACCGTGGATATTCTCTAGTTCTTGGATCTTGGCTTTTACTGCGCTCATCACTGAGCCATACTTCTCTACGCACTCATCCACTGTCATACTATCCATTTTTCTATCTCCTCCTTTTCATTTACCTAACGGTATTTTGGAGTAGACCTTTCCGGCCTACTCTAACAAAAACCGTAGATGATCGCTCTACTCCACTGGAAACTTTACACTCTCTAAGCATGGGCTAGGAGTACCGCACACATAGCACTCTAGATGTACACTATTCAGGAGCTTTACGAGTTCAAGCTCTTTGAAGCCATTAGGCCTTACATCTCTCTGAATCTTAATGTGCGGTGTCTCGATCTCACACTTAGCGCACGGTCTCATTTCCATTTCTCCCTATCCCTCCTTTCAGCTTTTACCTAACTCTATGTCGAGACTCTTATATAAACCTGTCTATAAAGAGATAATTATCTCTGGAGAGAGAGAAGAGAGATAATAACGATCCGGCGTAATGCAATACATCGAGATCCACGCATAGGTAGAGGCTTAGGGTAATACTCTAGTAATACGCTTTACGGTCATGTAGGATCTCTTCCGGTCTCTACTCCTACAACAAGGCCTTAAGTCTTAAGTCATAGTGGGATAAGAGCGTCAAAAGTCCCTACGCTAAGTCTCTTAGAGAGCTTCAGATCTAGCTTGAATGCTCCAAGAGACACTTAGATGTTGGAGGAGAGAGAGCTTAAGACTTTTGACTAGAGATCTAGAGCGCATACTACAATACGGTTTTGACGCTCGGACACTAGGCCACTGAGAAGTTAGGTAAAAGCATGAGAGAGAGAACAA
>Ga0315312_1001076_pt1 | contig 23669 bp, 22 predicted proteins | sample TDP7_MG_FD_203629 | JGI IMG/M metagenome (GOLD analysis project Ga0315312, IMG submission 203629) | Freshwater sediment microbial communities from Lake Towuti, South Sulawesi, Indonesia - TDP7 | ecosystem: Environmental > Aquatic > Freshwater > Lake > Sediment | place: Indonesia: South Sulawesi... | reverse complement strand
TCCTTCGGATAGGTTATCTGAGTCTTTCTCAGCATCTTGAAAACGTGATCTCGCACCGTGGGTCTCAACGCCACAAACTCTACCCCCATGCTGCTTGCAATTCTCGTCCCGTACTCTTTTCCAACCAGCTCGTCGAGCTGAATGAAGCCCTTGTGGGTGTGGAGGCTCTTCTTGCTCTCCACCGTAACCAGATAGGTTCTCCTCTGGTCGAGATAAAGCAGAACGCTGTCTCCCTCGTTAATGGTTCGAGACATGGTGAAGCCTACCGTTTCAATTGGCTGGCGAAAATAATAACGTTGCGGAGCCCTACATTACGGGGTGTACTTGAAGGGGTGCTTGGCTCTCTCCTTGTTTTCTATGATTTCATCGGCGGTGGGTCTTCCCTCCATAGCCTTTCGTACGGCGTGCCGCATGGCCTTGTAGTTGTTGATGTAAACCCGGTGACGGTTTACGGCTGCTGGATGAACAAAAACGTTAGCGATAATGATCAAGTCCTCCGCAGCCGCTTTGGGTATGATCCCACCTGCGAGACTGTCGGCCACGGCCTTCGCCACACCCGCTTGCGCCGGGCCGTAGACCATGCTGGCCTGTCTCATGCTCTTGATGGTGACCGTGGGAACGATCAGTGTAACCGGCTTGACGATGAGGTTCGGCTCTAGGATGGCAACAAGCGGTTCATGACCGGGCGTTGGGGCGGCCTTTGCCCTCGCGTAAGCCTCACCCACTGGCCCGTCCTTTCTTCCAATCAGCAGGTCGATGTGCGCCACCTCAGGCTCCTTTCCAGCTAGGGCTTCGCCCACGCGTAGGCGGAAGTTACGAATAACCTCTGGCGTTATATCGATGGCGGTGAAGCGCTCTTCCAAGACCTTTTCCTCGATTTCAAATTTAATAGGCTTAGGGGTAATCTTTCCTATCTTTTCTAGGTCTAGACGAAGCTCCTCCCGCTCTTCGTAGGTGAGCTCCCCACCGACGCTCAGCGGCCTTCTCACGGGTCCAACTTTCATGTCCATCATGTTTAACGCCTCCTTGGCTCCGACGGCTCCACTCTTAGCGATGATTCTGGCGATCTTCTGAACTTTGAACTGCAGCTCGCGAGCCCTTTCTAGACTGCCTTTCTGAACCGAGTTGTAGATTTCCACCCATACGTCTGGGATGAAGTTGGCGCTCGCTAGTATGGCTCCGGAGGCGCCGGCGGCTAGGGCGGACAGAACCACCTCGTCGTAGCCGCACATGACGTTGATCTTATCCCGAACCTTCTCCAAAACGGCGAGAATGTACTTTAGTTCTCCACTGCTGTCTTTTAAGCCGACTATGTTGGGGATTTCCGCGAGGTCCTCCACCATCTGCCACGTTAACCAAACTCCTGTGCATTGCGGGATGTTGTATAGGATGATGGGGAGGTCCACCTCGGTGGCAATGGTGTAGAAATGCTCGTGGATTCCTCGATCCGTAGGCTTGAGATAAAACGGGGTCACGATCAACGCGGCGTCGGCGCCCGCATCCTTCGCGTACTTTGTCATTTCCAAGGCTTGATCGGTTCCGCTTGCCCCTGTACCCGCAACCACGGCCACCCTGCCGTTAACCTCATCAACAACGATGTCAATTACCCTCTTCTTTTCGTCCACTGTAAGGTTTACAAACTCGCCGGTGGTGCCACAGGGGACGACCCCGCTCACCCCCTGCTCGATGCAGCGACTAACAAGACTTCGCAACTGCTCCTCATTTAGCTCTCTCCCATCGTTAGTGAAGGGAGTAACCAAGGCGGGCATAATTCCTCGAGGCTTAAACATCACAAAACCTCTAACCGTTTTTCATATGACTAGTAGGTTATTGCAACTGACACATATTTTTGTATCTATTTAAACTGTATTGAGGAAGAAAAGGGGAAGATTGTTTTATTTTGGTTTGGGAATCGCTAAGTCTAGTGGGCCCATCTTAGATAGCTTGGCCTCTGGATAGTTTTTCTCGATGAGGGACACGATGATCTCGGCGTACTTCACTTTCTCCCTCGCGAGGAAGGCGAGATGGTCCGGGCTCACCCATGGCTTGTACAGCGAACCAACGCTGGGTCCAGGTTCAATCTTGTAATAACAAGGTGCGGTTACTCTCGTGATCTCAGGGGTTTCCCAGAATCGAACGAAGCCTCCGAAGGAGTCAAACAGATAAACGTGCACGTCGACCGGCATGTTGACAGCTTTCCTTATAGCCGCTAGCATAGGGAGCGTCAAGTCCCCCACAGGGTTAAAGGTATTCGCACCAAGCATTTCCAGAACCCGTGCTCCCGCGGGATTTCCATGACCAGCGAAGATCGAAACCTTGAAGACCACATCTTTGGGTATGTCCTCTGCCTCCCTCATCTGGCTTAGAAGCCAGAGGAGCCCCTCATCGGTGATTAGGAAGCCTCTGAAGCCGAAATCGATCGCCCTTCTTATGTCTGCAACGACGTAGACGAGGTTGTCGGATCCCCGGAAGCGTAGCCCAGAAAGCGCTCCTTCAGGCGTCCTGATTTGTCCCCCTAGATCCCAAATGTTTCTAGGACCCGGCGTCACAATGACCTCAAGTTTAGCGGCTCTAGCCATCCTCGCAAAGCTTTCCAGCTCATCGTCTGAGAGAAGCGTTGCACCCATCACCATAGAGATTATCCTATGAACAGGGACTCTCCTCTTTTCCATCTCGTCTATTAGGGCCTCCAGAGTTGAGGGCCGCTCAACACCGGAAACCTCGATCCTATAATGGCATCCATCAGGAAACCTCTTTTCAGATGTCGGCAACTCGTAGAGGTCTCTCCCCGGCACACCATGCTTTTCCAAAAATTTTCTAATCTCCTCCAAACACCTCCCTCCAAGAATTCGTTGAATCTTATGTCCTTTGCCAATATAAAAATGAGAGGCATAAAGCAGGGGCTTGCTTGTTTCAATTTGACGGATTCAGATGTGGCTGTGGGCGATGCCAAGAAGTGTTGGTACGTATAGCCAATTATAGGTCATGGCTGTCTCTTCTATCCGCACTCTTCGTATTTGACTCTCCTTTCGGTGTGACAAAATTCATCTGTTTTCCCTTTAGCATGCCTGCGAGAAGTCTTTTGAATGCTTGTGGGTTGCTTGTGTGGCCGGAGGAGTGAACATGGTAGATGGGTACTCCGAAGAATCGAAGAAACTACGCGTTAGTATACTTACTCCTCTGCTTGGTTTGTTACAAAACAGAATTGGACCTCGGAAAGCAAGCTTCAAACGTTTAGCAAGCTCTTATGAAAGAGCACATTTTATGCTAAATCGTCTACTTTTTCCCGTATTTAATTAAGAAACTATTTAATAATATAAAATAATACAAATAGCTTGGGGGCATTGCTAAAATTATGGCTATTAAAAACACAGCTCGTTTATTGATAGAAGTTTTCAAGTCAGAGAGGGAACTCTATGGAGAATGCCCATGCTGTGGCGAGACATTCAGAATGAGTGATGTAAAGATTTTTTACGGGAAGAGGCCACCTAAGGATTGGCTTGAAAGACTGAAGGCGAAGAATGAGGAGCTGGATCGATTGATCAGAGAGTTCGAGAAAAATAAGAAGAAAATTAGAGAAGATGCAGTTAAGCGGGCTTTAACCACACGGATAGGAAAGGCAATGGAACAAATGGTTCCAATTTTCCCCAAATTTGGTCATGATCCGAGTGACCTACGAGCACTACTGACGCCGATAGATTTTGTAGCCTTTAATGGCATGTTTTCTAACGGTGTTGTTAACGACATAACGTTCGTTGAGGTTAAAACACAGCGATCAGGACTAAGTTCATTACAAAAAAGCATAGAGAAAGCTATCGATAAAGGAAGAGTAGATTTCGAGGTATACACCGTTCCATCCAAGCTCTGATAGTAAAGGGTAAGAGGTGTGGCCCGCATGTAAGGGGGGATGAAGATATTTGACTAGCATAAAATTTTATGGTGGAGTTAATGAGATAGGTGGAAATCGAGTTCTTGTTGAGGATAGAGATTCAAAAATTTTCCTAGACTTTGGAATGAGTTTTTCAAAGCATGATTTATTTTTCGAGGAGTATCTTAAGCCGAGATACTCGTCCACGGGGATGCAAGATCTTCTGACACTAAAATTGTTGCCTTATATAGACGGAATCTACAGGAAAGATCTATTACGTCTCATTGGAAAAGAACCTCACAGTGAACCTTCCATAGACGAAGTATTGCTCTCGCATATTCATCAAGATCATTCAGCTTACATTTCACTCTTGGATGAAAGAATCCCAATTTCATGTTCTGAAATAACCAAAAGCTACGCCAAAGCTGTACTTGAGTCTGGGCTTAGAAGGTTAGAGACAGAGGTATATGATTTTAAAGAACGCCCCTTAATTAATAAAAGAGCTCCTCCAACCCCTAGAATTTTCAATCTACGGGAAACGGAAAAATCATTTAGAATTGGTTCACTAGAAATAAAACCCTATGCCGTCGATCATTCCGTGCCTGGTGCGATGGCGTTCCTAATTCGCACCTCGGATAAAACTCTTGTTTATACAGGCGACCTAAGACTCCGTGGGATATGCGGAGACCTTACCCAAAGATTTATTGATGAGGTAGCAAAAGAAGACGTGGACATTTTGCTCTGCGAGGGGACTAGAATTAATGAAAATGAAAGCCATTCCGAAGAATATGTTACGGAAAACGTAAACAATGTTGTTTCACAGTGCAAACAACTGGTAGTTGCTGATTTTGCTTACAAAGACCTCTATCGATTCATAACCTTCTATAAAGTTGCGAAAGACAATGATAGGAACATTGTGATTTCAAAAAGACATGCATATTTACTTGAGGAATTGCAGAAGGTTCCTGAGCTTAAGAATAATATACCCCGAGTCATTGATGAAAACATTTCTATCTATATCGATAGAAAAGATACTGGTCGGTTTGAAAAATCTGATTATGATAAATGGGAGCTAAAATTCTTGGATCTGTCCAATGCCGTCAAAGCAGACTGGATACACGAGAATCAGGAAAAAGTTATTGTCTGCCTCAATTTTTTCGATATGAACGAGCTAATTGATATTGCTCCAAACACTGGAAGTATTTATGTGCACTCAACTTCTGAGCCACACAATGAGGAGGAGATTATCGATGAACGTAGATTAAATCAGTGGATCGATTTCTTTGGGCTTAAAACGTATCATTTTCATGCCTCAGGACATGCCAGCGGAGTAGAAATACAGAAAATCATAGAAACAATCAAACCAAAAGAGTTAATACCGATTCATACGGAACATCCTGAACTTTTCCAAAAAATGCATTATAATGTCAAGACGCCTAAATTAGAAGAAATCTAACTACTCAAAATAGTCTCCCAAGCCGTTTATGGCCCTGGGTTCGAGCCAGCCTGTGTAATAGTCTGCACCCGCGGTGAAGGACTGTCCAAAATCCAGAAAGATTCTAACGTTTTTATCTTCTAAAAGAACCTTGTTTCCGCCAATCTCGTTTACTCCGCCATAAAAGGTGAGAAACGTTTTCTTTTCTGTCATTTCGCTTCCTCGCTAGCCTAACCATATACTGTTAATTTTGTAAACCCTTTAATGGGTATCGCTAGATTCTTTTTCTAGTCTTTTCCCATTTTTTGGCAGAGGTTAGAAATGGCTACAATAACATGGAGTGGGGTAAAAACGCTGAAAACCTTTACGTATCGCGCTGACCCCGCGTTCTTTACGGTTTCCTTCCTTCCCCCAGCCTCTAGGTATCCTTCAATAAAGTTTTTGGCAATTACCGTTGCGGCTTTCGCTGATGATATAGGAGAAACGTAGTGCCCCAAATAATAGAGGAACTCTGCTATGTCCCAGGCTTGGTTTCCGTTTCTTGATGCTTGCTCAAGATCTAAGAAACACGTTTTTCCATCCTTTGTGACAATGATGTTTTCTGGTTTGCAGTCTCCCAAGGAAACGCCGAGCCTGTGAGCCTCCGCGATTTTTCTCCCTACATCCTTTACTACGGCGACTTCCCCCTTAGCCTCTCGCTTAGACGAAATGATACGCTTGATGACTTCTGCTAGGTTGTCTCCCTCAATATAATCTTGAAAAATCAGGCGTTCCTGAGGGCTCATGTAGAGAACCCTTGGAACTGAGAAGTCCTGGCTCTGGAGGAACTGGTTTATGGCGTATTCCCTCTCCAGCCTAGACTGCCCCAGCACGGCGAAGGCCTTGGTGCCCAGAGCCCATAAGGCCAATGGAAACCACTTAACGCCAAGCCAATCCTTAAACTTCTTCACTACAACCCTCTGTTCCTCATGGTCCTTCCGAAACGTGAGGAGGTAAACAGCGTTTAAAACTCCTCCTATCTCCTCGATTTCCATATCTAAAACCTCTCCGCTCGGAACGGTTTTTCTCACAAAGTCTTGGATAGTGGTCTTATCTGAAAGAGCCGCAAATCCGAGGGGTGTTGGTATTAGCAAGTGTTCCCTTGGGTCCTCGAGTTGGAAAATCAGCTCCTCGGCTTCAACCTCTTGATGAGACCTCATGAATATTTCTTCTTCGTGTACGAGGGGTCTCATCATTCCAGGGAACACGCCAAGAATATGGAGTAACGCCGCCCTCTGAACCGACCTTAGGAGAATGGGGAGTCGAAGCTTCCGGCTTTTGATGGCGTTAATGAAGCCTTGTGTGATCTTGACGTATCCGTTGGAAAAGGTTATCTGATCCTCTTCTGCCAACTCGCTGAGGGCCTTCAGGTACCCCTCCATCATTGATGCCGTATTCTTTTCCTTCACGTCTCTTCTGAGTATGTTTAGAAAGGTGTAGGTTATGGGTGGAAACACGCGGGCCCTTCGCATCATGGCCTCATACATGAAGTACTCCGCGTCGATTAACAGCTCATGGGATAATTCAGGGAATTCCGAAACGATGTTTTCCAGAAGCTCCCGGATGATCCGCTTTTTCACCTTTGCCTCTTGACCTCTCAAATACTCCTCGTTGATTAAGGGTTCGTAAGGAACCGTGATCTTTTCAGCCACAAACTCCCCGAGCCAGCCTTGATCCACATCCCTTTCAAAGATTCTCTGATCGACAACCAAAACGAAGGCGTTAATCCCGTTCAAAGGCTTAAGAATACCCTTTAGTCTAGGCCGGTAGTTGCGAAGCACAAGCAAAACGTTCACGTCACTTTTCTCATCGGCATATCCACAAACCCAGGGACCATATAGACTTGCGGTAACGATGCCACGAGAGCCAGCAACGTCCCTACACATGTTTAATGTCCTTTCTTTTACACTCTCATTGAGATGCTGAGTGATCATCGCCTCCTTTCCCCAACGCTTTAAACCACGCAAATGAGCGTCTCCCAACTAACCCCAAAAGCAAAGCTCTGAAAACCAGGCTAGACATGAAGCCTCTGCCCTACATTTCATGAAACGCACCCCCTCTTAAAAACATCTTCATCAAAACCCCTCGGCGGGCTTCTGCTGCCCTCCTTGTTGCGAAAACCTAAGAGTCTGGAAACTACAGGGCACGAATCAGGGCTTGAACCCTATTTACCAAGTTTTTCCAACACCTTGTGGTATGCCCTTAACGCTTTTAGTGCTTTCGCAGCTTTTTCAGGTAGGTTGTAAACGGGTATGGTTGTGTCTCGTAGCACCTTGTAAACGAGCATGAAGTCTTCTCCGCCGGCTGGGACGTCAACCACAGGCTTGCTGGGATGCTTTTGTGCGGTTTCAGCGATTACCAACGCGTCTTCTGGCTCAAAAAAGCAAGACTTCAGCATGTTTATGACCATGACTCCGTCCACGTTTGGGTCCGACAAAACTAGCTCTAAAACCGCGGAGTACCTTTCACTCCTAGCGTCCGCAATTAAATCTATCGGGTTGATCACCTCTACCCCAGGATAGCGCTGTTCTATCTCTCGTCTGGTTCTATGTGAAAGCGCCGCCAGTTGCAGTTCATTTTTCGCCACGGCGTCCGCGGCCAGTATGGCTGGTCCTCCCACGTTGCTCACGACGGCGATGTTGTCTCCGCTCAATGGAGGCTGCTTTGCCAGCGCAATGGCCGCGTTAAGCAACTCCTCCACATCTTCCACTCGAATGATTCCAGCCTTTTTAAAGGCGGCGTCGAACACGATGTCTGAACCGGCTATGGACGCGGTGTGGGACAGGGCTCTTCGAGCCGCCTCCTTAGTCACTCCGCCCTTCAGGGCCAGAATCGGCTTCTTTTTTACAACTTCATGAGCCACCTCTATGAATTCTCGTCCTTGCTCGATTCCCTCCATGTAGAGGCATATTGCCCTCGTCTCCGGGTCTTTGTTAAGGTATTGGAGAAGGTCCACGTCGTTAACATCGGTTTTGTCACCCATGAAAGCGAATTTGCTGACGCCGATTCCGTAATAGCAGGCCCAGTCTAGGAGGCAGGCGCCCACCCCTCCGCTTTGAGATATGATGGAGATGCTTCCCTTCGACGGCATGACATCCCTCTCAAAGGTGGTGTTCAACCCGTTAGCCGTGTTTATGACCCCCATGATCGTGTTGGGGCCGAGTATTCGAATGCCGTACTCCCTTTTGAGGTCTGTTAACCGCTGGCGCTGGTGGTCCTTGTATCCGCCGGTTATCGCCACTAATGCCTTCACCCCCGCATTGGCGCATCTCTCCGATTGTTGCAGGGATAGCTTAGGTGGGAGCATGATGACGCCGAGATCCGGTGTTTCCGGTAGTTCATCTAGCGCTTTATATCCCTTTTCTCCCTCAATGTCCAAAACATAGGCCTTTCCTTTGAAGAATGTCGTCATGTTGTGGATGACGCTCTCAAAGAGCCATGGTGAGGCCATTCCAACTTTCTCTCGAATTTTACTGGATCCGATGAGCACAACGCTTCTGGGCTCAAAGAGAGACTCCACTCCCCTCATATAGATAACCTCGACTTCCACAAGTCTTCGGGTGCGGCAAATTAAATAACCAACCATCCCTCTTAAAATCCCTTCTATTGAGGGGGCGCCAAGCCTTGCTGGAAGCCAGCGTTAAAACCATCTTCTTAAACCGTTTAGCCATTTTTTGGCGTGCTCACGTATTTTGAGACTCTTGGTCAATGGCTCTTCGGGCATGAAAAGAAAAATGAGGCTGCTATAACACTTAAATATCTCGTTCTATTCGTCTCTTCTGCGGGTGATTGTTTATGGCTTCGAGTCGTGGGTCTGCCGTAACATTAAGGAGGGTGACTAAGCACTACGCCGACATAATGGCCGTAGAATCCATCAATTTAGATGTGGAATACGGCGAAATCTTTGGCCTCCTTGGTCCCAACGGCTCGGGCAAATCCACCACCTTGAAGATAATTTTGGGATTGATCAAACCAGACTCAGGGTCTGTGAAAGTTTTGGGTGTAAACGCAGAAGAGGACCCCGTCTTGGTGAAGAGGCGGGTGGGGTATGTTCCGGAGTCTCCGCGTCTCTACGAGTTTTTGACGGGGATAGAATATCTAGACTTTGTTGGTGACGTTTACGGAATGGGCGCGGAAGAGAAGAGGGAACGAATCAACGAATACTTGGAAGCCCTCGAACTGGAGGATAGAGAGGGTGACATGATAAGTGGATACTCTCAGGGGATGAAGCAGAAAATCACCCTCATCTCGGCCTTCATACACAAACCGAAACTGTTGCTCTTAGACGAGCCGTTAAGCGGTCTAGACCCCAGGTCGGCCAAGATCATAAAGGATCTCCTCCACGAGCTATCCTCACGAGGTGTAACCACGATCATGTCAACCCATGTTTTGGGGATCGCCCAAGCTATGTGTCATCGCATCGCGATCATGTATGAGGGAAGGTTGCTGGCTTTAGGCAACATGGAGGAGTTGAGACGGGAGGCGAGGCTTCCGGGATCGGATCTGGAAGACATTTTCTTGAAACTCACCGGGACAGAGGATGTCAGAGCCGTGGTCGAGGAGCTTCTAAAATGAACTGGAAGAACGTCCTTCGGCTGATAAGCGTCGATGTCAAATCCGGTAGGCTGATTAGGGGCCAAAGGTTCAGAAGGTATCGTGAGAGTAAACTCATTCAATACGTGTTGTATGGGGGAGCCTGCATTCTAGGACTAGCGATAGGACTGGTCGCAGGTAACTTTTACAACGGAGTAACTGACCCTGAAATGAGGGCTCTGTTCCACCAGGGCGCCTTGAACTTTTTCTTATCTCTTCCCACTTTAGTCCTCATCTACAGTCTGGTTTTCACCATGATGGGGCAGATGCAGCGGATGGGGGCGAAAGCCTCAATCCAGCCGCCTTACTGGCTACCTATTACCTGGGAAGAACACACCTTGGCCTCCACCCTAGCCAATCTCCTCGGCTTCTCCCTGGCTTCCATCATTCTAATTGGTACAGGCATAGCTGTAGTCTCCATCTTCTTGGACGAGGTGCCTCTGGCAGCCTTTGCCATTCTCACTTTACTGGCGGGCGCCTTCTTGGCTAGCACAACCACGGAGATTTTCAGAATCCTGCAAGTGAGGCTTATAGGAGCCGTTTACAAATCTTCTGGAAGGGCGGCTGTTTGGGTAAGATTTCTTGGTTCCCTACTCTTTTTGATTGCTTTCTACGTTGTTTGGTTTGCCCTCACGTCTGGCGCTGGCACCATCGCCCTCATTGAGATGTTTGCCGGTGCTCAGAAATCGGTTTGGTTCATTCCCTACGTTTGGTTAGGAGTGGCTTTGGCCTCTTTTATGGGTGGACTACTGGCGCAAACCATTATCTTTTCGCTGGCTTCCCTTTTGTTTATTCTCATCCTCTTCTACGTGGCGGTTAGGCTTAACGCTAGATTCGGGTTGTATGAGCCGCCGGCAATAACTGTCTCTAGAGGAGCTTACGTTCCAAAGGTCGGTCTCTTGGGGAAGCTCGGTTTTTCCTCCTTGGAGGCTGGTGTGATAAGGAAAGATTTTAAGGCCTTTACGAGACGCCGGGAGCTCATGTACATTTTCATAATGCCCCTCGTGTTCATACTTATGCCACTAATGCAGTATTTAGGAAAGTTGGGTAGGCCAGTCGCGCCGGAGGTTTCCCCCTTCCTTTTCGCTTGGATACTTCTTGCGCCTGGGGTCATAATGGCTGTTATGTTAGGCCTCATGATGGTCGGTGAGGAAGGCGGGTCTGTGTGGCTTTTCTTTTCCTCGCCCATCACTGCGCGTAGTCTAGTCAAGTGTAAGTATGCCTTTGTAATCATCTTTTCATGTGTAGTAATGCTTGTTTGCGGTTTTGTGGGAATTCTAGTCGCCCGTCCATCATCCAGCATCGCGGCCGCTTCCTTAATCGAATCGATATTCTTAATCTTCGCTCTAGGCGCGGTTTCCCTTAGGGCAGGGGTCAGAGGCGCCGACTTCGTCGAGGTCCCGAGACCGAGAATGATCAGACCTATGACGGCTCTCGTCAATGTGATCGTGTGTTTAGTTCTAGCATCGGCGATACTCTCGCCCCTCGTCCCGTATGCTGTTGCAACGATGGGTTTACCCTTATCTCTACCGAAAATTGATCTCCACGTTGCGCTTTTGGTGAGCGGGATCATAGCCTCCACCATAACCTACGTGTTCTATGGGATGGCGGTGAAAAGCGCTGAAGAGTTTTTAGTGAAGGCCGAGGCTTGACATAAACGCTGACAGAGGCAAGTTGTGAAAGGCTCGGTGACTTGTCAGTCGTGTTCCATGATTTTTATGTAGACAGCAGCACCGCTCACCGTGAATATTACTGAAAAAATCAGTAGATTTTGTAGTAGAGCGGCGGTGAAGGGCGGGCTGCCTAGGAGGTATGCTCTGATGAGGTCAGCGCCACAGCTTAGGGGGTTGAGCTGGGCAAGCAGAATTAAGGGCTGAGGCAAGACCCCATGAATGGCTTTTAGGGGGTAGAAAACGGTGCTGCAGAAGAAAAGCAGGTAGTAGATGACCCCCCTCGCCGTCACGAACTTTTCAAAGCTTTTGGTGGAGGCGGCGATGGCGATGCTTAGGCCAGATGTTCCAGCGACCAAGAGAAACAGGGCTCCTAGAATAGTGAGGAGCTGCAACGGCGTTGGAAACCCTAGGAAGATGAACGTGGTTAAGAGGAGGGGAAACATGTAGATCATTCCCCTTAAGCCTCCGCTGAGCATCCTCCCCGACGCCAGTTCCCGTCGCGTCATGGGTAGGCTAAGCAGATAATGGGAGAAGTTGCGACGTACCTCCCAATTGATCTCCCTCCCGATCGTGAATGCAGCCGCGAAGGAGGCCGTTATAGTGATTCCCGGCGAGAAAAACTGGAAGTAATTAAGAATTATAGTGGGGTTCACCATTTTCGTGAACACCATGGCCATGATGAAAAGGTCTGCGAGGTTCATGCTTATCAATCCCAGCATCCACCATCTGTAGTGTAAAAACATCCGGAAGTCATATTCCAGAAGATGCGTTATGGCCTTCATGACTCGCCTACTCCCAGCCTCCCCCTTCCAGCCTCTTTTCATAGATGGTGACGCTGAGGAAGGTGAAGGTTGAGAAGAATAGAAACAGTCCGACTATCGCTGTTAATGGATTAGTTAGATAGACCGATTCCAGTCCAGCCCCCCACCGGAAGAGGTCAGAGGCAAAGGTCAGCGGATTAATCTCGGCAATCGCTGAGTAGAGGTTAGGCATGAACGCCTTAGGATAGAGGGTTGTGCTCAATCGGACGATGAGCGCGTCCAGGACACCCAGAAGGATGTCGTACTTGTCGTGTGACTTGATGCCCACCGCGAGTGCGATGCTCATGCCGGAAACCCCAAACGCGAAGAGGAATAGCGACGCAAACGCCACTAGAAAGTTTAGGGGATTGGCAATCCCTATTATGGCGAGGACGACCCCCAGCAGAGGGCCAACATAAACAAAGCTTCTTATGCCCCCTCCGATGGATCTGCCCAACACCATCTCTTTTCTAGAGATGGGAAGACTGAGCAGATATTCGACAACTCCGTGCTCCGCCTCCTCGTAGATATCGTAGCCGATGAACATGGCGGTGGAATAAAGTAGCATCACCACAACTCCCGCTACGTAATAATCGTAGTAATTTGGCACGATAACCATGCGAGAAGAAATCAAGCCAAAGAAGGTGATCTGCGCCACAAACCATATCGCCCTCATGATTAGAAGAAACTTATATTGAAGGAACGTTCGAAGATCTCTCTCGACCACCAGCCATACCTTGGTCATCCCCTCACCCTTGCAGGGTTCTTCTCTGGGCCATTTCTATGGTGAGACCCGTGTAATGCAGGAATACGTCGTCGAGGGAGGGTTCGGTCATATTTATTGAAGAAATTGATGAGCCTCTTTCAAGGAAAATTTGCATGATCTGGGGCATGACCTTCTCTGCTTGATTAAGATAAACCCTTAGGTGGTTTGGTTCCATGAGTACAACGTCGACAACCTCCTTAACATCCTTCAACTCCCCTAAGGTTCTCTCCCCAACTTCCCTCTCCAACCGAATCTCAACGATATCTCCGCCTGGTATGCTGTCCTTGAGGTTTTTAGGACTGTCGCAAACGAGTAACCTACCCTTGTGCATGATCGCCACGCGATCTGAGAGCTGGTCGGCCTCATAAAGTTCGTTGGTAGCCAAAAGGATAGTGGACCCCTCTTCTCGCAGGGTTTGAATCATGTTCCAAATTTTGTGTTTACCCACCACGTCTATCTGCGAGGTGGGCTCGTCGATGATCGCTATCTTCGGCCTCTGTATCAGAAGCTTTGCGATCTCTACCCTTTTTTTCGTTCCTCCTGAAAGGTCGTGAACGCTCTTACTCCTATCCTCCCACAAGTCGAGTTCTTCCATCATCCATCTCACTTGCCGCTTTCGCTCAGACGCAGAAAGACCACAAACCTTCGCGTGCCAGTTTAAGACATCCCAAGGTGTGCTAATCCAAAGTAGCTTCGGCTCTTGAAAGGACATTCCAATCAACCGACGAGCCTTGTCCGGCGCGCTTCTTATGTCATACTCACCAATGATCGCGGTTCCTTCGGTGGGCTTAATGACGGTAGTGAGCATGAGGAGAGTGGTGGTTTTACCAGCCCCGTTAGGGCCAAGTAAACCAAAAATCTCTCCTTCCTCGATCTCGAGACTCAAGTGATCAACAGCCGTAACCTTTTCAAATCTCTTTGTGAGGTTTACGATGCGGAGGATGGGCAAGCTCCACACCAAGGGGGCTTCTCTGAGACCATAATCTCTCGATGGCAAAGATAAGTGATATGATGTACAGATAAATGTATCGCAGAATTAATCGACGAACTCTCTGACAAAGTTTAAATAATCGCCTAGGTTTTCTCACCTTAAACATTGGGTGAAATGTTTTGTCTAAGCCATTTTTTAGAAGAAAGCTCTTTAAGGTTGAGGCTGCGTTAACTTTTCGAGACGTGATTCTTCTTCCCGGCTGGACCGAGGTGGAGCCTGGGGAGGTTGATGTGGGAACTAAAGTTACAATGAATTATGAATTGAACATCCCCTTAATTTCGTCCCCTATGGACACCGTCACCGAAAGCGAGATGGCAATATCCCTAGCTAGACAAGGCGGCTTAGGGGTTCTTCACAGGAATTGCTCCATCGAGGAAGAAGTCGAGATGGCTAAGCGGGTGAAGAAAGCTGAGGCATTTATCATTAGAGATGTGATCACGATTGAGCCAGATCAAACCGTGGCCTCCGCCCTTGAATTGATGAAAAAGCACAACATCTCCGGGCTTCCAGTGATTGAGGAAGGAAAGCTTATCGGAATCGTCACGGGGAGAGACGTTCGATTCTCGGACCTAAGCCTAAAGGTGACGGATGTGATGACCAAGGATGTGGTTGTAGCTCGCGAGGGAATCAGCATCGAAGAGGCTAAGGAAATTTTGCAGCAACATCGAATCGAGAAACTGCCCGTTGTAGACGATCAGGGAGAAATACGCGGCTTGATCACAGTCAAAGACATCACGCTAAAGGGAAAGTTCCCCGACGCCGTTCGAGACGAGAAGGGTCAACTGCTCTGTGCAGCGGCAACGTCCCCCCTTGATTTTGAGCGAGCAAAACGACTCGACGAATATGTGGACATCCTTGTAATAGACGTAGCCCATTTCCACAATAAAAACTGCTTTTCCGCAACCAAGAAAATGCTAAAGGAGATTGAAGCCGACATCGTGGTTGGAAATATTGGAACATATAAAGCAGTCGAAGACATCATCACAAAGCTTGAGGGTATCGCCGGTCTTCGGGTTGGAATAGGCTCCGGTTCTACCTGCACTACCATGGAAACAGCGAGGGCGGGCTCTCCCACCCTCTACGCAACCGCCCAGGCCTCTGACGCTATAACAACTTATGGCGCTAATTTACCAATTATCGCTGATGGCGGAGTAAGAAACCCTGGCGATGTTGCGGTGGCACTGGCTGTCGGCGCCTCCACAGCTATGATGGGAAACATTTTTGCAGGCTGTAAGGAGGCTCCCGGAGGGCTCGTGGCGATAGGCGGACGCTACTACAAGCAGTATCGAGGGATGGGAAGCCCTTCCGCTCGAGCTAAGCGCTTCGCCATCGACCGCTACCAACCCGCGAAAGGAATCCCAGAGGGAGTGGAGGGATGGGTACCCTATAGGGGAGACGTAGCCAGTGTCGTGCAAGAATTCATCGGAGGACTTCGAGCCGCTATGGGATACGTAGGCGCCAAAACCATCCAAGAACTGCAGAGAAAATCGAAACTGGCGGTGTTAACTGAATCCGGCGTCAAGGAAGCGATGCCCCACAGTATTCTGCTTCCGTCCGAAAGAACCTTGGAAACCATGTAACTATATCTCCTATGAAAACACCGCGAAGAACGTTTAATCCTATGAGCCTTCGGTTGAAGGAAAACCGGCTAGGATTGCAGTCGGCGTCTAACAATCAGAGCCGATTGACCCAAAAGGCATCTTCGATGTCGCCAAAATTAATGAATAGACTGGATGTGTTGTAAACTACTAGGTTAAGACTATTCTTCGGAAGTGTTCCACCTCGTCCAATATGTTGTCCTTTAATCGCCTTGCGCAAGGTATTGTAATCTGTGTCAACGCCCAAAACGATCTTTTCCGCGTCGAGACTTCGATGGTATCTTGAACCACGTTAATGTATCCTTTTAAGATAAAGGAATCCTGTTTTAAATTGACATATTTTTGTATAAAAAATCTTTCTGTTTACGTGTGTCTACTCTACGTTGAACCAAAGATTAACTGATGTATACAAAAATCTCTGCAAAAACGTTATCTCCACAATAGTCGTTAAGGTTGTGATGAATCGAAAAGGAATCATTGAAGAATTTAAGTTCGTGGCTCGCTTTGTGCCTTTGACATTAGAACAAGCGAAGGTGATTTGTATTACTCTTGAGGAATACCTGGTAAAGTATCCCTTTCTTAGGGAAATAATGGAGGAAGAAGCTGAAGCTAGGTTAAAAGAAATAAGAAATAAACGCAAAGAGACTTTGTTTTAAGCACATAACTCAAGGTTTAAATGGTTTTTGTTATGCGTGCATAATTCTGTTTGACACAACTTTTGTATAAAAACGTCTAGCCCAAGTTTATCGCTCCAAGACATTCAAGGCCGTTTCTTGAGCCCTCTCCATGACAGCCTCCTCATCAAGCGTCTTCACCTCCCGACCCTCCATCAATATGTTTCCATCAACAATAACCGTATCCACATCGCTCCCACGAGCCGAGTAAACAAGGTTGGCGTACAAATCGTGCGCGGGCGTCAAGTGAGGTTTCCTAAAATCTATCAAAATAATGTCAGCTTTTTTCCCTACCTCCAGCGAACCTATGGCTTTTTCAAGTCCCAGAGCTCTAGCCCCATCCAATGTTGCCATTTTCAAAACCCTTTCAGCCGGCAAAACTGTGGGGTCCATGTAGTAGATCTTTTGAAGGAGGGCGGCAACTTTCATGTCCTCAAACATATCCAAGCTATTGTTGCTGGCAGGTCCATCCGTGCCGATGCCCACAGTTACTCCGAAATCTATAAGGTCTTTGATCTTGGAGACACCTAGACCAATCTTCATGTTAGCAACCGGATTGTAGGACACCTTAACGTCACGCTTAGCCATCAGCTTCATCTCCTTGTCGGAGAGGTATATGCAGTGAGCAGCGAGGACATCCGGCTTTAAGAAACCTATGCTTTCCAAAAGCTCAACCTCAGTGAGACCATACTTCTCCTTCACCAATTTCACCATATCCTCTGACTCCGCTAGATGCACGTGGATCCCAACATTAAGCGCTGAAGCCCTCTCCCGAACTTTTGTCAAGAGACCGGGACCGCAAGTGTAGACCGCGTGAGGACCCAGACGGATGCTAACCCTCCCCTTGGCATATCCATGAAACTTTCGAGCGATGTCGGCGCTCTCTTTTAACATTCTCTCCCCTCTTTTGCTGTCTTTCCCCTCGATGATTCCGGGAGCCAGCACAGCTCTTAACCCGGCTTTCTCAACAGCCTTTGCCGCCATTTCTTCGTGAAAGTACATGTCAGCGAAGCATGTGGTGCCACTCTTAATCATCTCAAGACAGCCAAGAAGAGCCCCATCGTAAACATCCTCGGCCTCAAGCTTTGCCTCTAAAGGCCATATAGTCTCCCTTAACCACCTCCTAAGCTCCTGATCTTCCGCGATTCCACGAAAAACCGTCATAGAGAGGTGGGTGTGGCAATTTATTAAGCCGGGGGTAGCCACTTTTCCACGGCCGTCTATCGCCTTCCCAGCCCTTATTTGAGGAGCGCTAGCCTCCCTTCCCACATAACTTATCCTCCCGTTTTTTGTTGCAACAAGACCCTTTTCTATGATCCCCATACCATCCATTGGGAGAACGGTGCAGCCACGGATTAGAATGTCAGCCTCCAAAAGACCACCATCTTAATCTAATAATTGTTGCTTGCAAATTACATTATCGGATCTTCGTAAAGTGAGGGTTTATAGATCCTTGTGCGAAAAGAAGTGAGTTCAGGTCCAGTTTTAAGTGCATATTAAAATTTACGGATACAATCGACTATATACTGGAAGCTGATCCAAACATGGATGAACATTTATTCTTGTTCGAAATTCAGCGTTTTTCGGAGCTTTTGTGGTTTAACAAGGACCCTTGAAGATAGATGGTTGTCAAGCGTGAGCCTGCCAACCCCGATTGTCAGTTTTCGATATATCTGACTCAGTGAATCTTCGGTGCAGTTCAGCAGGTCTGAGCCTTGGGTTGTGATGCAATACACTTTTCTTGGTCGATCATTCTCTAGGTCCCAATGGCTTTTAATGTACCCCTTTTCTTCAAGGGCACAAAGAAGTGGATAAATGGTGCTGGGACCAAAGTACACCCCGAAATTCTTTCGAAGATCCGAGATGATTTGATATCCATGCATGGAACGGCCGCTCAAAAATTGAAGGATCACGAAGTCGAGGAGTCCCCTCATAAGTTTCGTCTGAATCTCCCTCAGTTTACGCTCCTTCATTTTTGTTTCCTCATGTAGTGTTGTTAAACAGTTTTGCCGTTGCACCCATATACAATATGTCCAAATCAGGACATATTCGACTCTCTTATACTTGAAACGCGAATATAAAGGTTTGTGTGAACTCAAGGCATATCTAAGCATATAAAACCATTTATGTACGGGATGCTTAAATACAGATAAGATTTTACCATTGAGTAGAAAACCAATCACACAAAAAACGGAAAGTGGAATGTTGACTGAAAAATACGTAAAGGAGTTTGGGGAGCGGTTTGCCAAGGATTTTCTGGACATACTCTTACTTAGACTCATTCACAGAGAGCCCATGTGGGGTTACAAGATCATCAAGAAAGTAGAAACGTTGTTTAACGTCAAGCTTAGACATGGAGCCCTATACCCTCTCCTCAACGCATTAGAGTCCAACGGCTTTCTCACAAGCAAAGAAGAAGTTCGGGGAAGGCGAGTCAGAAAGGTGTATCAAATCACCCCAAAGGGGACGCAACTCGTTGAATCCTACTACGATTTCTTAAGAGAACAACTACAAATGCTGAACATCAGAGACCAGGAGATCCGAAGATGAAGCGTGCTCCAAAGAAACGAAAAAGTGCCAAAGAGGAGATAACGGAACAGGTGGAGAAAATCCTCAATGAGAGGGGAAGCAAAGCCTTGGAAGCAGCGAGAAACGAAATCTTGCAAGAGGAGATTGAGTGCAAAGAAGCCCGCGAGGCCTTAACCTACTTCATGACTCAGTATTGGCACAATGTATTTGAACCGGCCCTACTTTCTCTTGCTTGTGAAGCTGTCGGAGGAGATCCTGACATAACAACACCCTTTTCCGTTCCCATGATATTGATAAGTGGAGCCATAGACATACACGACGACATTATCGACCGATCAAAAATTAAGGGGCTTCGCCCCACGGTTCTTGGGAAGTTTGGCAAAGACATTGCGCTCCTCGTTGGGGACGCGCTTTTATTCAAAGGCTTTAAACTGCTGTACGAAGCGGTTGAGAAAGGGATACCCGCCGAGAAAGTAGCAACCATCCTTGACATTATTGAGAAGACGTTCTTCGAGTTAGGCGATGCAGAAGCGTTGGAGTTCCGTTTTCGAGGAAGAGTAGATGTTACACCAGACGAATATCTGTACATGGTGAGGAAGAAAGCGGCTGACGTGGAAGCTAGTACGCATATCAGCGCCATTCTTGGCGGGGGTTCAAAGGAAGAGATCAGGGCTTTAAGGGAATATGGCAGGCTTCTAGGTATGATGATGATATTAAGGGATGACTTGATGGATATGATTGACTTCGACGAGGCTGTCCATAGAATCAAAAGGGAGAGTCTTCCCCTACCGATACTTTATGCTTTACAGAACCCTGAAATCAGGCTCACACTTAGCGCAATTCTCTTCAAAAAAACAATGAGAAAAAGGGACGCAAAGACAATTTTATCAGTCACTGAGAAGGCAGGAGGACTTGATCATTTTAAAAAACTAATGCGTGAATTGGCTGAAAACGCTTGCAATCATATAAATGTACTTCGATGGAATAAACAATACTTAAAACTACTAATCAGATCTGTACTTTTGCTTCTCGATGAGTGGCAGAATCTAACTAATGCCACTTTCTAACGGGTATCTTAACAGTTTTCTTTCTCTTGACCAAATTCAATCCCGATTTTTAGTGTTGTACACATATACATATAAGTTTTGTTGTACACATATACAGAACCTTAGAGTTCATATTCGGAATTCGAATTTTTAATTCTTAATTCTTAATTCGTAGGAGGCTTAGTCTAGAATTATGGGCAGTGCACACAATGCTTAGAGCCGCCTCTGAGGATACCAGCGTTACTGGAAAAGACCTCTTCATAGCTTCTATTCTAATAATCAATTCTTTCTCATGGCATTATATAGCGTATATTGTAATAGAAAGCCTTCTAAGTGTCCTTAATTTTACGTATACACAATACGTTGTTGTTTGGTTGGCTCACTATATTGCCGTAATAGGATCTAGCGCTGTTGGGGCTGTCTTGTCAAATAGAGTAAGCAGAGTTAAATTTCTATGTTTGTGGATCATTATGGGAGTAGTTTCATCGGTATTACCAGTTTTACTTAGTAGTTTTATTATGGCGCATGTTCTCTTAATTAGCATTCTTTTAGGCGTTTCATTTGGGTTAGGTATGCCCTCATGTTTAGCTTATTTTGCAGACTCCACGCAAGTCGAAAACCGAGGACGAGCAAGTGGCATAACATTCTTATTCACCAACTTAAGTGCCCCTCTTTTTGTAATTTTATTTGGTATGTTCGATTTGAAGGTAAATTCATTAGTTTTCGCTGGATGGAGGGCATTTGGACTAGTGGTGTTCTTATTGAAACCTAAAGAAAGAATTGTCTCAGGAGTAAAAAGGGATAGCTCTTTCATATCAATTCTAAGAAACAAATCTTTTGCTCTCTATTTTGGTGCCTGGTTAATGTTCAATCTCATAGACAATTTTGAGATGCCAATTCTGGATTATATTTTTGGGAATTTCCAGTATATACTAGTTGCACCGGTAATTGGTAGCTTTTTCACCCTGATCGCAGGGGTATTATGCGATCAAATTGGGCGAAAGCGAGTAGTGCTCTATGGTTTTGTCACTATGGGAATCGCCTACGCGATAATAGGTATTGCTCCAGAGGCACTGCCCCCCTGGTATTTTTTCCTCACCACCGAAAGTATATCGTGGGCGATATTCTTTGTAACCTTCATCTTGACACTATGGGGAGACCTGTCCGAACCTGGCAATAGAGAGAAGTACTATGTAATAGGGGAAGCCCCTTTCTTTTTTGCGGAAATAGTGGGAGTGCTTTCAGCTCCCTACGCTGCGCTCATTCCAAAGACTAGTGCCTTCTCGTTGGCCAGCTTTTTCCTCTTCCTAGCGGTCTTGCCCCTACTATATGCCCCTGAAACCCTGCCTGAAAGAAAGATTGAGCTTAGGAGGCTCAGAAAGTACGTTGAAAAAGCAAAAAAGCTTCAACAAGAATATGTGTAGAAAGCTATTGGGAAATAGAAGCTTCCTCGAGGACATAAATTTAGAGTCACGGAGTGCAACAGCCCATGAATGAAATCAATGTTAGGAAAATTCTGAAGGAACATGGCTACTCTGACAGAGTTATCAAAAATATCCTTGCGTGGTATTTAAAATAACTGATTTTCTTATCGGGGTATAACTGTAGCAACAACTTTGATCTTAGAGGAGAAAAATACTATTTTCCTCGGCCTTTCTTTTGCTCACGGCGTGAATAGCAGTCAACAATACTCAAGAAAAGATGCGCATAATAGGACGTATAAGGTTAGAAATGTTTGATTTTCGTGGCTATTGTTCCTAGGATTTTTATGAATGGATGGTCTGGTTTTTCGATGGCGAATATCTGTGTTCCTCCGGCTCGAAGTATGTCACAGAAGCAGGGAATGACCTCTAGGAGAGGAAGGTTGTATGCAGTTACGAGTTTTCTAGATAGACTTCTTTTCTCGGTTTTGGACGACAGCATTTCAATGGGCACTTTATTCATTATAAGAAAAGTTTTCTTGTCGAAAAGTTCGTAGAGTTCATGAATCATTCGCTGGGTCCCCTCTATATCTGACGCGTCTATGCTTGTAACTACCAGCACAACGTCAGCGCTAACGATGCCGTTTATAGATGAGTATTGGAGTCCGGGGCTCGTGTCGAGGATCACGTAGTCGAGCCGCATGTCGTTGAGGAGCGACGTTTTGAGGGATAAGAGCCGTCCTAGAGCCTTCATCTCCCACTTTCGATCTTTCGCTGACATCTCTCGAATTGCCTCGGTGGCAGGGTTTGCCAGACCGACCAAAAATCTTCCTTTTCCGGTGTGCGTTTGGGTCAGATCAATCAAAACCTTTTTGATCTCGCAAGCGCCGTTGAGATAGTCGTTCAACCAATATTCGGTGCTGTTGGTTTTGAAGGCGACATGAAGGCTTGGGGCGCGGAAGTCCATATCTAATAGGCAGACGCTTTCTCCCTTGCTGGCATGCATTGCGGCTAAGTTGACGGAGAGCAGCGTCTTACCCGTCCCGCCTTTGTAGGAGTGAAGCGCAATGATTTTTCCCATATCCATTACCTCATGTTTCCTTCTCAACACAGAAGTAGGCCTTACGCCCTCTTCTCTCCTTCTTTAAGTATCCCATTAGTACTAGCTGATTCAAATAGCCGCTTTCAACCGCCCTCGCCCGTTTAGTTTGCTCAGCTACCTCCTCAGCCGTCGCGTTACCAAGCCTAGAAATGGTCACAGCTGTTTTTCTTAGGTGATCCGGCAAAGAGAGCAAAGTCATTACATCTAAGACGTCGGGTATGCCTTGATCTGCCTTTTCGCTGTGTTTTTGTATTTCGATCATTACCTCCATTTTTTCGTTTAGTCGATCAAGGCTTTCCTTTATCCTCTCTAATATTTGGGTGGCGTTTCTCTCCATGGTCCTTGCCGTTGTCACGGTTTAGATCTCCAACTGTGTATAACACAACTACAGAAATGTAGGAGTAAGTGTCTATTAAGTCTTACGATACACTTCTTCATATTTCTGATAAAATGGCAACCAAAACAGGTACTCCACTAAGCACTCGTACCCTAATTTGCCTTTACCCATACCACACTAGAAACCACGATAAAGAGTATGGCAAACCAGAAAAAGCGCACGAGTGTTTGAACGGCAAATAGGGCCATTTCTTCAAACAATGTTAACATCCAAAATATTGTACCTTCAGTATCGCTTATAAGCCGTGTTTCAACCTCAGAAATATTCCAAGAAGAAAACTATTGCAAATTAACAACATTGAGTTTCAATGACAAGTGATTGTGTAGAACTTTTAACAATGGATTTAGTATTCCACTTTGGTTAAGTCGAGAAATTAACTCTTAAAGGAAACATGAAGAACAGAAGCCCTCGAATGCTTTGATGCGTGTTCGGTTAGTAAAGTGATGGAGGGAGGCGGGCACGAGCTTCCTCAATGATTGGAAGTGTAGCTTGAAGTTCCCTAAAGTACTTGAGTACAGTCCTGCCTCGATCGGTAATGGCATAGACGATTCTTTTTTTGCCGATAGTTCTTTCTTCCACTAGGTTTTGCTTTATCAAAAAGTCTAAGTACTGCTTTAAGACGCTGCAATTGACATTGGCCTTATACATGATGTGGGTGAGTTTTAGGGATCCGTGGCGAGCTAGAACTTTGAGAATGTCGATGTACATCTCAAGTTTTGATCTTCGCATGTTCAGGT
>Ga0315312_1001075_pt1 | contig 23700 bp, 19 predicted proteins | sample TDP7_MG_FD_203629 | JGI IMG/M metagenome (GOLD analysis project Ga0315312, IMG submission 203629) | Freshwater sediment microbial communities from Lake Towuti, South Sulawesi, Indonesia - TDP7 | ecosystem: Environmental > Aquatic > Freshwater > Lake > Sediment | place: Indonesia: South Sulawesi... | reverse complement strand
CAAACGCCGTGAACACCATGGCTGAAGCGGTTGCCCCAACGATTGAGAGACTAACTCATGGTAGAGTTTACTTAAGGATCATCTCCAACTTGGCCACAAGACGGTTGGCGAGAGCTTGGACCGTTGTGGCGAAGGAGGCAGTTGGAGGAGAAGAGGTTGTGGATGGCATAGTGAACGCTTATGCCTTCGCTGAGGCTGACCCCTATCGAGCTGCAACCCACAACAAGGGCGTATTAAACGGAATAATCAGCGTTGTTATAGCCACGGGCAACGACCACCGAGCCGTGGAGGCAGGAGCCCACGCCTACGCCGCAAGATCGGGACGCTACAGCTCCTTAACAGTCTGGGAGAAGAACAAGGACGGGGACTTAGTGGGTTCTATCGAACTGCCCATGGCGGTGGGAATAGTTGGAGGAGCCACCAGAGTGCATCCAGTGGCTAGGATAGCGCTGAAAATCTTGGGCGTGAAGACAGCGCGAGAGTTTGGGGAGGTGTTAGCCGCTGTTGGACTGGCTCAAAACTTCGCCGCGTTGAGGGCTCTCGCCCATGAGGGAATCCAGAGGGGACACATGTCGCTACATGCAAGAAACGTAGCTATTAGTGCTGGAGCCCCAGAAGAACTGATAGACTTGATTGTTGAAAGGATGGTGGAAGAGCGTTCGGTGAGACTTGACAGGGCAAAGGAACTTATAAGAGAATACAAGCAAAAGGGAAGGAAAACGTGACTCTGGAATTCTTTGATAGTCACCTTCTCTTCATGAACAGGGCTTTAAGCCTCACAACATGTTCTTTTCACAGTCACACAAGATCTGGTCTATTTCCCTCTTCACTTCCCTATCGAGCTGAGTTGGCACGTGCGTAGACAGTATTTGTCTGACTTTTTCCTTTGCTCTTTCGACGAGGGAGCCATTTGTCGAAGGTAGGATTGTAGGCTCTTTCTTGAGCCACATTTCTTTTTGGAAGTGTTCTAGAGTGTGCTTAAGCCCGAGGAAGTTTCCTCCTGGACCAACCTTGCTGATGGCATCGAAGCCCAAGGTTTCTTCGTCAACTTTGAATCGACGTAGGTAGGCTTTAGCTTGTTCCCATGCCTCAACATCAAGGACCACCTGCTCCAGTGCCGAGCTTTCAGCGTTTTCTAGCGAACCTAAGCCTGCGGTGATGTCTCCGCGGCTCAGATGTGTAATGGCAAGTCTTATTGAAGTTTCAATAAGAGATTCAAAATCGTTTGGAGCCCCATCTATTCCTATTCCAGTTGCATAACAAGGAAGCCCGTAGAACCTCGCCATTTGAGCAACACCCGCTGCGATAAGAGGAAATTCAGGTGCCTCATAGTTGATTTCACCTGTCCTCATGTCTGCTGACGTTGATTCTACACAGTAGATCATTGGAGCGCCTGGGTTGGCGCATTCAAGAATAACGAGGGAGCCAAGGTTCTCACTGTTAGCGATGGTCAACGTTCCCGCAATCGTTGCGGGAGCTGTGCTGCCACATAAAGCCATTGACATGGGAACCACTGGAACTTCTGCCTTGGCTAACTCAACCATGGCTTCAGACGAGCCTTTTTCGAACAAAAGTGGGCTAACAGAGCAGTTGATAGAAGAGAATATGGGTCTTTTCTTCAACTTATCTTCGTCACCAACGATGGCGGACGCCAACTTGATCTGCCATTTAGCCTGCTCCTCACTGAGCGCCTGATACTGAACGTGCTTCCTAACATTGTTGAAGGAAATAGCCAACGCATGAATTGTTTGGACAGGCGGTGGGATTTCAGTAGGAGCCACAATGGGCCAGAAGAAGTCAACGCCATCAAGATAATCACTCAGAATGGCGAAGTCCCTTAAATCCGAAGCTTTTGTCATCCTCTTTTCTCCAGTCTTGAAGTCTCTCATAAAAGTTGCGAAGCCGCTTGTAGCAACGAAGGGAAAACCTGTTGAAGGGAGTCCAAGGTCAAATTTTGGATCTCTCCCGCAAAGGACTATTTCCTTTGGCGCTTTCTCAATCGCCTCTTCGACAAGAGAGCTTGGAATTTTTACAATCGAACGAGCAGCATCTACTTCTGCACCGTTTTCAGCGAGCAGGCTCTGCACTTTTCTACTCAGGACTTTTATTCCAATTCTTCGCAGTATTTTCAAACTTGTTTCGTGGACACGCTCGACTTCTTCGTCCGATAGTAGTATCAGTCGTCCAAATGCCAAATTAATCCCCCGCAACAATTCTCAAATTCTATTTAATAGGTTTACTGCGTGCAGCCCCTAGCCATGGAGGAAATCTTCACTATGCGAGGGAAAGGAAAAACTATAACATACAGCTCCAATTATTCCATAAAGTATTCACACTCCACGATGGGATCGATTTGATTGTAGTTCCTGGTCCGGCGTCACAAGAGTTGGGTCGAAAAATTGCCGACCTACTAAAGGTGAGGGTTGTCCCCGTAGAGTCTAAGCGCTTTCCAGACGGTGAATCCTACATTCGATTTGATGGCAATGTAGAAGACGAGGATGTCGCAATTGTTCAAACAACAAGTCCACCACAAAATGAAAACCTCGTCCAGCTCTTTCTAATGGCAGACAACGCAAAAGACCTCAAAGCAAGAAGCATCACCGCTGTCATTCCCTACTTCGCTTACATGAGACAAGACAAGCGTTTCAGACCTGGCGAGGCGTTCAGCGTAAAAACCGTGATGACACTCCTCGAGACTTGCGGCGTACACAGAATAGTCACCGTCAACTGCCACAACCCAGAGATTCTGACGAGCTTAAGGATACGTGTTGACGACTTATCAGCCATCGCTCTCCTAGCCGAACACTTCAAAAAACACGGGTTTAACGGAGCCTTCTCTCTTTCCCTTGGCAAAAAGGCACAGGGCATAGCGGCAGAGGCAAACAACATCTTAAAGGGAGGATACGGATACGTTGAAACCCACAGAGACCGGTTGACCGGAAAGGTGACCGTTAAAAAGAAGACTCTGCCAGTGAGGAAGAGGGACGTAATAATATTCGACGACATCATCAGCAGCGGAGGCACCATGATCAAAGCAATAGGGCTGGCTAAAGAACAAGGCGCTAAGAGGGTTTACGCGGCTTGCGTGCACCCCCTCCTCATCGGGGACGCCAAGGACAAGATTATTGAAAGTGGTGCAGACGGAATTGTGGGCACAGACTGCGTTCCAAGTCCCGTGAGTTTGGTTTCAGTTGCTCCCCTAATCGCGAAATTCCTTGCCAAAGAGGAACCCAAATAGTGACCAAACTGTTCTTTCTACTCTCGGGTGAACATCCAACCCTACCATCCTCTGAACTGAAATCCATCTTGGAAGCAGAAGGTTACAGATATCAAGTTTTGCAAGAGTTAACTCAAGTTCTGCGTTTGGAAACCGACGTTAGCAGCGTGAAATCAATTGTGTTTAGATCAGCCATGACCAGAGTCTGTGCCAAAGAGCTGTTCAGCTGCGACACCAAGGTCACTGAGATCTTTGAAAAGATGCGTTCCGTGTCCCTTGAAGGAATCATTGAAGGAGAAGAAAGCTTCGCTGTTCGAATAAAAAGGATAAGGGAAAGTGCCTCCCACCTTGCTGGAGGAGAATTAGAGCGAAAACTCGGTGAGCTAATCCTGAATAAGAGGAGGGGAACGAAAGTAAACTTAAGGAGTCCTCAAAAAACATTTTTCGGAATCCTAACTGATAACAGATTTGTTTTCGGACTGAAAATTGGCGAAGTCTCGCCGAAACTCTTTGTTGAAAGAAGACCCCGAAAGCGTCCTTTCTTCCATCCCGCCGCTATGCCCGCAAAACTCGCGAGGTGCATGGTGAACCTGGCTCAACCTAAAGTTGGTGAGCTAGTGATAGACCCCTTCTGCGGAACCGCCAGCATGCTCATTGAGGCTGGCTTAATCGGGTGTCGCGTGGTGGGATTTGACGTGAAGCATCGCATGGTGAAAGGAAGCCTGCAAAACCTTCTCTGCTACGGAGTGAAACCGGAGGGAATTGCGGTTGCAGACGCTCGACACCTCCCCGCAGCCAAGGCTGACTGCATTGTCACTGACCCCCCCTACGGAAGGTCAGCAACCACACTTGGATGGAGTACTCAACAAATCATGAGGGATTTTCTTTCAACAGTCGAAGATCGGCTTCCGAAAGGGAGAAGACTATGCACAGCATCTCCGAAATCGATAGGTGTGGGAAAGATGGGCGAGGAATTAGGATTTAAACACGTAGAGTCTCATGTTGTTCCTATCCACAGAAGCCTAACGAGAGAGATAGCAGTGTTTGAGAGGACATAAAATGAGCTTACGCGTTGTTTTCTTGGGAACCACAGGAAGCATCCCAACGGTTCAGAGAAACTTGCCAGCCATAGCCATTCAACGGAAGGGCGAGCTTATCATCTTTGACTGTGGCGAAGGTGTGCAGAGGCAGATGATTCGAGCTGGGATAGGATTCCACCGTAAAACGAAGGTTTTCATCACCCACATGCATGGAGATCATGTTCTAGGCTTACCTGGAATCTTCCAAACCATGTCTCTTTTGGAGAGGGAAAGGAAACTGGAGGTCTACGGACCTCCTGGAATCAAGGCTTTTGTGGAGGCAACCCAGCAAACGGTTCAGTTCACCCTCACCTTTCCCATCGAGGTTTTCGAGATAGAGAATGCAGGCACAGTGTGCGAGGAGAGAGAATACGAAGTTCATGCAATCGGGGTAGATCACGTGGTCCCCACCCTAGCGTACGCGTTAACGGAGAAGTCTAGACCCGGGAGGTTCCATCCTGAGAAGGCGAAGGCGCTTGGAGCTCCAGAGGGTCCCCTTTGGTCGAAGTTGCAGCGCGGTTCAGCCGTTGAGCTCCCAAACGGGCGTGTCGTAAGGCCAGAGGAGGTTTTGGGTCCTCCTCGTCCTGGGAGAAAGATTGTGTACACTGGAGACACTCGGCCCGTGGAGAACCTTACAGAATTCGCTGAGAAAGCGGACTTGCTGATTCACGATGCCACGTTTGACGATGAACTGTGGGAGAGGGCTCTTGAGGATGGGCACTCAACGTCCAGTCAAGCCGCGGAGACCGCGAAAAGAGCAGGGGCAAAAAGGCTGGTTCTGACTCACATCAGTGCCCGATATAAAACCCCAAGCATATTGCTTGAACAAGCGAAAAAGATCTTTCCGTGTGTGGAAGTGGCTGAAGATTTTATGAAAATTGACATCCCGCTTTCAGACGCCTAGGTGAAAAGTTTCCGCAGGGTTTGGAGGCTTTCTTCTACGTGCTCTATGGATTCTAACATTATGAGGTTGTCGTATCCGACCTTCTTGATCGCCTTCGCAACGCTTGTCCAGTCGACGGTTCCGTGTCCTATTCCAAGATGAGAGTCTTGGATTCCGTTGTTGTCGCTTGCGTGCATGTGGACAATTTTGTTAGAGAACTTGGTGATAAACTCTTGTACTTGGTGGTTTAGGTTGGCGTGTCCGATGTCCAGCGCCATCCCTATTTCCTCATCAAATTCACTGTAGAAACGCGAAAACTCCTGCACACTCTTCATCAGGAACGGGTGAGGCTCCGGAACGTTTTCAATTGCTATCTCAACACCGTGTTTTCTAGCAGCCGCAAGCAAAACGCGTACAGATTCCATGTTCAACTGCCAATCAAGTCCGGGAAAAAATTCGCTGACGCCAGTTTTCAGCCCGGGGTGAAACACCCACAGCCGACAGCCCAGCTGACGAGCGTAAAAAATGGACTTTTCAAGTCTCTTCAAAATGATTCGCCGCAAGATCGGACTAGGAGAGGCTATGTTAATATCTGCAAAGGGACCATGAAGCGTCAGCTCAATGTCGTGTGACTGAGCTACCCGTCTCAGCGCGTTTACACGTCTGCTGTTCAGCGCGTGTAAGCTCTCGTCAATAACCTCCACGTAGTGCACATCAACCTCGAGAAGACGTTTCACAAGAGAGGAAAACGGTTCGCCAAAGCAGAAGAGCATGGACAAGCCGATTTTTGTCTTAGACACGTTGACCACAACAAGTGCCGCTCAAGTTCAAAGGCTTTGGACTCAACCTCTGTCTAGCCCGTTTTTGGAGCCAACCAATCAATGAGTTCGTGTGGACTGTTGCAACGAATCTGAACCTTAATAGGTCCCAGCGGCGATTCGGCTGTGGGTTGTGAAAATGAGATGTGCCCAACATACGCCACCTGTTTGTTCAAGTAGAAGACTATGGATTTTCCACTAAGCCCCTGAAAGAGCACTCTCCTAGCAGCGTCGCGAATCCTCTCTCTGCGAAGCAGGTTCTGGAGCTTTGTGAGTCCGTCGATGCCTTTGGCTTTCGCAACTAGCAGACTTCCCTGCCTCTGGGGCTTGACCTCAAACTCTGCACTTCCAAGAATGTTTTCGATGGCTCTCCTCACTTTCTCAGGGTCTTCGGTGGGATTAATATCAGCCTCAACGTGAACGTCTATTTCATTCATCTCGAATCACACCTGCCAAAAGTTCACGAAACTTTCTTTCAAGTTGAACTTTCGTTCCTTCATTCACGATCATGTAGTCTGCGGCTGCTATGGCGTTTCCAAGCCCAACGTCGAGTTCTCGCAGGTCACGTTCCATGAAAGTTTCCCAGTTCTTCGGGTCGTCGCTTCGCTTCCTCTTGAACAGGCGTTTAAATCTTGTCCTAGGTGAGGCATGAATGGCAAACAGTGTAAAGTTGGGGAAGTGCCTCTTGAACTCTTCTACTTCGTGCTGGCTTCGAACGCCATCAACAATAACAACCTCTCCCTTCGCCCTCTCGATTTTTGGAATGCACCGCTTGGCTACGACGCACGGGCCCTCCTTCTTCCTAAGCTCAAGCATCACTAAACCCATGTTTTCGGGCGTAGGTTTGAGTTTTCTCCGTTTGGTTTCTTCCCGTATTTCGTCTCCCATCACAACCACCGAGTAGCCCATTTTCTGAACAATCTCCTTCACCGTAGCCTTTCCAGCGCCGGGCATGCCAGCCACGCCGACAACAATCTTTTCCTTCATTGCCACGTCATTTCTCCACCCTTTTACTCGGCATCGTATAACATTTGGTCAAAGTTATTATAAATGATGTGCATTGAAGACTTAGGTGAGAGGACTAGCAATGTCAGAGATGATTCGGAGTTTTATCGCGTTTGACATCAACAACGAGTCAGTGCTCAGACGTTTTTCAGAGGTTCAGGGCACACTCTTAAACACGGGTGCAGACCTAAAACTGGTGAAGCCTGAAAACATTCACATAACTTTGCGATTCCTAGGAAATATCTCCCCCCAAATGGTGAACCTCATTCATGAAGAGATGGAAAAAATCGCCTTCACCTCATTTGACGCAGAGATCAAAGGTCTTGGAGCGTTTCCAAGCCTGAGATACGCCCGAGTAGTTTGGGCGGGAATCCGAAAGGGAGCTGAGGAGCTGACAAACATCTCTAGCCAGCTGGAGCCTCGCCTTCGTGAGCTAGGCTTTAGGCCGGACCCAAAGGGTTTTAGTCCTCATCTCACGATTGCACGAGTGAGAACAGGTCGGAACAAAGGGGAACTTGTTCGATGTGTTCAAGACCTGGCAGACTACGAATTTGGCATTCTTAAGGCGGATTGTTTGAGGCTGAAGAAGAGCGTTTTGATGCCGAGAGGCCCCATCTACTCAACCCTAACTGAAGTCTGCCGTTAAGAACATCGGTGGTCTCTATGGCATTAACCCTCGAAGAAGTCTGTGCAGAAGTCTTAAAGAAGACCACTCCCAGCAACGATGAGCGAAGGCACGTTCTCGAACTAGCGCAGAAACTGACAAGACGAGTGAAAACGGCAACCAAGGAGACCGGAATAGAAGCAGAGGTTAGGGTGGAGGGCTCAGTTGCTAAGGACACGTGGCTGAAGGAGGAGCCGGACATCGACATCTTCATGCGGGTTCCCACAACCATACCTCGAGAAGCCTTTGGAACAATCTGTCTCGAAATTGCAAAGAAAGCAACCGAAGGCTACAAGCAGGTTGAAAGGTTCGCCGAGCATCCTTATCTGGAGTCCTTTGTCAACAAGACAAGGGTGAACATCGTGCCGTGTTACCAGGTGAAACGGGGCGAGTGGATGAGCGCCACAGATAGAACTCCCTTCCACACGGACTACGTTAAGCCTCTCTTAAACGACAGGCTACGCAGTGAGGTTAGACTTCTAAAGAGGTTCATGAAGGGCGTCGGTGTTTACGGAGCTGAAATACGAGTTGGAGGATTCAGCGGATACCTTTGCGAGCTTCTCACTCTCCACCACGGGTCGTTCGTCGAAACCTTAAGGTCAATCGCGGACTTAAAAGAAAACAGGGTCATCGATCACAAGGGGCATTACAAGGGAAGGGAGCAAGAAGCAAGGAAAATCTTCGAGGAGCCCCTAGTGGTGGTGGACCCAGTTGACAAAGGAAGAAACGCCGCATCAGCCGTGAGAAAGGAGAGGTTAGACGAATTCATTGCTGCATCTAGGGCATTTCTGGCAAACCCCAACCTAGAATTTTTCTACCCGAGGGAAACAGTAGCATATACGCCTGAAAAGCTCGTCCACACTATAACAACTCGGGGCTCTATCATCGTCTTGGTAAAATTTGGAAGAGTGATGGCGGTGCCTGACATCCTGTGGGGTCAACTCTATAAGTCGCAAAGGTCACTGAGGAAAATGCTGCGGCAACACGACTTCCACATAATTCGCGACAATGTCTGGAGCGATGAAAAAGACCTCAACATGTTCATTTTTGAGGTGGAACAACGCTTCCTCCCACTTGTTAAAAGACATTTAGGCCCGCCAATCGAGAAGAGGAAGGAGTGTGATAAGTTTTTGAGAGCCCACGTAGGAGCGGCAACTACCATCTCTGGACCGCACGTCGAGGATGGCCGCTGGGTAGTTGAGACTAAACGAAGACATACGGACATTGTGAACTTGCTCGATGAAAAACTGAAGGATGGAGGCAGACGTGCAGGAGTAGCCGAACTGGTTTCTCGATCCGTCGCGACCAACCTCATGATACTTGTGAATGAAGAGATGATGAAACTGTATTCATCTAACCCCGAATTCGCAAGGTTTCTAACGGAGTTTCTGGAAGGAAGGCCCAAATGGCTTAGTGGAGCCGATGAATAAGAATAGGTTCTCACCGCAGCAAGTTGTCTAGAAAAATCAACAAACTATATATGAAACGGGGACCTCACTAAGGCGAAGGTAAGGGACATGACGCTGGAGTTAAGTCGTCAGAGGATGCGAGAGAAAGCCCTTGAACAATTCAAATACCTCAGGACCTGCGTGTTGGCCAGAGAACTCTGCCTACTTGTGCGTGCCAATCGAGTGACTTTCGACGCAAAGGACGCTCATGACTGCTGCGCGCTTGTCGCTAAGCTGTGCCAAGAGGCGGGTTGCCAAGAGCCAAGCGAGCTATGTAGCAAGGCGGCTGAAGCGGTTCTCGCAAACGAAGAGAAGTATCTCGAACTCTGTGGGCAGAGCTGTGGAAAGTGCGGGGAAGCTAGGCGACCTAGAAAACCAACGCAGCTGGAAGACAGCTACTATGTTGCTTGAGGAACCCTTCTAACAAGGTCATATGTGGGTATATTTCATTTTCTTATCCATTTTATCAAAGTTCTAAGAATGAAAAAAAGCCCAGCGTTAACAATTGCCATCAGAACCGCCATCAAAGCGTTCATAAGGACTCTTGTATTGTAAAATTGAATCAAGTAATTCGCATTGAGAAATAAAAGAATAAAGAAAATGAACAACAGAACAGGCACGGAAAGAAAAGAAAGCGTAACAACAATGAGTGCAAGAATTTTTTCAACGTCTTCAGACACCATTTCTTTTTCCACACGAAACAATTGTATGATTCTCTTACTGGAGCTTTTATCTATTTCCTCTTCGTGTCATTCAATTAATATAGAATTACATAGACTCGAGGAGAACGTCTTCTCAGGAGTCCTAATAAGACAAGAAAACCCTTAAGACTTTCTTAGCTAGAAATAATGTGAGGTCTTGCACTGTTATCCGTTATTCCCTACTCCGAGCCAGAAGAAAAGGTTATTCAAAAGCTCGTACACAAAATGATGAAAAAGAGAGGCCTCCTTAGAAAGAAACCCTTAGAGGACGTTACACACAAAAACATGGTTTGGATGCCATACCATAGAATACAATTTACTTTCACACACTCCGAAAAAGACCTAGTTCAAAGGCATGGTGAAACAGCGTTAAACGCGATGTTTTGTGAATCTGTCAAGAGCGAAAGAGAACTCTTCATCTTGTTTAGGCCAAGCTACTTGAAACATAAAACAACTGGACATTCCCCACAATCAGAAGAGATTGTAGGCTCAACTTTTTGTGCAGATTTTGACGGAGTTCTCCAGGGTATCATGGACAGGCTTAATCGCGTCAAAGACGAGCTCTACGAGCTTAGGCCAGAACTTCGGAGAATTCGCGTGCGCATTAGGAGATATGGTCATATAGTGCCGATGATAGGGGATCTCAGACGGGAAAAGGAGTTGTCCGAAAAGGTTGCAAGGCTTAATGCCATGATGAATGTTTTGAGCATGTGTTTGAATGTAAATGAAGATATGAGGTCGGTTAAAGTTGTAGACCATGATACTTTTCATTATCCAACCTTAGTAGTTACATTAGAGAACAAAGAAGATGGAAGCGAGCGGTACCTTATAGTTGACCTTGCTAGTGGGCTAATCGGCAAACACTTGAGTTGTGATAGGGAGCTCACGGAACTCTGCGAAAAGAATAGTACTTGTAAAGAGATTATTGCAAAATCACTCAGGTCCAATACATTGCGTGTGCAGTAGTGATCGGCAAGGTCAGAAGAGCCTTTTTGGAATGGTTACTTCCTTAAATGACAAGCTACAAAGTGGCCTTTCCTAACTTCGATAAACTTGGGGTCTTCCTTTGCGCATATGGGTTCACTGTAGGGGCATCTAGGATTGAATCTGCAGCCCGGTGGAGGATCGATCGGGGTTGGCACAGCTCCCTTTAAGATTATTCTGTTCTCACCGGCTCTCCGACCAGGGACAGGGATAGCGGATATTAACGCTTCTGTGTATGGATGCAGTGGGTTAATGTAAAGGTCTTTCACTGGGGCCAATTCCACTACCTTGCCTACATACATTACTGCAACTCTGTCGCACATGTGTTTAACCGTGCTCAGGTCGTGTGAGATGTAGAGATATGTGAATCTGAATTCTTCCTGCAAATCTTTCAGCAGGTTGAGTATTTGAGCTCGAACAGACACATCCAGTGACGACACTGGTTCATCAGCCACGAGTAACTTGGGATTGCTGGTCAGTGTTCTAGCGATTCCAATTCTCTGTTTCTCTCCTCCACTGAACTCGTGCGGATATCTATACATGTGGAAGGGGGCTAGTCCCACTTTCTTAACTACCTCAATAATTCTTTTCTTTCTTTCTTCTCCCCTAGCGAGACCGTGAATGGTTAGTGGTTCACCGACAATGTCTGCAAGGGTCATTCTGGGGTTAAGTGATGCGTATGGATCTTGGAATATCATTGCCATTTCTAGTCGTAGCTTCCGCATCTCCTTTTCACTCAATTCAAAAAGGTCGCGCCCCATGTAACGAACTGTGCCTGAAGTCGGTTCGATAAGTCGCAAAACTACTCTCGAAAGAGTCGTTTTTCCACATCCACTTTCCCCCACTAGCCCTAAGGTTTCTCCGTGTTTTATGTCGAAGCTTACCCCGTCGACTGCATGTATTGCAGACACCTGTCTCAGGAGCACTCCTCCCATTATGGGGAAATATTTCCTTAAGTTTACGATTTCAAGTATTGGCTCTGACATTCTGATCATCTGCGTCGGTTACTTGACTTGCTATCGGAAGTGTGCAGGTGGCAGGCTACCATGTGATCTTGTCCAACTTCAGTAAGCAAAGGTTCTTTTTCAGTACAGACTTTCATAGTATGTTCGCATCTGGAGTGAAACCTGCATCCTGAAGGGGGGTTGATGAGACGGGGTACCCTTCCAGGGATTATGCGAAGTCTATCAGTCTCTACGTCAAGTCTGGGAATAGACTCAAGGAGTGCTTGAGTGTAAGGATGCATGGGTTTTTGAAAAATTCCTGTTAAATCAGAGTATTCTACAACTTTTCCTGCGTACATAACTGCAATCTTATCACTGAGTTCACTTATGACGCCTAAGTCGTGTCCTATTAGTAGAATAGAGGCGCCAAAGTCTTTTCTCAAATCTTTCATTAATTCTAGGATTTGGGCTTGTATGGTGACGTCTAAGTTTGTAGTCGGTTCATCGGCGATAAGTAGCTTTGGATTACATGAAAGAGCCATGGCAATCATGGCACGTTGCGCCATGCCTCCACTGTACTCATGTGGGTAATCTTCCATTCTTTTTGGTGGGTCAGGTATGCCTACTTTGCCCAGTATTTCAGCTACTTTTCCCTTTATCTTATCTTTTTCTACGTTTTGGTGCAGTTTAATGGCTTCAGCAATCTGACTTCCTACGGTAAAAACGGGGTTCAAGGAGGACATGGGGTTCTGGAAGATTATCGATATTTCTGCCCCTCTTATTTTCCTCATCTCTCCCTCGCCTTTTTTCAACAGGTCTTCGCCATTGAACCAGATTTCGCCACCAACTATCTTGCCTGGATCTCGAACCAATCGCATAACTGAAAGAGCCACGGTGCTTTTTCCACACCCCGACTCGCCAACGAGTCCGAGGACTTCCTCCTTCTTTATCTCTATATTCACGTTGTCTACAGCTTTTACTACGCCTTCTGCTGTGAAAAAGTATGTTTTTAAATCGTTAACCCTTAGAAGAGATTCACTCATCTTGTTATCTCCCGCTTGTTCTTACATCTAACGCATCTCTTAACCCGTCTCCGAATAGGTTGAATCCTAATGAAGTAAAGAGTAGCGCCAGCCCTGGAAAAGTTATCAGCCACCAAGCAGATGACAGATAGAGGTGCCCTCTCTCTAGGAGTACGCCCCATGAGGCCGAGTTGGGGTCGCCAAAGCCCAAGAAAGTCAGCTCGGCCTCGTAAAAAATGTACCAAGGTATATCCATGGTTGCCAGAACAATAATTGTAGAAAGTATGTTGGGCAGGATGTGATGTACTATGATGCGCCAATTGGTGGCTCCAATCGATCTCGCCGCCTCAACGAAAGTCGACTCCCTGAGAGACAAGAACTCACTCCGCACTACTCTGGCGATGAAAGGCCATCCAACTATTCCCATCACTAGCACTATCATATGTATGCTTCGCACTTCAAACATAGAGATGGCTACAATTAAAAGTGGAAGTGTGGGTAATGTGAGAATGACATCTGTCATTCGCATCAAGACCTCGTCAATAATGCCTCCGAAATAGCCTGAAATCATCCCAATGGCTAGACCAATGGCGACTTCCAAGGCTACGGTGGCAAGTCCGACATAGAGAGAGACTCTAGCCCCGTAGAAGACCAAAGTTAACATGTCTCTACCTCTGGCATCGGTTCCGAAGAAATGACTCATACTTGGAGGGCGCATTGAGGTTCCCATGAAGTTGGGGTCGTAGGGGGCGATTATGGGTGCAAAAACTGCGAACACTGCCAATGTTAAGACTATGCCAAAGCCGAAGACTGCCAATTCGCTTATTTTGAGTTTTCTCCAAACGATAAAGATCCGAGTGGCTTTCGACGGTTCATAAACTTCTTCAGTTTCTCTCTCTGATTTCGTTTGTGGCTCTTTGGTCATCAACTACCACTCCATAATTTATTTTAGTCATATCTTATTCGTGGGTCTACTATCGCGTAGGCTATGTCTGCGCATAGGTTGGCGACAAGGACCATTAGGGCGATCATCATGGCGAGACCCATGAGTGTGGGATAATCTCTACTTTCTGCTATCAAAACCATGAATTGACCTAAACCCGGCCAAGAAAATATGTATTCAATGACTGCTGCACCGCCAAGCAGGAAACCTATGGAGTAACCTTCGTAAGTTATCACGGGAAGCAAAGCGTTTCTTAAGGCGTGCTTGTATATTACAACTCTCTCTTTCAGACCTTTAGCCCTGGCAGTAGTGATGTAGTCTTGTCTTAGTACCTCCAGCATGCTTGACCTCACCATTCGGAAAAGGTAAGCTGTCCACCCTAGGACGAGGATGGATGTGGGGAGGATAAGATATTTCAGGTGGTCAAGTAGTGCGTGGAAAGGGGAAGCGAATTCTATGCCTATGGTTTGAGTTCCACTGGCGGGGAGCCATCTTAGCCAGAGTGTGAAAAACAGCATTGCAATTAATGCTATCCAAAAGTTAGGTGCCGAATAACCGATTAGCGCTCCTAGCGAACATGCAGCGTCAGCTAACGAGTAGTGTTTAACGGCGGCGATCACTCCCAGGATAATCGCAATCACCACTGACACAGCTTCAGCTACAAGCATGAGTTCTAATGTGCGCGGGACCTTCTCGCTTATCATATTTATGACTGGTCTAGCACTGACATACGAGTATCCGAAGTTGCCTCTCAGTAGTCTGCTCACCCAGATTACGTATTGGACAGGGATTGGTTTATCGAGCCCGAGGTCTTTTCTTATTTTTTCCATCACTTCATAAGATATGGGATGCCTGCCGACCATGGCTATCACTGGGTCGCCTGGAGCAAGGTGGATTAGTGCAAATATGACCATGGAAATGAAGAAGAAGGTAGGGATGATTACTATTAATCTCCTAGTTATATAAGTTCTTAGCGTCATTGGGGCACCACTTCAGTTTTTTCTCCCTTCTCTCTTTAATATTTAACTCTTTCTACCTAGAGTTGAAAGGTCATATATAAGAAATAGTCTTCTAATTTAAATGTTGCTCCCAACGTTTTTGGGATGCTTTTTTTGTTGGTGGTTCTTCTTCGTAAGAAGAGAAGGATGTGAAAGATTTATTCGGGTGTCGGTTTTCTTCCTCGCCTAAGAACGATTATGACTATCACTATGACTGCAACCACTGCTACTGCTATTCCGATGATTAGTTCTAGAGGAATGGGCTTTTCTCCCTTCACTGTCACATTGACCATCTGGGCGCTCTGAAGGGTGTTGTCCTCGGTGTTGGTTTCGCCCTCTACAGACTCCGCTGTTGCTGTTATGATGTGTTTTCCCGATCGCACGCCTGACGTGTCCCAAATGAAGGCTAGAGAGGTGTTTGCGTCGGCCGCCAGATCTTGCGTGGTCTTTGTATCGATAATCCAAGATGAACCGGGGCCGGGCGGGGTTGCTTCGGGGCGGCGGCTAACCTCTACAGTGACGTCTTCAGTTGTCGTTCCGTTGTTTTTGATTTCAACCGTGATTTTTACGGGTTCCCCTCTGTCCACATCGGTGGCGTTGAGTGTGACGCTTATAACCGCCACGTCGTGAACCACCTCTGCTGCGGAGTTGCGGAAGTAGCCTTGCCCTATGTGATCGGAATCCACGAACCCGTCAACTATGTCGAATGGGTCTCCGTACCCGCCTCCACTGTACCCCTTGAGCTTCGTCTCATCTTCTCTAACACTAATGGTTATGGAAGATTCTCCTACGCCAACCACATCAAAGGTTACGTTGGCTAGAGTTCCAGGTCCAGACGTTAGGGGAATAGGCTCTGTGGTGGCGAACAGCGCGGATGTGATAGTGAGTTTTCCATTGGTGTTGTCGAAGGTTCCCTTTAAGAACATAGCCGTTGGGTCCTTGTCTGTGGTGATGAGGTCGCCGTTGGTGACGTTTACGCCGTGCAGAACACTAGGGTTGTAGTATAGGCCGAACTGCCAGCCAGCAATGTCGTTTTCGGTGTAGTTTGTTTTTATTGACACTGTGTAGGTTGTGCCTATCGTTAGGCTTGGGTTCACGGTGCTGTGGGGAAAAACTGCGATGTAGGGAGATTTGACAACTCTGACCCTGTCAGAGGAGACAAGGGTGTTGTCAGCTGTATCAGCTGGAGTTTCTCCAGCTACAGTGCTCGCTGTAGCAGTTATTTTGAAGGGCATAGATCCATCCTCCTTTATATGAACCCACGCATCCGTAGTGTCCCAAACGAAAGTTAGGGATGTGTTTGCACCGGCCGCTAGGCTCGTCACGTCTTGCGTTCCGATAGTATTGGTGTCATAGTAGACGGTAACGTTGAATGTTTCGGTTTCGTCTCCTTGGTTTTCAACGACAACCGTGACGTTTACTAGCTCGCCTAATTCCACCGAGGTTGGATCCGATGTGACGCTGAGAACAGCTATGTCGTGGGTCTCAGCTGCCGTGATCTTTATTATGCCTACACTGAACATGCTGAAGATGAATGGTATGATAAGAGATATCAAAAGCAGTTTTTTTCTCATTTCTCTCACCCATTGAAACATTTTGTATAAACAAAGGTTCCTTAAGAAGGTTTCTTTTCCTGTAGGTTGTTAAGTTGGTTTTCTAAATTTGAGAAAGTAAACCCCTATTCCTGCTATGACGATTATTGCTACCGCTGCTACTCCCGCATAGAGTAGGATGTTTAGTGGTTGGATCGGTTTAAGCTCGAAATCCACTATCTTCGCCTCTTCGGCGCCCACGGCGATGTTGGTCTTAGAAGAGTCCTTGTATCCGTCTGCAGACACTGTGACGTTGTAGGTTCCAGGCGGAACTTCAATGGTGTAAGTTCCGTCCGCACCAGTTGAAACTGAGATGCCATTAGCTGTTACTGTTGCTCCGGCTATTGGATTGCCAGTCGAGGAGTCTGTAACTGTGCCAGAAATGGTTCCGTTTATGGGAGTAAGTGTGAAGTTTAGAGTCGTTGTTGTTTCTGCTGTTACAGTGGCTGGCTTAGATTGGCTGTGATATTTGGTGGCAGACGCTGTGACTGTGTATGTTTCGTGTAGAAGTTGGATTGTGTATTGTCCTTCGGTGTCGGTGGTGACTGAGTAGCCGTTGGCAGTTATGGTAGCTCCTTCTATGGGGTCTCCAGTGGAGGCGTCTACGACTGTTCCAGCGATTGTTCCAATTGGCGATTTAACATCAATTATATTTCCAGAAACTATGTTGTTCTTTGGCTTAGGGTCTCCATCTAAGATTGCTTCAGCCGTTAGCGTGTATTCGCCTGGATTCAAGTTTGTAGTGTTCCAGTAGAAAAATACGGATGTCAATTTTCCTAGAGACAGTGAGACTCTTTGGGGGGTTCCGATATTGATGTTTGTGTCGTAGGTGACCTTCACTTCAGCGGTCGCGTTTTCCGTAGTTTCAACCTTCACTTCAATGGTTGCAACGTCTCCAATGAACACTTGGGCAGGAGCCAAGATAAGTTTGATAGCTACGTCAGGTCCCAACTTGAGTTTGATTGTTTGTGTGGCATTTTTGTTGTCAGTTTTGTTGCTTTTAAGGTCAATATCTAACGGAATAATTGCTGTAGCGTTTATTATATAGGTATACATTATGTCTACGCCTGTGGTGTTCCAGACGACGGGGACCGTTTTTGATGTTGGGCGCTGAGCCAACATGAAGGTTGTAGTATTTATTGTTCCATACTCTAACCAATATGGTGGTTGCAAAACCTCCCGCCCGTAAGAAACTGTGAGGTTAACGTTTTCTTCATAGTGTCCTTCGTTCGCAACAGTCACGTTGATGGTTACAAGGGTTCCAGCGAACGCTTGACTTGGAACTTCCACTTTGACGACGGCTACGTCGTGAACTGGTTTAAGCGTGACTTTTATGGTACTGACGTTGTCGGCGGGTTCCTTGTCTTCGGCTATCTCCGCTTCAGCCATTATCGTGTAGTTTCCCGGACTTAAACTTGTGGTGTTCCAGCTAAGGAAAACAGTTTCAGACATTCCACTATTCAGCGAAAAGGTTGTGTTACCTATTTCAGTGGAGTTGTAGGAAACCGTGACTGTGACAGACTCGTTGAAGGAGCCCTCGTTTGCAACGGTGATGTTGATGGAAACTGGGTCTCCAAGTGGAGTCTCAGCTGGAGCATTGAGGCTAGTGATGGCTACGTCGTGAGTCTCCGGTGGGATGTTGTTGAAGTAGCCGTGACCCAGGTGGTCGGGCATGGTCGCCCCGTCCACAATGTTGTATGGGTCTTCGTAATCAGGCGCAATCATTCCGATTAACTTGGTTTCTAGTCCAAGAATTATGTTCGACTCTCCCACACCCACGACGGCGAAGGTTACATTAGCCAAGGTTCCTGGTCCAGAGGTTAGGGGAGCCGGTGGAAAGATGTAGAAGAGAAGGGCTCCTGTGAGTTCCAGTCTGCCCGCTGTGTTGTTGTAGGTTCCTGGGTTAAACATGGCGTTGGGATCTTTGTCTTTCGTGATGAGGTCGCCGTTGATGAGACAGTACAGGTATGTTGCTTTTACTTGTACCCCATTCCCTGGCGCGGTCGTGAACATTATCATGCCCGTTTGATAGTTTATGGTGTAGTTGTCAGGTTTGATCATGAGGATGTCGTTCACGTAAACGTTTTCTGAGTCTGGAACGATCAGTTTTCCGGTTGTCTCAAAAAATCTTTTGAGAACGCCACCCACATAACCGCCAGTCCATATGTCTGTGCAGTTTGAGCCGTCAATACCTATCTTTAGGATGTTGGGGTCGTAGCTTAAGGTGAACTGCCAACTATTGATGTCATCTCCGGTGTAATTGGTTTTTATTGAGATTGCGTAGATGCTGCCTTTAGCCAGGGCTGAGTCCGTGGTGTTTGCGGGTTCTATGTAGACAGCAGGATATTCAGCAGCGGAAACTCCTACTGTGCTCAAGTTGAGTACAGCGAGGATGTTAAATATGAAGAGCAGGAGAATCAATAAAAACAATAACCTTCTCCCTATAGATTTATCCACCCTTACTCACCTTTCTACTTTGTTTATGTGACGAGGAGGATTCTTAAATGTTGTTCCGTAGTTTTCTATATCAGTTTTCTATGTCATTGTGCCCCAAAGTTACCTCTCCAGATGTAGAAGTCGGGCATCTCCACCAGCCCGTTGTTGTCAAAGTCTGGATACACTCCAGGTGGGATCTGACTGGATCTTTTTCCAAAGTTTTCTCTCCATATGTAAAAGTCTTCCATGTCAACCAACCCACTTAAATTTGCGTCGCCTAAGATTGTTACTAGGATCACGCCGTTGATGAAAGTGTTGTCGGCGATATCGGTCTCACCTTGGACGACGCTTACTTGCGCGGTTATTGTGTATACGCCTATGGCTATGCCTGAGGTTCTCCATACGAGGTTGATTGGCATTAATTGTCCAGCGCATATATTGATCTGTTGGGATCCAATCATGGTTGAGTTGGCGTAGCAACTGACCACAAAATCTTCAGGTTTTGTCCCTTGATTCTGGGGGACAACTTCGATGGTGACGTTCGTGCCTTTGCGAACTTGGGTTGTGTCTGGGTTATGGGTGACGCTGGCTATGGCGACATCGTGGACGTGTTGAGGCGGGGAATCTGTCTTATAGTAGATGTCAAAGTTGCCAAGTCTGTCGGAGGTCCATGCAATCCAGATTGTTCCATCCGCAGTCTGCATTATTGTGGGCATAAGGTCGTCCGCATTGTCATAAGTTATCCTTTCCTCTGAGGAGGGGCTATTAATAATTTTGCAGTAAATGTCCGTGCTTGTTATGGGTCTGCTTGATTCCCAGGCGATCCAGATTTTGCCGTCTTGAGCCTGCATAATTGACGGGTGTGGATTAGTCTCATTGTATGTTAACTGGGTAGAAGGTTCAGCCACAGTTGTGTTTTTGAAGAGAACTTTGTAGAACAGGTCATTGTTCCTGATCCAGACGATCCATATCTTACCGTCCTGAGCTTGCATAATTGATGGGTCCCAGTCCTCGGCAGGATTTGAGATAAAAAGTCCTTCGGTACCCCATTCGTTTTTCGTGTAGTTGTATATTTTGTAGTAGATTTCGTAGTTTCCGTTCCTGTTTGAGGACCAGACAACCCAGATTTTGTTATCCTCATCTTGCATGATTGAAGGAAATTCGTCTACGCCTGCATTTTCAGTCAACCTTGTGTCAGATGACCAAGAGAATCCGTCGTATATTTTGTAGTAGATTTCGTAGTTTCCATCCCTGTTCGAGGACCAGACAACCCAGATTTTGCCGTCTGCCGTGGTGGTGATTGAGGGCGTCTTATCATAACCTAGGTCTGTGGTTAATTTTTTGGTGGGTGACCATGGGAAGGTTGATGATCCATTGTACACCTTGTACAGTATGTCTAGGTTCGTGTCGAATGTGAAGGAGTGCCAGACGATCCATATTCTTCCGTCTTGAGCTTGGGTCATTGACGGGGCCCAGTCTAAGCTTTTATCCCAGGTTAGTCTGGTGTCTGGTGACCATTGGGTTGCGTAGATGGATGGGGTGAGCATGTTAGGGATGATTGTTAGGAGTAGGATGAGCTCTAATGTTATTCGAATGAGTTTCCTCCCTCTATTAGAGTGCACATGACTAACTCCTAACGTTATTGAAAATGTTAACAAAAAAGGGGGGGTAACGCGCGTTGCGCGTTGTGTTCGTGCCTATGGCAAGACTGTGAATCCGAGAACTTTCGTTGAGGCGTCTGTGTCTGGAGTTCCGTCGGCGTCGGAGTCGTACTTCAAGGTCACGTAGGCGAACAGCACCATTTTTTCTTCTTCGTATCCGTAGTCGTATGGGTTAAGCTCAACGCTTACTGGTACTTTTTCTCCGGGGTTCAGTATTGTAAGGTCTCTTATGACGACTGGTCCAGCTGGGTCGCCGCCTCTGGCGTTCAGGATGGCAAAGGTGATTCTTATGTTGATGGGTCTTGTTCCTTGGTTTTTAGCTAGGGCGGTGAGGGTTATGAGTCCATTGTCGTCTTTGGATTCAACCCAGTGGTGGGCTTCAGGCTTGACCTTCCACTGCACTAGGTCAGCAATGTAGGAGGGTGGGTACACTATTGGCATGGTGCGGTAGGCTGGGTCGCTCTTTTCTCCTGTGTTGTCGGTGACCCATAGCCAAACTGCGTAGATTCCGGTCCATTTGTAGGTGTGTTTAACGGTTGGGCTTGTCACGGTTTCGATGGTTCCGTCGCCGAAATCCCATATGTATCCGTTAATGTGTCCCCTAAGCGAATAGGAAGCGCTTGCGTCAAATGTTACAGGTTCGCCTGGGTATCCTTCATCCGGAGCAATGATGATGGCTACGATTCCTGCCACCACTGTTACCTTTAGAGGCGAGGTGAGCTTGTTGTTTTCTGTGTTTGTTTCGCCTGGAACTGTGCTCGCCACAGCGCGTAGGCTGTGGATTGCTGGCGCCACATTCGTTGTGTCCCATATGAATGTTAGGGTTGTGCTTGTTTCTCCTGCAAGGGTGATGCCGGTTTTGGTTTCGATAAGGCTGTAGAGGTCGTAGTAGGTGGAGACGTCGAATGTTTCGGTTGCCGTTCCCAAGTTTTTGACTTCAACCGCTATTTCTACCAGATCGTTTTCTATTACCTCGGTGTCGTTGGGTGTGACGCTGAGAACTGCTATGTCGGGGGGCGCCTCCACATTTCGGAATTTGCCGTGTTGCAGGTGGTCTTCATCAACGAATCCATCTATGATATCGTATGGGTCTCCATACCCGTCATCGGTATACCCCTTGAGTTTGGTTTCCCCTATTCCAGTACCAATGGTTATGAGAGACTCTCCCATGCCAACTACTTCGAAGGTTACGGTGGCTAGGGTTCCTGGTCCAGACGTCAACGGTGCCGGCTCAAAGACGAAGAAGAAGAACGCGGCTGCTGACAGTTTGCCATTGGTGTTGTCGATAACTGGAGGTTTGAACGTGGCCGATCCACCAACGATGAGGTCTCCGTTGGTAACTGAGACGCCGTGCAGCACACTAGGTTTATAGTATAGGACGAACTGCCAACCCGTGATGTCGCTTCCGGTGTAGTCTGTTTTTATCGAGACGGTGAAGGTGTTGGGAGGCATTATGTCTTCAACCAACGGTGGATCAACATAGATGGCAGGGTATACGCCACCCGAAACTACTGCCATGTTCCCGCCAATTGCACTTAACACGCTTACAGCAAGCGTCAGTAGGATCAGCGACGACAACAGTTTTTTCTGTATCACTTTTTGCACCTCATTATCTGGACCACTTATGTATGGTGGAGTTTTCTGGGTACCAGAATCCCCAAGCTTTTGTCCATTCGTAGAAGTCGGGCATTTCAACGTATCCGCTGTTGTCCCAGTCTGGATCTTGGTCTTGACCTGGTAGGAACGTTATTTGGCTGGTGGTTTTGCCCCACCATTTCACCCACATGTAGAAGTCGTCTAACTCAACGAGCCCGCTGAAGTCAGCGTCTCCTCTAGGTCCCTTCATCTTGTCCTTACCATCCTTAGAGTACCACCACATTTCCATGTACTTTATCGCTTGAGTGGTGTTGGTTTGGTAGGGCTGAAGAGCTTCGTTGTACAGCTTCACAGTGTTGACTCCATCGCTGTAGTAGTGGCAGTCGAGTATGTGAGTTAAGCCGCGGTATGCTGTTTCGATGCCCCAAGCGGGCAGTATGTTGTCGAATATGTATTCGTAGTCAATGGCGTGGGCTATAGCCATCCTCACATTTCTGTTGCTGAGGATTGGGTGGCCAAGGTTAAACCATACGCCGTTGGATGCAGGGTAGTCGTATTGGAACACCCTAACGTTTGGATGTGTCACTGGGTTCGACCATTCCTTGAATTCGCTCACTGGCCCAGTTGGGTACTCTCCGAAATCAATCTGATTCGTTTTCAGTTGTGCGAACCTGCTGGGTGCGTAGCCTACCCACTTATAGATGAGGGTGTTGATGTTGTATGGTCCCCAGCCTAGATCATAGCCAAAGTAGTAGGGGTTCTTCTCAAAAGTGACGTGGTCGTCAACAGCGCACTCAACCATCTTGAAGGGTCCAGTGACGGGTATCCAGCTTGTCGGATCACCGAAGGCGGTGTTGTATTTGCTAGTCCTCAGTTGCGCTGGGTTACCCATGTACGATTTAAGTATGTGGAAGGGCATAATGGCGCCGCCTCCCCAGTCGTTTGCAAGGCAAGATTTCAGGTCCACCATTGGCACTGGATATTGCAGAATGAAGTCGACGGCCGTTTCGTTGTAGTATCGCGCTTCCTTTAGCTGTGGGATGAAGTCGCCGTAGCCAGTATTTCCGACGGCAAGGTTCAGTGTGGTGGTGTTGAAGGTGAACAGTACGTCGTGGACAGTGAGGGGCGCTCCGTCACTCCAAGTAACGCCCTGCCTGAGAATGACCCTCGCCTTCTTCGTGTCTCCTGTCCCATCGGGATCAATGATCGGGTCTTTAGCCGCTAGGTAGGGAACAATTGCCCAGTCGCTTGGATCAACCTCGCTGGGGTCTGCACCATACAGATACTTATACCATTTGTCTGGCTTGATGCCCCAATAGTATAAGCGACACCACTGCACAGCGACTGCCTGCTCTTCTGTGTAGGAGTCCACGTACGCTGGAAGCATATTCCACATGGTCTCGCTGACAGCGTATATGACTGTGTTTGGTCCAATTGCGCGCCGACCTGCGTCCACACAAACATCGTAGAATTTTGTTGCATTAACGGTCAAATGCGAAATGTCGTACCACCAGCAACCAGATGGGTTGTAGCCTTCAATATAGGAGGCAGTTATCTCATAGCTCCTTGGGTTGTATATGTCAGCCATAGGGGGGTCATGCATGTACGCTTGCTGCCACTTCCAGATGTCGCTCTTTTTAGCCAACGCGTTAGATGTTTGCATTGCTCTGCGTAGGAGGGTGTCAGCTTTTGTGTTGTTCCACTTGTAA
>Ga0315312_1001074_pt1 | contig 23704 bp, 22 predicted proteins | sample TDP7_MG_FD_203629 | JGI IMG/M metagenome (GOLD analysis project Ga0315312, IMG submission 203629) | Freshwater sediment microbial communities from Lake Towuti, South Sulawesi, Indonesia - TDP7 | ecosystem: Environmental > Aquatic > Freshwater > Lake > Sediment | place: Indonesia: South Sulawesi... | reverse complement strand
AGCGAACCCATCAACTCCGTGTAAGAAAGAGGGCCTTTGTCAAAGAGTAAGTTCAAAATCTGCAGCCTAAGAGGCGAAGAAACCGCCTTAAGTATCTTAACCCCGCGCACACGGTGTGGAACGGACAAATCTGTTCTAGCCTCCCCCTATGAAGATATTATTTTGGCGGTAAGAGTTTAAAGGTGTTAGGGAACACTTATTTTCTGTGATATCCAAATGAAGAGTTAACGCTATGGGGCTGTCGGCTAGCTTGGTCTAGGCTTGGAGACTCGGGCTCTCTAAGCGCATCTCTATCGCAAATGCGCGGGAAGGACCCCGGTTCAAATCCGGGCAGCCCCACCATTTTGCTTATTTTTGGAAAAGGAGCTTGATTTGGGTTGTTTTGGTTTAGGATTTGGGTGAGGTTTAAGAGGATTTGTAGGAGGGTTTGGTTTTGGGTGGTCTCTAAGTCTTGATGGTTTGGGACGGTCCCACGACAGTCCTCGATACATTGTTGGGACGGTCCTAATAGGAGACTTGTCAGATAATCGTTTAAACCCATGTTTGCGGCTCGCGCCTTGTTTCGTAGCAGGTCTGCGACTTCTGTTTTTAGGCAGATGCCTGTCATTCCAATTTTGGGCACGTTTTTCACCTCCTTTTACGTTTTACTTTGGTGAGTGGGACTTTTAAGATGCCGTAATGAGTTTTTTGTAGAGGTAGGTGTCATTTCCTTCTCCAGTGGGGGTGTGTCTTTCTTTTGGAGGTATAGGTTTCTGAGGACGATTAGTTTGGCTGCGTGGAAGTATCCGTTTTCGCGGAGTTCTTTGTGGGTTGCTGTTATGCCTTTATAGTCTGTGCCCATGGCTTTGGCTTGTTCTTCTTGATAGAGTTGTTGAGCTTTCTCCCAGATTAGGGGTCTTACTGTGGGCCAGAATTTACCGTGGTTTCTGGTTTGGGATTTGGACAATTTCTTCACACCTCAAGCTTTCTATCTTGTTTTCGATTTTGCTGTCGGGGATGGAAATGTCTACGATGTAATCGGCAACTTTTTTGGCTTCGTTTAAGTCTTTGGCATCAACGATAAGGATTATCTCCACCAGATACTTGGGCATTTGCCCTACCTCGACTAAGATTTTAGGCTATTTTTTTAAATATGGGTTAGAGTCGCTTTTGCGTGAGAAAATAAAGCTAATAGGAAGAGGATTTCACATAAAGGTACAGTTTAACGGCGTTTGCATGTGAACTTTTAGAATTGGTAAATTAAATTTTCATTGATCAGCGTGAATGACGCATGAACTTTTAACATATGACCAAACATTACATGAAACTTGAACGTGAAGCCATACAGTTTATTCAAGATACGCAGAGTCATAACGCAGTTGAGGCAGAAAGCTATGAACTAACCTTCTCTCTTTTTATCGAAGATCTTTAATCTCATGAGATATTAGTATTATTCAAGGTTGAGAAATCTAAAAGTGGTGATGGGCTATGGCTTCGGAAGAAGATGCCAAAAGGAGGATTTTCGAGTACGTGAGAGATGGCCAAAAATTAAAAGTTTGCATGCTTGACAGTGCGTTGAAAAAAGACAAGATTTCAGACTATGCAGTTGCTGAAGCAATAAGCCGATACTATCCAATTAAGCTCTTTACGATAAGCGAAGCTTATGAATCTCTGAAGAAGGACGGATTTATCGGGTACGACACAAGTTTAGGCGGAGATAAGCTTGTTAACCGAGACACCGTGTCAAGGGTTTTTGAGCAACACAGGGAACTGATAGAACCCTTATTAAATAAGGACTATTGTGGGAGAGGTGACTTAATAGGAACAGTTAGCGAGGAATATTTTTACCTTATCAGGAAGTTGTTTATTAGGGGAGGAAGCGCGTCAGAAGAAACGTTGTTATCAGACATTCAAAGGGATATTTTTGCGCGACGCGCTCCATGGCGTTATTCGGATTACAAGGACTTTTCGGGGCTTATCAATTTAGTTCGCACAGATCTTGCAGAACTTCGCAAGAGAAAATACCTCAAAGTAATTCCGCATGGATACGCTTTGCCGGACTTCATTTTTGATAACATATCGTCCGATCCTCATCAAGCCGCCGACCTTTTTGGCACTCTGTCCTTGGACTTATGGATGGCCTTTGACTTTGAGTCTTACTTTTCAAATCTTAGGAAAATTGAGAACAAATTTCCAAAAATGAGTAGTAACGTATCGGAAGCCGTAAGGCACTTTCAACAGAATCGGTTTAATGACGCTTTGGATTATTTAAATTCGGCTTGCGAGGAGTTCATTAACATAATTTACACCCGTGTCGTAGGGGAAATAGAGAAAACCCCGACGTCTCCGCACGCCAAGCTTATGGATATTTGGAAGCAGCAAGACTTGTGGAAGGAAGACCCTGCCTTATCAGAACTGGGCAAAAAGGCAGCAGTATTTCTTAGCTCTGCAATCTTTATCCCAAAGTGGATACGGGACAAGACTTCCCATCCACTTGCAGCTCCGACGGCTGATTCAGTTCGCCTTGCTTTAGCATCATTGTTAATAGCTATAGATGTAGCTGTAAAATTGAAGCTCCTTGATTAGCTTCAGAAGAAAGAGGGGCTGTCTGAATATCTATAGCACTTTCAAAGTAAACCAATCGTTGTTTTTCTAACTTTGAAAAATGAAACAAGTTTTTTATGTAGCTCTTCCCAGTTTGGCATGTAAGCGGATAGTAGTGTTTTGAATGTTTTTCCATGGTTTGGCGCTATAAGGTGTATCAACTCGTGGAGAATAGCGTGTTCAGCGAGTTCTTTTGGCAGTTTTGTTAGTTCGCTGTTTAGGGTTATATTGCTTTTTGTTGGGCATGAGTTCCATTTGTCTTATTGTAATTATCTGGGTTCTATTGGTTTTGATGTTTAGTTTTTCCTGCCACTTGTGGGAGATTTGCAGTAGGTCTTTCTTAGTTAGTTGATTTTGTTCTATCGCCTTTTTTTTCCTCAGAATTCTGTGCATTTTAATAGGGTTGTTGACGAGCTCCACGATTCGGTTTTTAGGAGTCGCTTTGAGCATGAGCTCATAGAGATTTCTTCTTAATGTTCGCTCTGTTTTTCATCTTCCCCTACGGGCGATGGATCATTATTGTCTGGCCGCAATTCGATTGACTGGTGTGTTAGGTGGTTTTATAGTTGAGACTAAGCACGCAGCAATAGTTCACGCTACAGAAAATTCTTTCAATGGTTTAATGTTCTTGTTTAGTATCCCTGTTCTTTCGATTAGATAGATTTTCCAGCTATTAATGAATGGGATGACTTCTGGATTTTTTTCTATGTTAAATGTTGTATAGCCAGCCAAGCATATTTGATGGATATCTGAACCCTTCGCGATACCTGTAATGTATTCCGCGAAGTATTTCAAGCGGTTTACATCGATTCGGTCGAATGCTTCGTCAAGAATTATCGGTAGCCCAAAGGTTTCTGCTATAGAAAGCATTATTCCAGCACTTAATGCGACTCTTTGAGAACCCGAAGGATGCGTGATAGGTTCGTTACTTATTGAGGAAAGGAACTGACCTTCTTTCAAATGCGCGAAGCTGAACGTCTGGTCTTCGGGAAATATTTTACTATAGACATCTTTCACGTTCTCTTCTATTTTTTCGGCGAGTTCTTCCACAATCCTGTTTATATCTGTCTTTTCGTGCATTCTTACCAGAATTTCTTGGGCTATTGCCAAAACTATGCTAATAATCTCTCTGGTTCTATTCCTGTTTTCAAGAGACTTCGTCTGGTTACTATTGGAGAGTATCCATTCATTGACTTTTTTATATTCTTGCTGGAGTGTGGTTATTTCTTCTATTCTTCTTTCAAAATCCTGCGTTACCATCTCTACTATTTCCATCGGTTTTATGCCTTCGTATTTTTCAACAATTTCTGGGTAATTCCTTAACTGCTGAATCAAGTCTTGTGCAAAAATTTCTTGTGCTTCCTTGTATTTTTTGGAGATAACTTCAGAGGCAGCGTCAACAGAGTCTTTGGATGATAAATCTATTTCTTCATGCACAAGTTTGAATACTTCACAAAGATGATGATAGGTCGTCCTCCATTCTTCAAGCATCTTTTCCAAATCTTTTTTGTTTCTTTCTTTGTTCTTTTCCAAGATTTCAATCTCGTGATTCAAGCTATCTCTGAGCTGCTTAACCTTTTTGACAAGTTTCTTGACCTTTGATAAATTGCTTTTCGCTTCTCTTAGTTCCGTTCTAAATGTGCCTATTTGGCCTCGTAATCGAGAGATTTCTTCTTTAAACTGCGTTTCATCAAATTGTGCTGGCTTATGGATAAGTGGCGTCGGTTCGATTCCCCTGAGATACTCCATTTTTGCAAGAGCCACATTAAGAGGAATACTTACCACTGTCCTCTCCTTTTGTTTAGAAATTAGTGCAGGGTCTCCTTCTGGTTGGATTGGAGTTTTCAGAGCCTTAAACAGTTCATCGTATGACTTAATTATTTCATTAATTTCTGAGGCTTTCGGAGAAACCCTATATTTCTCGCTTATTTGACTTGCTTTATTAAGGGAGCCTTTAGCCTCTTCGATTGAGAAAAAGATGGATTTTATGCGGTCAGGGTTAGAGAAAATGTTAAAATCAAATTCCTCGTATTTCGGAAGAGTAAAAGTTAAAAGACCTTCAGGGCTGGACTCAGAAGGAAGTTGTTGGAAAACTATTTTCCACTCTTTTAATGTTTCCTCTATATTTTCAAAAACTCTTTCTTTCTCCAATAAACTCTTTAATCCCTCTTTTTTGGGTGTGATGGCAACAATCTTGTTGATGGCGCTTGTCCATATGTTGTATTTTTCCGAAGACAAGAGTTTCAGAGTTTCTCTCATTTCGCTTGCTTTTTCTGGTATGGATTCCAACTCTTTGCTTAGAGTATTTCGGAGGTTTTCCAAGTTCTGAAAAGTCTTTCCGACAGTGAAAATTTCGCCAGAGTCTATCTGTGGCAGGTTTTTTGAAGCCTCTTCAAAGCCTGTCTTTAATTCTTTCCATCTTCCCTCGAATTCCTCTCTTTCGAGCACGATAACGCCATGGAGTTTTTTGAGATTGTCCAGATACCTTGAAGTGTTCGCATGTATATTGGAGATTTTGGCTGCAATTATCTCTGGGACTCTTACAACGCTTCCGTTGATAGCTTCAGAGAAATTCCTAACGTTAGATGGTGAAATGAGAATGTCCAATATTTCTGGATAGATTCCTATTTCCGCAAGTTTCTCTTTGAATGATTTGAGCGATGATACACCCAAATCTTTCCATTCTAACTCTCTAAGGGCCTGAAATCTTTCGTCGTCCTCGTTACGAAGTTCTACAATATTGCTTTCAAACATCTTTTGAGTTTGGCCCACATTTTTTCCTTTTCGTGCGAAAAAAAAGTATAGTTTATAGAATTTCTTGTTCTGTTCAAAGTAAATTTCTACGCTTCCTGAAGAATTCTTCTGGAGGAGAATCTCATTCTTTTGTAACCTTTTTTCCTCTGCATAACGTTTTTTCTCTTTCCACTTGGGAATTAAACAGTATCTCAACATGTTGATGATGTTGGATTTTCCCGCGATGTTCTCTCCATAAATCAATAGTGGCTTTCCTTCAACAAAGTTGACACAACCATTTAAACCAAGAACGTTGTCGAAATTGGCGAGAACTAATTTCATTACTCCTTCACCCTTTTTATTATGCTTTTTAGATCGTCTTCGAAAGTTTCTGGTTTTTCAATTCGTTCAAGGTGAGAAACTATTTCACTGAGCAGGCTTTCTAATCTCGCTGTCGTTCTTGGAGGAATCTTTTCGAGAAGCTCAGTTTCTCGAATGTTGCTCAAGATTCTTCTAAGTGCGTTGATGTCCATTTCAGTTTGGAATTCTTCCATTAACTTTTTACTTATTTCCGGAAATTCCTTTTCTATATCTTCAAACAATTGTTCAGTGGTAAGTAATGGGTAGGGAATAACTTTTCCAGAAGCCGTTACTATTTTGGGAGTTGTATTGTTCCTCAGCTCTTCGATATTTAACTCAACATACTCTTTGAAGGCATCCTTAACAAACACCGTTATAAAACTTGCATCACCATGTATCTCAGGCAAAACTATTAGGGAATCCTTATCGTCTCTTCCCTTGATTTCTTCTAATATATCCCTAAATCGGTCCATTACTTCTTTAAGTGTGAGATTCGAGGTCTCTATTGATATCTCTATTATTTTTCTTGAAGGAGTGAAAGGATAGAATTCTGCGACTTGTTTCTCTGTGTCCAAAATTACGTGTCCAAATGGTGAATCTCTTTTCTGAAAATTAGATTTTTCTTCGGAACTTTTCCAAATGTACTGCTCATGCCAATACTTCCCTAAACATAGCCTTGAAGGCAAAGTTGCAGGTAGTGTTATAACATTTTTCAAACCGTATGCGGAAGGGTTCCAAAAATGCATATGGCCGTTCACGATCCAATCAAAATTTTTCCTTGCGTTTTCTATAACTTCCTTCGGCAAAGAATTTTCGAAAGGGGCAAATGTTTCATGAGTAAGAAGTATCTTTGTTTTTTGTGCCTCTGAAGGAGCTGGAGTTAGTTGCTTAATAATCTGAGAGACAGCTTCTGGTTCATACAATTCGCCTTCAAAATGCGTGTCCATGAAATAGATTGAGACATCAGCGAGTTTTTTCCAGTCATTTTTAACATAATGGAAATTTTCAACGGTTTGATCTAAGCCTCTTAGAACCTCTTCTTTTTCATGATTGCCTTTAATAGTATAAATAGGCATCCCAAAATTTCCGAGGATGTTCCTGACCGTTATCATCAACCCTTCGCCTTCATAGTGTCTGAGATATACACTGGGCGTTTTTTTGAAATCAAACATGTCTCCAGCAAGAAGAAGAATGTCTGGCGAATTGTCTCTTATTTTCTCAAGGATTGTTCTGAAATCATGAAGGGGTTCATAGTTCGTTATGAAGCTTTGGAAAAGATGCCCATCGGCGATGATTGCCAACTTCATACAATGGCCCTCAACAGTCACTTAAATATTAATCAGGGTCAGCCTAAAGAGACTTTTGACACAATAGTCGCCTCATAGTTCACACTTTTTTCTGAATACAGACGCAACATAGTTTACCTACGTAAGGCAAGGCACAACAATGCAGTTTCTCAAGAGCTTTTAGTAGTTCTTCTACAGGCTGATGAAGCGATACCCCTCTATCGTTTTTTAGACCCCCCTACGTTTTTCCGTTAACGCATGCTTACTAACCCTACAAGTTATTAGTGCGCGTTAAGATATTTCTTCAAAGCCTGTCGACTTAATAGTAAGATCTTAACAATAAGCGTCGTTCTTCATAAAATCCGTCTAATCCGTATCCTATAGCGATTCTGTCGGTGGCGTCTGCTCTAACGTAGACTCCTTTTTCTCTCACGATTTATGGTTTTATGGAGATGGACGGGTGGGATTTGCACCCAGTACCAAGCGGCGAAATTGGGAGCAAATCCCTTTTTTCTTTCAACATTGGGAAGTTTTGAAGTTTTATTTTCGACTTGGGAGAGCAAAAGAAATTTAGAGGATGTCGTGACATAGAACTTGGTGTTGTGTGTGGAAGCTTTCCTGAAGCTGCTGTCAGAAGAAAGAGAGGCAATAGATACTTTTGCTCTTGCACAGAGTCTTTTGGAAAAAGGAGGAGATGTTGAACGTAGATTTTCCTTGATATCCTTTGATAACTCTTTTGAGATAATCCTAAGAGCTTTTCTCTTGAAAAAAGGCGTGAAAAGAGAGGACGTGGATACTTTTCGCAAGGTCGACGATTTATTGTGGAGATGTGAAAGAGCTGGTTTAAAGGTCAGCGAAGAGGACAAGCTATCCCTGTATGAAATGCATCAAAAAAGAAATGAGATTTACCACGGAAAGATGATCATGCTGCCAATGAAACGAGATTTGGAGGCTTGGAGTAAAATTGTCGGAGCATTGTTGCGGGAATCAACAGGAGTTGACCCATTTGAGTACTTTGAAAAGAAAAGCTACGAAAGAGTTTCAGTTCACCCCGCAGACTTAGAATACGTGACAAGTCTTGAGAGAAACTTTAGAAGAAAACCGCCCTACCTCTCTAAATTAACATGGTGGAGCGAAATTCAAAGGGACGCTCTTGAGGCTGGGGAAAAATGGGATTTATACGTTCATTACAGACCAAGGTGGCCATTCTTCATTCCTACACTAATATTAATCAAGTGCAATCCTTACCGTGGAGCAATATCCAGCGATTACGTTTTGGATTTAGAATCTAAAGCGCTATTCTTGAAGACAGAAAAGAAGGTTTGGAGAGTGTGGCTTAGCATATTATCATCCAATGATTTTGAAAAGGAGGCCATTATGAGAGCAGAAGACCATGAAGGAAAGAGCTTGGGACTTGCTCTAATCGACGCTCAAACAAAGAAATGCTATTCCTCATTATGCGGTGAATGCAAGAGAGCATTAAAGTGGTTAGTGTTATGGTGATGAAAAGATGGATTTAGAAATCGACGCAAATATAATAAAAACTGTGGAAGTACTAAAGGCCATCGGCTTTGAAAACATCAAGATTAACAGCAATGGAGTTTTAGAAGCTAAGTTACCTAATGATTTGGGAAGAATTCATGTGTTGGGAACCATGATTAGTGATAATAGGACTTATTTAGATGTACATAGAGACGCTCCAGTTCACATAGCCTTCATCGGCGTAGACTATTCTAAAAAACCCAAAGAAATTTGTGAGAAAATATTAGAAAACGCAGCGAAAATGCAAATAAATGGCAGAATTACTGGTGGATCAAGCTGGTTTGATCGAAAGAACAAGGCCGTTTTCAGGGGAGTTAAAATCTAATCATGTTTTTCCATGCAACATGCTTTTTGGCCTGCTGATGCCTCATTAATCAAAGCTTGTAGTTGAAATGGATTAAAAAGTTACGGGGATATCACTTCGCTTCTCTTAAGTCAGAGGACGAGCCATACGACCTACTTCTGAAATTTCTCAACAATCAGTGGCAAGACATTACGTTTCTTCGCAAATATACCGCAAGTCGCGGCAAAAAGGTGCGAATCCGGATATAATTCTAATATTTTCTCGGATATAGCTTGCAAAGTTTTCCCATCGGTGATGACATCATCAACAACCAAGACATTTTTATTTTTTGGAGAGGAAGTGCCTAATTTTAGGCTTTTCTTATAGTCGTTAATAAATTTCCTGTCGGTGTGATAATACCTGTATTCTTTGCGTGAAATATGCTTTGAAAGCCCCAACCCATTTGGAAAGTACTTTATTCCAATCAATTTGCTCAACTCTATACAGATCAATCCGACCCTATCGATCTCTATCTTCTTTTTCTCTGGAGAAAGAGGAACACCCAGCATGTAATTGTATTTTACTTTGCCCATTATCGGATCATTTTCTATCGCCTTTTTTATGCCTCTTGCAAATAGTCTGGTATACACCGTGTATCCCGCCTTGAAGGCATAGAAGATTCTGGAAATCACGTGTCTTCGAATACTTGTTTTTGTCCAGTGCGATTGATATGGGATTATCCAGAAAGGAGAGACAACTCTTTCATATCCATGAATAAGAAGGTTAACTTCCTTTTGCCAATTTATCAAATAGTCCCTATCAAAGATCGAGCATTTTTCGCAAGGGAAACTGCCTTTCTTGAAGCATTCATAGCAGTCTATCTCTTCTGAAATCTCTATATCTGATGAAACTCGGTTCTGCAACACTTTATCAAAAATGCCATCAAGGAAAGGAGGAATTACGAAGACACTTCCACGAGGCCTATTGATTATGAATTGTGCATAATTTGTGATTTTTTCTTGGGAGACTATTGGCTCTTTGGAGTCGTAATCCAAGACTTTCGCTTTCACTTTGTTCCTTTCGGGGAACTTGACCGCTTTGGAAATGAGATAGATCCCTCTGGGCACTCTCCCTCCAAAGAAGTAAGTGAAGATGATGTCGCCTTTCGCGATCTCATCAAAATATTGATTCCAGTTGTAGATCAAATAACGTTGGTTTTCAAGTCTTCGCGGAATTTCTTCGGGCGTGAAGCCATCATAATTGGAATCGATTCTATATAGGTAGTACATTTATCATACTCCGCATAGAGCTATTATGTCGCTGAGCTCTTTGAATTTGTAATCAGGTCTAATGGAAATTTTTCCTCTATTGCCCCATTCAGCGAGTCCCGAATAGCAACCAGCGTTTCTTGCTGCGATCATGTCAATGTCTTGGTCGCCAATGTAAATGGCTTCACGTTTATGTACGTTGAGCCTGTTTATTGCGATCAAAATTGGTCTGGGGCTTGGCTTTCTTGCCCTGGTCTCAGAAGGCGTTATAACAACGGGGAAGAATGTCAACAGATTGAACTTGCTGAGCAGTTCAAAAGCGATAGTCCTCTTCAGTGATGTCGCAATGCCAAGTTTTCTATTTCGACGTAGAACTTCCTGAAAGATAGAACAGGAATCATTGGAATAGGGTGTTACCAGGTTGTATCTTTTTCTGTATTCTCTCCAAAAAGTGCTATCTCGATAGATTCTGTATAATCTCAAGACTTCAAAAGGGGAGCCTTGCTCAACCAATCTCACCAGATTTTCTTTGCTCACTTTTTTGCCTTTCTCAATGGCAACTGCTTGTTGTAGAGCTTCCACAATGGCTTCTTTTGAATCCCAAAGTGTGCCATCCAGATCGAACAAGAAAGCTTTCAGCATTTTGCTGGTCCCCCAAAATTGACTGAATTACCGTCAGGAAAACGGTAAACCTTTGTCTTCTGTTCTTGTGCGATTTGTATATTTCCTTCAAAGTTCACTAACGTGGGAATCGATGGTAGAAAGACACCAACTGGTTTTCTCTGTTCCAAGACCGCTCGATAAGCATTCATTGTGCCTCCTTTTCTTGAGGTTTCGACTATCAAGATGTATTCGGATAGGCCAACTATTATTTTGTCGCGCTTTTGCAGAGAGATGGATTGAATTCTGGCGCCAAAGGGGTATTCAGAGACAATGACGCCCTTCTGTCTAATTGCGTCTTGAAGTTTTCTGTTTTCTTTCGGATAGTATATGTCGATACCGCAGCCTACGACCGATATTGTTTTACCGCGTTCTGCCAGCGCAGTTTCGTGTGCGATAGCATCTATACCTTTAGCTAACCCGCTGACAATAACGTAACCTTGTTTAACGAGCTTATCTACTGCAATTTTGGTTTCCTTTTGTGACCATTCGGATGGGTTTCTTGTTCCGACGACTGCGCAACATCTTTCATTCCTAAGAATATCGAGATTGCCCGCGACATAAAGTATGGGAACACATTGGTTTGTCTTGTAGAGGTTAGGAGGATATTCGTTGTCAAAATAAGAAATGAGTCTGCCATCTAATTTTCTGGCCTTATCAGTTTGCTGGATAACGAAATTTCTTGAGTCAGCAAGTTTTCTTTTCAATGTTTTCAATTGCTTCATGAAGTTCTTTTCAAACTTCACATCGAAATCCAAAGCGCGAGATCTGAGGTCAAAACCTCTACTATTGATAGTTTCCCAAAATGCTGAGAAGGATTTATAGGTCTCATATATTTGCTTGAACTTAACGGGTCCTAACCCCTTGATTCTATCCAGACAGTGTATTATTGCCAGTTCTGTTATTCTTTTTTCATTTTCCATCAGCAGTCACTTTTCAAATATTTCTGCCGAACTATTTAGAAGATTCACATCTGAGTAGAAGAATTTTTTGTTCTCAGCGGATTAGCCTTTATATCCGTTCGTTCATGGTTTGGGCAAGAAGCATTTTATCGCTTCCCTAAGACAGTGTTCTATTTCCGAGAGAAGGTTTGAAATGTAATCTGGGTCGCCTTTAAGTCGTTGATATTCTGATACCTGCTTGGATCCGTTTCACAAGCTCATTACACCCTTCATTGATGTCCGCAAACTGACCCTTAGTAGGTCCCCTATCGTTCACAGACCCCCTCCCCTCTACGTTTTTTCCTATTCACCATATTCGCGGGCGTCGTCTTCTTCGGTGGAGGCTACTTGCTGTTTTTCTGTTTCGGCGATTGACGTTAGGAGCTTTGGGATGTCGTAGATGTCAAAGTCCTCTCGTTCTTTCATTTCTTTTTCTATGGTTTGTTTGATGTATTCTCTAAATTTTGAGTCGTATATGGCGCCGAGCAGTGTTTGTAGCATTATGTATGTTGTTTTGTGTGTTTCTTTTAGTTCTTCTTTTAAGCCGCTGTATAGGTAGTTGAATTTGGTTTGATGGAACAAAGGTATGTTGCCGTCGTTTGTTATCAGGTAGTCTTCGAATTCGTCCAGGAGTCTGCATGTGGCGAATAGGTTGGGGTATTTTTCTGCTTGTCCTTTTACGTGTTCTTTTACGTCGTAGGTTAGTACGAGGGTTCCTTTTGGTGAGATTTCTGCTATGATTTTGTATTTCTTTAGTTTGATTTTGATTAGGCCTTTTCTGCTTACTTGATGGGGCACATTGTTTTGTCTTAGGGCTTCGGCTGTTGCTTGCCAGTTTATGTTTGTGTGGAAGATGGCTTGTATTTTGCCCATTGTTTGGACCGAAAAATAGGGTCCTATCGATGTGCATAATAAACATTTTAGACAAAAATGCCGAAAAAACGAGGCTGATAGAAGTGAGGAAAACGAGACAAGTAGGGATTTCTTTTCCTTTGGATTTGCTTGAGGAGCTGGATAGGAGAAGGGGTTTGGTTTCCCGTTCTCGGTACGTGATTGATATTGTGGAGAAGCATCTGAAGCATGAGCGAATCTGAAAGAATTCTGCGCAAGACTGTAGAGATTATCGAGAAGTCTCCGCCTCGGTCTCGGACTACTATTAACTTGGAGAAGAAGTCTACGACTTTTAGGAAGGCTATGTTTTTTATGGAGTTGCTTTGGAAGCATGGCTTTCGTAAGAGGATTCATTATCAGACGTTGGAGTGTTATGTTGAGAATTTTTTGGGTGGGTTTCGGCAGACTAAGCAGTTTTATTTGGGGCGTTTGAAGGTTATGGGGAGGGGTGTTGGGAATAAGGTTGGTGTTTGGATTCCTGGGTTGTTGGAGAAACTGCATTACATTGAGAAGGAAGGTAGCTATTGGGTTCTTCATCATGAGCTTGTGCCTTTAGATTATCATTATGTAGAAAGCTTGGATGGGTTCCAACATATTGAGGAAGACTGTAGACAAGAGTCCATGGAAAAATTCTCTCTCACAGAGTCTTAGAGGGAATTGGCAGTAGAGAGGCAGAAGTGGCTGCTACGACACCCACTGAGAACAACAAAACAAACAACAACATACCTTGAGAGAGAGAAATTTTCTACAAAACACATTGCCACAAACAAAGAGAAGTGCAGGTTAACAAGAACTTGATGCAAGGACCTATCAAAAACCAATGACACGACTTTTGCTTAACATGTCTTTTTTGATCTTGTCTCCATTGGTTAATTGTTTGACCTCTCTTATGGGAAAATAGTCATCAGATTCTCGTTTTTCAATAAGACGGTTATGATAATCTCTTTTAAAACATTTAGTAATTTTCCTCGGCGCCAAACTCTCTTCTTCGTTGCCCCATATGGTGGCAAATCTGCTTAGACATGGGTCGATGTTTCCAATTTCGCATCCAATCCAAAAGCGTCCATGCATTTGGGCAGCATGATAAGTGCTTCCGCCTCCGCCAAAGATATCAAGAACAACATCGTCTTCATTTGAGGCCATTAGTATTATTCTTTCCGGAATGTGAATCGGTAGCTCATTAACTTTGGATTTTCTCGACTTATCCTGTCGCGCTGGCCGCGTGTCTTCCCAGAAATCAGATATTTGGATCCATGGTATGCCCTCTTCATCTTCGAATCTTTCAAATTTGCCCCTATATCCGCCATAATCTCGAATTTCCTTTCCGCAATGTCTGCATATAGGTGTCCTATATCGAACAATGTTGAAAATCGGCTTGACTCCTTTCTTTACGTAGTACATAATGCAATAATTGGACGGATGGAGGCGCCCTTTCACTGGAAAGCCGCTTTTCATTTTCAGAGAAATTAGGCTTCTGTATTCCAATTCGGGGATAGTATGTAGATATGAACCTATTTCAATAACCCATCTGGGCCAACTATATATTGTAAGGCTTCCACCAGGGCGCAACACTCTAACCAGTTCTTTCATCCATGCGTGGCACCAACTTCTGTATAACTCGGGGGTCATTTTGTCTTCATATGCTATAGTATCATAGTCTTTTCCTAAATTAAAGGGAGGGTCTGTAAAAACCAAATCGATACTGTTGTCTTTAATCTTTGATAGCATGTCCAAACAGTCTGCATGAAATAGGATACCCCTTTTATTAATATATGCGATTGAGGGTTTAGAGGGAGCTTCCTTTTTTGTAAGCGAGTTCAATATTTGCCCACTAACTGTTATGTTGTCTGATAACATTACACCTGTCTTTGGACCATCTCTCAATTTTCTCGTTATTGTCATCTACTGCAACCTTCCTGGCTCAAGCACCTTTCTTAAGGCCAACTGCTTAACACCAATTAAAAATAATTGCATATTCTAAGGATAAAAAATCTTGCCCAAGATTAGGTGAGATGGTGCTGTAGTTCACTGTAGCCAACGTACATTGATCTTGGCGCTAACCAAATGTTGCTTGTGTTTACTTTGAATCAGCCTTCTGACTCTTCATTGAGAGGCATGTCACTTTGAACAGTCACAAAATGCTTATGGATTTCTTGACCGTACTCATATTTCCATTCTGCTATATACATGCGTATATCAAGTTCTGGATTGTTAGGATGCCTCTTTTCGATAGTGTTTTTACTCCAAGCATCAGTCACTATTTGATTTAAGCATTCATCCAGAACAAGGTCTGCCAGTCTTATTTGACAATGTCTCTTTGCAGTCGAACCCTGCACACTTTCTACGGGGTTGTCTCCAAAATACTCCTTGTTCAAGGGGTCAAGTGTGTTAACAAGAATTGTTCCATCGGATCGCAGCCAAGTCTGAACCTTCAAGTTTGGTATCGGTTCGAATGTTGGGGGCTTAAATCTTCCGCCTTCTTTTGGGGTTTCATGCTCCTCTGTCTTTTTGACGATCACTACGAACGCTTTATCCGAATAACTACATGAAGATGCTATGACTTGTGCGTGTTGGCCGACATTTCCCCGCGCGCTTATAGTAATCTCCAAGCAACCTACTTCTTCATTGATCTTCATTTCCTCTCTAAAATCAATGGATGTCGGCTCCAATTCGAATGCTTGCGAATTACAAGCTAATTCGATAGTGGAACCTGTCGGAATTTTCTCGGCATCGATATAAAGGTATAGCTTTCTTTTGGCTCCTTCGTGTAAGCGTACATGGGAGGGCTTAAAGCCCATGCCGTTCGAAGGATAAAACACTTCTTTGTCAATCACAGATATTTTCACATTTGCACGCCGTTCTGCACCATTAATGTCTGTAGCTTTGACGATTACGTTTCCATCGGTTCCCGCTTTATTCCCATTAATACGGAGAACCTTAACCAATAAAGCAGACTCGGGCGACTGTCGTACAATTGAGATACTTTCTGGACCTACTAATATGCCTTCATGATCGCTTGCAACTATTGCGTGGGCATCCGCAGGAAACTTGTCACAGTTTATCATAAGGGCAACAGGTGTGAGAACATTTTCTGTGACTGCAAGTTCTGATCGAATAAAGCTAAGGTATTCAGGTAACTTTGGATTCTTACCTGCAAACCCGTCGGTGAAATCTGCTTTGCCTACGAGCTTTTGATAAAGTGCGTTGAGTGAATCAATTGCTTGACTATACCTTGCCAAAGTTTCTGAAGAAAAGCCGCCTGATTGTAGTCTGCGCCTTTTTTCCTCGTCCTCGATAATGGGCTTGAGGATTACCTCAATAATTTCTGCAAGTTTTTTGTAGAAACCGTGTTTTCTTACAAGACCCTCTCTGTCTTCTGTTAAAATCTCTTCTGGGGGGTCGCTGTTAAGCTTCGAACGGATGTATTCGCCGGCTCCTTTGATTTTAACTGTTCCAAATAATCTGGAAGCCGAAGGGTCATTGTCATAGCGGAAAAGGGTCAAATCCATAACATTGTCGTCTTCATCGATTAGAAGGAGACCTCCTTCTCTGTCTTCGTAACCGGCTGTTCCCTGCGACAGGTCATTTTCCGCTCGCCAAATCTCAATTTCTATTGGAAAATTCCTGTTGACAAAGCCCATCTCCATAGATCTTTTTTCGACCAGCTCTCCAGGTGGAAAGCTGTATTTGATCTGGTCCATCGTTTCTTCACCGTTGGAATCTATGTACTGCAAAAAGACTCTTCTGTTTGAATTGCTGTTTATCATTCTTAACATGTAGAACTTTCTTAGTTTTTCGTAGATTGTTTCCCTTCTTGGAAAGCTTAAATCTTCTCTGAGACGGAACTCAACGCAAGTGCCATTCTCTTGTATTCCCCAATTCAATCTAACGTCTCTGCTGACTCTTGGTGGGTGGTCTTCAATGTCGATGATGGGCCTTTTTTCTTTAGACGCCCGCGTGCTTCCATAGTAGAATTCCGCAATACTGCTCTCATTGTTCTTTATCGACTTAACCACGCCATATTTTTGCGTAAATAACACGTCTCTAAGGCCCTTTCCAAAAAGACTCCGAGTTCGCCAACCAGCTTTTCTATCGCCCGATTCTTCTCCATAAGGCACGAATTTCTGCCTCATTTCTTCTTTTGATATTCCCTGAGCCTCATCTATAACGAGAAATTTTTTCTTGCGTCGATTTGCAACTATTCTTATGTCGCCATAGTTCTTGTTTGCTGATGCCTCTTCAGGGCTCATTCTCTTGTAACTATCGTCGGCGTTAGTAACTGGTTCAGTTATTATCTTGGCTATGCTTCTGCCAACTCCTTTCTCAAATTGAAGCTTCAGATATCGAACAGCCACTTGTATTTCATATTTTGTCACACACTTTCCTCCTGTTAAGCGAAGACATTGGCAAATGCTTTCTTTACCCATTTTAGAAATTCAACAATGTCCTTTCGATTAGCAAGTTTGGCGCATTCAAGCATTTTTTCAAGTCGATCTCTCTGGGCTTCTTTCGGAGCGTATGGATATGACTTAAGCAACTCCCATATTGCAAACTCGCTGAAGTTTTCTCTTTTTCCTTGAACATATTCTTTAAAGAGAGAGGTTCCCTCAATTTCCTTGATCTCTTGATTAGGGTCTCTTGTTCTTGGTTTGGCGGTTCTGAGTCGTGAGGTCTTAGCAAACTTTGACGGGTTTCTGAGAGCTTGATCAACTTGCTTAAATATTAATTCGCCATCTTCGTTCAAAGAAAATCCCGTATGAGTATTACCAGTTGCCCAGTTTCTCCATTTCGGACCAAGTTGAAGAAGAGTTCGGTGCACTCTCTCGGAATCAGGATACTGCTCGAAACCCACTAAGGAGAATTTTTCGGGAAAGAAAAGGAACAAAGCCACCGACACAGCTTCTTGTGTAACTGGGATTCTCTCTACCTGCAGAAACTTGATTGCGTAAACAGCCAGTCTGTTATTGTCAATCGATTTGTAAGCTTCTGGAGGAAATGATTTGCATATTCGTCTAAACGTTTCAAGTCGTGTATTACTCATCTTTATTCCTCACTCTTTCTTGGTATTGTGTTTTTTGGCTGTTCAAGTATTCCAAAGTGTTTTCGAGGAAATAATGTATGGACGCTTCTGAAGGTCTATTCCCGTTGGCTCTCAATATTTTGGTGACAACGGCCTTTTGGTCTTCTGCTGACATTGGTTGGCTCAAGGCTTCGACGAATGGCTTATATATAGTGCATGCTTGCCCTTTCCGGTTAACTATCCTTGCAATAGCATCCCATCCTCGAGTTTTCATTCTGTTTCGTCGGCGCTTTGCCCTGCGTTTTCGCCTTTTACTCACAATAGTAGTAGAAGGCAAAGGTGAGGCTGAGGATATCATCGAATCCTCCTTGTCAGCGAAATATAATAACAAATGATCTGCCTCAAGACGAACATCTATCATCTTACTGGGAAGAGTGTGTTTACTCCTGACCATTCGCTCAATTTCATTAATGGGGATCCGCACATAAGTTACGATTTCTTCGTCCATATTTATAACCACATTATAAGCTTATACAATTATAAATTTATAACATATACTATATAATCCTTTCTTTTGAAGGGGCATAAGCAAGCGATGTCCATAGAATACCCTAAAAAAGGGCATCCTAAGACGCAAACTGGCGTCTTACATTTTTTCAGAAAATGCGTGTTAGTAACGAGCCAATGAGATTGCAGGAGCCATCGAGGTCAGTTCTGGCTTGTTTCTTTCTACGAGCAGATTCGTTTCGAAAATTTGCGGCTCCTTCTCTCTAATGAAGAGAGAAGCAACTTTCCGATATGTTTTGTAGAGCCTGTTAGCAGCTAACATTTTATTCAATTCACACAATTATGCAGAAACGTCCTTACCAAAAGCCCACGACTGTGGCACACTCTCTTATCATGCTTATGCGCTTAGTTCTGGGGCCTTCGCTTGTCCCTTTTAAGGATACTATAAGAACTTGAGGGATACCTACTTGCTTTCCAGTTTGTCAAAAAACGTTCTCAGAACAGCGTATGCTTCTCCTTGGATTCGTTCCCTCAACCGCTCATCTTCTGGCGCAAGAAAATAAGCAACTTGAAACGGTCCTTCCGACCTCACGCTTCTGAACTTATCCTTTATCTCTTCCAGAGCCTCAGCAACAACTGATTGGTTGACAAAACCGTGCATTTCCTCAGCTGCCTTCTTTGGTCCACCCCCATAATGCCTCAATACAAAGTAGATGTCGTAAGCATCTTTCTCCTTATACCGACCCTTCAGAGCCAACCCCTTTGTAGCCAAACTACCCACAACATCAGAAACCTTGGCCAACACTTTTGTCGCGGCTCCACTTGGCAAAACGCCCTCAATCATATGTTCAAAGTTATGAGAAAAAACGACGCTGGAACCATTGATCACAACAGCCTGCAAATCCTTCTGCACCGCCAAAAACTTTTCAGGCGAAAGCCTCTGGACAACGTCAGGTTCGCTAATAAAATCAACTTCAATCTTGTATTCTACACCATCGAAAGGCGACTTGACGCTGCGATAGAACCTGTATGGAAGCACCTCTCCATCGTCTGTAACGTAGGGTTTATACCCTCTCTTCTCAATCGAAGATACAATTGTTTCATAAACCTTCAAATCAATCAAACGAGGATTCAAAACAAAATCAATATCAATCGAACCGCAATGCTGACCACCTTCGCCAAACTTCTCCAAAATAAAATACGGCGCCCACCCACCTGTTAAGACCAAGTAATCCTTGTAACTTCCTAAAATTCTTAAAACCTCAATTAAAACGCTTTTAGAAGATTCAGTTATGCTTCTGGAGTACATCCCTATATTCCAAACAGCCATCAAAACCACCTAAAATCCAATGACTTCTTTCCTCAAATGCTCAGCGGCTTCTCTCCCACGAGCAGGATAATTATACAAATCAATATACAGCTGCACATTTGAAACCACATTTATTCCTCTAACCCGCTGAATCTTATAGAAAACACCCTCATCATACGGCTCAACAAGAAAAACATTCCCACCCAACTCGGTTAACTGAAGACCCAGAAGCTCTTGCCAACTACCCAGCTTTTCCGGACCAACATATAAGTGAATGTTAACGGGCCTAACATAAGGCGTCACCAATGAAACACCAGCCTGAAGCGTCAACGCATACCTCAAACCAGGCTTGTCCACAGCAGACAATCTTTTAGTGAAACCATCCAAATCCGCCTCCAAAGAATAATAGGCATTCACTTTATTCAGTAATGCAAAATCGTAATATCCAGCCCACCTCGTCAACAATTCGCCAGGATTCGCAACCACAACCCTATTCGTTTCCGTCTGCCTACACAGACCCATCCTAAGCAAAGTCTTAACAACCCTAAACGTGTGACCATAGCCAGTCTTCGCTTCCTTAGAAAGACCAAGAATACTCCACTCCTGCTTTGGATTAACCAAGAGAACACGCACAATTCTCGAGGCCATCGGTGAGAAAACATTCTGAACGCTCATCCAACACACCCTTTAAGAGTACTATCCCTCAACTATATATACTGTCCCTAAAAAGGATAATCCAAAATGCTTAGCTAAGCGTACATAAAAAGAAGCTCATTGTTCAGATAATCACTGAGCTTTCTGGCATCTGCTAACTTTGGCAACAGACCTGCGGATGTGCGAACTTGCAAAAAAAGATAATGAGTGCCAGCCTTGAAAGGCTTTCACGATTAATCAAAGTCTGTGGCTTCTTATTGCAGACAAAGGTTTACTTATTCTGGTCCAGGGGAAATGGGAGTTGTGGCACATCTGGTTCTCTTATGAGCCTTAAAATAGCTTTGAACACTTTTCTATGTTTTGGTTAATAGTTTGGATATAGAATAATGTCGCAACAAGGTTTTTTGCTCAATTTTACCCTTCAAAGCAACATGCTGGCTCTTTCTTATTTTTTCGCCAGAGCTAAATCTATCCATTCATCTATACGTTGTTGCCAATTTGAACTGTCCATAGTAAGTCTGTTACCTGACTTCTCAAGTTCTTCATATTCGTTGTCATAGCTGGCTACCCAGTATGGTTCATCGTGTGGTCCGATTCCACCCCCAACATCCTTTGCGCATAGATCTTGGTAAAGAATTAAGGCTTTTTTATGATCGACTATCAAGAACTCTCGACTGTGATACTTGACTGATGTCAAAATGTAATGACCTCCTATAATTTCATCTTTGAAATCTTCGCAGTGTTTTCTGGCATTAGCTTTTCCAACAAGCTCTATGTTAACTAACCGATGAACTTCAACTCCTTTTTTTATGAGCTCCTTTTCTTTTCTAAAGTAATTAGCCAATTCATCGTAGTTATAACCCGAATAACACCATACTCCATATATGCACTTTTTGGCCTCATTTTTGAGCTTGTCACCGCGTGATAGAACAGCACTTGCTCCTTTTAGAATGAACCTTCTTTCACGCCACACTGCGTATGCTGGAAAGAGGATTGATTCAACCTCTATTATTAGAATTTCCGTAACAAGAGTAAGAACCCACCCATCGGTATTTATTCGAGACCAGTCAAATTGTGCCGTTGCTAACAAAGTTATACCGCCAAGAATTATATTCAAAATGGTCACGGCAACAAAGGCCAGTAACCCAACTTCTCTTCTTTGAGCCATGTCACTCAACCTCCAAACGCGGAACTTGAAATCCCATAATGTCCACAACCTTGAAGTAATGGCTCTGTTCTGTGCACGTTAGCTTTGCTACCTTGGGCAGCGGCAAACTTCCTCCATGGATGGCAGAACCGCAATGTGGGCATAATAACTGCAACGCTGCGATTTTTTGGCTTTTAGGAACCAAAACTCTACGCCATATCCTTGGAATGGTAGACTTCGGCTTTGCAACAACGTAGAAGCCTGACCTACTTATTGGTTCTGGGGCGCACTCTTTTCCAAAATATCGATGCAGGATTTTTTTTATATCCGGTAAAGAAAACCATTGCGAATAGAAACCTCCTGGAGATTCGAAAACTCCCGATTTATCATCCCACTTTGTTTCGTGTAATGGTTTAAATTGTCTTTCTGCAAGCTTTCTGTAACGTTCACTACCAATTTCATGATGCGCTCTATCAAAACCGACTATCAGTGTCTCACCTTTTGGCCAACACATCTCGGAGACGGTCTTAAGAACTCGTTCCATTTTTGGAATATTGCCGAGCGTTCCAAACATTATTGCCACAACAGGCGTAATTGACTCGCATTGTAAAAAAGGCAATCTTGCGTCTGCATCTATAAAGGCAACTCTCTTACGAAGTGTCTCTCTGACTTCTTTTAGAGGCACACCTGTGGCTGTTGAGATTTCGTAAGCGGCGCCATATATGGTCCAATCACGAATTTTCCTTTCCTTTAGAATCAAGTTCGCGATGGCACGTTCAATCATCTCAATCTCGAAATCGACGCCAACAATATACTCTATACAATCGCCCCATGTTGTTGGCCTTTCGGTGATAAGTCGTGCCACTCTTCGTATCACTCTGCCAGGCCCACAGCCAATCTCTATTAAAGCGATCTTTTCTTTACGCTCAACGTGATTCTGTAATAGATCAATAAGAATCTTTTCTTCGGCTTCGTGAAATGATCTAATCTCGTCAGAAGCAGCTGGACCATCAACTAAATACTCGTAGCGATCCTCCTGGGAAGCCCCCCTCCAAAACTCTCTTTCTCGCCATCGTTTCTGCTTCTTCATTCTTTCACATTTCCATTCTTATCCGGCATTCAGTTTATTACTTTTGCCGTCTAAACAGGTGATAAAAACTGTACGTGTTTTAGCTATTGACTCTGACTCAATCGTGGATCCTATGCTTTCTAATATTTTCTCTTGAACGCTTCATATTAAATCAGTTTTCTAATAACGCCTTAGCATGTGCTGGAACCTTCTGCCTCTTATCACATCGCGCGGAGTGAACAAAAAAGGGAATCCCAGGTTGTCATTTACTGGGCCTTCCTTCTGAGTTGTGTGATGTATCCTGCGTATCTTGGGTAGTATTGTTTGGCTTGTCTCAGCAATATCACATAGTGCTTGGCTCCTATGGTCTTAGGCGTCCGACCCTCTATAAAGTCGGCTATGCTTTCTGGCGCGCCAAGCTCAACCATCTTATCAAAGGCAAACTTCCACAATATAGCAATACTCTTTGAAGTAAAGAAAAAGGGGGAGTTTTAGGCTTTAGTTGTTAACTGCGCTTCTATGATTGGTCTTATAGCTTCTAACACTTTCTCTCGGATGCTTCGCAACAAATCAGGCTTATAATAATGCCTCAAGAATATGCTCTGTGGAATCCTACCCTCCAACAAGTCAATAACTTCTTCTGATAACCCACTTTCTCTCAACATCGTCGCAAACAGCTTCCTCAAATCCTTGATCCTAACCTTCAACCCTACCTTCTCAATAGCCGATCTTAACCCGTTGGCCTTAACCTTAGGCTTGACAGCCAAGACAAGCTTTAGCATCTCTTCTGGAATGAACGATATGTAGCAGTTCTTGCTTCCACGAATGAACAATTTTGTAAATCTAAAGTGTTCAAGCATATTAAACTGAGCGTTAAGATATTCGCTGTACTTACCAGCCTCCGCCAACTCTGAAAGAAGACTTACCGATTTGCAAGCTTCATCAGGTCGAAGACCAGTAGCAGCAGCAAACATCAAAGTAACAGAATATTTCTTAGGCAATTTCTCTGAAGCTTCCTTAAACCATGATTTGACGTCGTCCATATCCGTGTTGAACATGCTGAGAAAGACCTCCAAATGCGATGTCTTCTGCCAATGCAAACCCGCCTGAGAAACTATCTCCTTCCATTGTCCGTATACGCCCAGAAACTTTGAAAGATTAGCCAGAGCAGCCATGACATTTCTACGTTTTGCTTTAGAAAGACCACTTAATGTACTCGCCTTAGCTGGCTCAAACAAAACGTAACAATAGTTCTTTGCGTAATTACGAACTTTAGCAGCATAAGTCTTGTTAAGCCTATTTTGAAGCCATTTATCAAAATCCTTCCAATCTATGCCTTCATTTGCTAAATCATTTTGAGACTTGGGCTCTCTAGACCCCGGTTCAAATCCGGGCAGCCCCATCACAGGACTTGAACCCAATTGTGTATGGGTACGATAAAAGTCTAAATC
>Ga0315312_1001073_pt1 | contig 23705 bp, 21 predicted proteins | sample TDP7_MG_FD_203629 | JGI IMG/M metagenome (GOLD analysis project Ga0315312, IMG submission 203629) | Freshwater sediment microbial communities from Lake Towuti, South Sulawesi, Indonesia - TDP7 | ecosystem: Environmental > Aquatic > Freshwater > Lake > Sediment | place: Indonesia: South Sulawesi... | reverse complement strand
CGACGTGCCTGAACTTGAAGACCTTTTAACCGATGTTCCTCTAAAAGTGAATAAGGCAATAGATGAAGGAAAAAGCGTGTTAATTGAAGGCACGCAGGGCACTTATCTTTCCCTATTTCATGGCACTTATCCATATTGTACCTCAAAGGATGTGACAGCTTCAGCAGCATGTTCAGATGTTGGTGTAGGACCAACAAAAGTTAGCGATGTCCTAATCGTGTTCAAAGCCTTCACAACACGCGTGGGCGCAGGACCGTTACTAGGCGAAGTTTCAGAAGAGGAAGCGGAAAAGAGGGGATGGGTTGAAGTAGGCACAGTGACAGGAAGAAGAAGAAGGGCGGCGCCATTTAATTATGATTTGGCAAAAAGAGCTGTAATGCTAAACGGCGCCACACAAGCAACAATAACGAAAATGGACATTTTATTTCCAGAATGCAAAGGAGTAAAAACTTACAAGGAATTGCCGCAAAAAGCAAGGACATTTGTTGAAAAAGTTGAAAAAGAAATCAAGATACCAGTCACGTTAATTGGAACTGGTCCAGACGCACTAGAAGTGGTGGACAGAAGAAGAAGAAGAAAAGAATAACCGCATCTATTTTCTTATTTTCATTTCTTTTCCCTAGAATAGTAAAGTTGGTTATGACAAGATTTATGAGTGAAAAACATTCACTCTGAAAAGACTAAAAACTCGATTAAAACTTCAAAAATGAAAGAAGGTGTGGCGGAAAATCAGCTTGGCTGGCTTCAACATCACCAAGATTCTTGACTTGCTATCTTCAAAGCCGGTTATTCGTTACATAATTTACTCATCTTCCACAATCTTCTTTTTTGCACTAATTTTGATTCCACCAATGCTGGGAATTTTGCTCAAATGGGATCTAATGGGGCAAGTCTTTGAAGACCCCAACTTGACTTCGAGGGCAACATCTGCCATTTCTGCTTCATTCCTAATAGCAATTTTTGTTTCAGTAGTCGATCTAGTTGCAGGCTTACCGATGGCATGGTTCATTGTGAGAGGTAGAACAAGATTGTTAAGCATTATCGACACGCTTGCAGACCTCCCGTTCATTGTGCCGACTGTTACGCTTGGCTACTCGCTATTATTGTTCTGGAGTGACCCAAAAGCAGGAGGTATCTCTTCGCTCTTCGGAAGCAGTCTTGTATCGCCTGGTTGGCTTCTCGTAATTTTACTTCATTTTACGTTTTCCTATCCAGTTGTAGTAAGAGTGATTGTTGGAGCACTACAAGACTATAACTATATGTATGAGGAGGCATCGAAAACTCTCGGTGCAGCGTCATTAACTGCTGCTAGAACTGTCACGCTACCAATTTTGAAGCCCAGTATCATAGCCTCCTTCATCTTGGCATTGGCAAGGTCACTCTCAGAAACAGGAGCAACCGTGATGGTCGCAGACACATTTGAAAATGGACCAATATTCATCAACAACACCAGAGTTGCAGGGCAAGAAGGACCTATGGTTTTAGTAAGCCTGATTCTAATATTGGTTTCGGCTGCAATTTTTGCAGTAATCCGCATCCTTGGTCCAAGATTGAAAATGCCAATTAAGAGAATTTGGCCAAACACTGAAAGAGTATTGAGCAATAGTGGCATAGTGACAACACGAAATAGCGTTTCAATTGCAATATTCCTAGTTCTCGTTTTGATTCCTTCACTTTTTGTTGCTTTTCCAGCAGTCTCTGCAATTGCAAGTAGCACATTCAGTGATGCGCTTGGAGGTGTTGGTGTCTGGCAAGGATACTGGCAAAGTCTCGGGTTATCCTATTTTATCGGCATTATAGTCACCTTGCTTAATGTTATAGTGGGCTTACCTATGGCTGTCCTAATAGCCAGAAAGAGAATGGGAAAAGTTCTGCCAGTAATTTTGGACATACTTGTAAACGTTCCACTAATTGTTCCATCTATCGCTCTCGGAGCCTCACTGAGCATATTCTGGAGAAACTTTGCCTTCATTCCGGAAATCGGACTACTAATCTTCGCTCATCTATCCATTACATATCCTTATTTTGTCAGAGCAATGGCTGCAGCTATTGAAAGAATAGACATAGAATTAGAAAATGCCTCAAAAATTCTAGGAGCCAAACCTTTCACACTATTCAAAACAATAATTCTGCCACTAACAAAATACTCCTTATTCGCAGGAGCAATTATGATGTTTGCAAGAAGCGTTGACGAAACAGGAGCAACTTTAGCAGTGACCACTTTAAAAACAGCTCCTGTATTATTAGTCGACTGGGTCAGGCGGAAAGTGCCGGCAACATCACTAGAAATTGGGTTAGGATGCGCCTTCTTGATTACATTTTCCTTCGTAGTGCTACTTGTCTTAAGACTTATAGTAAGAGGAAGAGGAAGATACTAACATGCCTAATATGTCATTACTTAAATGCTATTCGATATTTCATACAGAAAATTTGGAGGCTTATCCTAATGCCTGAAGTCAAAGTGATAAACGTCTCAAAGAAATTCGGCGGTGGCAAAATTGTCGCTGTAGACAATGTGAGCCTCCAAATTCAGGATAAAGAATATTTCTCACTTCTCGGTCCAAGCGGTTGCGGCAAAACCACTTTACTAAGATTGATTGCAGGTTTGCTTCAGCCAGATGAAGGAGAAATCTATATAGAAGGAAAATTAGTAAACAACGTCCCGCCAGAAGACAGAGACATCGGATTCGTCTTCCAAACATACGCACTTTTTCCCCACATGGACGTTTGGAACAACGTCACCTATGGTCCAAGGGTCAAAGCTTGGAATGAAGAAAGAAGTGAAAGAATTGGGCGTGAAATGCTCGAAATGGTTAGACTTTATGAAAGAACTGACGCATTTCCACATGAACTGAGCGGCGGAATGATGCAGAGAGTAGCTTTATCACGAGCGCTTGCAACTGGATCAAAACTACTGCTATTAGACGAGCCCTTAGGATCTTTAGACGCCAAAATCAGATTTGAATTAAGAAATGAGCTGAGAAGACTAGTCAAAGACCTTGAACTAACAGCTATACATGTAACTCATGATCAAGGAGAAGCTATGGCAATATCTGACAGAATAGCGGTTATGAGGAAGGGAAAAATCTTGCAGGTTGGAACCCCTCAAGAGTTGTATATGAATCCGAAACACATTTTTGTGGCAAACTTTATTGGAGAATCAAACTTCTTAGAAGGTCATGTAGAAGAAGTAGACAAGGAAACTACTATTGAACTACGCCGCGAAGTGTTTGTCCAAATTTCAGATATAACAAAGAAGAAAGGGGAACGGGTCATCCTAATGATCCGCCCAGAAACATTTGTCATAGAAAAGGGAAGAAAGAAAAAGATGAATTCATTATATGGTCATATTGAGAGGCTACGTTTTGAAGGCACAAACATAAGGTATGAAGTCAGACTTGAAAATGAAGACAGTATCGAGGTTTCACGTCCAACATTAGTAGGCGAGTGGTTCAATGTAAACGACGAGGTTACAGTTAGCTTCCCACCAGACAAAAGTTACGTCTTCACGTATCCAAGCAAAGGATTAAGGGAGGAACTTGCAGTTGAGTGAACTCTTAAAATGGTTTGAAAAAAGAAGACAAACAAAAGCATTAACCATGATGCAACAGCATTTAGCAATGACAGTCAGTATAGTAGAAGACTTGGAACGAGCAGTAAAGGAATGGGTAAACAATGACGAAAAAGAACTGAAAGTTTGTGCAGATCGCATAGCAAAGGCGGAGAAAGAAGCAGACATTTTGAGAAGAGAAGTAATGAATGAACTGGCAAGAGGAGAATTACCAGCCGCGGACAGAGAAGATCTTATGCACCTAGTGAAACGTGTTGACATGGTAGCAGACTGGAGCCAAGAATCAACACGCATAATCAAAGCCTTGCCAATAAACGAAGTTCCTGACATCTTAAGAAAAGCATGCATCGAAATGGTTAAAGGCGTTAAAGAATGTGTCTTCGCCCTTAGAAAAAGCATCAGCAGAATAGCAGAAAAACCTGAAGAAGCCCTAAAAGCTGCAGATGAAGTTGAAAGACAAGAAGAAACAGTAGACGACCTGCATGAAAAAGCCAGAGCACTTCTTGCTAAAGAGACAATAAAAAGTGCAGGAGTAGCTGTGTTAATCAGCCAACTTCTAGGGGCTTTTGAAATGGCAGCTGACTCGTGTGAAGACACATGCGATCAAGTCAGAGTCATAGTTATTAGACGTTAATTCAAGCAGCGTGCGTATAAAAAGGATTAAAAGTTCGAGTCCTATACAAATAATTATGTCAATCACTGGATTGCATCTTCTCCAAACCTATCAATGTAACTTCGAATGTGATCACTGTTTTGTATACAGTAGTCCAAAAGCAAAAGGCGTAATGAAGATTTCAGACATAAAACGGATACTCGACGAATCTCAAAGAATAGGAAACATAAAGTGGTTCTATTTTGAAGGCGGCGAGCCCTTTCTCTACTATCAAACCATGCTCTGGGGATTGCGAGAAGCTAAAAAACTAGGATACAAGACAGGAATAGTTACGAATGCTTATTGGGCCACATCAGTTGACGATGCAAATGAATGGCTCAGACCCATTTCTGAAATTGGCATTTCTGGTTTATCCATCAGTGACGATGTGTATCATTATGACCTAACCGAAGAAAACCTTGCCAAATATGCCTATGAAGCTGCGAGAGAATTAGGCTTGCCAGTCGGCAAGATTACTATTGAAGACCCAAAGAAATACTTGAAGGAAATTGAGTGGAAAGGGAAGCCAGTAATCGAAGGAAGAGTATTGTTCAAGGGAAGAGCAGCAGAAAAACTGGTGGAAGGTTTGCCAAAAAAACCATGGAAACACTTTGAAAAATGCTTAGATGAGGATTTCTTGAACCAAAGCAGAGTTCACATTGACCCTTTTGGATACGTTCATGTATGTCAAGGAATCACCATAGGAAACATGAATAAGACTTCGCTGAATGATATACTCAATAGTTTTAATGCTGAAAAACATCCGATATGTGGACCTATTTTGAGAGGTGGACCAGTAGAATTGGTCAAGAAATATCACGTTAAGCATGAGAAAGATTACGTAGATGAATGCCACCTTTGCTATTCAGCCCGTTTAAAACTAAGAAAGAAATTTCCTCAGATTCTGGCCCCCGACCAAATGTATGGAATCATTTCATAAAAGCATAAGTAGAAATAGTTATCTCTGACAGAATTGAAAGAAGGAGGTTCAAATATGTCAAAAATTGCAATCGAAATATCCGAGCTAAAGGGAAATGAGGGAGACGAAGCAGTGAATGACTTGAAAGAGTTCTTAGAAGGCAAAATAGCCTTAAAGGTTGAAGTTACAAGCGGAGAGATAATCTTAGAGTTTGAAGAGAAAACAAAAATTCCTGCCAAGTCGCATATTCGGGTACTTCTTAAAAAGTTCTTGCACCAGGCAGAATTGAAAGACGTTTTCCGAGTGATTGCTGGCAGAGAAAATGCTTTTGTGATTAAATTAAGGAAAGCTGCAACAGAGGAAGAATGACCTTCTGTAGCAATTATCTTTCCACTGTAACTTTGCTTACGCCAGCTTCTTTCTCCAAACGGATAACATGTTCTGCCTTCTCTGCAAAGGCTTCGCTATGTGTTACAGCTATTATTTGTTCAATGGCTCTTAGTCGAGAAATTGCTTCGGCTAGACGATCAATGGAGCCATCTTCTCTTCCCAAACTTTCAGTCGGCTCATCCAAGAGTAACATATGAAGACCATGTCCTGTCCTTGACTGCATTATTAGTTGACCGAGACCAATGCGGTAGGCGAATGCAAGTAAGGTTCTTTCGCCTCCTGAAAGATTTGTGACATCTCTTTCGTAGCCTTCTTCGCTTTTAACAATAGGGCTATAAGTTTCGTCTATTTTGACGATTAACATTGGGCCAACTCCGCCAACTAAAGTGTCCAAAACTTGCTGAACAACTCGCTGCAAATAAGTGATGAATTCGCTTCTCAATTTTGGCTGAATACTTCTATAAACTCCACGGACCCCATCTAAGACTCCAAGTAATCTTTCAATCTTCTTCATTCTATCAATTTTCTGTTGCGCATGATCAAGGCGCTCTTTGAGATCGCTCACTCTCAAGCGAATGTCATTTTCCCGATTTTCCATATTCTCAAATTTTGACTTCACATCAGAATGTTGTTGGAAGACTGTTTTCCAAATCTCTCGTGCTTTTTCAAGTTCTGACAGATCAAATTTTGATATTTCAGTACGAACGATGCCAAGTTGATGGCGTGTTTCTTTCTCTTGTTGCTGTTTTTCCACGAATTCTTTTGATAATCTGTTAAGTTCTTCTTGTTCTTTAGCCAATTGATTTTTTAGGTCTTCTATTCTTGGGGTTAATGATTGCAAATCTGAGATAGCGGGAGTAATGATTCTTCGAAGTTTTTCCAATGCATCCAAGTCTTTTTGTAGTTCAGCTAGTCTTTTCTCATGTTCGATATTTTCCTCGCCAAGTTGTCTGATTAGTTCCTTTTTGTAATCTTCTGTGAGACTTTGCGAGCACAAGGGACATTTGCTTTCTCTTGTTAGGTTTGAAACCCTTTTCTGTATCTTTTGCATTTCACTTTTTGCCGCTTCTTGATCTCCCCAAATGCCCCTCATTTGATCTTCTAATGTTACGAGATATTTTCTGATGTCGTCTATTGTTTTTTCAGGTTTCAATCCTATTTTCTCAAGCGCGTCGTACTGTGATTTTGCCTGCAGTCTCATCGAGTTTAAGCGTTCTTCCAACTTTTCGACAGAGGTTTTTTTCTCTTCCATGTCATCGGATAATTTTGCGCAAGTGTCTTCTAAGTGGACAATATCTGACTTTAATTGAGCTTCTTTTCTTTGCAGTTCTTCTGTTTGCTTCTTTAGCTCTTCTAGACCTTGGAGGCGGGTATTTGCTTCCTTTAACGCAGATTCTGCTTGAACGAGTTTTGCTTCTAAATTACTAAGTTCATTCTTAATTATTGAAAATTCTTCTACAGCCTTATTGTAGTCTATTTGAAGCTTTTGTGTGGCTACTACGTCTGGGTCACGCTCATAGATGTCCTTCTCGTTTTTGTAGTCTCGTAGGAAGCTGACTAAGTTTGTCCATGCGACTTCATAGTCTGAAAGTCCGAACAGTTCATCGAACCTTTTCTGTCTTTCTCGGGGTGTCACATCTAACAATTCTTTTAAATGCTCTTGTCTTACCCAAATTACCTCTCGGAAAACATCCTTGTCAATTCCTGTTATCGCCTTCAATTGCTCAGCTACTGCTTCGCTTCTTGCACTGGCGATTACTTTGTTTTCTTCAAGCAGTTTAAGTTCTTCAGCGTCTTGACTGATGCCCTTTCCCTTTCTTACGATGCCTCTGCTAATTGTATAGTTTTTGCCACCATGGGTAAAGTGCACGGCAACTTTTCCCGAGTTTTTTCCTTCTCTTAGGAGATAGTCGAAGCTTCTACCTAATGGGTCTCCGAAAAGCGCGAAATCTATTGCGTAGAGAATGCTTGATTTTCCCCATCCTAGTCCGCCGACGAGACAGTTGAAGCCTCCTTGAAATGGGGCCTCAGACTCAACGTGAGAGCGAATATTCTCCAAGCGAACGGTTTTAATTCTCATTGAGAAAAGCCTCCAGCATCTTCTTTATTTTTGACTCATCCTTTTTTGCCAGTGGTTCGATGAGGTTTGCTGCCAGTCTGGATATTTTGTCTGCTTCCTCTCGGCTGTAGCGTTCCGTGAAAACTTCTAAGAAGTATTCGAAGGCTTTTGTTTTAAGGTCTTTTAGTTCGCCTTCAAATATGGAGCGTATTACTTCTTCTGAAACTTCCGTTTCTCTAAGTAGAAGAAGAGGTCTAACAAGTAATGCTCTTTCTGCAGCATCGCGAATTTTCGCTATGTCTATTTCTCCGCGTCCAGCTTCAGCAGGCAAGACCCCACGCAGTATAGGGATAATAACGGCTCCATCTTCATCTGCTTCTTTAATAAGCCGTACTGCTGCCTCAGTGATTTTTGACGGAGTCGACCCTGTGTAATCGCGGTCCAAAATTGTGAAGCGACGTGGAGTTTCAAGCTTTATGTGATGCAGTTTTGCGTTTCCTTTTTCGTTAATTTCAACGTGGTAGAAGCCTTTTTCTTCTTTGGCGTCTTCGTAGCTGACTGTTTCTGTGCAGCCGCTGTAGACTAGTAGCCCATGTTTGAATGGGGTTCTGCTTGGACTGTGAACGTGTCCGCCTGCATAGTAGTTGAAGCCTTCAGGAATTAGTTCTGGCGAGGCTTCTGCTTCCATGTGTGGTGGCGTCGCGTTTGGAATGTCTAGAGCCATGTGGAAAAGAAAGATATTGAATTTAGAAGAGTCTAATGCGGGCTTGTTTTCTTCTAAAAAGATGGGTAATTGCTCTTCTGTTCTTCGTCTAGTTCTGAAATTCGGGACGCCATACACGTAGCAGTTTTCATTGCGCCAACAAGCACTTTCATACCTAGGCAGATAGTGGATTAAGCCTGCGCTGTCTAACGGATTCAAAATAGTGCCAGTAATCATGTTTGGCGCAGAATCATGAGAGCCATCCACAGCTAAAACTGGTATCCCAGAGTCTTTTAGGCGCTTAAAACTGCCTATCGCGTTCTCAAGCGTAACATTTGATGGGCGAGCCTGCTGAAAAATGTCGCCTGCAATTAGCATGAAGTCTGGTTTTAACTCTATTGTCTTGTCTACAACTTCTTTGAATGCTTTATCGAAGTCTTCTCTACGAACTTCTAAGTTATATTGTGCATAGCCCAAATGCAGGTCTGCGACATGAACGAAACTGAAAGGCTTCACCTAGATTCCTCTATCATTAGTGCTTATGCACATTTTTAAGTATAAGAGGATAGTGAAAGTATTGCGTTTGAGGTTTCAAAGTTGAGGCGTGAATATCCTAAGCAGCCCCTTGCAGGCGTTGGAGCAGTCATAATCAGTGAAGGAAAAATGATTCTCGTGAGGCGAGGAGTCGAACCTGGAAAAGGGAAGTGGAGCATTCCAGGAGGTTTGGTTGAGCTTGGAGAAACTGTCAGAGATGCTGTTGTTAGGGAAGCGAAGGAAGAGACAGGCTTAGATGTAGAGATTGTTGTAGACAGACCACTAGACGCTTTCGGCAATATTGACATAGACGAAAAAGGCAGTTTACGCTACCATTACATCTTAATACAGTTCCTAACACGCCCAAAGAGCGGAACCTTAAAGCCTTCCAGCGACGTACTAGACGCAAAATGGGTTCCCTTTGAAGAAGTAGAAAAATATGATTTAACCAAACCATTTCGCAAATTCTTCACGAAACATAAGGATGAGTTGAAAGAGTTTAGTCGTGGTTTGTGAAGAAAAGTCTCGTCTGCCCCATCGTTTGAATGTCTAGGCTTCTAACTTTGGCAACTATTGGAAAATCTTTCACAGCCTTTCCAAGAACAAGACAATGATGCGGAGGCAAATCCCGTGCAATCAACTTAACTGTCTCGGCATCTACTTTTGCAGCCTTAGAGACTGTTTCAAGATCATTTTCGTTTGTGAAATTGAATAAGAAAATGTTGTCTGCTTGACGGTAAATATTCTGCCTAATCGTGTCTGGCTGATTTGTAACAAAAGTTGTGAAAATTCCAAAATGCCGCATGCGAGTGACAATGTCGTCCCAATAAGTCTCACGCAAATACAAATGCGCCTCTTCGGCAAACAAGAAAACAGCTCGCAACTTATACTGGGTTAGGAGTTCGACAAGTTTTCCAAGCACGTATTCAACAATGATTTGGCGGTCAACAGTAGAAGTATCACGCAGATTAATTATCAATGCGCCTCCTTTTCGAATGTTGTCAAGATTTTCTTCAAGAGTTGTTGCTTCTGCGGGGTTGTCTGTAAAGAAACCAGTGTTCATTAGGCTATAATAGCGAGAAAATAAGGCATCTCTCACATGCTGATTGCAGTGCCAATTCCTTATCGCTTCACCCAACTCCTGCAATGTAAGCGCACAACGTCGTTCAAGCGACCTCCATATCTGCCTAAACTCTCTTGCTGAAGTGCCTGGCAAATTAAGCGCATGAAAAAGAATGTTAAGCATAACTCTTAGGTCCATTTGGGCGAGAGTTACTTTGAAGTTGTCGCCTAAGGTGAGCACGTGAATTTTGCCATGGTATTTGTTTTTTTCTCCAGTTGATGCAAAGTTTAGTTTCGTGTATTCGCCGTTCAAGTCTAAGACAACTACTGTGGCGCCGTGGTCGATGAGGCTTAAGGCTAAAAGTTTTGAAAGATGAGACTTGCCAGTATCCTTCTTTCCCGTGACTATGTTGAGTCTTCCATCTAACGCATGCGCATCAATAATAAGGGGAGAGTCCTCTTTTGTCTCGCCCAACGTAATTGGCAAGCCATTCTTACCGTTAGCCAAGCTAAGCAGAGAATCTGTTGACATTTTCTTAATCTTTGATTGAGTGCGCGAAGGAATCCACGAAATATTTGTATTGAGTTTTCCATTTTCAATGCTTCCACGAATCTTGCAGACGAGCAGTAACGAATCCTGAATACAACTAACGTGCGCGGTTATTTCGAGTGGGTAAAAGTTTTCGCCATAAATATGTTGATCAACTGTGGAGTCTCTAAGCAACTCTTCCAAGATGCCTGGAACATTGGCGAATTGGACATCTATTACTTGGGCAACTAGGCTCCTACTCACTGAAGAGTCTTCTATGATTAGGTAGTCTCCTTTTTCAATGCTTTCTCCTGGGTAACTGAGGATTTGAATTGTGTTGCCTTCTTTCTTGTATAGGCGCATTTGATTTAGGCCTCTTCTGGTCCTTTTCCGAAAGTTCCGAAAAGTAGTCGGCGTATGTTTGGGCGATTTAAAATTTCTATTTTGCATTGTTTGGTTAAGAAGCGCTGAATTCCTATCACTTCAGTGGCGGTGAAAGTTGAGTAGATGTGTGCTAGTCGCAGGGTTTCAGGATAACCATAAAAGAGTATGTCATTTCCAAGAAGTCTTTGCACGGCTTCTATTTGTTGTTCCGGCAAGACTTCTCTGTCAATATCTAAGCGGAAAGCCCACATGCTTTTCGCAAGTTTCGCCACGTAAATATCGCCGAGGAAATGTATTGGACCCGCGGTTGGTGGAATCTCATTGATTTGAAGCAAATAAGGTGGCTTGCAGTGTCCAGTTAAATCGGTTATTCGATGTCCCAGAAGTCGTATGTGTGTTGTTTTTGAAAAGGCAAGAACCGTGTTTAGTCGGTTTCTTGCAATTTCCAAGACTTGTGCGATTGTTTTTGTTGGGTTATCAGCGGTTCCGGCTGTTAATGAGCCGTCCCACAGGATTATGCTGTTTTGCGAAGCGCATGAGATTTCCATTTTTATCCATCGTTCGAGTAGGTTGCCTAATCTCACTGGCATGTTGACTAGGTTAGAATGGTTAGGCGGCTCCGTTGATATGTTTAATGAATGCTGTCTGAGAAGTTGGTAGACTTCCATCTTGTTTTCTTCTGTTATGTGCAGTGGGAATGGTCCGATGCGTAGGTATTTGTATCTGTTTTTTTCTTTCCAGACTATTGTTCCTCTTATGGCGCAGATTATGCCTTCGTTTGTTTCGCCTATTTTTATGCTTGAGGCGTCTATGGCGACTATTGTTGTTTCTTCTTTGACTGGCTTCAGTGGAATCGATTGTATAGTGTAGTTGCGGTGGTTTGGAAAAGAATATTTTGGTTCTTCTTCTTCACCTTCAAGGTTTTCTGTTGAATAGTTGTTGAATATTGTTTCTTTTGGCTGTTGCAGGGTCTGCTGTCTTGATGTTTTTATTGTTTTGAGGCTTATTTCTATGAATTTTTGTGGTATCTGCAGTATTTCTGTGGGGAGTGGAAAATTATATTTGGGTGCTGTTGGTGTATATTGTGGTTGTTGAATCAAGTTGAATTCACCAATAGGATTTATAATGCATGTTGGTGAGTATTTAAGTGTTGTGCATGTGCAAATTGCACAATACAATAAACAATAAGGCGAAACAATGACAGAAGAAGAAGCACAGAAGCCAATACGGGTAAAGATGAAAGTAGGCAGCGTAGAATTCGAAATCGAAGGCACAGTAGACCAAGCCAACGAGGCAGTGGGCAAGTTCTTGGCAACAGTCACAGAAAAACTGAAAGAGATGCCACTCATCTCGGAACGAGAAACAGCACCATCTAGGGCTGAAACATGTAAGGGTGTTATACAACGCTTGTGGCAGGAAGGTTGGTTCGCAACGCCGAGAGGCTTAAGTGATGTGCACAGCGAGATGGCGACAAGAGGGTTCCACTATGACAGAACAGCTGTAGCCCATGCGCTAATAGACTTAGTAAAAGACGATATACTAACTAGGCAAGGAAAGCCAAGACGCTATCAATATGCCCAAAAAAGACCACCAAAACATTAGTAATATGAAGTCGTTAGCATTGGATTTTTCAGATTTTGATTCTGACTTCTTAACTTGCTTTATATTTTAAAAACTCGAAATCTCATGTTTCGGAACAAAAATGAAGAACATTTGCAAAGCAATTCTGGAAATTCATAAAGGAATCAATTTTGCAATGATTACGGATAATGTAGGAAACATTCAGTGCATGGAATCTAGAGGGAAGTATTTGATGCCAAAGGAGTTAGTGGAGCAAATGGGAGGCGCATGGAGCGCAGTTTTAGGAGGAATCTTCAGGCAACTTGGTCAATATCACGGAGCATTTGAATACACTATAGTAAGGCATCAAAAAGTCACTACGGTGGGGTTAGGCACAGAGACAAAATATGCAATATTTACAGTTGAAAAAGGCGTATCTGAAGAGTTAATCGAAAAAGTCAGAAAAATGCTCGCAGAATAATCTCTATCAGTTAGATGTAGTCCTCTATGGGTTTTGACACTCTTGCAATTGGCTTTCCCTTCCGAATCTCGTCAATCTTTGATTGAGCATCTACACCGTTGTCCCAAGCATTTTTAGCCATTACCCACATCATACGCACCATTTCAGGGCTGTTAGAATAGATCGCCGCCTCAGGCATGTCCTTCACGGGAATCCACGAGAACATCGCTTCAGTTTCTGTGAGTAAACACCTGAAAGGCAAGTTATCAATGTGTCTAACTTCGAATTGTTTGGACATCTCTTCCACAAGCTCCAGATTCTGGTTGGTGATTTGTGTCAGGTATCTCACTCTTACGCCTTTCTTCTTTAGCTCAATGTTATTTGATGAAAAATCACGTAGACTAAGTTTAACCCCAGAGCTATCAGTCATAGTGAACTTGTCGGTTTCTGCTCTAGAATAAACCGCATACCCTCTCTCGTAGATTGCGTCTCTTCCCTTAATGACTTCAGTCCGTTCAATGAGTTTTCCTGTTTGCAGATATTCAATTCTAGACTCGATATCTACTGAGTCTTGCCAAATCCTGTCAAAGAACATTTTCATAGCGTCAACATATGCAGGACTGTCCGTCCATAGGTCAAAATGCTTTTCTTCGGTTGGTCTGAGAAATGTCCCAACCAAAATCTCTGTATTATCGACAATTATCATATGAGACGTTAAGTTACCAGCATGCTTTACTTCAGCTACATCTTTGAATACTTCTACTTCACTTAACATCTTCATAGTCATAGCGTCAATTTCATTTACCTCTAGGACAATTCTAGCCTTTACCCCATTCCCAAGGACCTTTCTGAAAACATCAGCAATATAGGCATACCCAAACCGAAAATCATAATCAGACGAAACTATGGAAAACTCCTTCTTCGCCTTCTGAAGCACCTCCACAATCTTACGAAGCGCTTGATCCCTATCCGAAATCAAAACAAAACGTGGTTCCTCCTCCACCTCTTTATCAACTTCAACAGACTTTAATTGTTCAAATAGACGCTTCTGCATTTGCGTCAGTTCAGCGATTTTTTTATTGGCTTTCTCCTGCTCATGTTCTAGAAGGATAGAAAGCGCCCTTTTAGGTGGAATAGATCTGTATTTAATAGGCTTGCCTAAGGCTTTTTCTACAAGTCCTAGTTTCTCAAGTTTAGGCATCATTCTGTATATTTCTTCTCGACGAATTTTGGACAACTGAGCTATTTTGCTCACTGGAGCAATCCTGAGCTGAGTAAGTGCAACATAAACCCTAGCTTGGTTGCCAGTAAGACCGAAGCTAGCTAAATCCTTTGCGACTTCCTCAAACGAAAGTGAACCCATTAAATCTCCTCTGTAACTGTGAAGTCACAGACACCAACACTTAATATCTTCTATAAAAATCTTCTATGTCGGAGTCAATCTTGGAAACAGACATCATACAAGAAATACACGAGAGAATAATCAGAAACTTCATAGACATACTCATCCTAACAGAGTTAAGAAAAAAGGTTTTCATGAGCGGTTATGACTTCATCGCATTCATTCACACAAAATTCAACATCATGATGAGTTCAGGCACAATCTACTCTGTCCTATACTCTCTAGAGAGAGATGAACTAATAAAAGGCTCGCAAGCCAGCACAAAAAGGGTTTACAAGCTCACTGACAAAGGTGAAGAGGCCATCAAAGCGCTTCTAGACGCCCGTGAACTAATCCAAGGCTTCATGGCAACCCTATTCTAAACTAAGCCACCCAAATTGCATGCACAATCAGAGAAGCATACATCTAATATGCAACTATATATAAGGGGGGTCTATAGTCTGCTGCTAGACCCGTCAAAAACGACACACCAATTCAGCTTGTCGTGCCTCTAAGCCTCGATAATACTTCCTCTTCCACCCACTTCTCCCCTTGAGTCGTCAGTTTCCAATCAGGCTTAGCTGGGTCTGGTTTGAAAACTAATCCTCTTTTAGTCATTTCATTCAGTCTCGCTGGCACCATACATTTAATTCCGCTAGATGCCAAAAGCTGGCTAATCTGCGTAGCCGTATTGCCTCTCTTATCAGACGCATACAAAACCAAGCCGACTGCCTCATAATGTGTAAGTTTTTCTCTAGCCGTTATAATGGGTCCAGCAGTCGTTAGTTCAACAATTCCCTCCAACTGTGCTTTCATGGGTGGCGCTAACTTCACTGAAGTTAACTCGTTTATTTCAGTCATAAATTGAGGTGTTATAGTTTTCATTGTTTCAAGAATCTCCTGTGCACTGTCGCCTTCAACAACTATCTGCCCAAAAGAAGTCTTAACTTCAACTCTAATCTTTCCCATAGCGTTTATGTCTCCTCTTTCCTAGTAATAGCATATACATAGCCTTTATCAGTTTTCCATCTTTTTACCTTACCCTTCTTTGTCAGCCATGTCAAAACTCCAGACAACGTAGTAGAAGGATAATGCAAAGCATTCGCTTTCAAGGCATCAACCAACTCAGGCAAAGTTCGAGGCTCCTTTCCCCAATCAGATTCAAGCAACTTCAAAATAGCTTCGCTACAATTCGAACCAGAAACAATAGGATAGGCAGAGGCTACAACTTTAGAAGTTGGCTTGCTTGTTTTTGCCACTTCGAAAGCCTTCGAAACATTAGCCATCAAACGCGGCAACATCTTAACAGTTTTAAACACTTCGTCACGACTTCCAGAAATCTCAACCTCAAAATCACCAAACCTTACACGAAACGAAATCTCCTTATCCAAACCTAGTAGCCCTCACAAACATCACATACTATACAAAATCCTTAATAGAACTTACGCGCACAAGAAAGACAAAGTTTTCATAGACCTTTCAATTTCTATCAAATTCTTCGAAGCTAACAGAGCCCAAAGCAAAGCCTATTTCAAAATCAGACCGCCAAAACCAAACTGTCCTTCTGCAGTTGATGAAAAAACCAAAAAATTTTCTGAGTTATCATCCAGAGTAGAGGCTTACAACGACAAAACGAAAACGCTTAAAAGAACCGAACCAATCCAGAATAGCAAGAGGTAAAATAGAAAATGCCAACACACGGATCACTCTCAAAAGCAGGAAAAGTCAGGGGACAAACTCCAAAAATAGAACCCACAGCAAAGAAAACTCAAATCCCAAGACTACGCAGCAGAAGAAACTACGAAAAAAGAATAGTCCTCCAAAGAAAACCTGGACAAAACTACGCAAAAACACGTTAACCTGCCATAAACATTTTGCAAAACTAACGTTATTAGTAAGCAACATTCTAACCATTTTCATCAAATATCGGTAGGAATCAAAATGCAAGCAGATATGATCCTAACAAACGGAAACATCACAACCATGAACCAAAAAAAACCAAAAGCCCAAGCCATAGCCATCCTAAAAAACAAAATAATCGCCGTCGGAACAAACACCCAAATCAAAAAATTGACAAGTGAAACAACAAAAATAATCGACTTAAAAGGAAGGAATGTTGTCCCCGGATTCATAGATGCACATGTGCACATGCTTGACTTCGGCACATCCCTAACTGGTCTAAACCTACGTGGCGTCACTTCAATTGAAGAAATGCAACAAAAACTTCAAGAAAAAGTAAAGAAAACTCCTCAAGGAAAGTGGATTCTAGGAGATGGATGGGACCAAGAGAGATTCCAAGAGAAGCTGTATCCAACACGGTTTGACCTTGACAAAGTAGCACCAAAAAATCCAGTATTTCTTTACAGGACTTGCAGAAACATGTGCGTTGTTAACACAAAAGCCCTCCATAACGCTAACATAACTAAGGAAACAAAGCCTCCCAAAGGCGGAAAAATTGACATAGACCTAAAGACCGGCGAACTTACAGGGATTCTACACACAACCGCCATGGACTTGATTGAAAAAGCGATTCCAGAACCAAATGAGGAAGAATTGGAACAGAGATGTTTGCTCGCATGTCAAAAAACTGTAGAAGCAGGATTAACAACAGTTCATTGGATAATAGAATCGCCTACTGAAATACGGATTATGCAAAAACTTATAGCGAATAAAAAGCTGCCAATAAGAGTGTACATTATGATTCCAGTGGAATTTATGGAATATCTAACTGAACTCGGTTTACAAACAGGTTTTGGAGACAACATGACAAGAATTGGAAGTATAAAAATTCTAACAGATGGGTCACTGGGAGCTCGAACCGCAGCGTTGGCTGAACCATATAATGACGAACCAAAAGCGAAAGGAATGACATTATACACCCAAGAAGAATTAAACAGACTTGTCAGAAAGGCGCATGATGCCAACCTTCAACTAGCTATACATGCTATCGGAGACCAAGCAGTAGACATGACATTAACAGCAATAGAAAAAGCATTGGCAAAAAGTCCTAGAAAAAATCTTCGTCACCGCATAGAGCATGCCTCAGTTCTAAACAAGAAACAGATTGACCGCATGAAGAAATTAAATCTAATAGCCTCGATACAGCCTCATTTCATTATTTCCGATTTCTGGGTAATCGACCGTCTGGGACCTAAAAGAGCAAGATGGGTATATCCCTTCAAAACGCTTATGCGTAAAGGAATATTGGCAACTGGCAGTTCAGACTGTCCAGTAGAGCCAATCAGCCCCATTTTAGGCATTTATGCAGCAGTAGCAAGGAAGGAAAATCAAGAAGAGAGAATAACTGTAAACGAAGCTTTACGCATGTATACAATAAATGCAGCATTTGCCTCTTTCGAAGAGAATATTAAAGGTTCAATAGAAATGGGCAAACTGGCTGACTTGACAGTTTTGTCGCATAACCCAGAAACAGTTCCAGCTGAAGAAATCAAAAACATTAAAGTAGAAATGACAATTGTGGACGGAAAAATAGTCTATGCAAAGGCGGCTTAGATTTATCTAAAAGGGCACTAATGCATATTTACAGATGAAAAATGATGGGTCAGAAGGCTTGCAGAGAAATCATCGAACATTTAATGAGTATTCCTAATCCAACGAGAGAAGACGTTGACTTACTTAAGATAAAAGTCGCTGGCAAATATAAGCTGAAACAAATTCTATCTAATGCTGAATTGCTAGAATGTCTAAAGCCCAACGAAAGAAAGTTGCTTCCGCTGTTTAGAAGAAAGCAAGTTCGCACAATTTCTGGGGTCACAGTCATAGCTGTCATGACTAAACCTTGGCCATGCCCAAAAAATAATCCATGCGCCTACTGTCCAGGCGGACCAATCTATGGAGTTCCTCAGAGCTATACAGGTTTTGAGCCAGCAGCCATGAGAGGAATAGAAAACAAATTCGACCCCTATCTGCAAGTTAAAAACAGAATTGCACAACTCGAAGCAATTGGGCATTCTGTTGACAAGGTGGAAATCATCATTATGGGCGGAACTTTCCCCAGCATGCCATTGGAATATCAAGAACATTTTGTTCAACTATGTTTAGATGCAGTCACCAGAAAACGTTCTCAATCATTAGAAAAGGCAAAGAAAAATGCTGAGAAAAGCAGGATACGCAATGCCGGAATCACAGTGGAAACACGCCCAGACTGGGCTAAAGAAACGCATGTAGACCATATGTTGTCTATGGCAGTGACACGCGTGGAATTGGGTGTTCAAAACATATATGACGACATTTATGAATTGGTTGACCGCGGTCACACTGTTGAAGATGTAATCGAGTCTACACGAATATTGAAAGATGCTGGATTAAAAATTGTATATCACCTAATGCCAGGTCTGCCCGAAACAAACTTCAAACGAGACTTGACCGCATTTAAAGAAATCTTTACGAATCCTAACTTCAAACCAGACATGATTAAGATGTACCCTTGTCTCGTCATTAAGGGAACAAAGACCTACGAATGGTGGAAAAAAGGAAAATACAAGCCATACAGCACAGAAGAAGCAGCTGAACTTATTGTAGAAGTAAAAAAGATTATCCCACCGTGGGTTCGCATCATGCGGGTTCAAAGAGACATCCCTGCTTTTCTCATTGAAGCTGGAGTGAACCGAAGCAACCTTAGGCAACTGGTTTTACAAAAACTAAGAGAACAGCAGATACGATGCCGATGCATAAGATGTCGTGAAGTTGGGCATCGACTGTTAATGGATAAAGTGAAGCCAGACCCAAACAGCATCAAAATTTTAACAATTAAGGAGAAGGCTTCAGAAGGTGAAGAAATCTTCATTTCAGCTGAAGACACAATTAACGATGTGCTTGTTGGCTATTTGAGACTGCGTATTCCTTGTGAGAAGGCGCATAGACCAGAAATCATTCCTGAAACAACCTCAATAGTCCGTGAGTTACATGTCTATGGTTCGCTTGTCCCTGTAGGAAAACACATCGCTAAAGCATGGCAGCACAAAGGTTACGGAGGAATCCTTCTATCAGAAGCTGAAAGGATTTCCAAAGAGGATTATGACCGGAAAAAAGTTGTTATTATAAGCGCACTTGGAACAAAACAATACTATAGGCGATTTGGCTATGACGACGACGGCCCATACGTTTCAAAACTCTTGGAGAAATGAGAATGAGTGAATTTCCAGGCTACAAAGGAGCAGCCTTACAAACTTTGAAAAAAGCTGGAGCAGAAATCGGCGACATAATCCGCATCACAAAGGATGAAGAAAGTTACGAAGGTGTTCTTATCCCACGCTCCGAGTATGGTGACGATAAACATGTTATCATCAAACTAAAAAGTGGCTACAACATTGGCGTCCTGATCACTCCAACAACTCAAATCAAAAAAATCGGTGCAGGAATCAAACCAGCTTTTGCACCGCCATCTCTTCCAAAACAAGAAACAGACTTGCCTAAAGTTGCTATCATAAGCACTGGCGGCACAATTGCAAGTCGAGTTGATTACCGAACTGGCGGAGTACGCCCAGCGCTTTCTGCAAGCGACCTCTACAGTGTGGTTCCAGAACTTTCAAAAATCGCTGTCATAGATACCGAAATTCTGTTCAGCCTATTCAGCGAAAACATAACTGCCAGACACTGGTCTGAAATAGCCAAATCTATTGCTAGACACATTGAAAAAGGCGTAGACGGAATAGTGATAGCCCACGGAACGGATACAATGGCATACACCTCTGCAGCGCTAAGTTTTGCATTGCAAGATTTGCCAGTGCCAGTCATAATAGTGGGTTCTCAAAGATCCGCAGACCGCCCTAGTTCAGATGCTGCAACTAATTTGGTTGGGGCAGTTACTGCGGCTGCTCATGCACCGTTCGCGGAAGTAGCCCTTGCCATGCATGAAACAGTGTCCGACAAGTCTATAGTTTTTCATCGTGGAACTAAGGTTAGAAAATGTCATACAAGTCGTCGAGACACTTTCGAATCAGTTAATGCTGGTCCGATTGCTAGAATGGCAAACGGGCAAATCAAAATGCTCACAGAAAATTATCACAAACGAAACTCTACTCGGAAAGCTGTGGTGAAGCCTGACTTTGACGAAAAAGTGGCGCTTATCAAGTTTCATCCTAACCTTAATCCTCAAATCATTGACTGGTATGTCAGCGAAGGATATAGAGGCATCATTCTTGAAGGGTCAGGACTGGGACATGTGGGTAATTATTGTTTTATGTCCATTCGTAAAGCCGTCGAAAAGGATGTTGTAGTTGCTATGGCTTCTCAATGCATTTGGGGGCGCGTGGACATGAATGTGTATGATCAAGGTCGAGACTTATTGGCAATGGGTGTAATCCCCCTCGGAGACATGCTAGCCGAAACAGCACTAGTGAAACTCATGTGGATTTTTGGCCAAAAAAAGAAAGTAGACGAAGCTAAGAAACTTCTCATCAAAAACATAGCCAACGAAATTTCACCAAGAACTCTTCCTGAATGAAAAATCATGGAGAAAGAAGCGTGAGCATAGATTATTCAAAGATAGGTTTGAAAGCTGGACTAGAAGTGCACCAGCAACTGGACACATCGACTAAGCTTTTTTGCTCTTGCAAGCCTCAACTTTTCAAAGAGGAGCCAGAAATCACCTTTCTAAGAAGGTTAAGACCAACTCAAAGCGAGTTAGGTCAAGTTGACCCCGCAGCTCTTTTTGAGTTTCAAAAAGGTGTCAAAATAGTTTACGAAGCAAATAGGGAAACTTCATGTCTTGTGGAGATGGATGAAGAGCCGCCACATGACCTTAATAAAGAAGCTGTTGAAATTGCGCTGACTGTAGCTCTTCTTTGTGGCGCAAAACCGATTGATGAAATTCATGTTATGAGGAAGACAGTGATAGACGGCTCAAACACCACTGGCTTTCAAAGAACCTGCGTTATCGCTCTCGACGGAGAGTTAAACGTTGAGGGAAAGAAAGTTCCCGTTCAACATATAAGTCTTGAAGAAGATGCTGCAAGAAAAATGGGAGAGGACGATTCGAATATTAGGTATCGAATTGATCGCCTTGGAATTCCACTTATTGAAGTTGCAACCGCGCCTGTCATTTATTCTCCTCAAGAAGCAGAAAAGACTGCCTTAGCTATTGGGCGAATTCTGAGAGCTACGAGGAAGGTTAGACGAGGCTTGGGCACAATTCGCCAAGACTTGAACATTTCTATTAACAATGGCGCATTGATTGAGATAAAAGGGGTTCAGGAACTTGAACTTGTTTCAACTGCTATTGAATATGAAGTGCAGCGTCAACTTGGACTCATTAAAATAAGAGATGAACTAAAGACGCGTGGAGTAAGAGAAGAATATATCAAAGAAGAATTTGTGAACGTCACTTCGGTTTTCGAGAAAACGACATGCAAAGTTCTCCAAAAAGCTGTTGAGCAGAAGAAACTAGTGCTAGCCGTTAGATTGCCAAAGTTTGAAGGCTTGCTCAAAATGGAGATTGCACCGAAAATGAGACTCGGAGCAGAAATGGCTAGCCGTGCCCGTTTCTGGGGTAGAGTTGGAGGCATTTTTCACACAGATGAGATGCCCGCTTACGGAATTACAATTGAGGAAATCAATGAACTTAGACAAGCTGTTAAAGCAGAAACATTGGATGCTGTTGTATTTGTTGCAGACAATTTGGAAAATGCAACAGACGCTTTGAAGGCTGTTGTTGAAAGGGCAAGAGAAGCCTTGAAAGGAGTCCCAGAGGAAACGCGTGGAGCAAATCCTGATGGAACCACTGACTATTTGCGTCCACGTCCGGGTGCTGCACGAATGTATCCTGAAACTGATGTCCCTCCGATTCAAATCGAAGATAGTTACGTCAAAGAATTGCATCGCAGTCTTCCTGAGTTGCCTGAACAATTGATGAAACGTTTTATGCGAGAATTTGGGCTTAATGAAAAATTGGCTAGGCAGATTGTTGATTCTGAATTCGTCGATTTATTTGAAACAATTGTAAAAGAGAGCAAGGTTTCGCCAACTTTTGTTGCCTCTGTCCTAACAGAGTCGTTGAAGGCTCTAAAGCGTGATGGAGTTGATGTTGAAAAAGTTTCGGATGAGCAGTTCAAGGAAATGTTTCGTCTTGTTGGCGCAGGTGATGTTGCTAAAGAGGCAATTCCAGACATCTTGACTTGGCTCTCAAAGCATGAAAGTGCGGCTGTTAAGGAAGCAGTCAAAGATTTAGGGTTTGCAATGATATCTGAAAAAGAACTTGAAAAAATAATTGACAACTTGCTGCGAGAAAATGAGCAGTTTGTGAAGGAGAAGGGGATGAACGCTTTTGGTGCGCTTATGGGTTCGATTATGAAAAAAGCCCGTGGACGCATAAAAGCTGAATTAGTAAGTGAGATGTTGAAGAAGAAATTAGAAACTTATGGCAAATGATGCTTACAAATTAGACAATTGGTAGCGGGGGGTAGATTTGAACTACCGATCTCTGGGTCTCTCTGAGCATTTTGCCCTTATGAGCCCAGCGGGTTAATCCTGGCTACCCCACCCCGCTACGTCGGGTTAGTCTCCTTTTCAATCGATTGCACGCTTAAGAGATTAACCTCACCATACTTCTAAGTTATAAGAATTAAAGGTTTCTGGTTAGAACAAGATAGTTTTGGCAAAGCGTAGCTTCATCTTCGGACCTGTTCAAAATAGGAGTTTCGGGAAAGTGTTGGCGAGCCTCTTAGTGAGGTAAGCGAACTGATTTGTGCTCTCAACTTTTTTTGATGTCTTTTGCAAGCTCCATTTTTCCTGTCTGGTATGTCAAAAAGTGGGAATTTCTTACTTTCCCAGTGGGTCGAAACATATTTTTCTGCGTGTTAGCGCCCGTGCTAAAATGGGTTCGGGCCATAACACAAGCCGGTTCACAATGAAGACGTGAGTTCGAATCTCTTCCGGGCTACCATTGTACCCTAGTCAGGACGACGTTCAAACTCTCGGCTCAGCAATGGTTGAGGTAAAGTTTATTCCAAACCTAAAGGTAGAGGTTGCTTGGTGTGCGAAATCGAAAGCTTATAGGGATGCGATGCTCATGACATTGAATGAGTGATTCTGATGGTTGAGATAAAGAAAATGCCTTATAATGAGAAGTATTCGGGTGTGCTTAGTTACATGAAACTTTTGGATGATAATGTTTTGCCTCTCGTAGAGAAAGAGTTGGGTGCTCAGAAAGCCGCTGAGCTTAGAACTATTTGGCAGAAGGGCACACAAACTATTCCTGAAGACGCAACTTACGAAGAGAAATTCAACATAGCTTACGGTAACTGGGTGCGAAAATACGCGAGTGCCTTCAATTTTGTAAGTGACAACCTGGGCGAGAACGGCGTTGAAAAGTTCAAAGACATTGCCGTTGAAGCACTGAAACGGAAAATCTCCAGCCCAGCCCTGTTCGTGCTGAAGCTAATGAGGGCAGTTTCGCCACAAACAGCTTTTCGAACATTTGCCAAGCAGATGACCTATCAATTGCAACTGGTTACGCCCCTCTCCATTTCGGAGTTGTCTGGA
>Ga0315312_1001072_pt1 | contig 23726 bp, 27 predicted proteins | sample TDP7_MG_FD_203629 | JGI IMG/M metagenome (GOLD analysis project Ga0315312, IMG submission 203629) | Freshwater sediment microbial communities from Lake Towuti, South Sulawesi, Indonesia - TDP7 | ecosystem: Environmental > Aquatic > Freshwater > Lake > Sediment | place: Indonesia: South Sulawesi... | reverse complement strand
GAGGCGAAAAGATCCCAGTTTCTGGTCGTTACCCTGAAGCCTGAAATGGTGAACAAAGCCGAGAAGGTTTACGGCGTGTACATGCACAACGGTATTTCCCATGTGGTTTCCACTAGCTTTAAGGAGGAGGCGGCTTAGTGGCATCCATATCCGCTAAGCCCTTCTATTCTCAGCCCCCATTGAACATCCTCTTTGAACTCCACAAACTTGAGAAAGTCCAGCCCTGGAGCATTAACATCTCCTTTCTGTTGGCGTCCTTCTTAGAAGAGATGAGTAAAAAGGGGGAAATTGATTTCAGAGCATCAGGCGTAGCATTGGACTCCTCCGCCACTATATACCTCATGAAGTCTAAGCTTTTGCTGAAATTGGAGGAACCCCCGCCTCCGCCAAAGCCTCAGCCAGACTTTCTCCCCCCGCCCCTGTTCTATCCCCTGCGTTATGAGTTGACATCCACAACCATTAAGCATCTACTGGAGGCGCTGGATGAAGCCCTGAAGGGCGAGAGAATCTTTGCATTAAAGCCGCGTTTGGAACCCATCCTTCCTCCCCCGCCGGAAATCCTTCCTCCCGTCGACCTGTATTTGATGGAAACCGAAAAACAAATGAAGAGACTCTATCGCTTCCTCCTCCGACTTGCCCATGAAGAAAAGCTAATCATCTTCTCCAAGATAGTAGCCGGACTAGGAAAACTGGAAGCCATCAAAAGATTCATCATCCTCCTCTTCCTCGCGCAAAAGGGCAAAATCACCCTGTGGCAGAAGGAAGAATTCGGTGAGATATACGTAACTCTTTCAGAGGAGACAACCGTTGCAGGAGAAGGAACGCCAATCGCCTGAACCTACTACAACGGAAAAATTGATGCGAGATTTAGCCTTGATAGAGGCTGCGCTTTACGTAGCTGGTCGCCCCCTGGACTTAAGGACGCTGGGCTCTATTATCAGAACTCGATCCGAGAGGAAGGTTCAGCAAATCGCTAGGGAACTCTCAAAGGAATATGAAAAACGCCATACCGCCCTTGAAGTCCTAGAGCTGGAGGACCAACGCTTCGTTCTCCAACTAAAGAAGGAATACACACCCAAAGTTCGAAGGCTCGCCATAAGACCGCTCCTAACCACAGGGCCTCTCAAAACACTGTCTTACATTGCCTATCGACAGCCGGTGCCTCAAACCCAAGTCATCGACGTACGGGGGCAACACGCCTACAACCACCTCAAACAACTTGAAGATCTGGAGTTGATTACCCGTGAAAGGGCTGGAAGGACAAAGGTGTTGCGGACCACTGAATTTTTTGCTGACTACTTCGGCTTGAGCCACAACCCAAGAATCATGAAACGCCAGCTCAAGAGCATATTTGAAGAATTCACTAAGCCCAAGCCATAAACAGCTAAAAATTTTAAATAAGCTTATATATGCCGAATTTTGGTATTCTCATCGAAACCTTGGAGGAAACGCGGGCTTGTCGGTATGGCATGGCGATCTGCACAAAAGAAAAACCTCGGGCGGCAGAAAACGCCCCTACAGAATGAAAAAGGGGCTAGAAAAGGGCTCCTTTCCCACCGAAACCACTCTAGGCGACCTAAAAAAGAAGGTTAGCCGCGGCCGCGGGGGCAACATAAAGGTTCGATTAATGAGTGCAACCCATGCAAATGTTTCTGTTCCTTCCTCAGGAAAGACAGAAAAAGTTGAGATCCTTCGCGTAGCTGAAAATCCCGCCAATGTGGATTACGATCGCCGAGGGGTGATCACAAAGGGGACCATTATCGAGACCCCCTTAGGGAGGGCCCGTGTGACATCTCGCCCTGGGCAAGATGGAATTATAAATGCCATCCTCATGCCTGAAAAAGCTTCCTGATAAATATGTGCTAACGCTTGGGGCTCTGGCCTGCCATAAGATTAAAGATTTTCGCCTCCTACAACGTATTAGGTGATGGGATGCGGAAACAGGATAAGGTTGTTTTGTGGCCTGTTTATTTTGATTCGACCAAAACCCGTTTAGAGGGAAGAAGAGTTCCCCAAGGACTTGCCCTACCTACACCTACACTAGAAGAAATGAAAAAGGCCGCCGTGCTATTGGGCTTAAGGCCTGAAATTGTTTCTGACGCGGCACACCCGAGTTTTTCGCGACAAAAAACGGGCCTAGTCACAATGACCAAGAAGGAATCTAAGACCCAAATTATGCGAAAAATCGCCCAAAAAATGCTGGAAAACCGCTTGAAAGCCTGAATGTCGTAATCGTAGCCTCAGTAAGGTTTAAATAACGCGGTTAGGTTCAAAACCTTAACTTTTATGAGGGGAATGCTTGAAGAGAATTGGTCGTGTCCTTCACGTTAGTCCTAACAGGAACATAATCCTCAAAGCCGAAAGCCTTCCAAGAATCAGCGATAGGGTGGTTGATGAGCTCCTTAAGCCCATAGGAAGGGTTTTTGACATATTCGGGCCTTCCTCCGCTCCCTATGTGGCGGTAAAATCCAAAGTTAAGGAGCCGCGTCATCTTGTTGGCCAAGTTCTTTATGCTGCCCCTCGGAGACGAAGATGAGAAGGAAAGAAAATGAGCAAGGATCGAACCCCTGCACAACCCCTTAAGGTTCAACAATGCCCCGAATGCGGAAGCACCCGGGTAATGCGGGATCATGAGTCCGCTGAAATTGTTTGCATGAACTGTGGATATGTTATCGCCGCCAAACTCGCAGATCAGGGGCCTGAATGGCGAGCCTTCGACCATGAACAGCGCTCCAAGCGCACTAGGGTAGGCGCTCCCCTCACTTTCACAATTCATGACAAGGGCCTCTCAACCATGATTGATTGGCATGACCGTGACACTTACGGCAGGAGGTTATCTCCAAGTCAGAAGGCTCAGGTTTATCGCCTCCGAAAGTGGCAGCGGCGCATCCGGGTCTCTGACGCCACAGAGCGAAACCTAGCCTTCGCCTTGTCTGAAATATCTAAAATATCCAATTCACTCAACTTGCCTAAAAACATTCTTGAAACTGCCTCTGTCATTTATCGGAAGGCCGTAAAGGAGCACCTTATCCGCGGAAGGTCAATTCAAGGCGTGACCTCCGCCGCCATATATATGGCATGCAGACAATGCAACCTTGCAAGAACCCTAGACGAAATTGCCGAGGCCTCCAGCATCGACAAAAAGGAGGTGGGCCGCAGCTATAGGTTCCTTGTTAAGGAACTTAACTTCTTTGTTCCACCCGTAAAGCCCAGCCATTATATAACAAAGTTCTCCAACCAGCTCTCTATGCAAGGAAAAGTGGAAGAAATCGCCCACAAAACCCTCATGGCAGCAAGATCCCTCAAACTAACATCTGGGAGAGGCCCAACAGGCATAGCCGCCGCCGCAAGCTATATTGCTTCTGTCCTAACAGGTGAAAGAAAAACCCAGAGGGAAATCGCCGAGATCGCCCAAGTGACAGAAGTGACCATCCGCAACCGCTATAAGGAGCTGGTGGAACGCCTCTGGTTTGAAATTTCTATTTAGATTTTGACAACTTGCTGATTTGTTCTCGTGCAAACTTCTCGATAATGATCAAAAACTCTTCAGGATTTTCTTCAACATTAGCTTTAACAGAATCCCAATTATCTAGTATGTTCATTATGCTTATTCCTTCCTCCATGTTTTTCCTTTTTTTCAGGTGTTCAATGACCTTCTTTCTTGTCATTGGATAACTGTTTGTTTCATAGAAAAGGTAAGTTCTCAAACAGAAGTCGCACATCTTCAATTGATAGTAAAGGTTTTTGGCAACATGCTTTGGATCGTGGGGCAGAAGATAGTAATGGCGAACAATGTGCAAAACTTCGAACAATGATTTATGCATATAATTTTTTAGGTCATCCCTTGTTGGCGGTTCAATTTCAACCTGCCCATAAAGAACTTTTCTTCCCACAAAAAATTGGAGACGATTTTCCTTGGGGAGGTTTTCCAGTTCCCTCAAGCTGAGAAGAAAAGCTTGAAAACGGGGAAAATTTGAAAGAATTTGTCGTAAAGCCTTCAACTCTTCCTTGCCGATGGTTCTCAGTATCACCATGGTGTCAACATCGCTTCTTTCCGGAACCGCCTCTCCTCTAGCGTGGCTTCCATGATGAAAAATGCATACGAGATTGTCTTTGAACCACTCCTTGCAAGCCTCTACAAACTCGCTGAGAATCGCGTCGTCTGCACCGCTCAACGCAGCCAAGCTCCTTTTTTAAAGAAACTCTCCGAAGTTATAAACCGTCCTAAATATCGATCCCGCATTTTCTGTAATGCTCAAAGAGATGTGGCAAATTGATTCAGTAGAAATACCGAAGTTTTGAAAAAGCTAATGGATGGCATTTTGAATAGTAGCACATAATAACTTTGAAGATAATCTGGTTTTTAAGGAGGGAATTAAGAATGGTTAAACGTGAAGTGCACTATTTTGAGGAAGCTGGCGAACAAAACACCGACCATGTGATAGCCATTGTTAAAGAAAGAATGAAAGAAGGGGATATCAAATACGTCGTTGTTGCGTCAAACTCAGGTGACACAGCTCTAAAGCTTGCGAAGACACTGAAGAACGTAAATGTTACAATTATTTGCGTAACCGAAACTCCTCAAAGAATTGATTGGAGTGAACAGTGGCCGACTATAACAGAAGAAAATAAGAAAAGGCTGAAAGAACTGGGCGTGATTACAATTGAGACCGTTCCTTATGCCTCCTATTGCTCAGTTTTAGACAACAACCGATGGAGAATCCCAAGTCCTAACTTAATTGTTTACATGACTCTAAGGGCGATAGGGGGCGCAGGACTTAAAGTGGCTATGGAGGTTATGTTCATGGCTGTTTGGGCTGGAGCTTTACCGCCAGGGGAAAATGTGATCGCGATAGGCGGAACCGAGGGTGGAGCCGACACTGCGATAGTGGTGCGGTCAGCGTTTCAGGAGAACTTCTTTGCCGATGATCCAAGTAAACGCCCCATGGTGCGTGAAATATTAGCGATGCCTATGGAAAGGAAATGGCAAGATGAACCATTCTAGAGCATAAGGGGGAAATACGGGTGTTTCAAGACAAAGGGGTGCGTTATTTTGATGAGCCCGGGCCGCAAAATACAAACGACACCATAGAAGCGGTTGAGGAACGGTTGAGAGAACTTGGAATAGAGCAGGTCGTCGTGGCTTCTGAGAGTGGAAAAACTGCGTTAAAGGTCGCTGAAGCGCTCAAAGATTTCAAGGTTAAGATAGTATGTGTTACAGCTTACGCTGGCGTGAGAAGACCTTACGGAGAACCCTGGCCACAGATAACAGGCGAGTCGAGAAAGCGACTTAAGAAGCTGGGTGTTAAGATTCTAGAGGAAACGCCTTGGGTATGCGGGTGTACATTCGATACGGCGTTTCTAGGCCCTCAGACTCCCTCTAAGATGCTCCACATCTTCTTGAGCCGTACCTTAGGGTATGGTTTTAAGACCGCTGTGGAATGTGCACTGTTAGCAGCGGATGCTGGGGCTATTTTGACCGATAAAGAGGCAATTTCAATAGCCGGAACCGGATGGGCTGGCGGGGGAGCGGATTGCGCTATAGTTGTAAAGTCAGCGCACATATACGGTGGAGAGTTCATCAGCCTTGAAAAGGGGCTGGAAATAAAGGAAATTATAGCCATGCCCCGATTAAAATTCACCCAAAAAATGATCAAGGATATTAAGAAAGCCAGTGCGCCCATTTAAGCATCTGTTTGCTGAGGCAGAAGAGGACATAAGAGCGTTTACTATGCATAACTATGTTAAAGAAACCATAGGTGGCGGGGGGCTCAAGGATAGAAATAAAATGCGTCATTTTCGATTTTGATCTTACGCTCGTGAATCTATCGGATTTTGTTGATTGGGGGAGAGCTCAGTGGCTTATCATTCAAACTTACATTAAACATGGGGTTTCTGAAAACCTTGTAAGGCAACACAGCCAAGGCGGTTTATTATCCCTGTTAAACGGAGTGTACGAGGAGTTGTTAAGGCGTTTCTCGCCTGATAAGGCAGAGAGCATACAAGCCGAGGCGTTTAAGGCATTGGAAGAATGGGAGGCTGAAGGGATTTTCAAAGCTCGGTTAATGCCTAGGTGTCTTGAGGCACTGCAGTGGCTAAAGGGCAAGGGCTTAGAAATTGGTATAGTCAGCTCCAATTCTGATGGGGTAGTCAACGAGATTTTGAGGCTCCGTGGTCTCGATTCTTTCATTGACGTTGTTATAGCACGGGACGTACGCTATAGGCTGAAGCCGCACCCCGACCAATTTATTGCGTGCATGAAGAAAATGGGTTGCGAACCGCAAAATACCGTTGCAGTTGGCGATACTTCTAGGGACATGGTGGCAGCCAGGGAGGCTGGAATCCTCGCCATCGGCGTTCTAACTGGCTTAACGAGTAAAGAAGGGCTTTCGGCGGCGGGAGCAGCCAAGATTATAAGGAGCCTACACGAACTGCATGAGGCCCTTTTGACCCTCGATCCAGCTTTGCGAAGATAGTTGAATTAATTCCAATATTGACGTTTAAGCTTCATGTTCGCTGTGGGTCATGGACAAATAAGAAAAACTTAAAAGAACCCATACGTCGTATATGCACGGAGAAGTTTAGAATTGCCAACCCACGGTGCCCTTTCAAAAGCTGGAAAAGTTCGTTCACAGACTGCTAAGATTGCGCCTACACCCAGAAAAAGGCCTACGCCTAAGCTACGGTATCGCCGAAATTACGAAAAACGTGTTATCCTGGGAAGAAATGTTGGTCAATTCCGACCTGACAGCGGAAGGCGCAGAAGATAATTAATTAGGACAAAACTATACTAAATTTAGTATCGTCCGTCTTCCATCTTTTTGAAAGGAACCCTACTGGGCCAAGAAGATAAGAAGAAAAAGGCGGATGCTTAGATTAAGTGTCGCCGAAATTACGAAAAGCGGATAGTTCTCCAACGGAAATCCGGGCAGAACTGGCTTTAGCAAATAATTTCCATTTTAACGCAAGTAATTGAATGGGTATTCCGGGTTTTAAAAGCACCGCGAGAAGTATATAACCAAAGGGATCGCTGATTAACTAAGAAAAGGCGAATATTTGAACTATATTTCGTAGCCTGGAGAAAAAAGGGATGCTGAGAATTCTTGATGCAGCTACGCTATTTTCTTGTAAACTATGTCTTTTTCTCTGACCCTTTCCTCGACTTTGAGGCCTATGGAGTCTCCGGGTTTCGCCCTTACGATTTTCTTGTGTTCTATTTCCATGGACTTTACCGTTTGTTCGAAGTCTGTTGTGGGGCCCTTTATTCTGATGGTATCTCCTACCGCGATGGGGGCAGTTACTTCGACTATGGCTACATTGATTTTGGGGAAGTAATGGCTTACCCTTCCCACTTCTTGCAGTTCTTCCTCTGACATGGTTACTATTTAATGTCCTTCACAGTTAAAACATTTACTTCCTCACAGCCCTATCAAAAAGGGGTACACCCAAAGCGATTGTTACAAGTCCCAAAATCACGAGAATCGTTAACTCAAAGATAATGCCTCCGATGCCAACCCCGAGGATCATAACCTTCCTTAGGGCGTTCACAGCGTATGTTAAAGGAAGAACCTTGGACACCCACTGCAACGGAACGGGCATCTGCTCAATAGGAAAAAGCAACCCGCAAAGGAACATCATGGGAAACTGAAGCAAACCGAGGATGAGTTGGGCCGACTCTTGCTCCTTTGCTGCTACCGTTGCAATTATGCCCAGTCCAAGGAAGCTAAGGGTCCCTAAAAGGAGTACTAGGGCAATTAGGACGGGGTTGCCTCGAACGTGGACGTTGAAAAGATAGATTGCTAAACAGATGATTATGGCGCTTTGCAGCAGGTTTCGGGTGGTTCGGGAAATCATTTTGCCCAAAATAATGGATGTTCTCGAAATAGGACACATGAGAAAGCCGTCTAGGGTGCCTAGTTCCCTCTCCCTAGTTATGGCGGCACCCACAGCCGTTAAACCGGACATCATGACGGTCAAGGCTATAAAGCCCGGAGCCACAAAGTCGAAGGACGAGCCGCCGCCTGACACTATTCCCTCTACGCCAACTGTGATGGGTTGTAGAACAAAGCTCGAATTCACGTGCATTCCGCTTTCAATCATTTCTTTAGCAAACTGGTCAGATATGGCTCGGGTGATGCCGGTGAAGTATTGTGTAATTGCTGCGGTGAGACCTGGGTTGCTGGGGTCAGTTAGGATAACTGTCTTAGCCTGATTCAGGCTAAGTAAACTGTCAGTGAAGTTTGAAGGGATAATAACGGCGCCTTTAATCTCACCGGAGAAAATTTTGTCCCTAGCCTGGTCCGTTGATGAAACGTTTACAAGGTTGAACATACTTGAATTTGAACAAGCCATGCGGAAAACGTCCGTCACATTTTGCGCGTAGAGACCGTTGTCTTCCACGACCAATCCGACTGGGACATCGTGCACGGTGTTAGCGGAGCCTGGAAACATGTAACCGAACATGGCGATAATCATGAGGGGGAAAATAAAACTGAAAACCAGCGCTATCCTTGTTCTCTTAAACTCCACTAGGTCCTTCCAAGCGATGGTGAGCGAGTTAGTCAAAACCTTAATTGGGTTTCTCATTTAAGGGTGTCCTCCAAACCCGAAACGCCTGCGAGGCCTCAGAAAGGAAGTGTTCTTTGGTGTGTCCCTCATTTTTTCGCCTGTTAGCTTTATGAAAACGTCTTCAAGGGTGGCATTCTCTCCGACGCTTGCCTTGAGGGCTGCGGGCGTGTCGAGGGCTATTATTTTGCCCTGGTCGATTATTCCGATTCTGTTGGATAGTTTGTCGGCTTCTTCCATGTAATGCGTAGTAAGAAGGATTGTTATACCCTCCTTGTTTAGTTGTTTGATCAAATCGCGGATTTTGCGGGCGGTGGTCGGGTCTAACCCCACGGTGGGTTCATCAAGGAAAAGTATCTTCGGGTTATGGACCAGTGCCCGAATCACGTTCAGTCTCTGTCTCATTCCTGAGGAGAAATTGCCCACCAGGCTTTTCCGCCAATCCCAAAGTTCCACGAGCCTTAGCAGTTCTTCAATTTTCTTGTTCAGCTCGCTGCTAGGCACGCCATACAGCTTTCCAAACATCTTGAGGTTTTCAATGGGTGTCAGCAGATCGTACATGATGAGTTTCTCTGTGACCACCCCTATCATTTTTCTCACTTGATCCGCATCCTTTACCACGTCGTATCCTCCAACCTTGGCCGAACCCTCGGAGGGCAAGAGCAAGGTGCAGAGCATTTTTATGGCTGTGGTTTTTCCTGCGCCGTTGGGACCCAAAAGACCGAATATTTCACCGTCTTCTACCTTGAATGAAACGTGATCAACGGCATTTAGCTCCCCGAAACGCTTTGTTAAGTTTTCTGTTTCGATGGTGTATGCCAAGTCTAGTTCACCGTATTGAGCAGCAAAATATATTTGAGTAAAATATAAATCTTTTCTAATTTCCTAATAAATCGTAAGGTGCAACAACTTTGGCTGAGAAGAAAACAGCTAAGTCATGGCTTAAGGAAATGCAGAAGGGCCACATTAGACTCGCAGTGCTTACGCTTCTGAATAAACAATCTCTTCATGGTTATAGGATCATGAAGGAAATCGAAAACAAAACTTTAGGATTCTGGAAGCCCACGGCAGGCGGAGTATATCCGATTCTGAGGAAACTGGAAGGGAAGGGCTACATTAGGGGTGCGTGGATAGCCCAAGCTAAGGGAAGAAAAAGGAAGGTTTACCACATCACCGATGAAGGAAAACGGGCGCTCGAACACGCCATTACGAGGCACAGTCAAATCATCCAAAGCATGAGCAAGCTTTATGAAGAGTTCGCTAGGGACGTGCTTGAGGTTCAAACTGTTACGGTTCCAAGCAGACCAGACTTCTTCGCGACACTCATGGAGGAAGGAAAAACTTCTGAGGGGAAAGCTAGCCTCTTGAAAAAAAGGCGAGCGAGACTTAAAGGAATGGCAAAGCAGATACGGCGACAAATAGAAGCCATCAATGAACAACTGAACAAGATAGAAGCTGCTCGAAAAATCAAATGAACTATTTTAGTTTGTTATCCTCTTGGTTTTGGGTATTTTTCTTAGACTTTCTTTTTACTTAGGATTCTCCGGAAGGTTATATTGCAGTGAGGACAGTCGAAGAGGCCTATTTCCATCTGCAGTCTTTGACCCATTTTGTCTGGGCGCCCCATCATTGTCCATGTCTTCCTTGCAACAATTATGTTTTTGCACTTCGGGCAATTGGCAAACTTCGCTTCCTTTTCCTTCTCTTTCTTCTGTCTCTTGACAGCCAGGTTCACTAAGCTGAATGCCAGCCAAATTGTGAATCCGTAGACTACTCCGTTTATGAGGCCGACTATCCAAACCCCATACTGGATATCAGTAGCCTCAGTTATGCCGAACCAACTGAGTGTCATTTCCGCAGGCGGGAGACTAGGATAGACGAAAGCAGACACTAGGGTGAAAATGAGGAAGAATATCACAAAGACTAAAGCACCGATCAAGGCTACCACGCAAACGCTTTTGTTTGTCTATATATTTAAAAATATTCCTTCGTTACGCCATTCAAACCTAAATTAAACGATCTGCAACAATACTGAAATGTTAAGTTACGACGCCCATGCGATGCAGTTCCTCTTGGAGGCTCACCTTTGTTTGTTTCAAGCGTTGCCTCTGCTCCGTATATTCATCGCCGCTGATCTTGCCAGCCCTAAAGGCTTCGTCAAGCCTCTCCAATTTGGCGTCAATGTCTGTTAGCCTAGCTCTAAGCTGGTCCACGTAGGAGACGGCCGCCGCTTCTTCTAAGACTTCGGCTGGCGTGTAGGAAGCCTTAATGGCTCCGTCTTCGATCCTCAGTATACGGTCAGCAACCCTAGCAACGCTCGGATCATGGGTCACCATAACAATGGTCTTGCCCAGTTCTTTATTTACCTTCACCAAAAAGTCTGCGATGATCTTGGCGTTCACGGTGTCCAGTTCGCCCGTGGGCTCGTCTGCCAAAATAACCGGGGCGTCGTTGGCTAGGGCCGCTGCTATGGCCACTCTTTGTTGTTCTCCGCCGCTCATCTCACCCGGCTTGTGATTGGCTCTTTCAGTTAGGCCCACCACTTCAAGCAGCGTCTTGAGGCGTTCGGCCCTCTTGCTCCGTGGAACACCCATGGCGATCATGGGTAACTCTATGTTCTCGGCGGCGGTTAGGGTTGGGATGAGGTTTAGGGTCTGGAATATGTGGCCAACGGTTTTCCTTCGGAACTCCACCATCTGGGAAGTGGACAGGGTGGTGACTTCTATGTCGCCTACTTGAACGGAGCCCGCCGTGGCCGTGTCCAATCCACCCACTATGTTGAGGAGCGTGGTCTTTCCGCTTCCACTGGGCCCAATGATGGACACCATTTCACCCTCCTTAACGGCCATATTTAGTCCTCTCAGGGCTTGAACCTCAACGCTTCCAAGGCGATACACCTTAATCAGGTCCCTAGCCTCTATTCCCATCAAGCTTCCCTCACCATCCTCTCAAGCTTCGAAACATACCTTCTAGCCATCGCAATCACCGGGATAATGGTTGAGGCAAAAATTAGGATAAAACAAGTGACTAACGTTAACAGCGAATCCAAAGGAAACACCATACGATAGGTAACAAGCGAAACGCCAAAAGCATTTTGGGCGGCAACTTGCCCACGGACAGTAATTAAGCCCACTACCGTGCCAAGCAGCACGGCGAACACAACCACGGCCAGATTTTCAGTCAAGAGGGTCACAGCCAACTGTTTAAATGACAAACCTCGCACACTCATGAGCGACGCCTCTTTGCTTCTTTCCTTAAGACAAACAAAGGTCACTAGGGCGGTTCCCACGGACGCCGCTAAGATGGCGAAGACAACACCTAAACGTTGGACATTCGTTACCCCACCGAAAATGGCGCTGCTCTGTTGCATTTGAAGTTGCTCCGCCACCGAGGAAACCCACAAAATCTCATCGGACTCAAGCCCCCGAATCTGTTCCGCCACAACTTCACCGTCAGCTCCCGATTTTAGATTCACTAATACCTCAGCCGAAGCATAAATCGAGTCATTAAGTTTTTTGTAGAAGCCTTCAGGTACATAGGACCAGTAGGTTCTACCAAAATAAGAAATATCTTGCAGAGGGGTATATGTAGAGGTTTGGCTTTGTTCAGAGCCGAAAAACCCTACGACTCTAAGGTTGTAAGTCTCTTTGCTTTCTCCAAAGGTTAAGGCGACAGTGTCACCTACGTCCAAGTCCAAGTGTTTGGCTGTGCCAAGTTCCAATATAATGGTGTTATTATCCACCATCATTGCCTGGAAGGCTGTCGTAACATCGTTGCCACTGAACCATTTATCCTCATAGTAGGCCGTTGCGGGCCACTTCTCCGGATCGACAGCCTTCAGGTTCATGCTTCCCAAGCTCGATTCCCCCCAGAAGGAATACTCTACGACCGTAGATTTCACATCCGATAAATTGCCTATCTTGTCCTCAATTATCGAAGCATTAACCGCGGTGCTTAATGAAACGCTTATGTCGGCGCCCACATTGAAGTAGATTCCACGTGTATCATAGTCCTGCTGACTGGATAAGGTTCCGACCGCCCAAAAACTGTACCACATAATCAGAGCAATCAAAAAGGCAACGGAAGCGGTGCGGGCGGGATTTCTCTGAACGTTCTTGGTGGCCAGGGAACCCAGATCGCCTAGGAACTTGACTGCTTTAGCCGTGAGCTGCTGAAACTTCAGGGATCCTCGTATGAATATTTTTGTGAAGCCCCAGAAGAAAAGCAAGGGACCCACATAAGTCAGTATACCATCTATGAACACCCATATTCCCAACAACAGGACAATAATGAAATTTCTGGGTGCAAACCCGATGTTCATCATTACCGCGTTGAAGTTTATCCCTAGAAGGAGTACGATTATTTTGTAGGTGCCCAAAATGAATGCGATCCATGGCAGCCTCTGCTTGTAGGGTTTAATCTCCTCCACATATCTATATTCTCTTAGGGCGTCCACGGCGGGAAGACTCGAAGCCCTCCTTGCAGGCATAAACACAGAAAGAAAGGTTATGACAACACTGAAAATTACAACCAAAGTGATCGTGCCCAGCCCGATTATGGGTGCGCCAAAAAACTCGCCGCCGCTCGCCATGATAAACAGGGGATTCAACAAGAAACTCAGCGCTAAGCCAATAAGGCCCCCTATTAATCCGATTAAAACGGCCTCGCTCAACAACATCCTCAAGAGTTGACCTCTAGAAAACCCTTTTGTCAAAAGGAGGCCTATTTCACGGCGCCTCAGATTGAGGGAAACGTCAGAGACCGTTGTCCCCACGTACCAGGCTACAAAGAAAACTGGAAGAGAGATGAAAATGAAGCTAAGTCTCATACTAAAGGCCGTGAATTGATAATAGTTCAAGACATTTACTAGGTGGTTCGACACGTACATGTTGTAAAAGCCCTGAGCCGAGAGCTTGTTTTCAACTCTGTCCGTAACGGTTTCAATATTGCTTATTGATCCGCTGACATCCCAGGGGTCGATCATGGATTCACGGTCTATATACGCAAGGACCTCCGTGGTGACTGGGCTGTAGGGAGTAGACAAGCCGTAAAGGAAATCAAGAAGACCAGCGAATGTTTTGTTCCAGCTTGCAATTAGGAGATTGTCTGCTCCAATGTAAATTTCTTGTGCTTCGCGTATAGATGTAAGTCCCAAACCGGGATACAAACCATAATAGTAATATTGGCCTGCGACGATCCTTAGCGCCTCATCTCCAAGCTCAACGAAACCAGCTACCGTAAAATTCAAAATCACGTTCAAAGTTACGGGTTTTTCAGTCCAATTTCTAGGAATTTCAACCGTAATAGTGTAATTCATTGTAAGAACATCGTCTACCTCAATTTTTCCAGCATCTTTGGAACCAATCCACACATAGGTTTCATTTTCTTGAAGCGAAGAACGCCCGTTTATAACGGTTAACCCATCGTAGACACGGGAATTGTTTGAAATTCCAGCAAGCGTAAAAAATATGTAATCGCCATTAGGAAGCTGAGCACGTTCATACCCAAACCTTGAGATAACCTCAGCGTCGGTTATGCCTTCAACTTCAGACGCAAGATTAGCTATTTCTGTGGCGTTAGCCGAGGATAACATGCCTAAAGCTGTCTGGGAAACCGTTACCCCTGGCTTCTCTTCATAGTACCATCCGCCACCAGAGCTCACAACGATGTCCACTGGAACCTGGCTGAGCCGCTGTTCGAGATCTTGCTTTGCCGCTGTGTCCGCCCCTATGTTTATGCCTGCGAAAAAGGTTGAGGCGAGCACCGTGCCCAGGAGTAGAGCTGCGAAGAGCTTCCAGGATCGAATCACCCGCTTGAAGGCGTAGGAGAGCATGGGCACCAGCATTAAAGGTTTGTTTCAGGGTATTTAAGTCTACATTTTAGAACGCCTTTGCGTGATGGAGGTGGAGTATTTATCTAAAGGGCGCATAATGTTATCTTGGTTGAGTTCCATGAGTGAAGGGGCTTGCAGAGAGATCATTGAGCGCCTGATGAAGATTCCTGACGCAACCAAGGAAGACGTTAATCGAATTAAGATGCGGGTCTCCGGCAAGTACAGCCTCAAAAAGGTCCCTTCCAACTCTGAGCTGATAAGCTGCCTAAAACCATGGGAAAAGGAAAAGCTTTTGCCCCTCCTGCGCCGAAAGGCGGTTCGCGCAATCTCCGGAGTCACCGTCATCGCCGTGGTAACGAAGCCCTACCCATGCCCCCACGGCAAGTGCGCCTATTGTCCGGGCGGTCCTCCCTACGAGGTTCCTTCGGCGTATGTGGGTCGAGAACCCGCCATCATGCGGGGTCTTCAGCACGGTTTTGATCCCTTTCTTCAGGTGAGGGGCAGGATCAGGCAGCTACAAGCCATTGGACACGTTGTGGACAAGGCTGAAATCATAGTGATGGGCGGCACCTTTCCCGCCACGCCCATCGAATATCAGGAACACTTTGTTCAACGATGCTTAGACGCCCTAACCGGTAGGGAGTCCCTCTCCATGGAGGAAGCCAAAAGGAACGCAGAGAAAAGCAAGATACGGAATGTGGGTATCACGGTGGAGACCCGCCCAGACTGGGCCAAAGAAAAACACGTCGACCAAATGCTACACATGGGGGTGACTCGCGTGGAGCTGGGCGTCCAAAACGTATACGACGACATTTACGAGCTAGTTGAACGAGGCCACAGCGTTCAAGACGTGATCGAAGCCACCCGCGTGCTGAAAGACGCCGGGATGAAGGTTGCCTATCACCTTATGCCTGGGTTGCCAGGCTCAAGCTTTGAGCGGGACCTGAAGGGATTCGGAAGCATTTTTGAGGACCCCATCTTCAAGCCGGACATGATTAAGATTTATCCTTGCCTCATTCTGAAGGGAACGAAGGCCCATAACTGGTGGAGGAAGGGAGAATATAGGCCTTACACCACGGAGGAAGCGGCTCGGCTCATCGTGGAGGTAAAGAAGATGGTTCCCCCTTGGGTTCGGATCATGAGGGTTCAGAGGGACATCCCCGCCCCCCTCATCGAAGCCGGCGTTGACCGAAGCAACCTTCGACAGTTAGTATTGCAGAAACTTAAAGAAGAAGGAGTTAGGTGCCGGTGTATACGATGCCGCGAAGTCGGCCACCGAAAGCTAAAAGATGGAGTGAAACCTGACCCCAATAACGTCCAGATACAGATAATCAAAGAAAAATCCTCAGGAGGAGAAGAAATCTTCATTTCAGCTGAAGATCCCCTAAACGATGTTCTTATCGGATTTTTAAGGTTGCGCATCCCCTCAGGAAAGGCTTATAGGCCTGAGATTGTCCCTGAAACGACTTCTGTTGTGCGTGAACTCCACGTTTACGGTTCTTTGGTTCCCGTTGGAAAACACTTGGCTAAGGCTTGGCAGCACAAGGGATATGGAGGGCTCTTACTAAGCGAGGCAGAGCGAGTGTCTCAAGAGGATTATGACAGGAAAAAGGTCGTGGTTATAAGTGCCCTCGGAACAAAACAGTATTACAAGCGGTTTGGCTACAGTTATGACGGCCCCTACGTTTCGAAATGCTTGAAGGGATGAAAATGAGTGAAGAATTTCTAGGCTATAAAGGAAAGGCCCTAAAAGCCTTAAAGAAGGCGGAAGCCGAAATCGGCGACGTAATCCGCGTAATAAAGGACAAAACCACATACGAAGGCCTTTTAATTCCCAGAACAGAATACGGCGACGACAAACACATCGTAATCAAGCTGAAAAGCGGCTACAACATTGGAATTCGCATCACGCCTATGACACGCATAAAAAAGGTTGGGGCCGGCGTCAAACCTGCCTTTATCCCTCCTCCGCTTCCAGAACAAAGGCCACATTTACCTAGAGTGGCCATCATAAGTACAGGCGGCACCATCGCCAGCCGTGTGGACTACCGCACGGGGGGAGTTCGCCCAGTTCTTTCGGCCAGTGACCTTTACAGCGTTGTACCTGAACTCTCAGAAATTGCTACCATAGACGCCGAGATTCTCTTTAGCCTATATAGCGAAAACATCGCACCAAAACATTGGTCAGAAATAGCGAAGGCTGCAGCCAAGCACATTAAAAAGGGAGCGGCTGGGGTGGTTATTGCCCATGGAACCGACACCATGGCATACACGGCTGCAGCCTTGAGTTTCGCATTGCAGAGCCTACCTGTCCCCGTGATAATGGTTGGATCCCAGCGATCCGCGGATCGCCCCAGCTCAGACGCGGCAACCAACCTGACTGGAGCTGTTACAGCGGCTGCTAGAGCTCCTTTTGCCGAGGTCGTTCTCGCCATGCATGAGACAATTTCAGACAAGTTCATTGTTTTCCATCGTGGAACTAAGGTGAGGAAATGTCACACGAGCCGCAGGGACACCTTTAAGTCCATCAACGCAACGCCCCTTGCTAAAATTGAGGACGAGCAGTTTACGATGTTAACGGAGGATTATATGAAGAGGGACTCAACTCGTAAGCTTATCCTAAAACCGAAATTCGATGAAAAAGTGGCTCTTGTCAAGTTTCATCCTGGTTTAGCTGCTAGGGTCATAGAATGGTATATTAATGAAGGCTATAGGGGGATTGTTCTCGAAGGAAGCGGCCTAGGGCACATAAGCCATTACTGCTACTCAGCTATTCGTAGGGCCGTGGAAAATAATATTGTTGTCGCTATGACCTCTCAGTGCATATGGGGCCGCGTGAACATGAATGTCTACGACACGGGTAGGGACCTCATGGAAATGGGGGTTATCCCTCTCGAAGACGTGCTGCCAGAAACAGCCCTTGTGAAGCTCATGTGGACCTTTGGACAGACAAAAAGCGTGGAAGAAGCCAGGAGGCTGCTTACTACAAACATAGCCAAGGAAATCTCGCCGAGAACCACTAACTTGGAGCGATAGAAACAATATGCGCGTTGATTATTCAAAGATCGGCTTGAAAGCGGGGATCGAGGTCCACCAGCAACTGGACACGGCAACGAAGCTATTTTGCTCCTGCAAGCCAGAGCTCTTTAAAGGAGAGCCTGAAATCACCTTTCTAAGAAGATTGAGGCCAACCCAAAGCGAGCTGGGCCAAATCGATCCTGCAGCCTTTTTTGAGTTCCAGAAGGGCGTAAAGATTCTCTATGAAGCCAGTGAAGAAACCGCCTGTCTTGTGGAGATGGATGAGGAGCCTCCCCACGACCTTAACCGTGAGGCTGTGGAAATCGCCCTCACCGTAGCCCTCATGATGAACGCAAAACCCTTAGATGAAATCCATGTGATGCGCAAAACCGTTATAGATGGGTCGAACACCACAGGCTTCCAAAGAACATGCGTAATAGCATTAGATGGAGAAATGGACGTCGAGGGGAAACAGGTTCCCATCCAGCACATAAGCGTTGAGGAGGACGCCGCCAGGAAAACGAGGGAGGAAGACTCCATAATTAGGTATCGTATCGACCGTCTAGGGATTCCCCTCATAGAGGTTACTACGGGGCCTGTTATTCACTCACCAAAGGAAGCTGAGAAAATAGCCTTGGCTATAGGCCGCATTCTAAGGGCTACTGGAAGAGTTAAACGGGGTTTAGGAACCATTCGCCAAGATATAAACATCTCCACCCGAGAGGGGGGTTTAATGGAAATTAAGGGCGTTCAAGAGCTGGAGCTGGTTTCCAAAGTCGTTGAATTCGAGGTGCAGCGTCAACTAAATCTCTTGGAAATTCGGGATGAAACGAAAAGGCGGGGTTTAAAGAACGAGGACATCGAGGACGAGATTGTTGATGTCTCCTCGGTCTTCAGCCAAACGAATTGTCGCGTCCTCCGAAGCGCATTGAACCAAAACAAAAGGGTGTGGGCGATTAAGCTGCCAAAATTCGCTGGGCTCCTCAAAAAAGAGGTTATGCCAGGCGTAAGGTTCGGAAAGGAGCTGGCCGACCATGCCCACTTCTGGGGGAGGGTTGGAGGCATCTTCCACACGGACGAGCTTCCTGCCTACGGAATAACCGCCAAAGAAGTTGACCAGCTTAAGCGTCTCGTGAAAGCGGAACCTCAGGACGCCGTTGTCTTTGTGGCGGACACCCCAGAAAACGCTGCCGACGCCCTAAAAGCCGTAACACGAAGGGCGAGAAAGGCAATAGAGGGTGTTCCCGAGGAAACCCGTGCGGCCGATGTTGATGGAACTACTCATTATATGCGTCCGAGACCCGGTGCTGCTCGGATGTACCCTGAGACTGATGTGCCTCCCATTCAAATCACGGAAGAATACCTCAAGGAGATTCGAAGCCGCCTTCCTGAAATGCCCGAAGAAAAGACGAAGCGTTTAATGAAGCAACATGGGCTCAACCTGAAGATAGCAAAGCAGATTCTAGATTCCGAATATGCAGACCTTTTTGAGGTCATAGCCCAAGAAACTGAGGTTTCACCTACCGTCATAGCGGTTGCATTAACCGAAACCCTGAAAGCCCTTAGAAGAGATGGCATTGAAACATGGAAAATCACCGACGAACAAATCCGAGAGATTTTTCAACTCATAGATTTTGGAGAAGCCACCAAAGAGGCCATACCTGACATTTTAGCCTGGCTGCCACAACATGAAGGAGCGACAGCAAAGGAAGCCGTGAAAAGTCTAAGATTAACGATGATTTCAGGGAAAGAACTTGAAACCATGGTAGAGAACCTCATAAGAGAAAACAAAAGCCTTATACAGAGAAAGGGAAAGGATGCCTTCGGTCCGCTTATGGGCATGGTTATGAAAAAAGTTAGGGGGCGGGCTAAAGCCGAATTGGTCAGCGAGACCCTCCGAAGGAAACTAAAAGATTTTGCTTCATGAGTTCCCATTTTCTAAATGTTTTTATCAAGGTTTAACAGTCTCCGATGCAGTAATATTTAGATGAGAAAGCCATGTGGGCGATTTGGAGACCTGATGCCTTAGCCGTCCTAAGGGATAAGAGGGCTCGGGCGAGCTTAGCCCGGTACTTTGGTGTCATGGAAAACAGTAAGCCAGCCAAGTTTATGATCGCCAAGAAGCTGCCAGCCAACTTCGACAAGAGCGACCATTTGCCAAAACTATGGAAAACCCACGACCGCCTAATCGAAGAGTTTTACCGCCTCGAAAAGGAGGTTGACTCCCGCCAAAAAAGCTTAGAGGATATGGACAACTCGGAAAAGTCTTACTTGGATTTAAAGATTGAAATTGCCAATCGCATTCTTAAAGGCTGCCACTTCTGCACCCGAAGGTGCGGTCTAAACCGACTTGCTGGAGAACTCGGAGAGTGTAAGTGCGGAACCCAAATAACGGTTTCCACCATGTTCGCGCACACGGGAGAGGAGCCCGAACTCGTTCCTTCCGGGACTATATTTACGTTAGGCTGCACTCTGCGGTGCCTCCACTGCCAAAATTGGTCCATTTCGCAGTGGTACGATAGTGGCGAAATTTTTTCGCCTGAACAGTTGGCTAGGGCCGTGGAGCATCTAAGGAGGGAGGGGTGTCGAAATGCCAACTTAGTGGGTGGGGAGCCTACACCTTGGCTTCAGCAGTGGCTTGAAACCTTTAGGCATGTTAACGTGAACATTCCGGTTGTTTGGAACTCCAACTCCTACTACAGCGAAGAAACAGCCAAGCTCCTAGCCGGGTTTGTAGATGTCTACCTTCTCGACTTCAAGTATGGCCGGAACGAGTGTGCCGAAAGGATTTCCAACGCGCCAAACTACTGGGAGGCATGCACGCGAAACCACCTTTACGGCAAAAAATACGGAGAACTCATCATTCGCGTGTTAATTTTGCCCGAACACCTCGAATGCTGCGCCAAGGTCATTTTAGGCTGGATCGCCAAAAACCTCGGAACCTGGGTCAGAACCAACGTCATGTTTCAGTATCGCCCAGAATGGAGGGCCCACGAAATCCCAGAACTCCGGAGAAGACTCACAAGAAGCGAGAGAGAAAGAGCCATTGAACTCGCCAAAGAAGCGGGATTAACCAACTTTATAACTTAACAAGAAAGTCAAGACCAAAAGGTATTTCCTAGGCTTTTTCCATCACCTGTAGCAGAAGATATCAAGGAAAAGGCTGAAGTGAAATGAGTTACTGTCCAGAGTGCGGCGGAGAACTTCAGTATATGATGGCTACGAAACGTTATGTGTGTAAAAGCTGCGGACTTTCCCTTACCCATCAGGAGCTTATAGAATTGCGGGAAAGGCTGAGACCAACCTTCGAATCCGAAGAGGACCAGCGCAAGAAAGAGCGGAAAGAATACCTAAAGTGGTGGCTCTCCAAGAAAAAATAGCATAAAACACGTAGCGTTTAAGCGTTTACCTAGGTAACTGCCTTTTACATTGGTTTTAATATGGTAAGATAAAGCTTAAACAATTATAATGAACAAAGCAGCTATTATCAAAGTCGGGGACCCCTAAATGATTCAGTCAATAGAAATCCTTTGCGTTGGAAAGGAGCTTCTGATTGGTAAAACTCTTAACACGAATACGCATTGGCTTGCTAAACGTGCCACAACCCTCGGATTAGAGGTGAGCCGTATCACGGTTGTGGGAGATGATGTGAATGAAATATCGGTGGCTTTGCTGGAGGCAACCCAACGGAACCCTCGCTTCATAATCACTGTGGGCGGACTTGGCCCAACCTTCGATGATAAAACCTTAGAGGGCGTTGCTGAGGCCTTGGGATGCGAATTGGAAGTTCATGATGAGGCTTTGAGGATGGTGGAGGAAAAGTATCGTAGGTATGTTGAGGAGGGGCGGATAGAGAGCATGGAATTGACTCCTTATCGTGTTAAAATGGCAAAACTTCCTAAGGGGGCTAAGCCTCTGTTTAATCCTATTGGAACGGCTCCTGGCGTGTTAATTGAGCATGGGAGAACAACCCTGATAGCCCTTCCTGGGGTTCCTTCTGAAATGAAGGCCATATTTGAGGAGTCGGTTGTTCCTCTTTTTAGGCAGGCGGCAGGCGACGTAAACTATTTTGAAGCCAGCCTGAACGTGGAGGAAATCGTGGAGTCGGATATTGCCCCACTAATCGAGCAGGTGATGCATGATAACCCCTATGTTTACATAAAGTCCCACCCAAAGGGCGTTGAGAAAGTTTCCCGCATCGAGCTTCACCTATCTACCACGGCTGAGGATTCAAATACGGCAAAGAACCGCATCAGCAAAGCCCTCATTCAAATCTCAGAGCTAATTGAGAACAGGGGCGGAAAAGTCAGACCCCTTAAATCTAAGCCTTAACCATCGAAAAACCTTTTTGCTTTACTTGTAAGTGTTTATTGGTTGCGATGAGGGCGGTAGGCTAGACGCTGAAGAAAGATGATTGAAAATCCGGGTGCCTAAGCAACCTTTACGAAGAGTCATTTAGAAAAGTCAGTTGGAGTTAAGTTCATTGTTGGGATGGTGTTAGGGTGTTTGTGGTTTTCATAATTGGAACTGCAGGCTCAGGAAAATCCCTTCTCACGGCCTCTTATGCGGACTGGCTTAGAATGGAAAAGCAGGATGTCATAAACGTGAACTTGGATCCTGGGGCCCTAACTTTGCCCTACAAGTCCGATGTCGATGTTCGCGATTACATTAGTGTGGAGGACCTTATGAGAAAGTATGGGCTTGGGCCAAACGGTGCGCTGGTGATGGCGGCTGATCTCATCGCTGAGGAGGCGAGCAGGCTTGGGGAGGAAATGGAGAGCCTTAGGCCCGACATTGCCATTGTGGACACCCCAGGGCAGATGGAGCTCTTCGCCTTCAGGGCCAGCGGACCATACATCGCCACTGAACTGACTAAGGAGCCTAAGGCCATCATATATTTGTTTGATTCAGTTTTCTCCCTTAATCCGCTCAATTATGTTTCAAACCTCTTCCTTTCAGCCGCAGTGTACAACCGCTTTCTTATTCCGCAGGTGCATGTGCTTTCGAAGTGTGACCTGCTACCACCTGAGGACGTGAACCGCATAACCGACTGGTCCGCTAAGCCCAAGGCCTTGGAAATGGCAATCGAAGAAAAGCTGAGTGGAACAAGGCGTCTCCTCAGCCGAGACATGATGCGCGCCATTTATCGGTTGGGGTTAAGTTTTCTCTTGACACCTGTTTCCGCGAAGACCAAGGAGGGCCTTCTTAACCTTAATGCAGCGCTTGAGCGCGTCTTTACGGGAGGAGAGAAATTTACACTTTGATTGTGATTGTTGTTGACGAGAGACCAGTAGGCCGGAAGCCTTAGATTTCTTCAGTTTTGGTCGGATGAATGGTTGTGTTTCATAAATTATGTATTTATGAAGTTTAGTAAATGAGTTCGGAGATTTAAAAAATAAAAAGCCGTTTTCCTTTTACTCGTCACCGCCACACTCTTATCTTCTGTTTTACCATCCGCCTATGCTCAGGCAGCCTTCAACTTCGACGCCTTCATAAATGTTACAGACTTAATGATTCTGGGTTGGCTAAATTATTAGAAAGAAAGGTATTAAAAGCCTTGTTAGTAAACCTTAAAGGCGGATTCGAGGGCCCGTAGCTCAGCAAGGAAGAGCATCGGGCTTTTACCTTATTGGAGGAGACCCGGTGGTCCCGGGTTCAATTCCCGGCGGGCCCGCCACTATTGCCTACCTATACGCGCTGACGAAATACGGAGAACTATGTTTATTCAAGTGATGACTGAACAGACAAAGGTTAAAGCAGGTACAAACCTTATCTTGTCCATCTGTTATTATCCCGATGAGTTTTTCTTTTTTCACCACGGGTAGGTTTTTCATATTCTTTTTGTTCATTATTTTTGCGGCTTCTTCTACGGCGGCATCCATTTGGATGGTTTTGAGGAGGCTTGACATGATTTGTTCTGCTTTAATGCTTGAAGGACTTAGGTCTTCTTGCACTATTTCTGTTTCGCTCCATCATCGGGCATCCATAACGAAAATCCGGTTTCAAAATAAATTCACAACTTTAGTAGGTTAGATATCAACTAGTCTTGTACTAGTAGAAGCCGATAAAAGGGAAATTCGAACGGATCTCGCCGCGGCATACATTAAGGCATTAGGCAGGGAAGCCGCCATTTTTGTGGCGATTATGGAAGTCTCTGAGCCCCTTATCGGCGTCGAGGCGATGGAAGCCCTCGGCACCTTCATAGACCCTGCAACAGAAGAAATAAGGCCCACACGACCATATGCTTACTGTTATAAGTTAAACCTAAAACTTGCCGTGGCAGCTAAATGAAAAATTTAATTAGAACCGT